>OGQB01000548.1_pt1 | contig 38244 bp, 24 predicted proteins | sample 1553071 | NCBI WGS metagenome assembly OGQB01 (sample SAMEA2580284, study PRJEB22360) | human gut metagenome | biome: human gut; feature: human-associated habitat; material: faeces | place: Denmark | collected 2008/2010
TGGCAACTTTGTGCAAATCTGCTCATTCCCAACTGTTTACGTTCCAACCTCTCTTGTTCTCCTTTGGCTGCTTTAGAGCTTTATGTTAACAAATCTAACTCATAGTTTTCTCCCCTGAAACTCACCGTTTCTCGGATCAGAAGTCATCATTTTCTTCTTGGGAATACATCGCCTACCGGATGGAAATCCTTGTTTTTCTTTACAAATTCATGCTAAAAAAATAACACGGACAAATTGAATTTGTCCGGACAAATTGTCCGAACGCTCATAATCTACTGATTATTGGGACATTACAAGCCTCCAGACAAACAAACCGGACAAATTCAATTTGTCCATGTTATTTTTTTCTGGCGAAATCAGCCATTTTTGTTTCTTGCCAATAAATAAATCTGCGGTTTTTTATTTACTGGCAATAAACAAATCGAATATAAGTTCTATCATCAAAGCTCTTATTGCCCTCTACGATGCCCTTGGTGGCGATAAAGGAACGGATGTTCTGAGGGTCGTTGGCAATCTGCTCTGCCAATGCCGCCTCGCTAGCTGCCAAGGTTGGCTCCAGGAACGGATAGCCATCGCTCGCCAATACAATCTCGGAGGAAGAGACAGAAATTGTACCTGATGCAGAAACGGAGTCAGAGCAAGGGACAGAATCTGATGCTGGAACAGAATCCTGAACAGAACTAGAATCTGAAACAGAAACAACCTTCACTCCCTCCCGATAGATAGGAAATCCATCAATAACCGTATAGGTCTGGTTCTGCCCCGAAAGCATCGCCTTGATAAGCAATGGCTCTATCTGCTTTCTAGCCTCAGCAGGCGAAAGGCCCTGCTCTATCAGCTCTACCCTCTTACGGGCAATCTTCTCCTCATAAGGCTTGCCGTTCTCATAGAGCTTTCCGCCGATGATTGCCTGACAATCACCCACCATCCAGACTTCATTCCTTGTCCGGCTATAAAGGATAGCCGAGGCGGTAAGCCGCTCTTCCGGATGCTCCTTCAACCGCTCTTCCACTCCTAGCTTTTCATACACCTTATTATATATATACGCCGTTACGCCCTGGCAGAATTCATCTACCGAGGCATCCGCCTTCAGTTCCTCCCGGATATATTCCGAGATAAGCATCATGGCGTATCTTCCATTCTTCATATCAGAATTGAGATGCTTCGGCGTCTTGCTCGTACTGCCATCTATCACAGCGATGAAATCATCAGTTACAACCATTCCATCCTCACAAGCCTCAGGGCTCTTCTTTCCTATAATGCTGCTTTCTATTATCTTCATAAAATCTACTTATCTATCCGGTTATATATCTGAAAAAAGGCTACCCATCCAGGTAACCTTTTTACTCGTTTATTTATCTCTTAAGCCTTCACCTTCTTTAATCTGATAACCAGCTGTATGAAACTTGGAATCATGATGCAGAGAGAGAAGCCTACGGCATAATACATGGTTTTCTCATCGCCATGGAAGAGGTCGATGAGTTTGCCATCGCTCTGAGGCATGATATTGGATAGGACATACGCCATCGTATTATTCACCCAGTGGAGCAGGATGCCCGGAACAAGACTCTTGGTGCGATAATACATCCAACCCAGGAGTAAGCCCAGCAAGAGGGCATTGACAAACTGCGCTACGTTGGCGTGAGCCAGACCGAAGATAGCAGCCGAAATCATGATGGCTACCCAATGGTTCTTCTTGCTCATAAGACCCAGCAGGGTGCGGAGAATGGCTCCACGGAACACAACCTCCTCAGCAAAAGGCGCCAGAACGCCGATAGCCACATAGCCCCAAGGCTCCTTCATGAGCGATGCGAGTATCTGCTCGGCATTCTCGTCCATCTCGATGCCTATCTGCTCATATATGAACTCCAGAGGAATGATGGTTCCCAGGGCGAACAATGCCACCCAGAGAAGCGTTACCCAAGGCTTGGAAAGCAGATAATCGCGGGTCAGCGGTGTCCACTTCGTCTTCAGAAAGATGACGAGGGTGATAACGTTGCTGAACGCTGAGGTAAGCGCCATCAGGATAGGATTGCTGCCCGAACTGACAGCCAGGAGCGTTGCCTGGTAACCTTCGCCCTTAATGCCCGCCCAGATTCCTGCGCCAGCATACATCACGATAATCTGTACTACTATAAATATAATCAGGTAGAGGACGATATCCGTCAAACCTCTCTTTAAATTAATCTTTGCCATTGCTTTTACTGTTTATAATTAATCGTTTATAGTTAATAGCATTCTCGCTATCATTCCGCTTCCTTTTCAAAGAGATCCAGCACAGTCTGCTCATCCTCTTTCAGCTGCGCTGCCAACTCCTCGGGACTGTCAAACTTCTGTTCGCCCCTTATTCGCTTCACGAAGCTTACGAGCAAGAGCTGGTCATAAATATCCCCGTCGAAATTGAAGATGTGCGTCTCTAGCGTCAGTTGTCTGCCATTGAAGGTTGGGCGATTGCCCACATTCATCATTCCCCGCTTCCATTCCACCGTATTCTCCAGTCTTACCCTTACGGCATAGACGCCAGGGGCAGGAATCAGCTGTCCGAAGTGAGAGATGTCGAGATTGGCAGTAGGGAAACCGAGCTTTCTGCCTTCGTGGAATCCATTCACCACCTTTCCGATGAGGGTGTAAGGGAATCCGAGGCACCGGGCTGCCATCTCCACTTCTCCCTCTTTCAGGAAAGAGCGGATGACGGAAGAAGAGATGTTGATGCCATCTATCTGGAAGGCTTCGTTCCTGATTACCTCGATGCCCATCTCCTTGCCGTAGCGCACGTAATCTTCGAAAGTCTCCTCGCGGTTATGACCGAAGCGATGGTCGTAGCCGATGAAGAGTTTCCTTACGTTGAGATGGTCGTGGAGCACCTGCTGCATAAACTCTCTTGCCGACATGGCAGCCATCGCCTTGTCGAAATGCAGCACCACAGCATTATCCACTTCCGTCTTCGAAAGCAGCAGCAGCTTGGAGTCGAGCGTACTCAGCATCTCTGGCTGATAATCTGCCTGCAATACCTTGCGGGGATGCGCATCGAAGGTGATGACGGTAGATTGCAAGCCATCCTTTCGTGCCGTCTCTACGAGATGATGAATCAGGAACTGATGTCCCCGATGCACCCCATCGAAGAAACCGATGGTTGCCACACAAGGCGGCAACTGCACGATATCGTTATAATGTATTGTATTCATAAGGACTGTCTTTAACATTCATATCAGAAGAAGAACTCCGATGGATTATCTTCTCTTTGCTATCATTCTCTTAAAAGTTCTCCACAGCTCGCCCGCCCAAAGTACAACGGAGGTTGAGCAGATGATGAGCAGCCACTCGTGGAGCGACAATGGTGTGGTGCGGAACATTTCGCCACCAAAGGTTACGATAATCCACTGACCCACCAATACCAGTACAAGCACCAGAATCATTCCCTTATCCTTCAGGAAATGGCGGAAGGCGGTGTGATGACTCATCAGCGCCTTGGCATTGAAGAGGTTCCAGAACTGAATCATCACGAAGGTGGTGAAGAACATGGTCAGTTCATGCACATCTACTCCCCCCTTGCCTCTGCGCTCGCAGTAAACCAGCAGGGCAAACATCACGAGGAAGAAGACGATGCCGCAGAACAGAATGCCGAAACCGATGCTCTTGTTGATGATGAAATCGGATGCCTTGCGTGGTTTATCCTTCATCACCTCGTGAGATGGAGGCAATGAGGCAAGTGCCAAGGCTGCGAAGGTATCCATGATAAGGTTCACCCAAAGAATCTGGGTTACCGTCAACGGCATTTCAGTTCCGATAACTGAGCCGCCAAGCACCAGCAGGAGGGCTGCCACGTTTACTACCAACTGGAAGAAGAGGAAGCGCTGCAGGTTGCGATAGAGCGAGCGTCCCCACATCACGGCGTTGGCGATAGACTTGAACGAATCATCGAGCAGGGTCATATCCGAAGCCTCCTTAGCCACGGAAGTTCCCGAACCCAGCGACAAGCCCACGTGGGCATAGTGAAGCGCCGGAGCATCGTTGGTACCGTCGCCTGTTACGGCTACCACCTCGCCACGCTTCTGGAGCATCGCCACCAGTCGCTGCTTATCGGTAGGACGGGCACGGCTCATCACTCGGATATCCTTCGCCCGTTCGTAAGCCTCTTCGTCAGAAAGAGCCTCCCACTGTTCACCCGTAATCATCTGCTGGTCGAGCGAGGTCAGAGAGCCATCTGCTCCGATATTCTCAGGTTCATCTTCGAAGACACCTATCTGCTTGCCTATCTCCAAAGCGGTGGCAGCCGTATCACCCGTAACCACCTTCACCTCGATACCCGCATGGCGGCACTCCTGCACGGCAGCAGGAACATCCGGGCGGATAGGATCGGCAATAGCTGCAATGGCCTGCAACTGAAGATCGTTGGCATCGAGAAGTGCTACCACTTCGGCAGTAGAGGTTCTGGAAGTTCTCATGATAGAAGCTTCTATCTTCTTATAGGCGAACGCCAGGGTTCTCATCGCCTTATGCTGCCACTCATCGAGTTCTTCGGCTGACTGTCTCTGCATTCTATCTTCGATGATGCATTTCTTCATCACGATTTCAGGCGCACCCTTCACGAAGAGATAGGTCTCGCCATCAACTTCTGCCAAGGTTGCCATCATCTTTCTCTCGGTAGAGAAAGGCAACTGCTTGAGCACGTTCACCTGCTTGCGGAGTTCTTCATAATCCTTGCCCTGGGCATCGAGCCAGAGCAGGAGAGCCGACTCGGTAGGGTTTCCGATAGGTTTGCCGTCATTCAACTCGGCTGTAGAGTTGAGGGCAATGGCAGTATCGAGCAGCGCCTCATCGCCCTGCTTGAGTTCCAGGGCACTCATCTGCATCTTGTTCTGGGTAAGCGTACCGGTTTTATCGGTACAGATTACGGTAACCGCACCCATGGTTTCGCAGGCATGGAGCTTGCGCACCAGATTGTTCGACTTCAGCATCCTTCGCATGTTGAGCGCCAAGGAAAGGGTAATCGCCATCGGCAATCCCTCCGGCACCGCCATCACAATCAGGGTAACAGCCATCATGAAGTATTTCAACACGATTTCTGCCATATAGAAATAATCCTTGCCGCCCCATGCCGGATTGGTGAGTATATCGTGAATTAGGAAGATGAAGAAGGCTGCCACAGATACAACAGAGCCTACCTTGGAAATCATCTTAGCCAACTTGTCGAGCTGCATGTGAAGCGGTGTCTCCACCGAAGTCTGCTCGGTAGATTTCTTCGCCACCTTACCAATCTCGGTAGCATCGCCCACGGCAGTAACCACGAATTCGCCCCTGCCATTCATCACCATGGTAGAACGGAGGATGACGTTACGAGGATAGGCTCCATCCCCACCGCCTTCCAGAGATTTCTCGGCAACCGGTTCGCCCGTAAGGGCAGATTCGTTAATCTGCAGGTCGTTGCAGACGATGAGTTCGCCATCGGCAGGCACCTCATCGCCCACTTCCACGAGCACTATATCTCCCACCACCACATCGTGGCGCGGAATCTCCATCACCTTACCATTGCGGCGCACCTTAACCGGCTGCTCTTCGCTGAGCGCCGTAAGCAGATTAAACTTCTTGGCAGCATCGCGCTCAAAGTAGAAGCCCACGGTAGTAGCAAGGAAAACTGCCACGAAGATACCGATGGTCTCCATGAAATTCTTTTCGATAAAAGCAAGGATGAGGGATACGAAAGCCGCCACAAGAAGTATCTGGATAATCGGGTCGCGATATTTATCCAAATACAGTTTCCATAATGAAGTACGTTGAGGAGGGGTGAGCACGTTCTTGCCATGCTGTTCCCTACTCTGTTTAACTTGTTCATCGGTAAGACCGATTCTTTTATTTTTGTCTATGTCCATTTCTGAATAGAAATACTTTTTCTTTTTTGTACGATTAATAAGTACATACGCACGTGTGCGCACATAATTTGGTGCAAAGATACGCTATTTTTCTGATTCTAAGAAAATTTTTAAGATTTTATTTGGTTATTTGCCCAAAATCTAGTATCTTTGCACTCGAATTTAATAAAAATTCAACGGACTTGTAGCTCAGTTGGTTAGAGCAACAGACTCATAATCTGGAGGTCCTAGGTTCAAGCCCTAGCTGGTCCACGCTTCTATTACAGCGACTTACGAGCAATCGTAGGCCGCTGTTTTTCTTTTTTCACAGAACGTATCCGACAGAAAAAAAGAGGGCAACTGGAGCTTTTGCAACCAAGTTGCAGAAACCTTTTCGTAATTTTGCAACCGAAATAGAAAAAGGAACTGAATGTTCCTGGTTATATAGAACTAAAAGTATTGCAAAATTATGGAAGAAATGAAACATTCTCACGAACATCATCATGAATGCCATTGTGAAGATTCTCACGAATATCATCATGAGCACAATCATGACTGCTCATGCGGCACAGAAGAACATGAGCACCAGGGGTGCGGTTGCCACCACCATCATCACCATAAAGAAGGCGGTTTGAAATCCAAACTCTTTCTGATAGGAGCAACCATCATCCTCCTGATTATCGCTGTTTTCATCGAAAAGGAATACAGTCTGGCTACCTGGCAGTTACTCCTCGTCTATCTCATTCCTTATTTATTGATAGGACACGAGACGCTGGGCGAAGCTGCAGAAGGTATTGCCAAGGGCGATATGTTTAACGAAAACTTTCTGATGGCTATTGCAACCATCGGAGCACTTTGCATCGGATTCTTCCCAGGATCAGATACAGAATTCCCGGAGGCAGTCTTTGTGATGCTCTTCTTTCAGGTGGGCGAACTCTTCGAAGGATATGCGGAAGGAAAGAGCCGCGACAGTATTTCACATCTGATGAATATCCGACCGGATGTAGCGAATGTTGAAAGAAACGGAAAGGTAGAGTCGGTTTCGCCGGAAGACGTCAAGACAGGAGAAACTATCGTAATCCGTCCGGGAGAGAAAGTTCCATTGGATGGTATTGTTGTTGAGGGAAGCTCAGCCTTGAATACCATTGCCCTGACAGGTGAGAGTATGCCACGGGATTTGAATGAAGGCGATACTATCATGTCCGGTTGCATCAACCTGTCGGGAGTGGTTCGTGTACGCACCACCAAGAGTTTTGGCGAGAGTACCGTATCCAAGATTATCTCTCTGGTAGAGAGTGCAGACAAGAATAAGTCGAAGAGCGAGGCTTTCATCACCCGTTTCGCCCGAGTCTATACTCCTATCGTTGTTTTCGCAGCCATTGCCCTGGCGGTTATTCCTCCATTCCTGGCAGCAACAGGAATCGTTGGCGAAGGAACCTTTGGCGAGAACTTCCCATTATGGCTCAACCGCGCCTTGATATTCCTGGTAGTTTCCTGCCCATGCGCCCTGGTCATCAGCGTGCCCCTCACCTTCTTTGGCGGCATCGGCGGAGCATCCCGGAACGGTATTCTCATCAAGGGCAGCAACTATATGGATGCTTTAGCCAAGGTGGGAACCGTTGTGTTCGACAAGACCGGAACTCTGACCCACGGAGAGTTTGCTGTAGCAGCTGTTCATGCAGATGCTTCCTGCCCAGACCATTCATCCCATGATGCAGATAATGTGCATATTGGCGAATATTCTGACAAGGAGAAGATTCTGCTGCATTTGGCGGCTCATACTGAACATTTCACTACCCACCCTATCGGCGCAGCCCTGCGTACTGCCTTCCCGCAAGAAGCAACGGATGGCTGCGAGGTGACCGATGTAGAGGAAATTGCAGGACAGGGTATCCGTGCCAAAGTGAACGGCAAGGTGGTTTGCGTGGGCAACAAGAAGATGATGGAAAGCATCGGTGCCCAATGGCACGACTGCAACCAAGTGGGAACCATCATCCACGTCGCCATTGATGGCAAGTATGCGGGACATATTGTGATCAACGACACCCTTAAGGGAGGAAGCGCCCATGCCATCAGAGAGCTGAAAGAACTGGGAGTAGAGAAAACGGTAATGCTGACGGGCGACCGCAGAGAAGTAGGAGAAGATGTTGCCCACAAACTGGGACTGGACGAGTGCCGCGCAGAACTGCTGCCAACCGATAAGGTTTCGCATGTAGAACAACTGCTGAAGACAAAACCAGCAGGCAAGACGCTCGCTTATGTAGGCGATGGCATCAACGATGCCCCTGTATTGAAGCGTGCCGATGTGGGCATTGCCATGGGTGGACTGGGTAGCGATGCAGCCATCGAAGCTGCCGATGTAGTACTGATGGATGATGACCCTAGAAAGATTGCCCTTGCCGTAAAGATAGCCAGGAGAACCATTCATATCGCTCACGAGAACGTGATATTTGCCATCGGAGTAAAGGTTGCCGTACTGATTCTCGCCACCATTGGTCTCGGCACCATGTGGATGGCAGTCTTTGCCGATGTAGGTGTTACGGTACTGGCAGTATTGAACGCCATGAGAAGTTTGGGTAAAAATCGTCTTTTTTATCGTTAAATACCAAAATAAGTTGTATCTTTGCAAACGAATAGCAATATACAATACTGAATGGTTATGTATAAAAAAGACATTTTGACTATGAATAAGATTATCAAACTCATCTTCGTGCTCTGCTGCTTCTGCGGCATTGCACAGGCTCAGCCTCAACGCCCTAAGCTCGTTGTAGGCATCGTTATCGACCAGATGCGATGGGATTATCTCTATCGCTACTACGCCCGCTACGGCGAAGGCGGATTCAAGAGAATGCTCGGAGAAGGATTCAGCGTAGAAAACTGCAAGATTCCTTACATCCCTTCGGTTACAGCCATCGGCCACTCTTCTATCTGGACCGGTTCCGTTCCTTCCATCCACGGAATTGCAGGAAATAACTTCGTGAAGGATGGAAAAGTAGTGTATTGTACTGCCGACGATACCGTCAACCCTGTAGGTTCTGACAGCAAGGCTGGCAAGATGTCGCCTCGCAATCTGTGGGTAACCACCATCGGTGATGAACTCCGTCTGGCTACCAACAACCGCTCTAAGGTGATTGGTGTAGCCTTGAAAGACAGAGCATCCATCCTCCCTGCGGGCCATCACGCCAATGGCGCTTTCTGGTTTGATGACAAGTCGGGCAAGTTCATCACCAGTAGTTTCTATATGGATAAGTTGCCTGAGTGGGTGAACAAGTTCAACAAGCAGAAACTCCCGAACAAGTATCTTTCCAAGAAATGGGAGACGCTCTACCCTATCGGTTCCTACAAGGAGAGCACCAGCGATGGCAACAACTACGAGAATGGAATTGTTGAAGGCGAAAAGGCAGTATTGCCACTCGATCTGCCTACCTTATATAAAAAGCATGGTTACAAGATTCTCCGCAGTACCCCATTCGGCTGCAACCTGACTTTCGATATTGCCAAGGCTGCCATTGAGGGAGAAAATCTGGGTAGAAACACAGATACTGATTTGCTGACCATCAGCTGCTCCAGCACCGACTACATCGGACATCAGGTGGGCGTGAACGCCATCGAAACAGAAGATTGCTATCTCAGATTAGATAAGGCATTGGCAGATTTCTTCGCTTATCTCGACCAGACCGTAGGCAAGGGAAATTATCTCACCTTCCTCACCGCCGACCATGGAGGCGTAAACAACGCCACCTTCCTGCAAGACCAGCGAATCCCTGCCGGCATCTGGAACAAGAAGGGAATGATGGAAGAACTGAACCAGATATTGAAGACGAAGTTCAATACCGAGAAGAATCTCGTGAAGACCATCATGAACTATCAGGTATTCTTCAATACAGACATCATCGAAGAACTCGGTTTGGATTATACAGCCATCAAGCAGGTGGTAGTAGACAGACTGAAGAAGGACAAGGACGTGCACTATGCCTTCGACATGGAGAAAACCTCTATCGAGAGCATCCCTGAAGAGCTGAAGTTCCGTGCCATCAACGGTTACAACCGTGAGCGCAGCGGAGGTGTTCAGATTGTACTGAAACCAGGTCACTACGATTATTACAGCAGCAAGGGAACTACCCACGGAGCATGGAATCCATACGATATCCATATTCCTTGCCTGTTTATGGGTTGGGGCATCCAGCATGGCGAGAGTGCCCAGCCTCACTATATGACAGATATTGCCGCTACCGTTTGTGCGATGCTGCATATTCAGGCACCTAACGGCTGCATCGGCACACCGATATTCTAATAAAAAGCAAAAAGCCAGACAATAACAAAGGCTAGGTTCACGATTCTGGAAACCTAGCCTTTATTTTTTTATTCAAAAGAAGATGTTCTTCTATTCCGAGAAGAACATCTCTTATTCTTCGTTCATAATCTTCATATATTCCTCGTAAGAAATATATCTGCCACCCATCGATTTGAGATGAGGAGTCTCCAACTGACAATCTATCATCTTGCCACCGTGCTCCTGCAAGTATCTGGCAAGGAAGATGAGGGCAATCTTAGAAGCTGACGGAACCCTGGAGAACATGCTTTCTCCGATAAAAACCTTGCCGATGGTGACACCATAAAGTCCACCCACCAGTTCATCGGTTTCATTATCCCATACCTCTACGCTCGCCGCAAAGCCCTGCTTATGGAGGGCAGTAAATGCCTGGATGATGTTCTCGCCCAGCCATGCGCCATCTTCCCAATACCGTCCGTTGGTCTTGCTGCATCCCCGTATCACGCCATCGAAATCTTCGTTGATTCCTACGCTGTATCGGTTCTTTCTCATCAGAGTACGCATGGAATGACTGATGTGGATTTCATCAGGGAAGATGACGAAACGCTTCATCGGACAGAACCAGAGTATTTCAGGCTGGTCACGGAAACTATACCAGGGAAAGATGCCATTGCTATAAGCCAGCAACAGGCGGTCGATACTCAAATCGCCACCAATTGCAAAGCATCCATCCTCATCGCCATAATGCGGATCGGGAAAGTAAATCTCATCCGCAGTATCATCTATCTGTAATATCATACGCTTATCTTTTATCAAGAAATTCTTGACTAGACTTTCATTCTAATAATTAATCACCAGTTCCTTTCCGTCAAAGTCGACATGCGCCTTGCCACTCTTCTTGAGTTTGCCGAAGAGCAGCGCCTTCATCAGGATCGGTTTCAGGCGGTTACCGATGACACGGTCCATCTCGCGGGCACCATATTCCTTGGTAAAGCCCCATTTCAGCAGCTGTTCACGCGCAGCATCGGTTAACGTTACGGTAACACCCTTTGCTGCCAGTTTCGCATCGAGTTGACGAAGTTTCTTGGCAAGAATCAACTCAGCCATGTGCTTATCCATATCGTTGAACACCACCATGTCGGAAAGTCGGTTGATAAACTCAGGCTTGAAAGTCTTCTTCACCTGTGCCAGCATCGCTTCGCCACGACTTACGTTTCCATTGAAACCTACACTAGCCCGTGAAGCATATTGTGCTCCGGCATTTGAGGTCATGATGAGAATCACGTTACGGAAATCAGCCTTCTGGCCCTTGTTATCTGTCAGACGGGCATAGTCCATTACCTGGAGCAGGATGTTGTAGATATCGCTATGCGCCTTCTCTATCTCATCGAGCAGGAGTACACAGTTTGGCGTCTTGCGGATGGCATCGGTCAGAAGTCCTCCATCCTCATAACCCACGTATCCGGCAGGCGAACCGATGAGTTTTGCCACGGTATGCTTCTCGGTATATTCACTCATATCGAAGCGTACCAGTTCGATGCCGAGTTCCTTGGCCAACTGCCGTGCCACCTCGGTTTTTCCTACTCCGGTAGGTCCCACGAAGAGGAGCGAAGCCAATGGCTTGTCATCATCTGTCAATCCCGCCTTTGCCATCATCACAGCCTCAACCACCTTGTCTACAGCCTTGTCCTGACCGTAAATCTTGTCGAGTATGCGCTGGCGGAGCGTAGCCAGAGCATCGTTATTCTCATCTTTCATCGCAGCCGCATCAATCTTGCAGACCTTAATCAGAATCTGCTGGATGATTGACTTGGTAACGTAAGAGCGCTGGCGAGATTCTACCGGATGCACCTCCAGATAAGCACCCGCCTCATCCATCAGGTCGATGGCCTTATCAGGCAGACAGCGGTTGCTGATATATTTGGCGCTGGCACGGACGGCATATTCCAGGGCATCCTTGCGATAGGTTACATTGTGGAACTTGTTGTATTTATACTGCAAGCCCTCCAATATTTTGATAGCCTCCTCCTCGGTAGGTTCCTTGATGTCAATCTGCTGGAACCGGCGCACGATGCCCTTGCTCTGAGCCATGTAACGGTTATATTCCTCGTAGGTGGTAGAACCGATGAAACGGATATCGCCTGCCTCCAGATATTGCTTCAGCATATTGGATGCATCAGGTCCGCCATCTGAGCCACGACCGGCACCTATCATATTATGAATCTCATCAATGTAGATAATAGTATTGCCTTCCTTCACGGCTCCCTCCATCACCATCTTGATGCGTTTCTCGAAGTCGCCGCGATATTGGGCACCGGCAAGCATCTGTCCCATGTCCATGCCATAGATGCGAGCCCCCTTGAGGCGTTCAGGAACCTGGTTTTCGTTGATGAGTTTGGCGAGGCCATAGACCAGAGCTGTCTTGCCGACTCCGGCTTCTCCGATGTGGAGCGGATTGTTCTTCTCGGCACGGCAGAGCACCTGGATGGTTCTGTCCAGTTCCTGTTCTCTTCCGATGAGCGGATTGTGCTCTTCTACCTTGTCAGAAATACAGGTAACCAGCTGATGCCAATCCTGTACAACCTGTCTTCTGCCTTCTTCCTCGTCGTCATCATACTCGTTGGCATAATTGTCATCATCAAAGTCTGCTCCCATGCCCATGCCAGCCTCTCCAGTATCTTCTCCAATAGGATAATAACTGTCAACGCTCGCCAGGAACTCGCCCTGCCGGTCGCCCACATTCTTGCACAGCAGGAAGGCGGCTTCTGAATTCTGCAAGCCAAACATCGCCTGCACAAAATGGGGTACATTCACCAGCTGTCTGTCGGCAGCAGCAGCCAGGGCGCACGCCGTTCCAAACATGGTTTTGAAGAGCGATGACGGCTCTGGCAGATACTTGATGGTTTCAGGCACACGCTCCTGCTTGGCGAGCCATTCCACCAAGTCTTCGTGCATCTTGAGACTGTCTACGCCTTCTTCCTGCAGCGCCTGACAGAATGCATACTGCCTGAGCAACGCCAGCAGCATGTGCTCGGGCATCACGAACTCGTGGTCGAAGAACCGGGCTTGCTTCATGGCATCGTCCATCAGAACACTCATATATCGGGTCAATCCCATACTGTCCATTCTATTTTTTCCTTTCTTTTTCTTAGCATATATTGGGGATATTTCCCCGAAATCAACGCCTATTCCGGCATATAAGTGAGTTTAAGCGGAAACTTCTGCGTACGGGCTTTCTCCATCGCTTTCTCCACTTTACTCTTGGCGATGTCATAGCTGTAGGTGCCCACCACGGCTTTTTCTTCGTGATGAACCTTGAGCATGATTGCTTCAGCCTCAGCCTGCGACTTGAAGAAGATGGATTCGAGGATTTCTACCACGAAGTCCATCGGTGTGAAGTCGTCGTTGAACATCATTACCACGTAACGCCCCGGCTCCTTGAGCCTGGTTTTCTGGCGTTCACGAATTGCTGTTTGTTCTTGAGCCATATTTTAATTCTTACTTTTTATAAGCATTGGTAATCTCCACAACATAAACATCGTGGAATCCACCCTTGGCACCATACCACTGGAGCAGGTCCTTGTCAAGGAACTTCTCGGCGGTCATACTTTCCTTATAAAGTTTGCGACATTCCAGGGTGAGTCGTGACTGCTCGAAGGCGATGCTGCCGTTATCAGTTTCTACAGGAATCAGTCCTGTTTCCTTCACCTTATCAAAATCGCGTCCGCTCTTAGAGCCGCAGAAGTTATAAATCTTCCGAGCCTCCTCGCTGTTGCCGAGGAGAGAGAGAGTCATGAATTCATTCTCCTCGATGATGCTGTGGGTGAAACGCTCCGGACGGATAAAGACCACAGCCACCGGCTTGTTCCAAAGCCATCCCAAACAGCCCCAAGAGGCGGTCATCATATTGAAATGATCCTTGTTGCCGGCACATACCAGCATCCACTCCTTACCAATAGTCTCGAAGACGTTGTCATTCAGTTCTTTTACGTTGATCTTTTCCATCTTATCTGTTCCTTTCTTTTTAATTTCTAATTACCATAAAATTGCGACAGCAGTATTCTGATTGCTGAATGCTGCCCATATCAACTGCAAAGATACAAGAATAATCTGAAAAAGCGAATGTTTCTTTAAGAAAATCGCATCACCCTATTGAGGATTATGCCTAATTAATACTTTTTTATGCCACAAGAAGGCTGAATTGAATACGATTTGTGAGGTAGGAAACCGACCTTGATTTACATTAGCTTTGCATCGGCAGTTGAAAAAATAATTCACATTTTATTTTGTCAGTTGCCCAAAAGGCAGTACCTTTGCACCCCGAATGCCGAAAGCCGGGAAGGCGGAAGGCTTCGATTTATTATTCATTTATAAACATTTAATTTAATGTACAAAACAATTTTCAACAAGCGCAACAGCTTGAAGTTCAACCGATTCTCTAACAAGAACTACTCACTCTTCGCAGTTTTGGGAAGAGAGGTACTTGTTGGTGCACTCAGCGTTGCTACCCTGAGCCATGCTAAGGCAGCAGGCGTAAGCACAGAGGGAGCCAAGGTTGATTCTACCCTCTACAAGGGCGGAAAGGCTTACGAGCTAGATGCGGTGAGCGTTACCGGATCTCGTGCGCCGATGACTGTAGAACAGTCACCTAAGATTGTGTCTGTCATTACCCGCGACGATATTCATCGTGCGGCTGCGCAGACTATCAACGATGTATTGAAATTAGCTACCGGCGTGGATGTCCGTCAGCGTGGTGGCTTTGGTGTTCAGACGGATATCTCCATCAATGGTGGAACCTTCGACCAGATTACCATTCTCTTGAATGGCGTCAACATTTCCAATCCTCAGACTGGTCACAATGCTTCTGATTTTCCTGTAGCTCTTGCTGACATCGACCACATCGAAGTGCTCGAGGGGGCAGCATCGCGCTTATTCGGAACTTCAGCCTTCAATGGTGCCATCAACATCGTAACCAAGAAGGCTAAGAGTGAGGGGGTATCTGCAAGTGTAGAAGGCGGAAGCTTTGGAAGTTTCGGAGCACAGGGACGTGTGCAGACGGCTTTTGAAACGGGCAAGTGGACCCAGGCTTATTCCGTAAGCGGAGGTTACAAGCGCTCGGATGGCGGCACGGAGAACAGCGACTTCGAGAAGGGACAGGGCTACGGCAATCTCTCTTTCTCTTACGACCAGCGTTTCGACATCAACGCCCAGTTGGGTATTGCTAGCCAGAGCTATGGTGCCAATACTTTCTACAGCGCCAAATACAACAACCAATATGAGAAGACAGACCACGGTCTGGCTTCGCTCAACCTGAGTCTGCATAACCAGGAGAAGACCTGGGAGATTGCACCTCAATTCTATTATAACAAATTCAAGGATCACTATCAGCTGATTCGTGGAAAGGCTGGAGCTGCAGCAGGCGAGAACTATCACGACCTAGATGTTTATGGTGGTGGACTGAATGCCAACGTGGCTTGGGCTTTGGGTAAGACCGCAGTGGGTTTCGACATCAGCAAGGAGTGCATCTACTCTACTGCATTGGGCGAGGAACTCGCAGAGAAAGACTATAAGGACATCTCGGGTTCTGACCGTCAATATACCCGAAAGGGCGAGCGCACCAATACCAACATCATGCTGGAGCACAACTTCATCTTCGGCGGTTTCACCTTGTCGGCTGGTGTCTTGGCTAACAAGAATACAGGTCTTGACAACGACTTCCGTTTCTATCCGGGTGTGGATATGAGTTATCGTCCTAACGACAACTGGAAGTTCTACGCTTCCTGGAACAAGGCATTGAGAATGCCTACCTACACCGACTTATACATAAATAATGTGGTGCAGCAGGGCGACATCAACCTAAACCCGGAGAAGAACTCAACCTTCAAGGTGGGAACTCAATATCGCCAGACTGGTTTTGCCGCAACCGTTAGCGGATTCTACGCACACGGCACCAACATGATTGACTGGGTTCAGACATCCGTGACCGAGCAGAATGACAGCAAGTATCACGTGATGAACATCGGAAAGCTCAACAACATGGGCTACAACATAGATGCTACTATCTACATGAGAGAATTGGTACCAAACAGTTTCATCACCCGCATCAAGTTGGGTTATGCTTACATCTATCAGAATCATAAGACCGAGACAAACATTCTGAAATCACTCTATGCATTGGAGTATCTCAAGCACAAGGCTGTATTCGGCCTGGATCATCAGATCTGGAGCAAGCTTTCAGCTTCGTGGAGCGTAAGATGGCAGCAGAGAATGAATGGCTATCATCCATATACCAAGGTAGATTGCAAACTGATGTGGGACGAGAAGAAATACAATATCTTCGTGAAAGCCGACAACATCACTTGCCACCGCTACTACGACCTCACAGCTGTTAAGCAGCCAGGTTTGTGGATTATGGCAGGAGCCAGCGTAAATCTCGGCTGGTAATATAACAAAACGAGCCTTGAAGCTAACTTTTCATCAGTTACTTCAAGGCTCGTTCTTTTTTTATCGGAAAGGGACATTCTATTCCGTTTGTCCCATTGCTTGCTCTTCCTTCCAATTATCTGTTAATGTATTTCTTTCCTCCCTGCTGAATAACAAATGTAACTGTTGCAGAAAGGAATGTTACAACTTGAAGCTAACTCCAGTTTTAAAACCTAAATAATCAGTACTGTTGCTGCCATTTCTTGTAGTTTTAAATCTTGTATAGCCAAAACTAAAATTGAAATCAGCTTTTGACGATAAAGGAAGTTTTATGCCTACAGCAGGATTGATACGTATACTACCATTTCCATGTGTGCCAAAGTCGTAACCTGCTTGTAGAGAAAAAAATGGGGTGAGTTTCTCCGTTACAGGAAAGTCAAATTCACCACGAGCAAACACTGGCAGCATCTGACTGTCAAATTTATCATCAGTAACAATACCTGTTCCAACGCCAAGATAGAATTGGTCACTAAAGTATTTGCCAATTTCTGGTTGGAAATTAAAAAGACCACCTTGATGGGACTTCAAACCAAAGTCATACCCCAAAGTTCCACCAAGTTCAAAAGAACCATTCTTTCGGGCTGACATGTTTGAACAAAGCAAAAATGCAACAATTGTTGTTAAAATGACTCGTTTCATATTGAAAATAAATAAGGGCGCAAACCGTTTGTGACTTGTTTTTCATCAGGTTACCGCCAAGTGACCTTGCACAATACAAGCACAGATCGGTTCACGCCCTAAAGGACATGAACCTTCTATCTGCTTGCTCTCATTGTGCGAAAATTGGCGGTATTCGATGAAAAGAGAACAAGAGCTAAAGCTCAATATTATTTTGTTCATTTAAAGTTGAAACGGAAACGCATAAAATTAATAAATTTGTTATAAGAATGAGTATTCATACGAATCCTCCTAGTATGCGTTATGTTCTTGTCTGTCTATTTCATATTTTTTAATTTTAGATGAATAATTATTGTTAACTAACTCTTTACATTTAAGCTTACATTCAATTAATTCCAATGTTGCCAAAAATGCGATGCAAAGATAGGGAAAAAGTTTTATCAAAGCAAGAAAAAGGGCGATTTTTTACCCATATCTCATAAAAAAAACATAGATATAGGTAAATAATCGCCCATTTTTACAACTTTTCACAGAAATAAGTCATCTGCTACAACCTCGCTCTGTACCCGGTTTCAATAAGCATTATGCACTACTCCATACGTAGTAACCATTGTTAGCTGGAGTGCGTATAATTGTCGGAAAATACATTTTTTAACCCATTTTCCGACAAATATAACTAGCAATTCTATCTACTTTTATTCCGGTTTCTGATATTTTCCGTTCACTTTTATCGGTTCGAGATGGATTCCCACATGGGTATCTGCACCGAAGTGCTGCTTCAGTTTTGTTTCTATATGAGTAGCATGCTCATGTGCCTCATAAAGCGAAAGAGAACCCGGCATACGGACGTGCATTTCTATCGCAATCTTGTTTCCGATGCGACGGGTACGCAGGTTATGAATCTCTCCTACTCCCTGCTCTTCGTTCGCAATCTTCAGAATTTCATCTTCCTCCATTTCCGGAAGACTGGCATCCGTCAGTTCTTTCACAGACTGCATCACCAGTCCCCAGGCAGCCTTGATGATGAAGGCACTCACGATGATGGCTGCAAGCGGATCGAGCACCGCCCACTTTTCTCCCAGGATGATGGCGCCACCAATACCGAACATCGTTCCGATACTCGATAAAGCATCGCTGCGATGATGCCAGGCATTCGCCACAACAGCCTCGGAATGATATTTCTTTCCGGCTTTTACCGTAAACTGATAAGCCCACTCCTTCATCACGATACTTACGATGGCAGCAATCAAGGCTACAACGCCCGGCTGCTGCAATGTCTCGCCGCAGATGGCACGATAGGTCTTGGTTACGCCAGAATAACAGATCATCACACCCACCACGAAGAGCGAAATGCCGATGATGGCTGTGGCAAGCGTCTCGTATTTGCCATGCCCATAATCATGGTCCTTATCCTTCGGCTTATTGCCCAGTTTTACGAATACCAGTACCACCACATCGGTGGCGAAATCGGTAAGCGAATGGATGGCATCCGCTATCATAGCTGCCGAATGTCCGAGAATACCTGCAGCAAACTTCAGCACGAGTAGCACCACATTGATGATGCTTCCCGCTATCGTCACCTTATATACTTCCTTTACTCTATCCGCATCAGCGGAATGATTCTTTTTCGTTTCTGCGGGCATCTCTTGCTCGTTATATATTCTCTCATTCTTGTCCATACTATAAAATATAACAGAAGTCCTTTGCTTCCTTAATAATGTTTTTGTATAACCAAATTCCTGTCTTTCATGAATTGAGCGGCAAAAGTACATCTTTTTTCTGAAATCGGATAAAAAGAGAGATTAAAAAAGTATAACGAATAGGGAATAATGTGATGACGAAGAGAGAAAAGCATGGAATTTTGTGATAAAACACTTAAAAACAACAGGAATTTTGTGATTTTCAGTCCGATAGAGACAAATATCTACCTTTGCTACGTATAGACGATAGTTTTATGATTCTGTATTTACCATTATAAGTTAACGAACTTAAAATATCAAGCCGTAACCGTTAATTCTGCGAAAGAAAACTGCGGAAATCCGCAAAAATTCTACGTATAATTAATAAAAGTATTATTTTTGCAAAAGAAAAATGCGGAAATCCGCAAAAATCTTTCCTATTATGATTGTAAATAGAGACAAAAATCTACAAGAGTTGGTTAGTTCACGCCATAATGGACTGGTAAAAATCATTACCGGTATGCGCCGTTGCGGAAAATCCTTTCTGCTGTTTCGTCTCTTCAAGCGTTTCCTTGAAGACGATGGAGTCATGCCCGACCACATCATAGAAATGGCATTCGATGACTATGCATTCAAGGAGTTTCGCAATCCTGACAAGTTTTATAAGTATGTAAAAGAGAAGATTGCTGACGACCAACCTTATTACATTCTGCTTGATGAAGTACAGATGCTTGACGAGTTTGAAGATGTACTAAATGGATTATTGCATATTCCCAATGCTGATGTTTATGTGACGGGAAGCAATGCACGCTTCCTATCCAAGGATATAATAACCGAATTTCGTGGACGAGGATACCAAATACACGTTTCACCACTCAGCTTTGCTGAATTTATGACCGTATATGATGGCGACAAGCAGGATGGTTGGAACGAATATTTGCTTTATGGTGGTCTTCCGCCTGTTGTTCTACAAAAGACAGAAGAAGAAAAAGTGAGACTTCTGAACAGCCTCTTGACTGAGACTTACATGATAGATGTCATCAACAGAAACAAGATAAAGAACGATGCAGAACTCAACGATTTATTCAAGATTCTCGCATCGGGAATTGGCGGACTTACCAATCCGCAACGACTTGCCAACACTTTCCAATCTGTAAAGAATGTCTCTATAAGCTCTGCAACCATCAAGAAATACATCGAATATCTTGCAGATGCGTTCTTGCTTGAGCCATGCAATCGCTATGACGTAAAAGGTCGTAAGTATATCGGAACGCCATTGAAATATTATTTTTCTGACTTAGGCATTCGCAATGCACTTCTCGGCTTTCGCCAACAAGAGAAAACCCATCTGATGGAGAATGCCATCTATAATGAACTTCGCTACCGTGGATATAGTGTGGACATTGGCAACGTAGAAATCAACGGCGTGGACGAAAAAGGAACCAAAGTGAGACGGATGCTTGAAGTTGACTTTGTTTGCAACCAAGGCTACAAACGCTGCTACATCCAGTCGGCTCTCAGTTTGCCAGACAAGGAGAAGACGAAACAAGAACTTGCTTCTTTGCTACGTATAGACGATAGTTTTATGAAGTATGTGATAACAGGCGACCTCATCAAGAAATACCAAAACGATGACGGCATCGTATTTATGGACGTATTTGATTTCTTGTTGGATAAAGATTCTATATGAAAACATAAATAAAAGGAGGGTGTGTCATAAGTTAATGATTCACCCTCTTTTTTGTTGGAATATTACTGATATGTTGTTGAGAAAGTTAGTATCTTCGGTCGCACAACAAGTGATGCGCATGCGGTGGTCTACTGTTATGCGAAGAAAGATTATAGTTCATCTGAAAGAGATTTGTCTTTTTCTTTCATTATCTTTTTATCAAAATAACCTATAGATAGGATATAAATTCCTTTTTTGTTATTATTGTTTATGCCTAATGATAAAAATGTTTTGTTGTCCTCAAATCCTACTGCATCCTCATCGTTTACGCTATTGTAGCGTTCATACTTTTCAAATAAACTATATTTTATACTTTTAAACTGACCATTAAAAATCTCTTTAGCATAGGCTTTGTTTAAGATGAAAGATACTAAATACAATTTGTCGCTATAAAAAAAATATATAGCCTGTTCACATTTTAGTCCAGCAAATTCTACATTAGAATAAACGATGTATTCTTTGTTGCTATTATTTGGTCTATAACCTTTACAAGCCATATTAGCTGATACTTGCTTATATGTAGACACACCTAACACATTCCCTTGAAATACACGTTGAATCTGTGCTGACATAGTTAATGCCAACTTAGAAAACAGTAATATTATTATAAATCTTTTCATCATTTTATATTTCTTGAGCTTATGAATTTACAATCCGCAAAAAGTAAACATCCCTGCAATTCTCACTCACATCTTGTTCGATAAAGATATTTCCAAACCTCTCTTCTCGACTTTTTAATCTAATAATCGGGGCGATAAAGTATAGCCTGCCGTCTTCGTCGCACAGCACATTGTCGCTGACATTGGAGACATCGGTTATGGGAAAATATCCATTCCCATAGAAATACTTGTCTTCCTTGGTCAAGCCTAATTGACAGATGAGATAGTCGTCTATCATCTATTGAGTAGGGACAATCAAGCTCGAACCGATAACCTCTGCAATGTGACTGCAGCGCTCTAAACCAGCTGGGCTACGCCCCTATTTCTCAAAACCAATCGCAAAAGTACTGCAAATTCTTGAATTGACAAAATCTGTTAGCACTTTTTATACTTACGACAAACCATATCCAAAATTTTTATTGTAATTTTGCAGCCGTTTAGAGAATACATTTATTAAATAATAACATCAAAGGACTGCCCATTGAGGCAATACTGCAAACAATATGGTTTTAAATTACATTTGGATAGCATTTTTCGTGATTGCGTTCATCTTCGCACTCATCGGATTGGCAATGGGAGATACAACTATCTTCCAGAAGATTGTAGATTCCACCTTCGATTCTTCCAAGAATGCCTTTGAGATTTCTCTCGGACTGACGGGCGTGCTCGCCCTCTGGCTTGGCATCATGAAGATTGGAGAGAAGGCGGGAGTTGTGAATGTATTGGCAAGAGCACTCAGCCCGGTTTTCACCCGTCTCTTCCCCGATATTCCAAAGAACCATCCGGTGATGGGAAGCATCTTCATGAATATCGCTTCGAATATGCTGGGACTCGATAATGCGGCGACGCCTACAGGATTGAAAGCGATGCAGCAGATGCAGGAGCTCAACACGAAGAAGGATACGGCAACGAATCCGATGATTATGTTCCTGGTTCTGAACACCTCAGGACTCACCATCATCCCTACCACCATCCTTGCCTTCCGTGCCTCCTATGGTGCAGCCCAGCCTACGGATGTCTTCATCCCTATTCTGATGGCTACGCTCGTGGCTACGCTTGCCGGAATCATCATCACTTCGCTTTGGCAGCGCATCAACATCCTGCAGCCGGTATTGCTCGCTACTCTGTTGGGAATGTGCGCCTTTGTAGGCATCATCATCTGGGGATTCGGACAGATGGATAAGGATACGATGAACACGGTTACCACCCTGGCTTCTAACATGATTCTCCTGGGCATCATCCTCTGCTTTATCCTGGCTGGTTTCTGGAAGAAAGTGAATGTTTATGATGCCTTTATCGAGGGAGCGAAGGAAGGTTTTACTACTGCGGTAAAGATTATCCCTTATCTCGTAGCTATCCTTGTGGGCATCGGCGTGTTCCGTGCTTCGGGAGCGATGGATATGGTGATTCAGGGCGTTTCGTGGTCGGTAGAACAATGCGGCTTGAATGCCGATTTCGTAGGCGCCCTGCCTACCGCCATCATGAAACCGCTGTCGGGAAGTGGTGCACGAGGCATGATGCTGGAGGCGATGAAGAACTATGGTCCTGATTCGTTTGTGGGCAGATTGAGCTGCATCTTCCAGGGTTCCACCGATACCACCTTCTATATATTGGCTGTATATTTCGGAAGCGTAAGCATCAGGAATCCCCGCCACGCCGTGGCTTGCGGCTTGCTTGCCGATTTGGCAGGAGTCATCGCAGCAATCGCTATAGCATATTTATTCTTCGGATAAGAGTCTCCCACAGATTTCACAGATTTACACAGATAATCTTTGAATGACGGCGCAAGCCCAATTTAACATTTAACACTTAACATTCAACATTAAGAAAGATAATGGCAAGTTTAAAATCACTCGCAAAGGATACCGCCATCTATGGTTTGAGCAGTATCATCGGCAGATTCCTCAACTATCTGCTTGTACCACTCTATACGGCTAAGATCAGCGCCGCAAGTGGTGGTTATGGTGTCATCACCAACATGTACGCCTATACGGCGTTACTCCTCGTTATCCTGACCTACGGAATGGAGACCACCTTCTTCCGTTTTGTCAACAAGGAGGGAGAAAACTCAGAAAAGGTTTATCACACGGTATTGAGCATGGTGGGCTTCACTTCCCTACTCTTCATCGCCCTGGTATTCCTCTTCATCACGCCTTTGAGCGATGCGATGGGCTACGCCGACCATCCGGCTTATGTATGGACCATGTTCGTAACCGTGGCTATTGATGCCTTCCAGTGCATTCCGTTCGCTTACCTCAGATACAAGAAGCGCCCATTGAAGTTTGCTGCCTTCAAGTTGCTCTTCATCGGTCTGAACATTGCGCTCAACCTGGTTTACTACGTCATCATGGATGGTCACGATGTGGGCTATGCTTTCTACATCAACCTCGTTTGTACCGCCTCCATCACCTTCTGTTTCTACAAGGAACTGAAGGAAGGATTCATGGGCGAGAAATGTTCCTGGAGCGAATGTAAGGTGCTCGTCAGGAAGATGATGGGCTACAGCTGGCCAATCCTCGTGCTCGGTATTGCCGGTATTCTGAACCAGACAGCCGACAAGATTCTCTTCCCTTACATCTATGAGAAGGGCGATGCTCATGCGCAGCTCGGAATCTACGGAGCAGCCAGCAAGATTGCGATGATCATGGCGATGATTACCCAGGCTTTCCGCTATGCTTACGAGCCATTCGTATTCGGCAAGGCGAAGGATAAGGACAACCGACAGACTTACGCTTCGGCGATGAAGTATTTCGTCATCTTCACCCTGCTCGCCTTCCTGGTGGTAGTAGGTTATCTGGATGTATTGCGCCACATCATCGGTCGCGACTACTGGGATGGTTTGAAGGTAGTGCCTATCGTAATGGCTGCCGAAATCATGATGGGAGTTTACTTCAACCTCAGTTTCTGGTACAAGCTCATCGACAAGACCATCTGGGGTGCTTACTTCTCGGGCATCGGTTGTGCGGTATTGATTGCCATCAACGTTATCTTCGTACCTATCTATGGTTACATCGCCTGTGCCTGGGCTGGTTTTGCCGGATATGGAACAGCCATGCTTCTCTCCTACTTTGTGGGTCAGAAGAAGTATCCTATCAACTATCCGGTGAAGGAGATTATGATTTATGTGGTTCTCGCCCTCATCCTCTTCGTAGGAATGACCGAGGCAAACAGATACTTCTCCAGTGGAATTGCCTGCCTCATCAACACGGTGCTCATCCTCATCTTCGCTGCTTATCTCGTGAAGAAGGATTTCCCATTGAAGAGTCTGCCAGTGGTGGGAAAATACTTTAGAAAGTAAGAGATTCCAATCATTGAGATTATATTCCAAGAAGTCCGTGGACAATGTGTAAGTCCACGGACTTCTTTTGTTTATATTATACAGAACCTTCGCATGCGGTTCAAGAATAGACAAAAGGACCCAATGTTCCTGGTCCCGAGCAATACTCAGGATATAATAGCAGCCAGCAAGGCGCCCTGTAAGAGCTAAAGCAAACGGCTGAGTGAACGAAACGAGACGATTGAGTATTTTGAAGGATACGGCTCCGTTAACCGAAGGATACGGCTCCGTTAACCGAAGGATACGGCTCCGTAAGCTGAAGAATATGACTGCGCAAGTGAAAGAAGGCGTCTGATCAGGTTCAAAGAGATAGAATATGGAGTTCAAGGAGACTGCTTCTAGGAAGTTGCCACTAGGCTCAGCAGCTCTGCTGAGCCTAGTCAGCAGGTCTGCTCACTGCAGTCAGCAGGTCTGCCGAGCCTAGTGACAACACCTTTTAATCGTACAACAATACCCCCTTTAGTTGTACGACTGTACACCTTTTAGCTGTACAACTACACGCCCTTCAGTTGTACAACTATAAACCTTTAGACGTACAACTATGAATCCATCGATTGTTCAACTTAACTTTTTCTCCCATTTTATACATCAAAAACAAGGAATAGTCCAAGAATTCTCAAAAAAAGTAATCTTCCTTTTCGTTATTCCCTCATAAAAGTATATCTTTGCAACGATTATTCCCTCATAAAAAATAAAGAGCATGAGAAAGATACTACAGGACAAGATCAATATGAACGATATCAACAAGATACGCATCATGACACAAGGCAAGGAGAACGACCACCGGAAGGAAGAGCTTTACCAGCTCACCTTCGATGAAAACGACCGTGTATCGTTCAATGCGCTTTGGGCTTTAACCCATTTCGATGAAGCCAACAACCCTTGGCTCTTTCAGAAGCATGATGACTTGATAAATAGGGTTCTCGCAGAGAAGAATGAGACCAGGCACCGCCTGATGCTCCATCTTCTTCTCCGTCAGCCTTTCGAGGAAGAATCACTTCGTTCTGATTTCATCGATTTCTGCATCGCCAAGATTACCGCCTGTTCCCAGCCCTACGCCATCCGCTGCTACTGCATGAAGCTCGCCTACGAGCAGATGAAGTACTATCCCGAACTCCTCGAAGAGTTAAGAATGGCATTGGATATGCTGGAGCAAGAGGTTCTATCACCAGGAATGTTATCGGCAAAAAGGCAAATTATGAAGAAAATCAAGCGAAGCCTTGGAAAATTCGGGAAATAGTCGTAACTTTGCAAAGTTAAATATCAAGCATTACATCTATGAATAAAGATAATATCAACGAGTTCGCATCCTTCGATGAATATCTTCGACAAGGAGAACCTTCGCAGAAGGAAAGTGCTGAGAACTGGAAGACGGCTATCGGATTGCAGGCTGTAGATGGGCTGCAACCATCGGCGTATCTCATAGATGTGGCTAAGCGAAACATCGAAGGAGAAATCACTCTAGATGAAACCAGAAAACTGATTGACTCTTACTATCAGAGCAAAATGGTCCGCACACCTAAGGATGAAGACGAAGAAGAGGCAGATAAGGTTTCAGCCAACATCGCGAAGATTCTCGCCAGCAAGACCTTTGCCTTCAATACCAACGGATATGTTTCCCTGCATCGAAGAATATTCGAGGGAGTATTCAAGCACGCAGGAGAAATCCGACAATACGATATTTCCAAGAAAGAATGGATGCTCGAAGGAGATTCCGTAAACTACCTGAATTGGGAAGACTTGCGAAGAGCCTTGGACTGGGATATTGAGCAGGAGAAGAACTTCTCATATAAAGGTCTGACGGATGATGAGAAGATTGAGCATATTACCAAATTCATTTCAGGCATCTGGCAAATCCATGCTTTCAGAGAGGGAAACACCCGAACTACGGCGATTTTCACCATCCAATATCTCCGTTCGTTAGGATATGAAGTGAACAACGAAATATTTGCCAAGCATTCCTGGTATTTCCGCAATGCCCTGGTTCGTGCCAACTATCGAAACATTCAGAAAGGCATAGATTATTCTCCTATCTACCTGGTTCGTTTCTTCAGAAACTTACTCCTAAAAGATGGTTGGGTTCTCAAGAACAGGTATTTGCATATCCGGCCGACTGATGATTGGAAAGAGCAGCCAAGAATAGGTACCCCACAAGTACCCCGCAAGCTATCCTCAAGTACCCCACAAGTTCAGTCAACATGTGGAGACTCTTGTCAAGTGTATGGGTGATACATACATGTCTTCTGCGGAAATCATGAAATCACTCGGGTTGAAAGACAGAAAGAGTTTTAGCGAGCTATACTTAAACGTAGCCCTTTCCGAGAATGCCATAGAGCGTAAATATCCCGATACGCCAAAGCATCCTCGCCAACAGTATAGGCTGACTCCACAGGCTAAAGTATGGAAGGAAAATAATAAAGGTGTGTAATGAAAGAACCAACATTACACACTTTTATGATATAAAATCATCACTCAGAAACAGAGCTATTGCCCCTTTAGGAACTCCCTTACATGTACGCACTCTATCCCTTCATAATTGCCTTCTGCCGCTAGCGCATCCATGCAAACTACCTTCTTAGGATAATCATCCTTGATGCGTCGGAGATTGCCAAATTCCCTATCCATCGTCTCTTGGGTAGCCAGCAGATAAGTAACTTGCACATAAACCCTGTCTCCTCCACGCTCTGCCACGAAATCCACTTCGCCATTCTGGAGTTGTCCTACCGTTACTTGGTATCCCTGGCTGCACAAATGCAAGTAAACCACATTCTCTAGCAATTTCTCAATGTCCATTCGCAGATTGGAACCCACCAGCACATTGCGAAGACCAATATCCTCGAAATAGTATTTTTCATTGGTTTCAAACACTCGCTTGCCACGAACATCAAAACGTCTCACTTGGTCTATGATATAGGCATTGCATAGATAGGAAAGATAATTGGATGTCAATGTTGGAGAGATTGTGATATTCTGCGAAAGCATGAATTTCCTGATGCTGTTGGCAGAAATATTCTTTCCAACATTATCACCAACAAAGCGCACCAGATCAGTCAAGAATCGCACGTTGCGAATGCTCTCTCGGCTAATAACATCTTTCATGATAACCGTATTATAGATATCCCCCAAATAGTCTGTCAGCATCTGGCGATTGTCCAGCCCAATATGCGCCAACTGAGGCAAGCCACCCCAGGTAAGATATTTCAAGAAGGTATCATCCGTATCAGGCAATCCATGGAACAGCAGGAATTCCGAATAATTGAGACTCTGAATATGAATCTCCACATATCTACCTGAGAGATAAGTAGCAAGCTCGCCTGATAACATCTTGGCATTGCTGCCTGTCACCACAATATCACACAAATCCTTGGCTTGAAAATTGCGCAAAGCATTCTCAAACCCATCGATATCTTGCACCTCATCTACGAAAAGATAATTGTGCCGCTGATTCTTCAAATGAGCCGCCACATATTCGTTCAGATCTTCATCTGTCTTCAGACTGTTGAACTCAGCATACTCCTTATTGATATAAATCACATTGGCAGAATCATCCTTAGCTGTGATTTGCTTGGCTACACTCTGCAAGATACAACTCTTGCCCACACGCCTTTGACCTGTCAAGACAAGAATCAAGCCTTTGCCTAAGTAGCCCAATACTCGATCTACATATTGTTTTCTATTGATAATTTCCATAAATCATTCTTTTTTATGGTGCAAAGATAGCACTATTTTTTCACTTATACAAGAAAAAACTGCTGCTTTTGCAATCTTTTTCATGTATAAGTGAAAAACATTGTGTTTTTATCGAATATTTCTAGTATAAGTGAAAGAAATAACTCTAAAAAGGAAACTTTGATGGGATTTTCTGCTTTTTTCTGTTCTACTTGATGTTATCTCGCAGAAAAATCGTAACTTTGCAAATCATATAACAACAACACAAAGAATAAAATGAAGAAAAAAGCAACGGTCCTTATCGCCTCTATCTTGGCGTTCTGCGGAATCAATACCGCTCACGCTGACGAGGGAATGTGGACGATTTACAACTTGCCTAACGCTGTGTATGAGATGATGCAGCGCGAAGGCTTCAGTATGACTTACGACCAGCTCTACAACGGCGAGAACGCCTTGAAGAATGCTGTGGTTAACTTCTCTGGCTATTGCTCAGGCGTAGTCGTTTCTCCAGACGGTTTGGTATTTACCAACCACCATTGCGGTTTCGAGGCTATCAGAAGCCACTCTACCGTGGAGCACGACTATATGCTCAACGGTTTCTTTGCTAAATCTTACGCAGAGGAATTGCCTAACGAGAATATGTTCGTCAGCTTTATGGTTGAACAGAAGGATGTAACCGATAAGGTGATGAGCCTCGGATACGAGAAACTCGACAACAAGAAGCGCGATGAACTCATCGATTCTCTGGAGAACGAGATGACTAAAGAGGCGAAGAAGAACGATTCTACCCTCCATATCACCGTTCAGCCTTTCTACGAGGGCAACAAATGGTACGCTACTACTTATCGCGACTTCACCGACCTGCGTCTGGTTTTCACCGTACCAAAGTCTATGGGTAAGTTTGGTGGCGATACAGACAACTGGATGTGGCCTCGCCAGACCTGCGACTTCTCTGTATTCCGCATCTATGCCGACCCTAAGACCAACGGTCCTGCTGCCTACAGCAAGGATAATGTGCCTTACAAGCCTAAGCGTTGGGCTCAGGTTTCTCTCCAGGGTTACAAGGATGGCGACTATGCGATGACCATGGGTTACCCAGGCAGCACAGAGCGTTATCTTTCAAGCTACGGAATCCAGACCATGCGCGATGCTGAGAATGCTCCTCGTGCCCAGGTTCGTGGCGTAAAGCAGGAGGTGATGCAGAAGCACATGCGTGCCGACGAGGCTGTGCGCATCAAGTATGACAGCAAGTACGCCCAGAGCTCCAACTACTGGAAGAATGCCATCGGTATGAACAAGTGTATCGACTCTATCGGCATCGTTAATCTGAAGCGTGAGTACGAAACCCGTCTCCGTGCTTGGCAGGATACAGCCAAAGCAGCCAACGATCTTGCCCACAAGGTAGATTTCAACAAGCTCGCCAAACTCTACAAGGAGAGCGCAGACGTGAAGTACGCCTGGACCAACTTCGCTGAATCTTTCACAAGAAGAAGCAATATCGAGTTCTCTACCCGTGCCATCAAGCTCCAGACCAACATGGAGGTGAAGGGTCCAGAGAAGAACAAGAAGAAGCAGTATCATGAGTTTGAAGATAACTCTGCAGAATGGGATATGGCACTCGATAAGGAGGTGCTCGCTACCCTTCTGAAGAACTACAAGGAGCACGTAGACAGCAAGTGGTTGCCTAAGTTCTACAAGACTATCGACGCTGAGTTTGGCGGCAACTACGCCAAGTATGTGGATTATCTTTGGGAGAAGTCGCTCATCATGAAAAAGGGCGCCAAGCTCTATTTCAACAAGAAGGGATATGAGAAGGATCCAGGCGTAAGCTTCGGTATGGATCTGAACGATGTATTTGCAGATTTCGCTGCTCAGATGGGCAGCATCAACGATAGCATCGCCGAGCAGGAGAAGTATCTCTGTGCTGCCAAGCTCCGTATGGAGGAGGACATGCCTCACTACAGCGACGCCAACTTCACCATGCGATTGAGCTACGGTCAGGTAGGCGGTTTCGACCTCGGTGGCAAGCCATCAGGCTATTATACCACAGCCGAAAGCCTCGTTGAGAAGATGAAGCAGGGCGATAAGTTCATCGATTACTACGCTGAGCCTATCATGCACGAGCTTCTCTCTGAGAAGGATTTCGGCAAGTATCAGGATAAGACGACTGGCAAGATGCAGCTCTGCTTCCTCACCAACAACGATATTACCGGTGGTAATTCTGGTAGCCCTATGTTCAACGGCAAGGGTGAGTTGATTGGTCTTGCCTTCGATGGCAACTGGGACAGCCTCAGCTCTGACATCAACTTCGACAAGCGCCTGGCTCGCTGCATCGGTGTGGACATCCGCTATGTGCTCTACCTGATGGATAAGTGGGGACACGCAGACCGCCTCTTGAAGGAGATCAATGCAAAGTAAATTCTATCTCTGAATTAACAGAGATGATAGAATGGTTTATCCTGGGCTAAAGATTAGTCCCAGGATGATATAAAAAGAGCGGAAAATCAGCTGTTAACTGTTAACCTGTTAACTCCTGGCTTTCCGCTCTTGTTTTTTCTTATAGGTTACTAATATTGCGAGATATTATTCAGTTCCTTCAATGAAACCTGACGAGGCTTCTCGACAAGTTTCTTCTTCAATTCATCCACCGTTATTTCTGCAGATGGATTGAAATCGGCAGAGCGCATGTAATCAATTACACTCTGATAGAAAGCCTTGCCTTCCGGGTATTTGGCAGCCTTCTCCAAATCGCTCATGCAGACGAGAAGCTTTCCGGCTCCCACCTTCCATTCCATCAGCAAACCCAACTTATGATTCCGCTCGATATTATCTATCACCTGAACTACCGGGCGATAATCCTTGGCGAAGTTGTCAAGCACCAGCGGATGCGATTCCTTGATAACTGGGAACCATTGCCAGTTGGTGTGCATTTCCGTAGGGAATCCCTTGAATATCGGATGCTCTGGGTTCGTCAGAATGCCCAGGGTTCCTGGAGAAACCTTCTTCTTATTGTTCTCGCAGATGGTCTTGAACATGCGATAGTTCCAGTAATCAGTCTGGAAGAGTCCACCCACGGTATAAGGTGTGGCATTATCTGACTGAGAAAGCGTATCATCTGCAGCCACGAAATGGCTGGAAGCCGTAGGCATCCAAAGCACCTTTCCGCCATTTTCCAAGACTTTCACTACTTCCTGGTTCAAATTCTTGGCTATGATGACGCCCTTCTTTTCCAACGCCTTCTTCGGATAAACCCAAAGTTCGTAGGAGTTTCTCGCCTCTGTTCCTTCAATGTTTAATGTAAGAAGCAGCTTGGTAGGTTTCTGCACGTGGAAAACACCATTCAGTTCACCCACATCCACCAAACCTTCATCGTATGAAAAGATGTTCAATACTCCCTCATCCTCTGCCATCAAGTCACCCACATTCTTTCTCACTTCACCATCCTTGGTGCTGAAAGTTCCATCATCCATACAGAACAATCCGTTCTCGGCAGCCAGATGCCATTTCAGTTTCTTGCCCTTCAGCGAAGAACCGCCATAGTTGGCAACCTTAACCTTAGCCTGAATCTTCTCGCCATCCTCGAAGCAGAACTTCTTCATTTCCAGCAGAGGAACCACAGGCGAGCACCACTGGCGCCATTCCTCGGGCGTAGTGATTCCCTTGCTCTCCATAAACGCATCCAGGATGCCTACGAAAGCACTTCCCTGACCGGGATAATCCTGAATATCGAGCAGTTGGAAGCCCGCCATATTCCGGGTCCTCAAATCCATCTCTATATCGGCTTTATAGAGTTTCACGCTCCATAAGCCCGAAGCCTTGTGGAAATCATCAGCCTGCAAGAGCATTCCGGCTGCAGCCAGCCTGCGGCGGAACACTTCAAAATTATAAGGATGAAGCACTCCGGTGTATTTCTTCATTTCCCGATAATCAGGATAGGTCTGAAACTGGCCTGTTTCGTGAGAGATGATTGGGATTCCTGCCTTATCGCAAGCCTCATCAAAATTCATCGTAGAATTAGGATGGAAATGATTGATCATTCCTCCATCGTAGGCATCGGCAAACGAGAAGGAACCACGGGTATGAGTATTGTATTTGCCCCATCCCTCGCCTCCAATACGGCAAGTGGTGAAGTAATCCATTCCTTCTTTTATTCCCTGATAACCAAGATAGTAATTGCTTCCGAAGGTATAGTATTTATCTGGCGCAATCTTGCGGAAATCATCCACAAACTCCTTCATCTTGTCGATGTCGCCCCAGAGTTCATTACCTAGCGCCATCATTCTGAAAGAAGGATGATGACCATACTCCCGCAGAATATTCACTCCCTCCTGATGCAGAAAGGTCATGAGTTTCTCATCCTTCTTGTCAAAAGAACCCCAGAAAGGAAGTTCCGGCTGGAGATAGATTCCCAGACTGTCCGCTGCCACGAAAGCCGCCTCCGGTGGGCACCAGGAATGAAAGCGCACATGATTGATTCCATACTCCTTGCAGGTTCCGAGATACTTCATCCAGCCTTCCACGCTCATTTCCACATGTCCCGTCAGCGGCCAGACAGCCGCATCGTGCTTGCCACGGAGGAATATCCTATGACCATTGGCGTAAAAGTGAGCGCCCTCAATATGGAAATCCTTGGCGAAATCAGGCATCTGAAGGGTGGAAGGAGAAGCTACAGAACGGCTAGGGATTGCTCCTGCTAGTACTTCTGCCGATTTGCTATCAGCAGAACCGACAAGCAGGAGTTCAATCCTTCCGATAATTCCATTCCAGTTGGTCTGCGTATCTTCTGTATAAGCATGGCTGGAACCGTAAACCTGCTCTGGCACACCTCTTCCATTATCCACCACGATTTCCAGGAGATGCTTGCCCGGCTTCACCTTCTTTGGCAGAAGATAGCGATGGGGAGTAGAGATGAAGTTGCAGGAATCCACCAGTTCTCCATCCACATACACCCATGTCGGTCGGGTACGTTCCAGGAAGAGTTCTACCGGCTTCTTCTTCCAGTCCTTCGGGATATTGATGGTTCTGGAATATCTTGCAGCGCCTTTATAGGCATAGAGTCTCGTAAGATGCGTTGTTTCCTTCGTATCTTTCGGAGCGAATCCCAGATGGTTCGTATCGATGGTACCGGGAAGAATGGCACGCTTCACCTCACCCTGCGAGACACGCTTACTCTTGGCAAAAGCACTACCGCTCTTTCCCAACTCTACATTCCATTCACCAGCGAGCGAAATGCTCTGTGCTTGCAAGCCCAGACTTACCAGTCCCAGACATGCGATAAGAATAGTTTTCTTCATTAACTTATTACAGAATATCTTTTAGGGTTAAAATTGCGTATAAAGATACAATAAATTTGATGTTTACGGCTGCAAATATACAAAAATTGCGGTAAAAACACCGCAATTTACCAAAGAAATTGCTGTATTTTTACCGCAAAATATGGATATTGCATCAAAACATCCCTTTGATGCAGGCTTTCATCTTATTATAAATCGCTGCCTAAATTACTTCTTCTTAGGTCTGCGACGAGCCCAACCTTCTTCCTCGAAGTTTGGCTCCTCACCCTTGAACTTCACGTTGTCGTTGTTCTGGAAGAACTGGCGCCAATCGCCTGTATCCTCCTGAGGACGAGACTTTCTGCCGCCACGGCTTCCACGTCCTCCCTTTCCACGAGCATCTCGAGAGTCTCTTGCATCATCAGAAGAACCTCTGCGGCTGCGTCCGCCTCTTTCTGAAGAACGACCGCCTCTGCCCTCAGAACTGCGGCCGCCACGGGCTGCTCTGCCATGACCTTCCTCATCAGCATCGTTACATCTCACGGTTCTGCCCTTGTACTCAGTACCGTTCAAAGCCTTCATCACGCGCTTCGCATCCTCCTCAGGCACCTCGATGTAGGCAAACTTACTCAGCAGGTCGATGTGACCCACCTCCTGGCGACCCTTCACGTGCTTGTTCAGATACTGCATGATTTCGCCCGGATAGAAACCATCCGCCTTACCCAGGTTGATGAACAGTCTCTTGAAGCCAGCCTCAGTCTCATGCTTTCTGCGACCATTGGAAACCTTGCCACGGCCCTCGCCACGGCTTCCACGGCCTTCTCCGCCACGGGAACCCTTGCCGGTCTCAGGCTTGATAATCTCAGGAGCATTCTTATAGTAATCGAGGAACTTACCGAAGGTGATGGTTACCATCTTCTTGATGATGTCCTCCTTGTCGATGTACTCAAACTGGCGGTTGATTTCTGCCATGTATGGTTCAATCTGATCCTCGTCCACATCGGTCTTCATAATGTCGTCCATTGTCTTGAAGAGCTGCTTCTTGCAGATTTCCTCTGGGGTAGGCAAAACGCCGTCCACGAACTCCTTGCCAATCTGCTTCTCAATCTGGCGAACCTTGAACTTCTCTCTGGTATGGATGATAGAGATGGATGTTCCCTTCTTTCCGGCACGACCGGTACGGCCGCTTCGGTGGGTGTAGCTAGCCACATCATCAGGCAAACCATAGTTGATAACGTGAGTCAGATCATCTACGTCCAGACCACGGGCAGCCACATCGGTAGCCACCAGGAACTGAACGGTATGGTTGCGGAACTTCTGCATGGTGAGGTCACGCTGCTGCTGACTCAAGTCGCCGTGCAGCGCCTCAGCATTATAACCATCCTTAATCAGCTTATCTGCAATATCCTGAGTCTCCAACTTGGTGCGGCAGAAGATAATCGCAAAGATGCGTGGATAGAAATCCACCACACGCTTCAGGGCGAGATACTTGTCCTTGGCATTTACCAGATAGTAGATGTGGTTTACATGCTCAGCACCCTCGTTGCGCGAACCCACTACGATTTCCTTGTGGTCGTGCAGGTAGTTGAGGGCAATCTTCTCGATGTCCTTGCTCATGGTAGCCGAGAAGAGCAGAGTGTTTCTATCTTCCGGAACGTTCTCAAAGATGGCATTGATGCTCTCTGAGAAGCCCATGTTCAGCATCTCGTCAGCCTCATCAAGCACCACGTTGTTTACGTGCTCCAACTGAGCCACACCACGATTAATCAAATCGAGCAGACGACCAGGGGTAGCCACGATAATCTGCACACCATGCTTCAGGGTGCGAATCTGGCTTCCGATGTCGGTACCGCCATAAACAGCGGCAATATGCAAACCGTCGATGTACTTGGCAAAGCTGTTCAAATCGTCTGCTATCTGGAGGCAGAGTTCACGTGTAGGACTGAGGATGACAGCCTGTGTCTGCTTGCTTTTGGCATCAGTTTTCTGGATAACCGGAATACCGTAAGATGCAGTCTTACCCGTACCGGTCTGCGCCAACGCAATCACGTCGTTCTTATTGCCAAGCAAATATGGGATTACTTCTTCCTGAACTGGCATTGGATTCTCAAATCCAAGCTCTTCGATGGCACGGCGAATCTCCTCGCTCACGCCTAATTCTTCAAATGTCTTCAAATCTTTTTAACCTTAATTCATTATAATCAAAATGGAAGGCCGAATTCACCCTCCCAGCCATGAATTAGGGTGCAAAATCCTTCCGAAACGCTTGCGGCAATCCCACGCATTTATTAAGATTGCCTAAATTCGGGTGCAAAGATACGAAAAAAATGTGAGTTTCTTGCAGATTTCTGCAATATTTTATTACCTTTGCATGAAAGTTACAACAAACAGATAACCAAGAAAACTTGAAATATATGAAAAAAGTTATTTTCACCCAAGAATGGATTGCTTTGCATCCATACGAAAAAGCAGACGAAACAGATCTGTATTATACAGAACTCGCCAACGAAATATACCACGCTCTTGACGAGGCGTGCTACACCCATAACTTCAAGAATATGGATGAAGCCAAGCAGCTGGCACTCAGCATTGCCGGTTATTTCGAAGATGTGATTTCGGGCACAGGCATCTGGAAGACTTTCACGGAAGAATGCAAGCAGCGCTACGGCACCTACATTCCTTTCTATGAGAAAGAAAGCGAATTCATCAAGAGTACGCTCAACGAAGATGACCCGGCTTACGACCCTGAGGAAATCAACATCGCTGATGTCAAGTTCCTGCTCTGGCACCATTACCAGCAGAGCAGTTTCGTACAGGAAGCTGTTCCTTTCCTCTTCGGAACCCTGGAACTGGCTGCCAAACTTGCCTACAACATTCTCGACAGAGAATATGAAACGGCTCCGGAAAACGAGCGTCTTCTGACTTATCTCAGCGAAATGCCTGAGATAGAGGGCAACACTGAAACGACCGAAGAGGAAATCGAGAAGAACAAGGAGTTGGATGAGATTCACCGTCGCGACACCCTGGCGTGGTTCCATTATGGCTGCTATTTCAACGTGGGCAACCAGAAGCGCCTGCAGTTTACCCTCCAGCAGATGGCAAACTCGCCTCAGGGTCTCACCGAACCGCTCGCTTATTCTGTGCAGATGGAAATGACCATCGCCGGCAGAAACAATCTCCTGGCGCTCACTTCTTACGAATGGCTCCGCAAGATTTGCAGGAACATGCCTACTCATAAGCTCTGGGAGGATGAGGAGTTCAGAAAGAAGGCTATAGAGCTACATGAAAAGGCAGATCATGAGAAGGCGATTCACGACTACAATCTGCTCAAGGCGAAGGGATATGAAGACAAGTTCATCTTCCTGGAAGATGTGAAGACGCTGAAGGAATTCCTCAAGGAGATTGAATTCGAGTTGCCAAAGGACATCCGATTCCCTCAGAAATATGAGAAAGGCATCATCTTAAGCGGAAGTCCATATACAGGCATCAACATCAGTTTCGGCCTGGCTCATTGCATCGCATCTCCTGAGAACCCATACTATGTTCAGGAGCGTGCAGAGACCGACAGCTTTGGCATTATCAGCGGCAATGGTCTCCCATTCCCTTACGAAATTGTCTGCAAACTGATAGAAAACAACCTGATTCCTGACGCAAACATCTTTACAAGCCAGTATGTAAAGGAAGAAGGCTTGAAGATTACGCAGGCAAACCTCCAGTTCCTTGCCGATTACTACTTGATGGGCAGAAAGGATAAAGACCTGTCGCCTAAGGAGTTGTGGTAAAGACGCATTCAGCATACTCAAAAAGTTCACTACGCTAACTCCATTTTTTAAGGCGTTAGCGTAGTAGACTTTTAAAGATTTATAAAAGAAAGAGCAGAAAATCAGCTGTTAACTGTTAACTCTGTTAACCCCAAGCTGTTCTTCCGCTCTTTTTATTATAAATGTTGACAGACATTCTTTTGCTGTCTTCAAACAATATTAAAGAGCTATCAGCTTGCAGCAATTATTAAATATACGTAATTTTCCATATAAATATGTAATAAAGTACATATCCATCATTATTTTTTAGTAATTTCGCAGTTAGTAATTCTAAAATCACTAATTATGAAATTCGTAGATAGAATCAGGGAACAAGCTGTTTTACAGACAGCTTTGGAGTCTAAAGCTTCAAGCTTCATTGTGATATACGGACGAAGGAGACTTGGAAAATCAACTCTCATCAGAAGAGTGTTGAAAGATGGAGACATTTACTTTGAAGCCAACCTAAGCGAGAAAACTACCCAGCTAAGTCTGTTGGCACGCACCATAGGCACGGAATATCCGGGCTTCGACAGCCCTGTGTATTCTTCCTGGGAAGACATCATCATGGCTTTCAACTACCGTTGCAAAGAAAACGCAACACTTGTCTTGGACGAGTTCCCATATCTAGTTCAGAAAGATTCTGCCTTACCTTCTACTCTACAACGAATCCTCGATAGGCGTATTACCGGAGTAAATGAATTGCGCTGCAACATCATCATCTGCGGCTCTTCACAGAGAATGATGCACGGACTTTTACAAGGTTCAGAACCTCTTTATGGCAGAGCCGACCGTATTTTCATCCTGCGTCCTGTCAAGCTGCCTTGGTGGCAAGAAATTATCAACACCTCAGCCAAGGAACTTGTGGAAGAGTA
>OGQB01000550.1_pt1 | contig 38183 bp, 35 predicted proteins | sample 1553071 | NCBI WGS metagenome assembly OGQB01 (sample SAMEA2580284, study PRJEB22360) | human gut metagenome | biome: human gut; feature: human-associated habitat; material: faeces | place: Denmark | collected 2008/2010
TACACGAACAGAACTAATGGTTAACTTCTTTCTTAACATCCAGGCCAATACATCAAAACAATATCCTCCCATCATTCCTAACCAATAAGGGAAATGCGTCATGGGAATATGTTTATTCAACACCCGACTCACATGTCCAACCAGCTCATTCATCGTAAAATCAGGCTTATCCACATAGTTATACACATTATAACCTTCTGTTTTTTCTTCTATCAAAAACTTTATAAAAGCCACAATATTACCAACGTATGCCATCGACTTCCGGTTATTCCCCTTCCCTACCATCAGAAACTTTCCGCCGGAAATCTGTTTCAATAAATTATACACATTTCCCCGGTTTCGTTCCCCAAAGATCACCGTTGGACGCAGAATATTGACATTCCAGTCCGGATGCTCCCGGTACCACTTTTCCAGTTCCATCTCCGCCAGCCATTTGCTCTTCCCGTAATGGTTGAAAGGGTCTTTTGGATATTCTTCCTTCGGATTCTCTTTATTCAAACCGTAGACAGCTACTGAGGAAGTAAATACGATGCGTTTCACACCATTAGCTTCCATCGCAGCCAATGTATTCTGCATTCCACCGACATTCACATCATAGTAAAGCGAAAACGGCGATACATCATCCCGATGCTCAGCCGCCAGCAAGATCACTACGTCCGTTCCCTTCAGCAATGCCGTCAGTTTCTCCCTATTCCTCACATCACAGATCACAGTCACATCCGGGAAAAAATGACTCTGCTGTTTATCAATGTTCTGTAACTCATAGTTACCTTGACGTAACAAATCCAACAAGCGTGTCCCGACAAACCCGGAACCACCGATCAATGTGATTTTCATGATTATAAATTTTTAATAAAATTCACAAACTCCTCCATTTGCTTTTCAAAACAAAAATCATTTCGAGAAGCATTTAAACAATTTTCCACCAACTTGCCATATTCCTCTTCCTTCATTCCCACAAAAGTTTTGATATTATTCATTAAAGCGACATAATCACCGGAATCTGCAACCAAACCGATCTTATAATTTCGTACAATTTCTGCACCTTCACCTCCGCCACAGAATAAGATCGGCACACCAACCGGTAATAAATCGAATATTTTAGAAGGAACAGCTCCTGTTATACTGACCACCAAAGGTACAATAGAGGCATCATATTTCATTAACTCCTGCACCATACTCTTTTTATCCAGAAAACCATGATAAAAAACATGTCTTTCATGGTTCGAAATATATGCCCTGATATCCTCCAGCTGGTTACCTCCACCATATAAATGAAGCTCGGCATTTAGTCCGTTAAAATCAACCGTCTTAATTAACCCTAAAATATCCTGTGCAACTCCCATCAGACCCGCATAGACGATTCTGAATTTTCTGCATTTAGAAATAACTTTTGCAGGCACTTCTACTCCATGTTGCAAATTCCGGTAAAGAAATGTTGTTTTTGAAGCTTCCAAAGACAATACATGCTGCAAAATAACCGAAGATTGCCCCATGACAGCATTGGCCTTTCGGTATAAAAACTTTTCTATATACAATAACACTTTATAAAAAATACTTCCTTCTTTCACAGCACCTAATTCAACTGCAGATGCCGGCCATAAATCTGACACATTCAAAATAGTCGTTCGCCGATATAAGCATTTAAATAATATCATAGCTGAATAAGCAACCAATATTGGCGGACTCTGAATAATAATCCGGTCATATTTTTTTATCATTCTCACCTTCAAAGCAAAAAACCATACTGCCACAGCAAACGAAAACATACTAAACAAACGCAGAAAAACATTCCGGGAAGTTGTAGCATAAGTCCAATAGCGATGAACCTTAATACCATTCAACTTTTCACACATTGAAAATTTCTTACGATAATTTTCAAAGATTCTCCCTTTAGGATAATTCGGCATACAGGTCAACACCTCAACTTCTTGATCCCGATCCCTTAAACCTTCTGCCAAATTGGTAATTCTTGACGGAGCAGCCCCTAATTCCGGTAAATAATAAAATGAAACGATCAATATCCTCATTCCCATAAATTATTTTCCAGCTGTATTACTTAAATGTTTCGATAATCCTCTGACAAGCCATACCGTCCCCATAAGGATTCACCGCACGGCTCATTTGCTCGTAATAAGTTGAATCTTCCAGTAATGATGAAACTTTACCGACAATCTTATCGTAATCCGTACCGACCAATTCTACTGTACCTGCAGTTACTGCCTCCGGACGTTCTGTCGTATCCCTCATGACCAATACCGGCTTACCCAATCCGGGAGCCTCTTCCTGAATTCCCCCACTGTCTGTCAATACCATAAAGGCTTTTTCCATCAAATAAACAAACGACAGATATTCCAACGGTTCGATAAAAAACATATTCGCAGGGCGCTCTTCCCCGAACACCTCATGTATGGGACGACGCACATTAGGATTCAAGTGCATCGGATAAATAAAATCCACATCCGGATATTTTCCTGCCAATGTCTTTATAGCTTTACAGATATGAATAAAACCTTCTCCGAAATTCTCCCTCCGGTGTCCTGTTATCAACACCATCTTCTTATCCTTCCCCAATCGTTCTGTATCATAACCGGCACAAACAAGCTCATTTTTTAAACGCACATTCAAATCCATATCACCCTTAATTTTATCCACCACCCAATAAAGTGCATCGATTACGGTATTTCCGGTAACATAAATCCTCTCCGGCTTTACCTGCTCGGCCAATAAATTCTCCTTACTTAAAAGAGTCGGTGCAAAATTCCAGGAAGCTATCCGCCCGGTAATCTGACGGTTCATCTCCTCCGGCCAAGGACTATAAACATTATACGTTCTCAGCCCGGCTTCCACATGTCCCACTGGTATCTGCTGATAAAAAGCAGCTAATGCCGCAGCCATACTCGTTGTCGTATCTCCATGTACCAAAACAATATCAGGACTTTCGGCTTGCAGTACATTTCGCATTCCCAACAACACCTGAGTCGTCACATCATACAAATCCTGCCCCTGTTTCATGATATTCAGATCATAATCAGGAAGGATATCAAAAATATGCAAAACCTGATCCAGCATTTCACGATGTTGTCCACTTACACACACAACTGTCCTGAACTCCTCCGGATATTTCTGGAATTCTTTCACCAGAGGGGCCATTTTAATGGCTTCGGGACGCGTCCCGAAAACCAGCATTATTTTCTTCATGTCAATGATTTATAAAAATTATCTCTTCACCACCCCACAGAAATCAAGGATGATTTTATCTTCACGATAAGGTAAGTTTTTGAAAGGTGTATGGGCCACCAAATAAACAACGATATCAGCTCTGTCATAAGCTTCTTTATAATCGGTCAACTTAAACACATTATGCTCTGTAATATTCGGTTCGACAATCAAAATGTCAGCATTATTACATCCCTGCATCACCCGAGTCGTAATATATTTGGCCGGAGCCTCCCGCAAATCATCGATATCCGGTTTAAAAGCAAGTCCCATCATGGCAACAACAGGTTTACGTTTAAATTCAAGCTCAAATTTCAGCATTGTATTCTGCACCTTCTCCGCACACCAAAATGCCTTGTAATTATTGATTTCCCGGGCTTTAGCAATAAGTTGCGATTCCACTGGAAAATCCGCTGTAATAAAATAAGGGTCCACTGCTATACAATGTCCACCGACACCGCATCCCGGCTGTAAAATATTGACACGGGGATGCTTATTAGCCAAACTGATCAGTTCCCAAACATTGATCCCTGCCTTATCACAAATTAGTGACAATTCATTGGCAAAAGCAATCTGAACATCCCGGGAAGAATTTTCTGTCAGCTTACACATTTCTGCCGTTTTATTATTTGTACGGTGAAGCATACCCTTCACAAAACGGCCATAAAATTCGGCAGCCTTATCAGTTGAAGCCGAATCTATTCCACCGATCACCCGGTCGTTATGAATCAATTCATAAATAACATTTCCGGGCAACACACGTTCCGGACAATAAGCAATATAAATTTTACCCTTCAACTCGGGACGTAAACTGAAAATCAGATCAGCCATTTTATCGGTCGTACCTACCGGCGAAGTCGATTCTATCACATACAAATCCCCTTCTTTCAATAAGGGAATTACGGTACGAGTAGCCGTTTCCACATAAGAAATATCCGGTTCATGATTTCCCTTGAAAGGAGTAGGAACAACCATAAAATAGGCATCGCTCGCTTCAGGTGTCAATGATGCTTTTAAAGCACCACTCTCCACCACTTTTTGCAACAATTCCTGTAATCCGGGTTCTATAATATGTAACCGTCCGGCGTTGGTCATTTCCACCACTTTTGGATTTATATCCACTCCGGTCACCCGTACACCGTGTTCAGCTGCGATAATAGCCGTTGGGAGGCCAATATATCCCAGCCCCATAAAACATACTTTCATGCTAAAACATTTTATAAATAGACATTTTTATTCGCCCTCGAAATCTGACTATTCATCCTTTGCTTTTTCAATATTGTGTAACAATTCCGAATAACAAGCCAAAAAATAATTATAGTTATGGAATACGATATTATTATGTACCTCCCCCATCTCTAACAAAGATATATTGATCTGTTTTAAATCTTCCTGACAATTATCTTTCCAGTTGCGATAACTCCTGTAATAAAGATTTCTATATAACGATTTCAAAGGAGCAGAGATAAATGGAACTTTTTGGGATACAAAATCTGCCGTATTTTTTACGGAAAAACGTCTGACCTTCTTCCCGGAATTTGAAATCTTAAATAATCTTCTATGTGAAAAAACATCCAAACCGTCCAAATATTCCGGATTTATCGCTCTTATAAATTTTATTTGAAATCGGCTGTTTCTGATAAGATCAGCAGGTAAAGACAAAACAATACGATGAACTTCAGGAAGGCTTAAAATAGGAAAACTATAAGTAAATTCATTTACCCACTCATACATTCTGGTATCCGAAAATCTGGCAGCAACCCATCTTAACGATTCTATATAATCCAATGAGATCTTTCCATTGTATTCCGAAATGCCTAATTTCACAATCCATTGAGAAATCGTTCGTTTTAAGTTTGCTCTCAGAACAGTCAGGTCCCAACCGACAGGAGCATCTTTCAGTTTTCCGAATAAATAATCATCTATAAACGAATCGACGGTAAAATAATCTTTCCCAATCTGCTCAGCCCAGTCTCTCAACCGAAAACACTCTCCAAAATATCCGAAATCCATAAATTCCGGATAAGGGGTAATCTTACCGGCATATTCCGATTCGACATTTAGATTCGCATCATAAATATTCGTAAATCCATACTTCCTGAAAAAATATCTTCTTCTATCCAAATAATTTTCATCTGTTTCATCCTGAGTATTCCAATTCATAAAATATAAAGGGAGATGAAACTTTTTAGCAATATTTTCTACAATACTTCTGTCTTCATCACAAGTTATCGTTTCCTTATCTTTCCCTTTACCGTATAATAAATGGACATCAATCCCAACCTTGTTGAATAAAGCAAAAACTAATCTGGAATCCAGACCTCCTGTCATATTGACAGCTATATCTTTAAAATTATTCTTGATTTGAGGTAAATATTTTCCGAATACAGCCTGAATATCCCGAATGGTTTTTTCCTCCGATTCGTAACGATACTTTACTGTATATTCACACCAAGGTATTTCTTCGACAACTAATCGTCCAGCAACTATTTTAAGATATTCACATCCTCTCAAACGAAAAACAGTCTTAAATAAAGTATCCTGTGAATCAAAATGACCGATACCAATACAATCGGCCATCAACACCTCTTTATTCACGGTGAACCGACCGGCAGAGGCGGTCAAAATACCCAAGTTATTACCAATAAAATAATGTTCAGATGCTGGTTCTGTATAATACAAATCATACAAACCGTAATAATCTCCGAATATAAAAAAATCGGACTTTTTTCTGATCATCATATTATACATTCCTGCACATTCTTTCTTACATTTTATGACATCACCGTCAAAATCTTCCAACAATAATCTGAGTGCCTCCCTCCCTTTACAATTTTTATAAATAAACGTACCTACTGCTGCGATATATTCTTTTGTATTCTTTTGATAATAATTACCTGCCGATATTATCCGTTTTTCAAATACAGCAACATTCAAACCTTTTTCTTTAATCGTATGATATCTATCTAAACCAGATGCTTCTGTTAATTTTATCGCTTTTAAAAATAAAATAGAATCATCAGTGACGAAAATTCTTGACATAATCGATCAGATTTTTAAAATTAATTACCAGAAAATTCTTCTGTCTGAAATAAAAATTATTGAAATAGAAAAACAAAGGGAAAAGGCACAAACTATATAAAAGTATATTTGCCCATAACGGCAAAAAATCTTTTATCTTCAATATCATGAAAACATAAATAAAAACAACAAGCGGCAAGATAAAGAAATCATTAGACAAAACGGGACCTTTCAATTTCCAGGCAATTAATCTATACAAAAAGGCACTGATGAATACACTGATCATTGAAGCGTAGGCTGCTCCCTGATAACCCATTAGCCTTACCAGATTATAGCTTAAAACAACATTTATCAGCAGAGAAACAGATATACCCAACATTTTGAGCCGTAACATATTCGCTTCCAATGAAAGAATGTTAGTATAAACCTGATATAATCCTTGGGCCACCCCCAAGAAGGCTATGACAGGAACAATTTTAATCGCCCCTTGGTATGATTCAGGAAGAATATACAACAAAAACGGCGAAAGAATGGAAAACAGAAATGCCGACAGATTAAGGCAAAAGAATATAATACGGTAAACAGGTTCTATATCTGTCACAAAATCATTCTTTTTCTCCTCATACTTTTCCATAAAAAAAGGGAAAAAAGCAATGTTAAAAACCAAAGCCATAAAATAAATGATCTGACCAATGCTCATTCCTGCAGAATAAATCCCCACACTTTCCATATCCAGCTGTACCATAATTACATGACGGTCGATAAAAGTATTGGCTATAACAAAAACAGAGGCAGGTAGAATATATATAGCATAACTAAAAGCTTCTTTCAAATAGCTCCTGTTCATATTCCACTTCACATCTGCTTTCATCAGATAGAAAGTAACAGGCAAAAACAACAGGACAGCAACCAGATAAGCCAGATAATAAGTAAAAGCTGTTCTGAAAAAATACACCGTTACAAACAAGACTAATAATCTCAACAGAATATAACAGTTATTGTATATGGCATAACGCTTTACCTGCTTTTTGATCTGCATTATTGTAATATACATCCTGTTAATCCCATCAATTACCGTTATCAGTATACCCAGAACGATAAAGGGCATAAAATCGATGTCAGGATAAATTTTCTGCCAGAGCGGAGCCGAAAATAAAATAAATAAAACAGATAGCAGACAGGATATCAAAACTGAATAAGACATGACACTCCCTAAAAACCAAGGTGCTTCCCCCATCTTGACATACTTATAGTAATATCTGGATATAGCCGTATTCAAGGACAAAAAAATGACAGGGGACAACAACATGATAATCGTAGGCAATAACATGATAACGCCATAATCCGAAGCTGCCAGCAAATATATAAATACAATATTGACCAAGTAATCACAGGCTTTCTGAATCACATTCACCAAACCGTAAGAAACGGAATTCTTTAAAAAGTCTTTTAGCATACTTCAAATTACTTACATACCTTTCAAACCACACGGAACACTTTTAAAGCACCTATTGAATAAAAAAAGTGCAAACACTACATCCAGATACGAAAATCCCCAGAAAAGACCATATTGAGCTGTCGATACAATAAAGAAAGGTAATATATAAATATAATCCCTTTTTTTCAAAAGAAAAAGTAAAGGAAACAAAAACAGGAATGCCAAAAACAAACCATTGGTAGATACAAGCTGTAAATAAGAATTGTGAGCATGATTGCCTTCAACCGGTTCCAAAAGTTTAAATGAACCATTTCCCCAAAATAAATTTTCACGAATAAAATTTATATAAAATTGCCAGATATCTTCCCGTCCACTTAAATCTACACCTTCTCTTCCCCTAAACAATTGGAACATAATACTATCCCAAAAGTAAGAAAAGACAAATACAATACAAACAATACCCAGTATCCCGACTGAAATGTATATCAACTTCCTCACAATATGACCGCGAGCAGTAAAGTGTTTATATACCGTTCTAAAATAAAGCAGCATTTGAAAAAAAACAGCTGTCACCAATACTGTTCTGGAAAAACACATTATAATAGCAATCATCAAGAGCGCATTGATCAGATGATGTTGATAACTCCTATACCATATCCTCCATCTATTGACCAATACCAGACCCGCTAAAAGTTTGAGGGTATATGTCGAAGACCCTTCGGATAAACCCTTTACTTTATTATTATACATAAAATCCGACACACCGATTTCCTTCGAGGTTACCCAGGGAAGAACGGTATTCACACCTATCATATACTCATATAAACCAATAAGCGCCTCTACCGTTGTTAAAAATATCAACCATTTTATATCCCGTTCGTCCAATGCATAGGCCACCACAAATATCAACGGCAACAACAAAACATAAGGTATTTCTGCACTTCCTGTTATAGCCGCATGAACTGCATTATTCAGTACTGCGCCCAGAATAAACAATAAATAAATGATCAGTAAATTCCATAATTTTTCCGGCAAGCTTCTGAAAAGATAATATTTTTTACAAAAAGCAAAAAAAGCCACGAATACACAAAAGAAATGAGGGACACCTCCAATTGTTGTTAAATACAATAATATTCCGATCATTAAACGAGATATTCAGACAGATATTTTACAGGAATTTCCCCGTTAAGTATAATATATTCATAAACCTTCAGTATCCGGATACGTTCATTATATACCCGATCGTCCAAAACAACTTCCTTACCGGATAAATGGCCTTGTAACAAAACAGTCGAGTTTATGCCAATTACTCTTTTAGTCGCAGCTAACGAACTCTCTATAGAAATTTTACCATTATCCTCCAACATTTCCTTTTCAAAATATTTAACGGCAATATCAAACGTACAATACCGGGGATGAGGCCGGACCTTTACCGCATACCCCTCTTTCAATAAAGCATTCATATTTCGGGATATATCCCGCAACTCTTCCGGAGTATGTTCGGTGAGATAATACGTAAAATCAGCTGTTTTCTCCGTCATCGACCGGGAAGTACCATCTATCGATAAGGCCGGCGGGCATTCTATCAGAAACTGATCCGGATAAGCCCTCAGTTTATGGAAAATATATACATAATACTCCAACCATACATAACAATACGTAAACCTGAAAAAACCGGATTCAATTTCGAGATATCTCTCCCCATGCATAACATCGATATGTTCCAACTTCTCCGTTTCACAATATGCAGTCAGAGCAGAAGATAAAAAAGAATATTCCGAAGAAGTGATGATAGCTGAAGGATTGTATTGTTCGATGATACTCCGATACAAGGCAATCTTGAGCAATATTTTAAAAACAAAAAACAAAGCTCCCGGTTTCTTTCTGAGGATGCTCCGGATAAAAGCCACATCCCTGCTTCTCAGAATCATTTTAGAAGCCCCTCCGTTAAATATAATTCGGGGGTATCTTTGCCTTAAACCAGCAGACAACAAATTTTTGTTATTTTCAGAAAGGATATATACTGCATCCGTTACCCCCTCATGCTTTGTAACAGTTCTGCATCTCAGAAAAACAAGGGTCGGCAAAAACAATACAAAAGCCGTAATATTCAATAGGATCCGGAACAGGATATTCATGTGAAACATCTTGCACAAATATTGATTATAAGATCTTTCAATATCATCTTCCGGTTCCTGAAGACTATTCAGAAACTCCATCTCCTCTTTCAAACGCTCTTCCGACATCTGAAAATACTGTTTTCTGCTGATCCATTTAAATACCTTTAAACCCAGATCGATTACAGACAATTTCATACCAATCCACCTATATTTTTTATCTGATAATCCCTAAATAAAGCTCACAACTACCATCCTGAAGAACTTGATTTCCTTTGGTAAACAGAAATACATTCCGTACTCCGTCAGCTTTCCCAAAATTAGGCAACCAAGAAGGCTGCAGCCGATTCCAGATACTATCAGCTATCGGTTCATTCACTTCATTTAAGAGTAAACATCTCAATACGGTTGAATTCCCACCATATACTTTATTGCTGAAATCCTTCTCATTAACCATGGGAATCAGTAACTGTCTGTTGCCCTCATCATCGATAGAAAAAGAACACTCGGATTCTCCCAGTTTTCCGCAAATTCCATTCCCATAATCAATTTTTTCCTTTATCCACACACCATTCACCAGGCTGGCGATAAACAAATCTGTATACAAATCATATTTGACCGCATAACAAAATACAGGAATATCATGATGGACAACAAGATTGACAGCTTGATAATCAGGAGAAACAACAGCATCTTTACTACCGGCAATCAAATCAATCTCCCCGGGAATCGCCGGCAAGTGTTCTAAAATTTTCCCTCCGGAAGTTTTCCAGGTCACCCCCCAATCTTCAGAACACAAATACCCCAGACAATAAGCTGAAATTACCAGATTATCCCGTACCGACTGAGGCAAATATTCCTGGCACTGAAAACCGACATGAATCCGGTTATTACTGATAACCATATTTGCATAAAACCGACTATAGCCATTAACCCAGATTTTAAAATCTTCATTTGCCTTCCATTGATCATGGTTACCCTTGAATAAATCGATATACATCCATCTTTTGCCGGTAATATCTTTTGTACACAAAGTCAGTAAATTTCCCTCCTCACCACCATGGGGTGCCGATCTCAACAATACAAAAATCTTACCGTTCTGAATATTCATAACCGGATAAGTCAATTGTCTTCCTTGAAAGACGATGGAAGTTTCTGTACTCCAGTCCGATATATCCTCGGGAGCCCTACTTCTGACAAGCTTAATTTCATCACAATGTCCGTCATACATCACATAAATATATCCCTCAGCATCGGTTGCGACACAAGGACTTCCATGATTGTCCGTAGCTTTTCCTATCACATAAGGGGCTGTCAACACCCCATCTTTCTGCCCAATCCCCCGGATAACAACTTCATAATTTTCAGACAAATAGACAAAATAAAAATAATCGCCCGATCGGATAATTTTGTTGCAATCGATATAAGCGGAGCCCATCCTGGATACATGGTCTGCAACTTTAACGATCCGGATCTCCGGCCAGTCAAGACAATCGTCATCGTGACCGGTTTTCGAACAAGCCGACAGTAATCCTAAAGATAAAACGAAACCGATCCAAAAAGAATTACTATTCATCGTACACACAGACTTTACAAACGTCTACTATTTCAGATTTTCTTTTAAACGCCATCGTCCGTACTCATCCTTTTCAAACAACTCCCGATTATACTGTCTGTCCACAATATCCCAAAATTCTTTCTCCGTATACCCCAAAAACTCACAAAGATCCCTTACACATAAAGGATCCAAAGCATGGTCATGTTCTTTCACCAATTTTATCGCCTCTTCTCTTGTAATCATACCATAACGTACCATCCTCGCTGCGTAATCCGTTGCCGATGCATGTCCGAATTTCGGATATTTCATCCAGGAATGTACTAAATAAGCCCGACTATCTACTTGATCCATCTGTTCCACATGATGAGTACGCTCCCATTCATGGGTTAAATCATGAAAACCGTATCGTTTGGCAATTTCATAATTCTTAAAACTATTCCACTCCACAAAATAACTCAGATAAATAGGATCCAACCGATTTATTTCTTCTATTGTCGGCGGTTCAAAAAAATTCAAATCCTTTAAAGTCACTCCGTTTACTAATAGTTCCTCTGTCGGAATTCCGGCACCAACTCCATTAGAAATCTGATCCCTAGCGGAGTAAGTTTCAACAGCGTCAGCACCTCCATACTCATAACTTACATTCTCACCATACACCAACAATGGCGTATTGAATTTCAAGGCCATGTGTAACGGATAAGTGTAAATATAACGGTCGATAAAATAGGTCGGTTTTCCATACCTTTCAAAGGTTTTCCGCATAATGATCTTTTGAGCCCGAAGATTCGGTTTCATACTGATAATATCACATCCGAATGCTTCTGAAATATTTTTCAGATTATGCTTACCGGCTTCAGTCATGGGGAAATTATCCTCCACAGACACCAAAAGCGGATTCATCCCCATCACTTCCTTCATGATATAAGTCTGATAATGGCTGTCTTTTCCACCGCTTACGGCAATCATACAGTCATAACCATTGGGACCATTCATACCCCGATACTTATCACATAAAGTTTTCAGTTCTTCAAAACGTTTTTTATAATCAACATTTTTCCGGTTATCGTAAGACTGACAGGCTGAACAAATACCCTCCTCATTAAAAGTGATTCCCGGACGAGTGTCAGGCATCACACATCTTTTACAATACTTCATAATATATTAGATTATTTATTTCAAATTGCAGTCCATCCCCCATCTACAGCCAAGTTCTGACCGGTGATGTATCGGGCTTCATCCGAAAGCATAAAAGAAACAGCCGGAGCAATGTCCTCCGGATTTCCCATCCTGCCCATGGGAACTTTCGCCTCATACCGTTCGACAAAAGAGGGATGCTGATGATCAAAAATTCCTCCGGGTGAAACGCAATTTATCCGGATACCTTTCCGGCCGTAATAAGAAGCCAGATAACGGGTAAAATTGATGATTCCGCCTTTAATTGCAGAATAAGCTGCGGGAGAAGTGCCTCCATACCCTTCATACAAAGTAAAATCATTCCCGACAATTCCATAGATGGAAGCTATATTTACAATAGCCCCGGAGCCTTGCTCCGCCATAATTTCCAAAACCTGCTGGCAGAACAGGAAACAACTGTTCAACTGCAAATCCACATTCTTCCGCCAGGAATCCAACGGGATTTCTTCAAAAAACGTTCCCCAGTCCTTTGTCCGCGGATAAGCGCAATTTACCAATCCGTCTATCCGGCCAAATTTCTGACAAACCGTACGGATTACCTCCCGGACAGACTGCTCATCGGATATATCCACATATATTTCTCTTTTATTCAAATCGGTGGATACATGAATATCCGCATTAACGGCAATTCCTCCCTTGCGGACAATATCCTTTACTATTTCCCGACCAATCAAACCGGAGCCTCCGGTAACTATGACAACTTTATCTTTCAACATCTCCCAAACATATTTTAAGTACTTCCAAAGCCTCCTCGAATGAATTAAAAGAAGTTTCTGCATGTACTTTTACTAATTCCATAAAATATTCCATCTGTGACAAATAAGTATCCGCAATCCTTCTCTCTGAAGAAAACAGGACAAGTCCGTCCTTTTTTACCTGATTCTCTCTCAAATCCACTTCCCACGTCCCATCCTCACAAACAATCTCCAATGTCCGCCTGGCATCCCGGCGATAGTAATTCAATACAACCTCTGCACAAAAATCCTCATACTCCAAACAATAATTGGCGTAATCATACGCATTGATTCCCAAGGAAGAACTGTTCCGGAAAACACGGTGCACATCCGACGGCATGCCTAACAGCCAATACAAATAATCCAATTCATGTATCAAATCGATATGTACCCCGCCCCCTAATTCAGGACGGGAACTATATACCGTTTTAAAATTCACTCCAGGACGCCATTCAGGCAAATAAGAACCACAATAGACATTCACTTCGTTCACCCTCCGTTCTCTTTCCTCCAAAAGAGATTTCACATATCGGATACACTCTAAAAAACGCAGATTACAAGCTACGTATGTTAAAACACCACTCTGCCGCACTCTTTCAAGCAACTTCCCGACAGCCAACGTATGGAAAAGAGGCTTTTCTATAAACAAAGGGCATTTCAATGACAATAACGCTTCTATTGTTTTTTTATGTTCGGCTGTCGGATTGGAAATGACGGCAAAATCCAGACATACACTACTCAGCTCCTCCAAAGAAAAAACATTCCGCACATGCTCATAAACCGGAGCAAGTACAGATGAACGGAGGGCATAAATACAGACGCCCGGCTCGATTTGCCTTAAAGCCGCTATATGTTTTCGGGCAATAGAACCTAAACCGACAATCAATACATTCATAAAGAAAAATCCAGTTTCCGATTCTCCAATAAATAGGAAATAAACTCAAAGTCTATCGGATGGTCCAAATCAAAGCAGATATGAGGCATCACATAAACCAGTGACTTATCTGTAATTGCCCCTTTATACCCCAAGTCAAAAAAAGAACGGCGGTAAAAATAAAACGACGCGTTCAAATCATAAACAACCGGAGCGCTCTGACGGGTAAAAACATTCGTATCGGGTCGCTTCACCTGAGCATAATAACCGTTCTCTTTCCGCTCTACCATATTGAAATAAGGACTCCGGCCGGCCGGACTGACAGAAAAAAGATTAACGGCCTCCGCATCACCTGCCAACATTCCAAAAGCCGTCTTCAAATCCTCCAAATTGCGCAAAGGAGAAGTTACGTCCAAGTCCAGCACATAATCATATCTCGTCTGATTCCGATGTTCATAAAACAATACGACATCCCGAATAGCATCTATTTTTCCGACCGCATCACCTGCCAAAAATTCCGGACGCCGGTATTCCGAATCAAGTCCGCAATCCTTTGCCGTTTCCGCAATTCGTTCCGAATCTGTGGAAAGAGCAACATCCACAGTCTTAAATTCATGCCGGAACCGCTGTGCCACATCTATCGTATAAGCAATCAAAGGCTTCCCTGCCAAAATCTTTATATTTTTTCCGGGAATTCCTTTTGAACCGCCTCTTGCACAAATAGTAATCAATATATGCATAGTTATCTCTACAAATGTTTTACAAACTCCTGGGCCTTACGGTAATCCTCATGCTTGCCGATATCAATCCAATACCCCACCAAGGGGAAACGAATCACATTGAAGCCGTCATGGATCAGTTTCTCCATAAAATCGGTAGCGTTGAAAAAAACGCCGTCCGGAATCAAATCCAATAATTTCCTACTGATCAAATAGATTCCGGAATTGGCATAATAACTATAAGTGGGTTTTTCCCTGACGCCCTTTATTTTCCTCTCGTCCAATTCAAATATGCCGTAAGGCACCGAAATGGAATAAGGTATCGCGGCTACCGACATATCGGCATGATTCCTCCGGAAATGCAGGAAAAAATCTTCAAAATTGATGTTCGTAAACAAATCCGAATTCATCAACAATATGGTATCATTATAAAAAGTGTCCACAAACTTTATAGAACCGATAGTTCCCAAATATTGAGGTTCACGCACGCAATTCACTTTTATCCCTTCCCGTGCGGCTTCAAAATGCTTTTCAATCTGCTCTCCCAAATAATTCGTCGTCACACTGATATGAGAAACGCCATAAGAAATCAGATTATCGATATTATAGTCTATGATTGCCTTTTCCCCCACTTTCAAAAGCGGTTTAGGCGTTTTTTCCGTCAAAGGCCTCAAACGCTCACCCTTACCTCCCGCCATCAATACGGCGTCTATCGGAAGAATCGATTTTTTCTTTTTCAGATTGTAAATCGCCCGAATGGTACAGTCGCTTTTCAATACCGGCAATAACTTCACACCTTCTTCCTTCAACTGTTTCAAGCGTTCCACACTGAACTCCGTTTCATAGATATAACGGAAAGAGGTAAACATCGCCTCCGTGACACAATCCTCCACTCTCAAACCCTCGATTAATCCCCGCCGTACATCCCCGTCCGTCAATGTACCGACCAAACGTCTGTCCCGGTCAATGACAAACAACACCAACGTATCGTTTGACAAACGATTCAAGGCTATCAACGCTTCCCGGACCGTCACATTATCCCGTATCAAATATCTGGAAAAATCACACATGGCGAATATCATAAAAGGTTTTCTGAACAATTCCGTTCAATGGATAATTTTTCAGTACTCTCCATATTTCCAAAGCCGTATCTTTCTTCTCATAAGGATTTTGAGTACAAGCCGCCTGCTTCGCAAACGCATCGGAGAGAACCCGGTCCAACCCCTCGCTGATTTCAGTCCCCGACACCCCGCAATGTACCACACTATCCGCCGCCAACCGGCCTTTTTGACGATTGCCGATATCCAGCGTCGGTTTCCCGAAAGAAGGCACCTCCAATATGCCGCTGGAAGAATTTCCGACAACTGCGGCAACAAACTGCAAGGCCGACAAATAGCGCAATTGCCCCAAAGAAGTATATGCCCTTACCCGTTGTTTGTTGCGGGCCACAAACTCCTCAATCATCCGGATAATAATCCGTCCCCCGGTATCGGAATTCGGCAGAGTAAAGAGGATTCGTATATCTTGCCGGTCATCCAGGGCCTCCAACAAATTCCGGAACTGTTCCCCGGTCGGAATCGCATCCAAGGTTTCCGGATGGTAAGTCACCAAAACCGTTTTTCTGTCAAAAGGAAAATCCAATTGTTCCTCCAGCACTTTCTTATCCAATAAATCGATATGCCGAATATTATCTATCCCTATCGCCCCTACATGAAACACCCGTTCCGGTTGTTCCCCCAACTGAATGACACGCCTCCGGTATTCCTCCGTCGAAGTAAAATGCAGATGACTCATCTTCGTAATCGCATGCCGTATCGCATCATCATAAGCCCCCTCCGTCACCTCTCCGCCATGCAGATGCGCCACCGGAATCTTATAAAACAAGGCAGCTGTCACTGCGGCTAATATTTCATAACGGTCACCCAGCACCAGCAACATATCGGGTGCCAGATCCTCGTAAGCGTCCGAAAATCCGATTGTAGCCAAACCGACGGATTTTCCCGTGGCGTTTGCCGTATCCGATGACAGCAACATTTCAACCTTACGGTTTATCCGAAAACCTTGCCGCTCTATTTCCCGGTACGTCAAACCGAACTCCGGCGAAAGATGCATATTGGTCGCGATAATCTGTAACTCCAGTTCCGGATCATCCGCAATCTTCCGTGCCAAACCGCTCAACAATCCCCATTCAGCCCTCGAACCCGTTACAATACAAATCTTCCTCATAATTCTATCAATTCATCAGGTTCAAAATCTCTGACAGCGACCTGCCCGACAACCTGTTCCCATTCCATCGGCGATATACCCGTTCCGGGACGCTTCACCGCCAGATTGTCCTCCGTCAGCAGTTCCCCCGCCCGAATCTCCCTGCGGGCTACGATGCTTTTGCGCGCCACCGCTATATTCTTGGCCTCGGACACACTCACTTTCTTTTCTCCGTCCCCCAAGGCTGCCTCCACATTCCGGATGGCCCGCACCATCGCCTTCAACTCCTTGGGTTCCAAAGAAGCCTTATGGTCGGGACCTGCCAGATTACGATCCAGCGTAAAATGTTTTTCGATAACTGTTGCTCCCAGCGCAACCGCTGCAACCGGAATCTCTATCCCCACCGTATGGTCGGAATAACCGACTCTTACCCCAAATTGCCGGCCAATCGTCTGCATGGCCCGTAAATTCACATCGCACATCGGGGTCGGATACTCCGTATTGCAATGCAAAACCGTAATCTGTTCCCGCCTCACACCATACTTTTCGAGTACGGCGATTGCCTCCGATATATGTTGCATCGTACACATTCCCGTTGAAAGTATAACCTCTTCCCGCTGCCGGGCAATTTTGCGCAGATAAGGAAAATTGGTTATTTCACCCGAGGGAACTTTCCAAATGCCCAACTTCAATTCACGCAGGAAATCAATACTATCCAAATCAAATGCCGTAGAAAAAAAACGGATTCCTTTATGCCGGCAATAATCGATTAATTCCATATGTTGCTCCGGGGTCAATTCCAGTTTTTTCAACATATTAAATTGGAAATCGTCTGTGTCACGGGTGTTGCGTGACTGGTATTCTGCTTTCCGGGCCTGCCTCGACACTAAATTTTCAGTCCTGAAGGTCTGAAATTTCACATAGTCCGCCCCGGCGTCCGCCGCCGCATCTATCAGCTGTTTGGCCAATTCCACCGAACCGTTATGATTCACGCCGGCTTCCGCTATGATTAATGTTCTGTACATTACAATTTTATTTTCAATACCGCGGGATTATCCGAATAAATCCCTTTCCGGACTATATTTTTCCGCACCATCGAACCGGCCGCAATCACACAACCTCCCACAATAGACACGCCGTTTACCATGACCGCCTGGCTGCCTAAAAAGGTACCGTCGCCCACCATACAGTTTCCATTTACCATGGCCCCGGTAGAAACATGGCAATAATTCCCGATGACCGCATCATGTTCTATATTGGAAAAAGTATTGATAATGCAACCTTTCCCGATGCTTGCGTCGGCATTTACCAGGGCATGGTGCATGATAACAGACCCTTCACCGATAAGGGCATGTTTGGAAACATGCGCCGTAGAGGCTATCAAAACGGCCAGATGCCCTCCGGCAGCTTCGATTTTTTCATGCAAACGGATTCTCACGGAAGCATCTTTAATGTGCCCTACGGTTACGACAAACTCAGCCTTGCCAGCCCATTCCGCAATCGAATCGTCCGTTCCGATGATATCATATCCCAAAACTTTCTTACCCACATTCGCCGAGACATCCAATATGCCCGCTATCCGTCTTCCGGCACTTTCCGCAACTTCGATGACCGACTTGCAATGTCCGCCGCCGCCGACTAATATCAACTCCCGCTGATTCATGACAATCTCACACTACTCGGAATATTTACAATACGTTCCTCCAACCATTCCGCATGGCTCAAATCCCCGCACTCACAGTTTTTAAGCATCGGCAAACGATTCATCAACTGCCATACGGGCCGGGTCATCACTCCGGCGTCATTCGTTTCTTCCAAAAAACAGTCACGGGCGGTCTTGTCTTTCAGCAGAACCGCATTCAGCCAATAATTCGACCGGCATCCATCCGGCTCTGTAAAAAACTTTATATCGCTTCCCTTGAAAAAACCGGCGTACAAATCCGCCAGTTCCCGCTTGTTGTCCACAAACTCCTGCAAATGCTCCATCTGCGCACATCCTAATGCCGCATTGATATTCGGCATTCGGTAATTATATCCTACGTGATCATGTACAAACTCCCAGCGATGCGGAACCTTCGCCTGTGTCGTTAAATGCTTGGCGTAATTTCCCAACTCCTCATCCATAAACAACAACATTCCCCCGCCACCCGTGGTAATGGTTTTGTTGCCGTTAAAACTGACCGCACCGACCTTACCGAATGTGCCGGTATGCCGACCTTTGTAAAAACTGCCGATACTTTCCGCCGCATCTTCTATCAGTTCCAAATTCCATTCCCGACAGATGTCGGCCAATTCATCGATTTTCACCGGATGACCGAAAGTATGCATCGGTATTACCGCTTTCACCCGGCGTCCGGTACGTTTGTTGCAACATGCTCCGTCACGCACCTCTGCATTGCTCTCAAGCCACGTCCTCACCGCCTGCGGGGACAAGCCCAGCGTGTCACAGTCCACATCAATGAATACGGGGTGGGCTCCGATATAACTTATCGCGTTGCAAGTGGCAATAAACGTCAAAGGCTGGGTGAGAATTTCATCCTCCTGCCTTACCCCCGAAAGCAACATCGCCATGTGAAGGGAATTGGTACCGTTCACACATACCACCGCCCGTTTTGCACCGGTATATTCTGCGACCATTTCCTCAAAACAGTCTACGAATTTTCCGACACTCGATACAAATGTAGAATCAATACATTCGTTCAAATATTTCTTCTCATTCCCGATAAAACAGGGTGCATGCAACGGAACTACACCTTCCGTCTGATGAAAAGTCTGACGGATAAAATCAATAACCCGACTATACATTGTAAATATCAGCCTTATATTTCTTCAAATTCTCCTTATCCAAAAACCAGTCTATCGTTTCCCGCAATCCTTCTTCAATAGTATATCGGGAAGTAAAGCCGGTCAGGGATTTGATTTTCGCATTATCCCCCCACAACCGGAATACTTCCGAATTTTTCGGACGCAGACGCTGCGTGTCTTCCACGAATTTCACATCCGAATGCATCAGTCGGGCGATTAATTCCAAAGTATCACGCATCGATATCTCGTAATTGCTGCACACATTCACCTCTTCGCCTATGGCAGCGTCACACCGGGATAATTCAATAAAACCGCGGCAAGTATCTTTCACATAATTAAAGTCCCGGGTAGGAGTGAGATCCCCCAATTTGATTTCTTTCATTCCATTGGCAATTTGCGTAATGATTGTAGGAATAATAGCTCTTGCCGATTGACGGGGGCCATACGTATTAAAAGGTCGTACAATCACGACTGGTAATCCAAAAGCATTATAAAAACTTTTAGCCATCGCATCTGCCCCTATTTTTGTTGCTGAGTATGGAGATTGTGGTTGTTTCGGATGCTTCTCGTCGATAGGGACATATTGTGCCGTTCCATATACCTCAGAAGTAGAAGTAACCAATACTTTTTTTACTCCATTTTCTTTTGCAGCCTGACAAATATTCAGTGTTCCTTTGACATTAGTATCTACATAACTATCCGGGGCTACATACGAATAAGGAATAGCGATCAGAGCCGCCAAATGGAAAATAATATCGGTGTCTGCTGTGATATGTTTACAAAAATGAGGATCACGGACATCACCCGTTACAACTTCCAGATTCGGATGCTGAATCCCGTCCAGCCATCCCCAGTAATTGAAAGAATTATAATAGGAAAGAGCCCGTACTTCATACCCCTGTTCCAGTAACATTTCAGTTAAATGTGAACCGATGAAACCATCAGCCCCCGTTACCAATACTTTTTGCATAAGGAAATATTGTAAATTTGAAAAATCGATTTTAAAGGAATTATTCAATGCCCAAATGAAAGTCCAATTAAATCAGAATTTAATTGGACCTTTTAAGGCAAATTATTTCACTGAATTTATTTAAACTAAACTCAGGGTAAATATAGTTTACTACTTGATTTCTATATGATTATCTTTTAGAAAAGGAACCGATTAGGAACGCTCCGCGGTCCTCAGTGTCATATTTCTACTGAAGAACCGTCTTATTTTCAGCCACAAAAATAGCCTTTTATTTTTCCACTACAAAGGAAAAAAATGCCTTTTCAGTTTTTAGAGAAAGATCTCAGGGGAATATTTTCCAGTTGAAGGTACTTATAAAGTGTGCTTTTACTCTTAATTTCAATTTGTTGGCATATTTGTTTTACAGCAAATCCTTTTTGATACAAGAGAGCTGCTTTTTTTACTTTTTGCTGGGTTTCCGGATTCAAGCCCTGAGGTCTTCCGAATTTTTTTCCTCTTTTCCGGGCTGCTTCCCGTCCTTCACGAGTCCTTTCCATAATCACATTCCGTTCGAATTCTGCCAGAGCCGCAAAAATATGCATCGTAAATTTTCCCATATAATCGGTCGTATCGATATTATCCTTGACCGAACGAATCCGTATGTTTTTACTTTCCAGCTCCGAACATATCCGGACAATTTCAGACAGGCTACGGGCCAAACGATCTAATTTATAAACAACTAATACATCGCCTTCACGTAATAGTGAAAGGCAATGTTCCAGTTCCGGACGTTTTTTTACCCCGGAAATTTTCTCGCAAAATATTTGTACGCAATCCTGACGCTGTAACACATCCAATTGCATATCCAGATTCTGGTCACGCGTACTCACCCTGGCGTAACCGATGATCCTTCCCTGGAACTCTTTGTTAATAATCGTCATTTCCTCCCAATAATAAAAAACTTTTCACAAAAATATAAATGTTATCCGAATTGTTAAAAGTCCAATTAAATTCTGATTTAATTAGATTAATATGTTTTATTAATTATTTGATTGTATTGTCATCGCTAAAACAAAAAACGCTTTCAGGAGTCCTTTGGAGTTGTGTTGAACGCTTTTCGGTTCAAGGTATTCAGTTTGTCATTATGGTCATAATGGCCAGAATACTTTTGCCTTCTGATTATGGGATGATCGGAATGCTCGCCATATTTATCGCCATAGCACAAACGTTGATAGACAGTGGTTTCTCCAATGCTTTAATTCAGAAAAAAGATAGATCAGAAATTGATTATTCTACTGTATTTTATTTTAATATAGCTGTAGGAATTGTCCTTTACTTTATTCTGTTTTTTTCCTCTCCTTTAATAGCGAGATTTTATAACACGCCCGAACTGACAGGATTAACACGTGTATTAGCCTTGAATCTGTTTATAAATTCTTTAGCTGTCGTTCAACGGGCTATATTGTCTATAAAAATAGATTTTAAGACTCAGGCAAAGGCTTCTTTTAGTGCTGCGATAATATCAGGCATCGTCGGCATAGTCATGGCATATACCGGTTTCGGAGTATGGTCACTTGCTGTTCAGACTGTTTTAAATGCTTTCGTGAATACAGTTTTATTATGGATTTTTTCAAAGTGGATTCCTTTGAAAGTTTTTTCTTTTGAATCTTTCAAAAAACTATTCACTTTTGGTTCCAAACTATTGGCTTCCGGATTATTAGATACAATTTACCGGAATATTTATACTATCGTTATCGGTAAAAAATTTGCTTCCACTGATTTGGGTTATTTTACCCGGGCAGATCAGTTTGCACAATTCCCATCCTCTAATTTAACCGGAATTATTCAACGCGTAACTTTCCCTGTATTAAGTGAAATTCAGGATGATGATGAACGTTTGGCACACGCTTACCGAAAATTTTTAAGATTGTCTGCGTACATGATTTTTCCGTTAATGACAGGATTAGCAGCTGTTGCATATCCATTCATTAATTGCTTATTGACGGAAAAGTGGACCTTTACAGCTTTATTGCTACAAATTCTGTGTTTCTCTTATATGTGGTATCCCGTTCATGCCATTAATCTGAATTTGTTACAAGTGAAAGGACGTTCAGACCTATTTCTGAAATTGGAGATTTATAAAAAAATAATGGGAATAGTTGTGTTAGGTGTTACCATTCCTTTGGGATTGGTGGCAATGTGTTGGGGAACCATTATCGCTTCTTTATTTAGCTTAGTGATAAATACCTATTATACGGGGAAACTGATACACGTCGGTTTATTTAAGCAATTACGGGATTTAAGTCCGGCATTATTCTATTCTTTGACGATGGCGATTGTCGTTTATCTGACTACTTGTTTGTTTGCCGATCAATTGCTACAGCTTTTAATTGGTATTATTACAGGGATAATTTACTATCTTCTTGTTTCTTATGCGACAAAATCCCAGGACCTTAAAGAATTTCTTTTACTGATAAAAAGGAAATAATCTATCATGGATAATGAAAAGCAAATCACGGTAACAAGTCCTTTGTTACCGCCTTTGGACGAATTGATACCCTGCTTGCGTGACATTTGGGAGAGGAAATGGTTGACGAATAACGGGCATTACCATCAGCTGTTGGAAAAGGCTTTGGCTGAATATTTGAAAGTGCCTTATATCAGTTTGTTCACCAACGGGACATTGCCTTTGATTACGGCATTGCAGGCGTTGCGGATTACCGGGGAAGTGATAACGACACCTTACAGTTTTGTGGCAACAACACATTCGCTGTGGTGGAATGGGATTAAACCGGTATTTGTGGATATAGAGCCGGAGACGTGCAATATCGATCCGGAGAAAATTGAGGCGGCGATTACGCCGAAAACGACGGCAATAATGCCTGTTCATGTATATGGAAAACCTTGTGATACTGTTCGGATACAAGAGATTGCAGACAAATATGGTTTGAAGGTGATTTATGATGCAGCTCATGCGTTTGGTGTGGAAGTAAATGGAAACTCCGTATTGGAAGCCGGTGATATGTCGACGTTGAGTTTTCATGCGACGAAGGTGTACAACACGGTGGAAGGGGGAGCATTGGTGTGTCATGACGGGCAGACAAAACAACGAATAGATTATTTGAAGAATTTCGGTTTTGCAGGAGAAACGACCGTGATTGCTCCGGGTATCAACGGGAAGATGGACGAGGTGCGGGCTGCGTACGGACTGCTGAATTTGAAACAGGTGGATGCGGCCATTGAAGCACGGAGACAGGTGGCGGTGAGGTATCGGGAGGAATTGAAAGATGTGCCGGGTATCCGGGTAATGGAGGATATGCCGGGTGTGCGGCATAATTACTCTTATTTTCCGATTTTCGTGAATGCAGAACGGTATGGGATGACGCGGGATGAATTGTATACGCGGATGAAGGAAAGGAATGTCTTGGGGCGGCGCTATTTTTACCCGTTGATCAGTGAGTTCTCGACTTACCGCGGTCTGGAATCCGCGAGGCCGGAGAATCTGCCTGTAGCGCACAAGGTGGCGGACAGCGTGATTTGTTTGCCGATGTATAGCGGTTTGGAGCGGGAAGAGGCGGAAAGAGTGTTGGATTGTATAGTAAAATGATGGGTGGGATGAAACAGAAAAAATTATTGTTGTTGGGAGGACTACGTTATTTACTCCCGGTGATAGAGGCTGCCCATAAATTGGGGTATTATGTGATAACGTGTGATTATATTCCCGGTAACATTGCGCATAAGTATTCGGATGAGTATCATAATGTGAGTATTATAGACAAAGAGGCTGTTTTGGCGTTAGCCCGGGAGTTGGAAATAGATGGAATTATGTCGTTTGCGGTAGACCCTGGAGTAGTGACGGCGGCTTATGTACAGGATCAGATGGGATTGCCGGGGAATCCTTATGAGTCAGTGAAGATATTGCAGAATAAAGACCGGTTCCGTCGTTTTTTGTCGGAGTATGGTTTTAATGTGCCTTGGGCATTTGGTTTCTCTTCTGTGGGGGATACTTTGTTAAAATCCGGTGAGTTTACTTATCCTTTAATTGTAAAACCGACAGATTCCGCAGGGAGTAAAGGTGTGACAAGAGTGGACAGGGCGGAGGATCTGGAGGATGCGGTAAAGTATGCTTTGAAGCATTCTATTTCGGAAAGGGTGATTGTGGAGGAGTTTATAGAAAAGGAAGGTTGTTCATCGGATACGGACTGTTTTTCCGTAGATGGGGAGTTGAAGTTTGTTTCTTTTTCGGCGCAACGCTTCGATGAAAAGGCGGCAAATCCTTACACACCTTCTGCATTTAGTTGGCCCTCGACTATGACGAAAGAACAGGAGGCGGAGTTAACTTTCGAGTTGCAGCGGTTGTTGTATTTGTTAGGGATGCGGACATCGATTTATAATGTGGAAACTCGTATAGGGAAGAATGGGAAAACTTACATTATGGAGGTTTCACCACGTGGAGGAGGCAACCGTTTGGCGGAAATGTTACGTTATGCGACAGGGGTAGATTTGATTACCAATGCGGTGAGGGCTGCGGTAGGTGAAGAGGTTGTCGGTGTGGAACAGAAACCTTATCAAGGATACTGGGCGGAGGTGGTACTGCATGCAGATAAGGATGGATGTTTCAACGGATTGGAAATGGATGATGAGTTCCGAAATAAGCATGTGAAAGAAGTTGATTTGTGGGTAGAAAAAGGGGATTCCGTTTCTGCTTTCAGGGGGGCGAATGACGCGATAGGGACGTTGGTGGTGAGGTTTGATACGGATGATGAATTACAGGAATTTATAAAGAGGGGAAAAGACAAGTATCAAATTGTGCTTAAATGAAAGAAATAGGTGGCTATTTTGAATTAGAATTGCATAAGGGTGGACATTATCATCCTGATGCTTTGCATTTAAATACGGGACGGAATTGCTTTGAGTATATTTTGCGGGCCAAAGGATATAAAAAAGTTTATATTCCTTATTACACGTGTGAAGTGATGTTGGAACCTTTACGGAAATGTGGGGTAAAATGGGAGTTTTATCATATTAACGAGGATTTCGAACCATTGACTTCGTACTCTTTGGCTACTGATGAGGCATTTTTATATACGAATTATTGGGGATTAAAACAAGCGTGTGTAAAGAGATTGGCAAAGCGTTATGGAAAACAATTAATCGTAGATAATGCACAAGCTTTTTTTGCTTCTCCGATAGAGGGTATTGATACTTTTTATTCGGCAAGAAAGTTTTTGGGTGTACCGGATGGAGCTTATCTTTATACAGACAAGTTTTTAAATGTAGAGTTAGAACAGGATGTCTCCTGTCAACGTTGTGAACATTTATTAAGGCGGATTGATGAAGGGGCCGAAAGAGGATATGAGGCTTTTAGGCGGAATGATGACGCATTGAATAATCAACCTATTAAAAAGATGTCCCAATTGACGGAATCGATTTTAATGGGTGTGGATTATAAAATTGTCGTGGAACAGAGAAGAGGGAATTTCAACTATTTGCATTCTTTTTTGGGGAAAAGAAATAGATTGAATTTGGAAACATTGAAAGATGAAAAAGTACCAATGATTTATCCTTTCTTTGTGCAAAATATTGATATTAGAAAAAAATTGATTGCTAATAAGATTTTTGTAGCAACTTATTGGCCAAATGTTTTTTCCTGGACAGTTGCAGACTCCGTTGAACATGGATTTGCAGATTACTTAATACCGTTACCGATTGATCAGCGTTATGGTGAAGATGACATAGAACGTATATTAAAAATAATAAATAATTAGATGTCCATAAAATTTAGAGAGTTTGAAAATAGGGATATAGATTTTGTTTATCACTGTAAAAATGACGAAAATCTTTCTCGGTTAATAGTTGGAGAATTTAAGCCCATATCAAAATCTGAAGCAATCCAATGGGTTGAAGGATGTAAAGGGCATCATGACGATTACATTTTTTGGGCAATTTGTAAGGATGATGAATCTGAGGATATAATAGGGTGGGCAAGTTTGGCAAATATTAATAAAGTGAATAAAAGTGCTTCAACTCATAGCATTGTTATCGGAGATAGGGATTACAATGATGGTTTTACTTGGATTGAGACTGTTCGCTTTATGTTTGAATATGCGTTTGAAACACTTAAACTGAATCGTCTCTATGGGGTTTCGTTGGTAGGACATCCTATGAGTAACATAATAGGAGATTTGATGTTTATGGCAAAGGAAGGAGTACTTAGACAGGCGATATTTAAAAATGGAAGATTTTATGATCTCTTGTATAATGCAATCCTTAGAGATGAATATTATATACATAAAGAAAATGGAGATTATGAGATGAGAAAGATTATTAAAAGACTAAGAAATTTACGACATGGATAATGCTTTTATTTTTTCAGGACAAGGAAGTCAAAAAGAAGGTATGGGGAAGTCGTTATATCTCAACTCTCATATTGCTAGGAAAATATATGAAGATGCGGATAATATTTTAGGTGAAAGATTCTCTGATTTTATATTTAACGCATCCGAAGACGTATTAATGGATACAAGATATACGCAGCCGGCCATATTTATCTATGAAGTTGCTGCTGCGTTGGGACAATCAGATTTTAAACCTGATTGTGTGGCCGGTCATTCTTTGGGCGAATATGCCGCACTTGTTGTTTCTGGGACTCTTGATTTTGAGGAAACACTTAAGTTTGTATGGAGAAGAGGACAAATTTTCCATGAAGCATTTCAAAAGCATCCAAGTGCAATGGGGGCTATTATAGGTATCCCTGATGATAAAGTTCTTTCGGTTCTGCAAACTGTTGGGAATGAGGATGGGAATAGCCTTTATATAGCAAATTATAATGGACCGGGGCAATTGGTTATAACTGGTGACAGAACCTCTATAAAAAAAGCATGCAAGATTTTTAAAGATATGGGAGCTAAAAGAGCTGTACTTCTTCCTATGAAAGGAGTTGGACATTCTCCTAATTCTAAAGAGGAGGGTGAAATTCTTGAAAAAGAAATAATGAAACTAAGTTTTAAAACACCAAATATTCCAATATATCAGGATGTTGATGCCTTACCGCATAAAGACCCCGTTAAAATTAAAGAGAATCAAATAAAACTTATGACGAGTCCAGTGCAATGGACGAATATAACTCGGAATATGGTTTCAAATGGAGTTCGTAACTTTTATGAAGTAGGTACAGACGATACTTTACAGAAAATTGTTTCGCGAATGTATCCTGATTTATTAGTGACATCTATTTGGACATGCAATGACTATAGAAATATAAAACCATATAATTTATAATTATGAATATAGATAATTTTATTGAAAATTTTGCAGGAGAATTTGAGGAAACTCCTATAGAGAACTTTTCGATGGATACTGAGTTCAAAAGCCTTGAAGAGTGGAATTCATTAACAGCCCTTTCTATCATTTCGATGATAGATGATAATTATGATAAAACTATTACAGGGGCTGATTTACGGAAATGTGTAACAATTAAAGAGCTTTTTGATCTTGTTTCCTCAAAATGATAGATGATGAACCGTGCATTTTCTCTTGAGGGTAAAACCGTATTTGTAACAGGTGCATCGTCCGGTATAGGTAGAGGTATCGCTGTCGGTTGTGCTCGCGCCGGAGCAAAGCTAATACTCAATGGACGGGATCGAGATAGATTAAAGGAAACTTTATCTATACTTGATGGGGAAGAACATTCTATTATTGTCGGTGATTTGTCGTGTGAGTCGGATATCATTTCTATTGTTGAAAATTTACCAGAAATTCATGGTTGGGTTAATAGTGCTGCAATACCCAAAGTTTGTCCTATAAAGTATTTTGATAAGAACAATATTGAAGAGATATTTAGTGTTAATATTATTTCGACCATGTTGTTAATGTCAAAATTATTAAAAACGAAAAAGATTAAACGAGGGGCATCAATTGTGCTGATTTCAGCCATAACAGGAGCATTTGTTGGTAGTCGAGGCGATACTTCGTATTGTGCGACAAAAGGCGCGGTTAATGGTTTCATGAAAGGCGCTGCATTAGAGTTAGCGTCCTTAGGAATAAGAGTCAATACCGTAAATCCTGGTCTTGTACCGACGAATATCTTAAAGTTATCTGATCAACTTGCAGGTGAATCTCATCATACAGAGTTGATGTTCGACCAATATCCTTTAAAGCGATTAGGTACTCCAGAAGATATTGCTAATGGAGTTATATATCTTCTTTCTGATGCATCTTCATGGGTTACAGGACATGCGCTGGCTGTTGATGGTGGATATCTTCTACAATAGAGAGTCCTAGTATATGGAATCGACTAAGTAGGTCGTGTTATAAAATAATTCTACAATATTAATAAAATGGTAATTAATTTACTTGAACTTTTTGACCTCTCTGTCACAAAAAATGGAGACAAGATTGCAATAGTTGATGGAACTCGTACAATCTCTTTTAACGATCTTGATAAAAAATCCGATATACTTTCTCAAAAGATTCATAACATAGCTGAGTCTGTCAATCGACCTGTTGCTGTCTTTCTTCCCAAATGTATAGAAGCTGTAATTGCAAATATTGCGATTATGAAAAGTGCAAATATATTTATGAATCTAGATGTAAAGACGCCTGGTCAGAGATTAAGTAATATAGTGGACTTGATTGAGCCTGTTTTAATTATAACCGACGTAAAGAATGTTGAGTTAATTAACGAAGTCTCGGGGAAAATTCCTATATTGATAATTGATGATGTAAATTGGGAAGAAAATATCAACAAGGAGACCGTAAAGCAGCAATGGTCATCTGTAATTGATACGGACCCATTTTGTATTATAAACACTTCAGGCTCAACCGGAACTCCCAAAGGTGTGGTGTTGAATCACCTGAGTTTCCTTGATTTCATCTATAGGTCGCATGAAGCTTTCAACATAGGTGAAAATGAAATAATGGGGTCGTTGTCTCCTCTTGTATTTGACATCTATGTCCTCGAATTGTGCATGTTAATGTACCGCTCTGCAACTATTGTACTTCTTCCGGCTCATCTATCTGCTTTCCCGGTAAAAATTCTTAAGATAATGCAGCAACAACACGTGACTTTTATCTTTTGGGTTCCAACAATAATGGTAAATATTGCCAATATGGGACTATTGGAAAAAGAACCACTACCGAGTCTGAAACTTGTATGGTTTGCAGGAGAAGTTTTTCCGACCAAGCAGTTCAATGTATGGCGAAAAGCATTGCCCCATACGAAATTTGCTAACTTATATGGCCCTATTGAAACAGCGGTTGACAGTATCTTCTATATCGTAGACCGGGACATATCAGACAATGAGCCGATTCCAATAGGATATGCATATCGCAATACTGACATTCTTCTTTTAGATCATGAAGACAAAATGGTAACAACGACAGATGTAGAGGGTGAAATATGTGTTCGTGGAAGTTCGCTTGCATTAGGCTATTACAATAACCCTATAAAAACAGCTGCGGTATTCGTACAGAATCCTTTGAATAATCATTATCCGGAACGGATTTATCGTACTGGTGATATTGCGATAATCAATAGCCGAAATGAGATTGTATTTAAAGGGCGAAAGGACAGTCTTATAAAGCATCAAGGTTATAGAATAGAATTAGGAGAGGTAGAGCATGTAATAGTCAATATACTCCAACTCGTTAAAAACGGATGCATTGTGTACAATTTTAATAAAAAAGAGATTACCTTGTTCTATGAAAATTCAGAAGAAATATCTATACCCGATTTCCGAAAGACGTTGTCAACCCAATTGCCAAAGTATATGATACCTTCTTCTTTCTTCAGAGAAAATGAACTTAAACGTAACACTAACGGAAAGATTGACCGACTTTACTATAAGGAATTAGTAAATTAAAGATATCGGAATAGGGGTTTACATAACAACGTGCAATGAGAATATTAAAATTAGAGCAACTCTCCTCAATTAACCAGCTGAATAATACCATCAATGATTTTAAGCGAAACGGACGAAGTTTTTTTACAAATTACATACCGGATCGCACACTTCATGAAAAATGGGTTGAACAAGGCAATGCATTTGTTTTTACATTCGACAATGGAATATATATAGTCTTTGATTGCGAATTTATGCTAAATATAATATTTATTTCTCGTTCAAAGGAAGAAATAAATGATTGTTTGACAGAAATAGGCAAGAAGTATGGGAAGCCAGCCGTCTTGGAATATATACTCCGAGAAGGAAAAGATCAATCATTAGGTTTACCTAACAAAATATTGCGTCGAATGAGTCGTTGTGGTACATTTGCAGATTCGATTTTACCATCAAAATGTGTAAAAAAAGCTATTTTGGATGATATCCCAGCGCTTCTCGCAATTTTCAAGCAGTATTTTGATCCTCTGACTGAACGCATACCCGATAATGATGAATTTATAAAACTTATAAGTAGCAATGGGATTTCAATTATGTGTAAAAATACAGAAATCATTGGAATGGTTATCTACCAAAAAAATACTTTGAGCATTCACCTGCGGTATTGGTGGGTTTCTCCAAATTATAGGGGAAATGGAGTGGGAGCCGATTTGTTAAAAGATTTTTTTCATTCAGGCAGAGGGTGTAAGCGTCAATTCCTTTGGGTTTTTTCGGATAATACTAATGCCATAGAAAGATATAAGCATTATGGATTCTCCTTTGATGGGTTAGCTGATGAAATATACATAGTTAAATAACAAATCAGAAAAAATGAAAGAAAAAATTTTAAACATTCTGAAAGATATTCGGCCAGAATTTGATTTTACAGCAAGTCTCAATTTTATAGAAGATGGAATGCTTGATTCCTTCGATATAGTGACACTCGTAAGCGAGTTGGAAGATAATTTTGATGTGCTGATAGATGGCGAAGATGTTATCCCTGAGAATTTCGACTCTATTGAGTCAATTATGAATATAATTCAAAAATCAAAAAAATAGAAATGTTATTGCAATTTAAAAATAAACGAATTTCATCCATTATTTCCGTAATTCCAGCTAATGAAGTGAATTTTATGGATGAAATTGGTAACTATTCTTTTACCGAAACTCAAATGAAAAAGCTTAAAAAAGTAATGGGTTTTGATAAACGAAGAGTCTCTTTACACGGTGAAACTGTTAGCGATTATGCAATAAAGGGAATTTCGACTCTTATTGAAGAAGGGGTTATTAAAGAAAATGAAATTGGTGCAATAGTAGTAACAACTACATCGCCAGATTATTTCATACCACCAACAAGTAATGTTATTCAAGGGCATTTCCATTTTGATATGGACACAATTTGTATAGATACTTCACAAGGTTGTTGCGGATTTGTTGTCGGGCTTGTCGAAAGTTTTATGCTTCTTGACTCTATGAAAAATAAAAAAGTCCTTCTTATAACAGGAGATATGTTAAGCCATAAAGTCTCACGTCGGGATAGAGCCAGTAGACCAATTACAGGCGATGGTGTCGCGATAAGTGTAATTGAGAATAGTTTAAATACTGGTGATATTTACGCATCGATTAAAAATAATGGGAAAGCGGCTTTTTCAGTTTATATCCCGGCAGGAGGGTCGAAAATTCCTATAACAGAAGAAACTGGTATTGAAAGAGAAGATGAATTTGGCAATTGGCGTAATCTACAACAACTTTGCATGCAGGGTGATCTTGTTTTCAATTTTATAATCAATGATACACCAGTAATGATAGAAGAACTTATGACTGAAGCTAAAGAAATTAAAGAAAATGTTGATTATTTTATCTGTCATCAGTCAAGTGTTTTCACATTAAAAAAATTGAGAGAGCATTTGGGAGTCTCAAAAGAAAAACTTCCAAACGATATTGTGCCAATATATGGGAATTCAAGTAGTGCAACAATTCCTGTGACTTTAACGCACCATTTTTCTGATATGTTTAAGGATAAAAATATTAACAGGATTATGTTTGCGGCATTCGGTACCGGACTTTCATTGGGAGCAGTGTTAATGGACGTTCCTAAATTTGATTATTGTGAATTTATTGAGTATGCCCATTCAAATGCTCAATTGTAAGCCAATAATAAATAGGTTGTTTTCATCTGTAACCTATTTGATTATCTCTAATGAGGGATCTTCGGCTTGGGTTGTTGATCCAGGAGATATGGATAGATTAACCCCGTATCTTAACAATACACATATCTATATTTCTGGAGTCTTATTAACTCATGCTCACTTTGATCATATTTATGGGTTAAACGAAATTATAGCATTATTTCCGACCACAAAGGTTTACACCAATGAGTTCGGGAAGAGAATGCTATTAAACGAAAAGATGAATCTCTCAAAATATCATGATTCACCATTTATTTTTTCAAGGGAAGATTCAATTGAAAGTATTAGCGATGGTAGCAAAATAGAACTGGATAATGAAATCAAGGCACAAGCTATTTACACTCCAGGGCATAATCCAAGCTGTATCACTTGGATTATTAAAGATTGTCTTTTTACAGGAGATTCGTATATACCAGGAATAAAGACTGTTACCAATCTTCCCGCATCAAACAAAGAGCAGGCACGAATAAGTGAGGAGAAGATTAAAAGTTTGGGTAATGATAAATTGATTTATCCCGGTCATTTAATATCTGAGATTCCATGGCATCATTAAAGGATGATACAGTAATTCAACTTCAAAGAATTTCAACAATTTGTAAGTTGAAAGTTCCGGTTGTTGTAGTTTGGTGTATGACTTATAATCATGCTAACTATATAAAGGAGGCGCTTGATGGATTTGTTACTCAAATAGCATCTTTCCCGTTTATTGTGATAGTTCATGATGATGCTTCGTCTGATAAAACATCTGAAATTGTCTGTGAATATGGGGAAAAATACTCTGATATAATTTATCCAATAATCGAAACAGAGAATCAGTATTCTAAACAGGATGGTAGCTTAGACTATATTATGAAAGCTGCAATTAAAGCTACTGGCGCAAAATATATAGCCATGTGTGAGGGAGACGATTATTGGACAGACCCGTTAAAATTGCAGAAGCAGGTAAATGTGCTTGAAAAAAAAATAGAAATAGGAGGAGTATATAGCCGGGTACAATGTTATTTTCAAGGACATAGAAAATTTGAAGGATATATTGGTAAGGATTATATTTCTTTTGAAAATTTATTGAGAGAAAATACAATCCCCACTTTAACCGTATTGATTAGAAAAGAGTTATTGTTAAAATATATAGAAGAGATAAAACCGGAAAGGCAAAACTGGGAAATGGGGGATTATCCGATGTGGCTTTGGATAGCCTATAAGAGTAAATTCTATTTTATGAACGAGATTACAGGTGTATACAGAATATTAAACGAGTCAGTTTCGCATTCTGATTCTGTTGATAGACATATAGAATTTTATAACTCTTGCAGAGATATTCAACACTATTTCATTGATTATTCACATCGGTTTGATTTATTAAATTGGGTCGAAGAATATTACAACAGTAGAATGTATCAATTATGTCTGGAACAAAATTATATTGAAATTAAAAGCTACCGGGACTATTTTAAAACGATAAAGCCGACATCTTTCAAAACAAAAATGTTTAAAATATCTGCTAATTACAGGATTTGTGAATATCTGATGAAAATATGTCTCCAGAATATTTTTATTAGAAAATTATATAATAATATCAATAAATAAAGTTTGTCTAGTAGAAGGCAATAATAGTTTAATGTTTTATGAATATAGTCATTTCTAAAAGTGATTTAAAATTATTATGCCTTGAAGTATTTTTTATTCTATCCTTTGCATATATAACTTATGCTTCTAATATATATATTGTATGGGGAATAATCACATTAATTCCGATTCTATTCTTTACAAAGAGAAATAATATAATCCCTTTTCTTTTTACAATCTGTTTTTTCTTTTTTGTTTGTTTATATTATGTGTTGTATGGAATTGAGGGAGGTTTTAGGATTTTAAAGACATATACGATATGCTTGACGTTCATTATTTTGTCCCAAAGTAAGCAGGAGGCTGAAAAAATTCAAATTTTATTAAAGCCTCTTCATTACTTTATGACTCTGTCGGCTTGGATTGTTTGTATAGATTTTGTATTATATTGGGGGGGCGGACATACAATCATGAATTTTACGAGTAGTGGTCTTATGCCAAGACCTAATGGTCTGATGGAAGATTCCAATTTCTATAGTTATTTGATGGTTTGCTATATTATGTATTTAAAATATACGTATGGCAAATCGACTAAGCTGTTTATTATTTCCATTTTTCTCTCCGGATCTTTTTCGGCTATTATGATTTTGTTATTGCTGTTGTTTTTTTACAAAAGAACAACAATCAACAATTTGTCTCAGCGAATGCAAAAATGGAAAGTTTGGAGGATACTGATTATTATGAGCGTCTTGATTATTCATTTATCCTATTACATGATTTTAGAATATAAAAATCAGATTATAGATTACATTGAGGCCGTAGACATGAATCCATTATTAAAAGTTAAAGCGGCTTCTATGTTCCATCGTTTTGAATCTCAGGAGATTGCAATCCATGAAATTAATAAATCCGGAAAATATTTTTTTGGAGGTGGACCAGGAATAACGAGAACTTTGAATGATAGAGATATGAATTTACATAACACCTATTATCAAATGTATGTAGAAATAGGGGGAGTCATGTTATTTATCGTTGCCTTCTTTTTATTTTACTATATGTTGGATATAAAAAATGTCAGTTTCTTATTGTTATTCGGAATTATGTCCTTGTTTGGCAATATGCTTGAAGTTTTTTATGCTCCGGTTCTTTCTTTTATCTATTTCCTTTACAAATTAAACGGACATGTCACATCCTCTAAAAAGTTTTCAGATAATTTTTCTTATAACATGTACGAATAATGTAAACATTTCAACATGTCTTGAGTCTATATCTAAAAACAATCATTCTTTAAATTGCTTGATATTGCTACTATTACAGAATAATGTCAAGTTATCTTTAGAGTCCTATATAACACCTTATACCTCAATAAAAGTTTTGCATAAAACTCATACGATACCCTTATCTCAAGCACGTAATATTTTACTAAAGTCTGAAAGAATTCATGCTGGTTCTTTTTATATGTTCCCTGATGATGATTCTGTTTTTGACCAACATTTTTTTGAATTTTTTACTAAAATAATTACTGGTAATACTTTAATAGCAGTTAAGGGAACTCAAAGTAAATCAGTATATTTTTTGAAAATGCCGGAAAGGAAATGGGCATTAATATCGGATTTTGATAAAGCAATTAGCGTCAATATGGTGATTAAGGGAACTACTATACAGAAAGTTGGAAACTTTGATGAAAAATTAGGGGTTGGTAACTATTATGGGGCAGGTGAGGATAATGATTATTTTTTACGATGCAATGCTATTGAACAATTTGTTTTCAGTAATGATTTATGGAATTATCACCCTTTACCCTGTAAAAATACATTACAACCAGTTAGTAAGATATTAATTCGTTATAAATCTTATGGACGGGGAGTAGTCTACATGTTATTAAAACATCGAATGATTACAGAGGCAGCTAAAGTGGTAGTTAAGGGGTATCTCGGATGTATAAAAAACTTGATGATGTTGAATTGGAAAATGGCTTATGTATATTTAATTGCTGGTAGCGTGAGGTTTTATACTTTTCTGAAGAATATTAAATAGATATCAAAGTTTGTAAATTAAATTTGAAATCACATATGTTAACAGCTTCTATTGTCTTATATCATCATTCTCCAACAGAAGTAAGTGATATAATAAATTGTGTTTTAAAAAGTTCTGTATCAACTCTTTTTATCGTTGATAATTCTACAAATGATGTTTCCCGAAAATTGGAAAACGTTTCAGATCGAATCTGGTATATTCATAGTGCTAATTTAGGATATGGAGCAGGACATAATATTGCTATTCGTAAAGCTATTGAACAAGGGGCGGATTATCATGTAGTTCTTAATCCGGATATTTATTTTGGAGAAGGGACTTTGGAGAAATTAGAGGCATATATGGAAGTGCATAGTGAGGTTGGGCAAATTATGCCTAAGGTATTTTATCCTAATGGAGAATTACAATATTTGTGCAAATTGGTACCTTCTCCTCTTGATTTGATCTTTAAACGTTTTTTACCTTCTTTTCTGACTAATAAGAAATTATATAAGTTCCAATTACGTTTTTCGGGATATGATAAAATCATGAACATACCATATCTGTCAGGATGCTTTATGTTTTTTAGAATTAGTGTCTTACAACAAATTGGATTGTTTGATGAGCGTTTTTTTATGTATCCGGAAGATATAGATATAACTCGCCGGATACATGAGAAATATAAAACTATTTTTTATCCGGACGTTTCTATTATACATGCTCATGCTGCCGCCTCAAGGAGTAATGCTAAGATGTTGAAGATACATATTATCAATATAATAAAATATTTTAATAAATGGGGTTGGTTCTTTGATTCTAAACGGAGAAGGATTAACAAACAAGTTTTAAAGGAATTGAAAAGTCATGAGTAAAAGGATTGTTTTAATTGGCGGTTCTGGATTTGTTGGCACACGTCTGATTGATTTATTTCAGCAAAAGGATTATGAAATACAAAATATAGACAAACAGCAAAGTCATTTTTTCCCGAATATAACAGCAATCGGGGATGTGAGGGATAAAGCAAAGTTGATGCAATTGTTACATGGAGCAACGGTAGTTGTATTGTTAGCGGCAGAACATCGGGATGATGTTACTCCCATTACAAAATATTATGACGTGAATGTCGGGGGAATGCAGAATGTGTTGGCTGCAATGGAAGCTAATGATGTGAAACACATTGTATTTACTTCTTCAGTAGCTGTCTACGGTTTGAATAAAGAGAATCCCAATGAAGAACATCTGAAGGATCCGTTTAATCACTATGGAAAAAGTAAGTGGTTGGCGGAAATGGAACTTGAAAAATGGTATCGGACTCATCCCGATTGGAATATCAATATTTTACGGCCTACAGTTATTTTTGGAGAAAGGAACCGGGGGAATGTTTATAATCTGTTGAAACAGATTGCCGGAGGAAAATTTGTCATGGTGGGAAAAGGGGAAAATAAAAAATCGATGGCTTATGTCGGGAATATTGTGGCATTTATCAAGTTTTTGATTGAGAATAAGCAGGAAGGATATAATGTCTATAATTATATCGATAAGCCTGATTTTACAATGAATGAGCTGGTAGGACATGTGAGCCAGGTATTGAATAAACATATTCCCATGACGCATTTTCCTTATTGGTTAGGAATGCTGGGAGGATATTGTTTTGATGTATTGGCTTGGATGTTAAGAAAGAAGTTAACCGTTAGTTCTGTCCGTGTG
>OGQB01000566.1_pt1 | contig 37400 bp, 24 predicted proteins | sample 1553071 | NCBI WGS metagenome assembly OGQB01 (sample SAMEA2580284, study PRJEB22360) | human gut metagenome | biome: human gut; feature: human-associated habitat; material: faeces | place: Denmark | collected 2008/2010
TATTTATTTAATCTTGCTGCGACAGTTTTGACATATTGGCTTTTTGCATATAAAAATTCATTACTACAAGCACATCAAAGAACTGACATTGTAAGTAAAGTTACTTTTTTTACTACAACAATTCAGTATGTGCTGCAGCTTTTTGTATTATGGTGTTTTCATAATTATTATTATTATGTCATTGTAATGCTAGTTACACAAATATTGAACAACTTAATTGTTGCTTTTTTAGCAAATAAAATGTATCCAGAATATAGAGCTAAAGGAAAACTAGCACCAAAAATTGTGAAAAGTATTAATCAACGAATTAAAGATTTATTTACAGCAAAATTGGGAGCTACAATTGTTAATTCTGCAGACACAGTAGTTATTTCAGCTTTTTTGGGTTTGACTATATTAGCAATGTATCAGAATTATTATTTTATAATGTCTTCTGTTATGGGAATATTAACCATAATTTTTAGTTCATGTTTAGCTGGTATAGGAAATAGTATGATTACAGAAACCATTGATAAGAATTATAATGATTTCAGAATAATTACTTTTCTAATTAATTGGATAGTAACAATATGTATGAGTTGTTTTGGATGTCTTTACCAACCTTTTATCATTTTGTGGGTAGGAAAGAAATATACATTTGATACTTTAGTTGTTGCAATGTTATGTGTTTATTTTTACTTTGTAATAATGCAACAGATAATTGGAATGTATAAAGATGCAGCTGGAATATGGCATCAAGATAGATTCAGACCGCTTGTTGCGGCTTTAGTGAATTTAACGTTGAATTTAATATTAGTTAGATGGTGGGGAATATATGCGATTATCTTGTCAACACTTATTAGTTATATAGTGGTAGCAATACCTTGGATGATAAGCAATGTTTTTAAATATGTATTTAAAAGAGATTGGCGAAAATATACTGTTGATATGATAGTTTACTTTTTTTGTGCATGTATAATTTCTGTTGTTTGTTTTGTTATTTGCAATTTTATTACATCTAAAATAGGTGATTTTTGGAAGTTAGTTATTAATGCCTTGTTATGTGTGATTATCTCGAATGTTTTACTTTTTATTATATTTAGAAAAAATATCTATTTTAAACAGATGTTAGATTTAATTGATAGAATTACAAAAAGAAAGTTTAATAGAATTTTAAATATTTTTAGATAATAATTTTATCATTAGGAGGCTTTTATAATGATAGATTCTATAATAAAAGATAGATGTACGGGATGTGAAGGATGTGCTTCGGTCTGTCCTACTAAATGTATAGATATGGTACAGAATTATGAGGGCTTTTTTATGCCTCAAGTTAATTTAAATAAATGTGTTAATTGTAAAATGTGCATTAATATATGCCCGGTTATTAATTATGACAAAAATCATAGGAATATTGTGGACAAAAAAACTGCGTATGCCTTTAAATCAAATAATGATGAATTTAGAAGAATATGCTCTTCAGGAGCTGTATTTCTATCTCTTGCAACTTATTTTATTGAACACGATGGCATTGTATATGGTGCTTCATTTGATGGAAGCTATAATGTTATTCATAAATCGGCTACATCAACAAGTGAAGTGATTGAATTGGCAGGTTCTAAATATGTACAAAGTAGAATAAATGATATATATCTTGAAATCAAAGATAAGCTTGAACAAGAAAAAAAAGTTATTTTTTTTGGCACAACTTGTCAAGTTGAGGGATTACGTGCTTATTTAGGAAAAAATTATAGTTTTTTATATTGTGTTGATTTGATATGTATGGGAATACCTTCTCCGTTGGCTTGGGATAAATATTTGGATACATATTATAAACGCTCTGAAATAAAAAAGATTAATTTTAAGGACAAAAGTTTGGGGTGGCACAAATTCAGCTTTTTATTGGAAAAAAATAATGGTACAAGTATTTCGATTCCAGGGTTTGATAATACATATATGCAATGTATGTTTAAAGGATATTCTATAAGAAAATCATGCTTTGATTGTTGCTTTAAAAGTGAAAGTAAGATAGCGGATATAACAATAGCTGATTGTTGGGGCTGTGAAAATTATATATCAGAGTTAGATGATAATAAAGGTCTTTCAATGGTAATTTGCCATTCAAATAAAAGTGATGAATTAATAGGAATTTTAAAAGAAATGGGAATAGTAGAAAGATTTGAATATAGCAACGTTTTAAAATATAACTCAAATTATAATAATTCTACAACCACAAAGAAGGGAAGAAATATTTTTTATAAATTATTGTATATTTATCCGGTATTGGCATTTGGTGTTATGGGGAAAAATCCTCAAAATAGTTTTTTAAGAAAAGTATGTAGTAAAATAAGATCGGCAATAGGAGATTAAAAAAATGACAAAAATACTTATTTTAGGCGGTTCGGGGATATTAAGCTTAGATGTGTTAAATGAAGGCTTGCGTAGATCATATGATATAACCTGTATTACAAGAGGTATTAGGGATTATAGATTACCAAGAGGAGTGAATATTATTCACGGTGATGTTAACAAATTAGATGGTGTAGTAGATGGGTTGGATAATAATTATGATGCAATATTTGATTTTTTGTCGTTTGATGTTAAAGGACTGAAGTATAAACTTGATTATTTGGCTACAAAATGTAAACAGTATTTCTTTGTTTCTTCATCTGTTGCATATAGTTTTGAAGATGAGGTTATTACTGAGAATACAAAACTAGGAAATGAATATTGGGACTATGGAAGTAATAAAGTTAAATGTGAACAGTTCTTGCGGGATAACTACAAAAAATATGGAATTATATTTACTATTATAAGACCATATATTACATATGGTAAAACAAGAATACCTTTTGGAATTATACCAGTTAATGGAGAGTATTGGTCTCTTGCAAATAGAATTATAAATGATAAGCCTATATTGTTGTGGGACAATGGCAAAGCAAAATGTACATTAACAAATACAGTTGATTTTGCCAAGGCATATATTGATTTAGTAAATAATCCAAAAGCATATAATGAAGCATTTCATATTACATCAGGTGAAGTCTTGACATGGAACGAAGTATTACAGTATGTTGGAAAGGAATTGAAAAAAAAGCCTATAGTATTTTCTGCTTCAACAGATGATATTATTAAAGTTTTACCTGAATATTCAGGGGTTTTATTGGGGGATAAAGCAAGAGACAGAATATTTGACAATAGCAAAATCGTGGATGCGGCACCAGACTTTAGAAATTTTAAGCCGTTTGCGGTTGGAATAGCAGAGACTATAAAAAATTATGAGAGTAACCCACGAGAAAGAACCATTGATTATGAATGGGATGGAAGGATTGATTGGGCTATTAATAAGCTAGCAAAGAAACAAGGCATAAAATTGGATAAATCAAAATTAAGATTTAGATCTTCGGAGAAGGTTGTGTCTTTTAAAGACAAAATCTCGTATTATTGTGGCAGATATCCAACATTAGGTAGATTTTGTAATTATATACGTAAGGGATTCTCTTTTTTAAAAAAAATTTTACGATATTTAAAAAAAAAATGTTCAGATAGGATAAAACGTATAGTCCTGAGAAAACCGGAGAGTGATTTGAATATGGCATTTCACTATTTAGGAAATAATTGCAAATTATGTAATTGTGACTTTGGTAATGACTTGAAACTTATTTCCATAGGTAATAATGTTGTGATAGAAGATAATACAAAGTTTATTAATTATAGACCGACAGCAGAATTTTTTGATGGTATAATTGACAATGGAGAGAATCAGAAGTTAAGAAATTTAGGACCAATTGATATTGCGGATAATGTTTATATTTGTTCAAATGTCATATTATATCCAAATGTTAAAATTGGTAAAAATTGCTTAATATTAGATGGTAGTGTTATAACCACTTCAATTGAAGAAAATTCAGTTGTTATGGGAAATCCTGCAAGGGTAATTGCGAAGATAGATGATTGGTATTTAAATATAAAAAATATTAATTTAAAGTATCCTTGGTATAATAAGAATATAAGTCATGATGAGATTGTTCGACAAAGAGAACAATATTTTTTCGAGGGAAAGCAACATGAATATTAAAAAATTATTTACAACAAATTTCTATAAAAATAATAATAGAGAATATAAGGAGAGAATAAAAAAGGATTATTTGATTAATCAAGAGTTTAGAGGTGGGGTATTAACTAAAGAATTTTTACATGGATATGAATGGAAATATATAAATTTATATCGAAAATTTCAAGCGAATCAAGATAATATTTGGGGAAAATATTATCGATGGAAAATGAAGAAGCTGGAAAATAAGACAGGTTTTAGTTTTGAGGATAATATTACAATAGGAGATGGTCTTATAATAGGACACTGGGGAAAAATCGTTATTAACGGTCAAGTGCAGTTTGGAAATCAAATGTTTATAACACATGGTGTAACTGTGGGGAGAGACATTAGGGGGAAAAGAGCAGGTGTTCCAAAATTTGGAGATAGGGTGTGTATACGTACAAATTCAACAATTGTAGGTGGAATACAGATTGGAAATGATGTTTTAATAGCTCCTAATACATTTGTTAATTTTGATGTTCCGGATCATTCGATTGTTATTGGAAATCCTGCAAAAATCCATCATAGAGACAATGCAACGGAAGGACATATTCCTAATATAACTTTCTAAAATAGTAAGGAGTATATTATGGACTTGACGAATATTTAGTGGTATAGTACCATGGGACTATAAAGCGTATTTTAAAGGAGGGTAACTAATGAGAAAATGTAAATTAATTATTGAAAAAATAATTGCAAGCTTTATTCTGTGTGGCTGCTTGTTATTGGAATCAACTGCGCTGGTTAGTGCAAGTGAGTGTGGACTGTACGGTGTTCAGATTTTACATCTTGTCAGTCAACCTATTAACTGTAGCGTATCAGTAGGGAGTCAGGCAAGATTTGCGGTAAAGGCAGAGGGAACCGGACTTAAATACCAGTGGCAGGTAAAATTCCCTAACGAGAGCTGGAAGAATTCAGGCTCAACAACAGCAACAACGGCAACATACAGCTTCACGACAGAGGGAAAGCATAATGGAATGCTTGTGCGCTGCATAGTAAAGGATGCAAGCGGAAATAGCGTGACGAGCAATGAGGCAAAATGCAGTACATCAGCGGCGCTCAAGATAACAGGGCAGCCGTCCGACTGCATCGTACCAGTAGGAAGCCAGGCAAGATTTGCGGTAAAGGCAGAGGGAACTGGACTTAAATACCAGTGGCAGGTAAAATTCCCTAACGAGAGCTGGAAGAATTCAGGCTCAACAACAGCAACAACGGCAACATACAGCTTCACGACAGAGGGAAAGCATAATGGAATGCTTGTGCGCTGCATAGTAAAGGATGCAAGTGGAAATAGCATAATAAGCTCTGAAGTAAAGGCGAATATAATATCTGTTGAGGATTGGGAGCTTCCAATTATGTAATTTAATATTAAAATCAAAATAGAACTTTATACGAGTAATCAAACTTTTTGTGGGGTTGCCAAAGTTTATGAGGGTCAGTCGTGAGGGGCTGGCCCTTTTAGAATGCCAGTTTTTGAGGGGTTGAGGGTTTGGTTTGAGGGAGTGTGAGGGGAATTTGTAAACGTCAAACCACCCGCCTTGGATAACTAGCATTTTTGTGAGACACTCTAAAAAACACGAAAAAACTAATCGTTTTTTAGAGGAGGTAAACTATCATGGATTCACTCACCCATAATGTAAGGCGTGCTAACTGGTTAAATATTATAAATCAATGTCAGGAACGACCTGCAAACGTAACCGTCCGACAATGGCTGAAACACCAACGCAGGTGATAGCAGACAGCGACCACCATAACAGCAAGTGTTATATGTGGGTGCACCGTTCCGGAGAGTTTTATACCAGGCGTCCAATCGTGATATATGAATACCAGAAAGGTCGCGATCATCAAAAACCTCTGGATTTTTACAAAGATTATAAAGGAATCCTTGTAACGGATAGTTTGCAGCAATACCATTTGGTCGACAAAAAGCTTGCAGACGTAACAAACGCAAACTGTTGGGCGCATGCAAGGCGTGATTTTGCGGATGCGGTTAAGGCTGCAGATAAAAAAGATCCATCGTCTGTAAGACAATCGGCTGCATACCAGGCTTTGCAGAAGATCGCCGAGTTTTATAATGCTGATACCGAGTTAAAAGAACTCTCATCAAAGGAACGTCTTCAAAAACGGCAGGAACTGATCAAGCCGATGGTTGAAGAAGTTTTTGCGTGGGTAAAACAGCAGGCGAGTGACTGTACAGTACCTCCAAAATCCAAAACAGGTCATGGACTTAATTTTGTAATTAATCAGGAAAAATACCTAAGAGTATTTCTCGAAGATGGTGATGTTCCAATTGATAATTCCGCCTCAGAGAAAGCTATACGTACCTTTTGCCTTGGCAAGAAAAACTGGATGTTCCACAATACTGCAAAAGGAGCCTCTGCCAGCGCAATGGTATATAGTATTTCTGAAACCGCAAAGCTGAATAATCTGCGACCGTATTATTACTTTAAATATATCCTTACAGAGTTGCCTAAACTCTGTGATGAAAGAGGAAATATAGATCCTACAGAATTGGATTATCTCATGCCATGGTCAGATAGCCTTCCGGATGAATGCCGGAAACCACGCCGCTCATAATAGGCGGCGTTGATTTTAACAACCTGCGTATGATTTAACGTTTACGTTTGAGTAGTTAATTAGTGGTTGAATAAGTAAAGTCAGGGTGGACATGAGTTCACTCTGTTTTTTATATAAAATTTATATTTTACTTTCATATTATTGTAAATAGTGGTAATCTGTTATTAGTACTAAAGGTGTATGATATTGTATTTTTAAAGGAGCGTTGATATGACAAAACATGTATTAAAGAGAATGATAGGAGTTGTCCTTTGCTTATGTCTATTGCTTCAATTACTGCCTCAGGCTCAAAATGTACTTGCAGCATCTAGTAAGGTTGAGACGGCGCTGGACTGGGCACAGAAAATTGCAGATGATAATAGTCATGGGTATTCACAACAACATAGAAATGGACCAGATTATGATTGTTCTTCATATGTGAGTACTGCACTTGTAAAAGCCGGATTAAATGATAATGGTAGTCTTACAACTTATACTATGAAGAAGTATTTGTGCTCAAAAGGATTTACATGGATTCCTTGGAGCTCAATTGGAGGTCAGAGTGGTTTAAAAAGAGGTGATATTCTATTAGATGAAGATACACATACGGAATTCTATATTGGAAATGGAAAGATGATTGGAGCACATAGGGATTATGGATATCCAGCAACGGGAGATCAAACTGGAAAAGAAATATCTGTTCAAAGTTTTTATAATAATCAATATGGTATTTCATGGAACGGAGTATTACGATATGAGGAAACAAATCCTGTCACAACTACACCATCCATCTGGAAAAACAGTGACAGCTATACGGTAGGAAATTCGGCAACATTAACCTGGAACAGTGTAGATAATGCAACAGGATATTGGTTTTCAGTCTGGTATAAGGGGGAACAAATTGTTACAACTCAGGTTTCAGGAAGCTCGGAGTATACATTAAATAATCTGGGAGAGGGAGAGTATACTGCCTATATAACGGCTTATAATGATAGCAGTAGTAAGCAGGGCTATGTGACCTTTAGGGTAAATTATGTTTCTGGCGAGCAGACGATTCCAAACGGTAGATATCAGATATGCTCTGCTTTGGACAATTCATCTGTTATATCTATTTCAGGCGCATCAACGGATGATGAGGCAAATGTATTGTTATATGCAAACGAGAGACATGATAATCAGTATTTTGATTTTGAATATTTGGGAAATGGATATTATAAAATAACTGCAAAACATAGCGGAAAGGTGCTGGATGTTTATTGGGAAAAGATGGAAGCAGGAGCAAACGTTCAGCAGTACTATTGGAATAATGGTGATAATCAGCAGTGGGTAGTAAAAGATGCAGGTGATGGATATTTTTACATTATATCAAAATCAAATAGTTTGTATATGGATGTGTATGGAGGTGTAGCGTCGAATGATGTCAATATTGATACATATACGGGACATGGAGGAACCAGTGAAAAATGGAAACTGATTCCAGCAGGTGAGAAGTCTGTTGCTGATGGAAAATATCAGATATGTACTGCTTTGGACGATTCAAGTGTTATTTCAATTTCTGAAGCATCAAAAGATGCATGTGCTAATGCATTGCTTTATGCAAATGAAAATCATAAGAACCAGGTGTTTAATTTTGAATATCAATGGGATGGATATTATAAAATCATCGCAAGACACAGTGGAATGGCGCTTGATGTTTATAATTCAGAACAGTCAAGTGGTGCAAATGTAGAACAGTATCCTTGGAAAAACAGTGATAATCAGAAATGGGTTGTTAAGCCTGCTGGAGATGGATATTATTATATCGTTTCAAAAGGCAATGGATTATATCTGGATGTGTACGGCGGAGTGGCTGTGAATGATGCCAATATAGATACATATTTTGGACATGGAGGAGCCAGTGAAAAATGGCGTTTAATACCTGTAAATGAACCAGAGAATCTGCTTACAGTAAAAGGATGTTCGGTATCATTGAAGGAAAACATAGGAGTTAATATGTATGCTTCCTTTTCAGATGATATATTAGAAGATGATGGGGCAAAAGTCAGATTTACATATGCCGATAATTCTTATATAGAAGTGCCTCTTTCAAATTATATGTCAACAACCTATAATAATGAGAATGTAAAGAAAATTACATTTGATACAGTACCTGCAAAACTGACTGAGAAAATCAAGGTAAGTGTAATAAAGAGTGACGATACTCAGACTAATATGTTTTCATTTTCAACAAGTGATTATTTGTATGCGCTTATAAATAGTACTGATAAATCAATTGGTGCAAACCAGAAGAATATTGCCAAGGCTCTATTAAATTATGGGGCATATTCACAGATTTACTTCGGGGTAGACACAGCAGACCTGGCGAATAAAAAACTAACTGATAATACCGTAGAAAAGACAGATAGCGATACAGTGATTAAGTCTATTCAAGGTCAAGAAAATGGGCTGTTCAGTAACAAAGATTTTGAATATATAGGTTCATCACTGGTGTGTGATTCTAGTACTGATTTAAAACTGTATTTTGTCAATAAGAGCCGACTTACGATGAAGCAGATAGAAAATCAATATGATATATCTGTGGCAAACAAGAATACGCATGGATTTGATGTAGGAACGGATGGCAATATTTTATGGATTAAGGTAAAAGATTTAAGACCAAATGAACTGGAGGAGATGTATTCAGTAAGAATTTTATCGGATGATGGTTCAGTTATCGTTGAAACAAGTCCGAGTGTATATATAAAAAAGGCATTGTTATCGGAAGATGTAAAGTTGGAAAATTTGTGCAAGGCTATGTGGATGTATGGACAGGCAGTGAGGGATTATGGAAAGTGATGATTTTGAGGAAAGGAATTGTTTATGAAGAGAATAGTTAGTGTACTAATGTCAATAGTGGTTGTTTTGAGTTGCGTTGTATTTATTATGCCACCAAATATTGTGTTAGCTGTAAATTACACGTGGCCAGTCGATAAGTCAATTGGAATATCTAGCGGTTTTGGTTCGTATAGTGGACATACTGGCTGTGATTTTGCTTGCAGTATTGGACATGATGTATATGCTGTAGCTGATGGAACTGTGGTAACGGCAACGGATTCAGGATGTACAGGGTCACATAGATCAGATGGTTACCCGAAATGTTCGAAAGGGGCAAACTGTCCTGCGACCAAATTAAACAAAAATGGAAAAGGCTCATATGCTAATTGGATTATTATTAGACATGGGACTAATGTATATTCGTTATATGCGCATTTATCAACAGAAAGCCTTAAAGTTAAAGTAGGAGATACTGTAAAACAAGGACAAAACATTGCAAAAACTGGTTCGGCAGGAAATGTAACTGGACCCCATTTACATTTTGAACTTAGAATAGGAGGTAATTCAACAGGTTATGCAAAAAATCCAGCATCTTATTTGAGTCGTGAAAATGTTACACCAGTAACAAATCCCCCAACCTACTCCAACTTCTGGGTAGACCATTACCTATTTGATTTATCTGAGACGGTATCATTCACTGCTGTGGCATCGGGAGCAGACAATTATACAATAGGAATCGACAAGACCGGTGTTGGTCGTGTTGTGACAGAAGGTTGTGGAAGTACGTATACTATTTCAGCTGACAGGCTTGGAGCAGGAGAGTATTCAGCATATATGACGGTTGCAAATAGCGCGGGATATGTTGATACTTACAGAGTATATTTTGTTGTAGTTGAAAAATGTAATTTTGGAGATAAATTTTCAGCAAGGATTCAGAATATAGGAACCGGATGCTATATTACAAACAAAGATAGCAAAATCGTTGGAGCTCCTGAGAGCGGATATAATGATCAGATATGGTTTTTTAATAAGTGTTCAGATGGTTCATACACCATCATGAGTCAGCTTGATGGACTCATGATGGATGATGAATGGGACAGCGATGTTCCGGCAGGTGCTGATATTCGCGCATGGAGTGCTACGGGACAGGATAAGCAGAGATTTAATATATATTATATGGATGATGCATTTTATATCCGACCGGCAAATACCAAAACTCTTGTCGTAGATATGGGAGCAGGAGAGCCATATAATGTGGCATGCTACAACCTTTCAAGGAATGCTGGACAGCAGAAATACAGGTTTGACATGGTTGGCATGGGCGATTATATTCCATACGGACTGGGAGATGAATTTTATGCACAGCTCAGGTGTCAGGGAACAAATTTATATGTAACAAATCAAAGTGGTAATGTAGCAGGCGCTGCGGCAACAGCTGATGACAGTCAAATATGGAAATTTATGAGACAGTCAAATGGGGCCTACGTTATTCAGAATACATTGGATGGTTCATATATAGATGTAGAAAATTCAAATGATGCAAATAAGACCAATTTCCTTTCGTATAATGAATATACAGGCAACAGGAATCAGCAGTTCTATTTCTATGAAATGGACAATGCTTTTTATATCAAACCTTTAATCAGTAATACCAGGGTAATGGATATGCAGTCAACTGCTCCATACAATGTGGCACTATGGGATAAGGGAAATGACTGGGGACCACAAAAGTTTGATGTGATAAAAGTCAGCCACAGTGATGACAACATGAGTAAACCGGTTGAGACGTCGTATTTTAAAGGACATAAATATGAGCTCTATAATGAATCAATGACCTGGGAGTCGGCTAAGCTCTTTTGTGAGAAAAAGGGAGGACATCTTGTTACTATTTCAGATGAGAAAGAGAATGAATTTGTTAATGGCATGAGATGCCGTAACCTTTCAACCGATTACCAGCAGAGTATATGGCTTGGAGGTTCTGATACAGCAAATGAGGGAACATGGTCTTGGATTACAGGTGAACCGTTTACATACAGTAACTGGGAACCAAACGAGCCTAATGGTGGAACCTCGCAGAATTATCTTCAGATGTATTCATCAGGTAACTGGGATGATGTGCAGAATGAAGCTGGCAGATTTGTGTTATGTGAATATGATTCGGTACAACCAAAGCTGACACCTGTTGCCAGTTCGCTCAGTCTGAGTGATAATATTGGATTTAATATTTACATGCAGATATCCGATGATGTGCTGAGTGATGATGGTGCAATGATGATTATTACAAATTCGGATGGAAAGGTCATTAAGAAGCCGATTTCGTCATATGAGACAACAACGTATCAGGACAAATCGGTAAAAAAAATAGTCAGTATGGTACCTGCGGCAAAGATGTCCGGAAAGCTTTCATTTAAAATTTTAAAATCAGATGGAACAGAAAGCAGTACTTATATATGTTCAGTTATGGATTACGCAAATGAAATGATTAAGAAAGCCGATACTGATAATGAGTGTAAAAAGGCACTTCCTCTAGTAAAGGCAATGCTGAACTATGGAGCGTATTCTCAGATATATTTTGGTGAGGACAATACGAATCTTGCAAATGCCATATTAAAAGATGACAATACTGCAACGATAAAGAGTGAGGATATAATAAAATCTATTACATACAGTGAGCAGGGGCTTTTTAGCAATAAAGATTTAGGGTATATAGGCTCATCACTTATATGTGAATCAGATACCTCATTAAAGCTGTATTTTAACAATAAGAATAAGCTAACAGAGAAGCAGATAAAGGGTAGATATGATATCAGCACACTTGACAAAAACAAGCATGATTATGATACTGGTGTTGACGGAAGCATTTTTTGGATAAAGATAAAAGGCATAAAACCAGCAGAGCTCGGTAATGTTTATGGAGTAAACCTGGTATCTGATGAGGGTTCAGTTATTGTGGAGACGAGTCCATATGTGTATGTGAAAAAGGCATTGGAGTCTGGTGATAGCAGGCTGCAGAATCTGTGCAAAGCAATGTGGGCTTATGGACAGGCTGCAAGGGAGTATGAAAAGTAGTGTTCAAGAAAGGAATTGCTTATGAAGAGAGTATTTAGTGTATTAATGTCAATAGTGATTGTTTTAAGTTGCATTGTATTTATTATGCCACCAAATATAGTGTTGGCAGCAAATAATGCTGACGATATAGTTTCTATTGCAAGAGGAGAATTAGGAAGTACAAATTATAGTAAATATTATGGTGGAAATAAAGGTGCTTGGTGTGCAGATTTTGTCTCATGGTGTGCTCAGCAGGCTGGGGTTGACAGTATAGCCAAGAGTTCTTCTTGTTACAATATGTATATCGGTATGAAGAATAATGGCTGCCAAGAAGTTAGTTCTCCTCAAAAGGGGGATATTGTATTTTTCTATTGTACAAAATGCAGTTCAACAGCTGGAAAATGGTGTCATGTTGGAATCATGGAGGATTCCACATACTCTATTGAAGGAAACAGATGGAGTAATGGTGTATCAAAGGTAGAAAGAGGAAACTCATATTCTCATAATGGAGATTTAGGTTATAAGCACAGAGATGGAATTGTTAGAAAATATTTGAGACCTAAATATAGTTTCCCAAATCCTGTCACAACTACACCATCCATCTGGAAAAACAGTGACAGCTATACGGTAGGAAATTCGGCAACATTAACCTGGAACAGTGTAGATAATGCAACAGGATATTGGTTTTCAGTCTGGTATAAGGGGGAACAAATTGTTACAACTCAGGTTTCAGGAAGCTCGGAGTATACATTAAATAATCTGGGAGAGGGAGAGTATACTGCCTATATAACGGCTTATAATGATAGCAGTAGTAAGCAGGGTTATGTGACCTTTAGGGTAAATTATCTTGATATAGGTACAAATTTTATAGCTAATATAATTAAAGTTGATTCATGGAGTCATGTGGTTAATGATAATACAAATGCTTGCATAGGTAAAGAAGTGGGAAATGCAAACGAGTATTATGAATTCGTAAGACAGAGTGATGGCTCATATATAATTAAATCACTTGAAGATGGAAAATATCTCGAGGTTTCTGATGGTGGAAATAAAAATGGTCAGAATGTGGGCTTTAGTGATTATACAGGAGAAAATAACCAAAGATGGTATATAAAGAATGGCTCTAGTGGAAAAATATTAATTCCTAAAAACGCAACAGGATCGTGCCTAGATATATCTAATAATGGCTCAGCAGTAGGAACAAATGCACAAATATGGGCTCAGGCGGGAGTGGCAGCCCAAGAATTTAGTATATATACACAGTCGAATATTCCAAACTTCATTAATTTTGGAGATGATTTTTACGCAAATATAATCAAAGCAAGTACATGGAGTACTCTTGTAAATAAGAATCCTAATTTGGAAGTTGGTGGAGAGGGTGAAGCAGAAGGAAGCGATATATGGCATTTCAGACGAATGAAAGATGGTACATATATCATACAGTCTCTATTTGATGGAAAATATCTTGATGTTGAGAAATTTAGCAATCAAAAGGGAGCTAACGTATATTGCTATGATTATACAGGTGATAGTAATCAGAGATGGTATTTGACATTGGGAAAAAATGGAAAGGTCTTAATTCCAAAGAATGCTACTGGATTATGTTTAGATGTTTCTAATGATGGTTCGGACGCTGGTACAAATGCACAGCTATGGGAACCAAACGGAACAACTGCCCAGGAGTTCAATGTTTATAAAGAGGACACGATAAAGCTAGGCACGGCAAATGTTACTTTATCAAATAACAACTATATATATGATGGCAAAGAGAAGAAACCGGATGTAACAGTAAAATATGGATATGCTACGTTACAACAAGGCACAGATTATACGGTGGAGCATTCAAATAACGTAAAAGCAGGTACAGCTACCGTTACAATAAAAGGCACCGGAATATATTCAGGTACGGTTTCTAAAAACTTTGAAATAAAGGAAGCTTTATATACGGTGTATGGATATCAGGTTGTTATCAATGGAAATTTTGATTTGAAATATTATATTGATTTGTCCAAAGAAGCTGCAAATGATACCGATGCGTACATTGAGTTTAAAGTCGGTGATAGAGTACAAAAGGTAAAACAGAGAGAAACATCGAATGGACACTATGTTTATACATGTGAAGTTCCTGTAGCTCAGATTGGTGACAAAGTGACGGCAACATTATATTATAAGGATAAATCATATGTTCTTACACAGTATTCGGTCAAAGATTATTTAAATGCAATAGTTCAAAACAAGGATAAAAAAGAAGAGTATTGCAAGGCTACAGACATTGCATCAGCTATACTGAATTATGGGGCAAGGGCACAGCTATATTTTGGATATAAGACGGATTCATTAGTTAACAGTGCTTTATCGGATGCTGAGATAAAAAAAGTGGATTCGATTTTGGTACAGGATATTAAGAATGCTATAACCAATATGGAAAGCGGCAACCTTGAAAACAATGATTTCAAATACTATGGAGCTTCATTAGTATGCAAGTCAGATACAGGAATGAAACTGTATTTTGAAAATAAAAATAGTCTTTCTCTTAAAGAGATTGAGAAGAAATATGATATTTCGGTTAAAGATTGTAAGAAGCAGGTTAGTAAATCCATAAACGGAAATATGATTTGTATTACTATTAATGACTTAAATGCTACTGAACTGGATGATAATTTTGTGGTGCAGATAACGAATAAGCAAAACAGCAGTCAGAGTATGTCTGTTTCAACAAGCCCGTATATTTATATAAAGAAATCTATGGATTTAGGAAATGCAAAGCTCATAAATCTCAGCAAAGCGATGTATTGGTATAGTCAGAAGGCTATGGAGTATTCAAAGACGGAAAATAGATAAGTTTTATAATTATCTTTTCGAATTAATAAATTTAAGGAATACAGTTGCAGCAATTGCTTGCAAAAAGAGAAAGGGGAAAAATCAAAATGATCCTATGCGCTTTGTAAAAAAGACCGCTGTAACAGATGATTGCGAAATTGCAGAAAAGAAAGTATATGAGCTTGATGAGGAACAGATTGCCAAAGAAGAACTTTGCGCTCCATGAAAATGACTCTGTTAAATACCGCTAATGGCTATGTGCCCTCTTACACCAGAACTGAAATAACAGATTCTTTACACCGAACTTTCGGTTTTCGGACTGATTATGAATTCATCAAGAAATCTACGATGCGAAGCATCATCAAGCAGACGAAAGAAATAAATTTAGCATAGTGTAAAAATATAGCACAATAGCACATATTGCTACGAAACAAAAAACGGTTGTAAGCCTGGATTTTACTGGATTCACAACCGTTTTTTTACTTTCCAACTGTCAAAGATGGGATCATAACACTATAGCACCGTAAGCGCAAAATAATTCGACGAGTACCAGCCGAAGAACAATACCGCCTGATTATGGAATGCCGCAAAAGCGGACTGTCTGATCATCAGTGGTGTTTAAACAATGACATTAATCCAGGCACCTTTTACAACTGGGTTAAGCGTCTCCGCAAGAATGGCTGTGGAGATATTCCTGAGAAAAATCAGCTGTCAACTTATGAACAGTCTCATCAGGAAGTTGTAAAAATTGAGATGAATTCCATTTCGTTTCCCACTGACATGAATAAAAATACTGATACAGCTGCAATGGAGTTAATGAATTGGAAACATGAATCTGCGTATTTCAAACGAAACGGATCTGTTGCTTCTTGCTAAAACAATCCAGATACTTGCGGAGCTTTCGTGCTAGGCGATATAACAGCTGCCGGCAAGCTTTATATTGTGACAGGGTAAAGGCACTTCTATGGGAAAATGATGGCTTTGTACTCATGTATAAACGCATGGAAGTAAAAGGCAGGTTCCGCTAGCCACGTTCAAGTCAGGAAGTGCGTCAGCTTACATGGCAGATGAGACACGAATACAGGTACTGAAGGAGCCTGAAAGAAATCACGAAACTGATTCTTTCATTGATGCGGTTCCAAAAGGAAAGCAGTATGATTACAGCAATCCGGCAGTACAGGGAGTCCAGTTTTGTTCAAAGCTTTTTGACATATCTTTTGGAGCATCGTCCAAGTGAAGACATCTCAGATGAACAGCTTGAGGCATTGACTCCGTGGAGCAAAGAAGTTCAAATTGTTTGCAAAAATTAAAATGAAGTAAAACGCTTGCATCTAGCAAAGATGATGCAAGCGTTAATTAAAATCTAGCGTTGGAATATTGAGTGCTTACATAAAAACAGGTGTTGAAATTAATGCATGCCGATATTCGTATTTCAAAAAGCTCTTTTGAGAGACTATTGTAGCAAGTTACTCTGATGAATATCTAGGTCTGGTAAATTTATGGAAGTTAACATATAGGCTTTATTATTATGAAAAATAGTGATATTATATTATTTAGTACTAAAGGGAAGTAAACTTATTTCAAGTTGGAGGATTTATATGAATAAGAAATACAAAATTTTATCTGTTATATTGATAATGATGTTGTTTATTACTTCAAATATATCTGTTGCGATAGTACAAGCTTCGGGAATAGAGAGTAGAGCAAATATCTGTGATGGTGTGAAGATAAAATCGTTTTATAGCGATGGTTATACATCGGCAGCAATTACAGAGGATGGAGAATTATATTGTTGGGGAAATAATTCGGTCGGAACTGTCGGAAATGGTACTTTTATAAATCAGTTAACACCAGTTAAAATTCTAGAGGACGTTAGAGAGGTTTTTTTAAGTTCAGGGACATCCATCGCAATAACAACGAATGGAGATTTATATTGTTGGGGGTTTAATATATGGGGGCAGGTCGGAAATGGTACTACTATCAATCAATCAACACCAATCAAAATACTAAAGAATGTGATGGTATTTGATGCAGATGGTTCCACATTTTCAGCAATAACAACAAATGGAGATTTATATCGTTGGGGAAGAAATGAAGGTGGAGAATTGGGAAACAATTCTATTATAAATCAGTTAACGCCTATTAAAATATTAGAGAATGTTAAAGAATTTTCGTCATATGCTGGCGTATCAGGAGCAATAACGACAAACGGAGATTTATATTGCTGGGGATTAAATTGGGGAGGACACGTAGGAAATGGTACAACTGAAAATCAATTAATACCGGTTAAAATATTAGAGAATATAAAGGTTTGTTCAATAGAATCTGAAATATCAGGAGCAATAACAACAAACGGAGATTTATATTGCTGGGGGCGTAATGTACATGGTGCTGTAGGAAATGGTACTACAAATGACCAATTAACACCAGTTAAAGTATTAGAGAATGTTAAAAGTGTCTTGATAAATAATAATTATACAACAGCAGCAGTGACAACAAACGGAGAATTATATTGTTGGGGCGATAATGAGTATGGAAAGGTAGGAAATGGAACTAGAGATACTCAATTAACACCAGTTAAAATATTGGATAATATAAATTCGTTTTCTTTGGAAATTAATACGGCTGCAGCAATAACAACAAATAGAGAATTATATTGCTGGGGGAGCAATAGTTATGGCCAAGTAGGGAATGGAACTAGAGATACTCAATTAACACCAGTTAAAGTATTAAGTAGTGTTAAATGTTTCACAGCATATGATACAAACAAAGCAATAACAGCAAATGGAGATTTATATTGTTGGGGACTTAATAGTTATGGACAAGTAGGAAATGGAACAACAGTTAATCAATTGACACCATTGAAAATATTAGAGAATGTTAAAACAGTTAATAAAAATTCTGCAATAACAACAAATGGAGACTTATACTGTTGGGGATATAATACAAATGGCCAGGTAGGAAATGGAACAACAGATACTCAGTTAACACCATATAAAGTTATATTTCCTAAAGATACAAGTATTGATTCTTCTGTAACTCTTAAGGCAACAGCAAAGGCAGTAAATGCTTTCTTAAAAAAGACATTAAAGGACCAAAAATGGGCAGATGGTAAAATTGACAGTATTTCTATGGATTTTACCATGAAAGACAAGAAATATACTTTTACACCACTAAACATGGATTTTGCGGCAGGAATGCCTCTGTCGAATTTGAATTATCAGGCAGTTATTGACACTGATAGTAAGACGGTGAAAGTGTTACTTGGTGCGTCAAAGGATGGAAAGTCAGAGATAAAACAGACGACCAATGTTAATAGTACATCATGGGGACAGCAGTATCAGTCTGTCAAAAAGATGTACAAAGACCTGACCGGTTTTGATGCCAAAACTTCAAGGACAACGTGGAACCGGTTTGAAAAAATGAAATCAGAGCTAAATCATTTAAAGTGTGATATGTTTGTCAATGCAGATATGAAAATCACCGGCTTTATGGAGTTTTCATATAGTGATGATAGCCGGTTATCATTCAAGGAAGGTGGAATAATTGAGAAAGTATCTGTCGATACCAAATTCTCTTCTCCTGTAGTGGCTCCATGGGTATATATATCATTAGGCTTAGGTGTATCTGAAGAAGGAACCCTGAAAGTTCAGGTTAATGATAATGTTCCTGAGCTTATTGCATCACTGGAGCTTGCGGCTAAGGCATCAGCCAAGGTAACAGGACAAATTCCGGTTATTGCAAAAGTTGAAGGCATGATAGACGCAGAACTTTCAGCAACAGTAGCCAATACTGATCCCAAATTTACAGTTGATATGACAGGTGATATTTCACTTAAGGCAACAGCACTTGCCGGAATTATAGAGGTTTACAATAATACCTGGAATTATCTCGACTGTCAGATATATCCGGAATTTAAAAATAATAATGATACAGAAATCGCATCATATAATTCTACAGATGAAATGCTGTGTACAGCATCCGGCACAGAACGAATAGTAGGGGCGCAGAGTACTAAGCTGTCCGGTACTGATTTTAGCGAACAAAATGTTTACAGTCAGAATGAGGCCCGGCTGATATCTTTGAGTAACAATAGAAAATTACTATTATGGCTTGATGACAGTAGGCAGAAAAGTAACAATAACCGCACCACATTAATGTACTCTGTTTATGATGGCAGTAACTGGTCAAATCCGGAAGAAGTATGTAATGATGGCTGCTTTGATGGAGAATTCTCTTATTATGTAGAAAACGATAACACTGTATATGTTGTTTTCCAAAAAGGAAATATGATTTTTGAAGACGACACGGAATATTCGGATGTTGTACGAAATATAGATCCGTATGTGACCAAATTTGATGGCAGTACTTTTTCTACTCCGGAAAAGGTAAGAGATGACAATAATTCATATGAAGATAATTTTACAATTACAAAGAATGATAGTCAGCTAAAAGTAACTTATGTGGAATATCCATCTGATTATCTCGCGGGCAATTCAGATACTTTAAATCTTATGAATACCGTAAATAATGGCTCTGAATGGGCTGATAATATGATTTGTGAAGAAAACAGTTTTATCTCTGATTATGAATATATAGGTAGCCGGCTTTATCTGGAATTATATAACACAGACAAGGGATGCTATGAACTGTATAAATCAGATAATGGCAACGATGAATTATTAAAATCTCTTTCAAAGGAGGTTAAATTAGTATCTGTCGGAGATAAAATATATTATGTTGAAAATGATATTTTAAATACTTTAAAAGCAGATAAAATATCTGAATGTCAATTACCATATGGTACGGATTATAAGATTATCACAAATGGCAACAGCACAAAGATTGTTTACGAGATAATAAATGAGGATCACAGTTCAGCACTATACAGCGGAGATATTTCGGATGGAACAGTGGGAGATACCTTAATCTACAGGTCTGAAAGTGACTATATAAAGAGTTACAACGGATGTATTGATGAAAATGGCAATTTAGATATTGCAACAACCTTGTGTACTTTGAATTCAGACCTTTCTGAAAGCAACTATTCATTAAATGTTATAGGACGCGAAAAAAATTATTCGCTTGCATCAACATACTTATATTATGATGAGAATAATGTAGTGGCTGATAAGGATTTGGATTTATATTATGATGTAACTAATAACGGAAATGAAAATATTTCATCATATAACGTTGTACTTTATGATGAAAGCGGAAATACTTTGGCGGATTCTAAAGTAACAACAGGTATTAAAGTGGGTGAAAGCCGTGAAGAAAAATTAGTATATCACATTCCAAAAGATTTTGGTGAGCAAAGTGTATATATTCAGATACAGTCTGTTGATGGAAAAAAGATATATTCAAAGGCTGAAACGGTTATAAAACACAATGATATAGAAATATGCAATGTGCAGGTAAAGCATATGTGTAATGATTATTACAATATTGAGTGCATATTGAAAAATAATGGTTATCAAAATGCTGATAATGTAGCTATTTCTTTTAATAGCAATGGAGATGATATAATAAAAGAAACTGAGATAGAGCATTTAAACAGTGGGGAAACTTGTACAGCCAGTGTTGAGTTGACAGCAGATGAATATGCTTGTATATCAGATAAAACCTTGTATTGTGAAGTGACGAGTTCACTTTCAGAAAGCGATTACGGTAACAATTCAAAAACAATTGATTTGAATAAAACTACTGCAGACGGAATACATAACTGGGTAAAAGATAAAAAATCCGGAAAATATATTTGCAGCATTTGTGGCAAAAAGATAGAAGATGATTATTCTGGTGACCTGAAAGGCCTTTCACTAAGCCTGAGTGATGATATTGGACTGAACCTTGTTATGCAACTGTCAGATTCCTTACTGATTGATAAAGATAATGCATATGTCGAATTTACACTTGAAGGAAGCAAAAAATCCACACGTGTATATCTTAAGGATGCAGACAAGGTTAATTACAACGGAGCCGACTGTTATTCATTTAAGTATAGGGTTAATGCCGCAGAAATGACTAAAAAGGTAAACGCGGTGCTTCATAGCAATGATTGGACCGGGCAGACATATTCATATTCGGTTTATGACTATGCAAGCAAAATACTAGCTGAGCCAGAAGGCAGCGAATACAAGTCATCAGCACCACTAATAAAAGCAATGCTGAACTATGGCGGATATGCTCAGACTTATTTTAATGAAAAAACAGATGCTCTTGCCAATAAGGGATTATATAATAAGACAAATGATCCTGTATTAACAACTAATACAACAGTTTCAAAAGACTATAATTATGCTGTATTCAACAACAATATGGGCGTTTCATTCATAGGAGGCAGTCTTGTCTTGAATTCCGGTACAGATTTGAAGCTGTATTATAGCATGGATGACAAAAATATGGCGAATAACATAAATGTGAGTGTAAATGGACAAAATGTTGCACCTGAGTATGATGGAAATATCATGTGTATAAGAGTCCCGGATATTAGCATTTCATCGTTTGGTGATACATATAACGTTAAAATCAGCGTGAATGGAAAAGAGATAAATCAAAAGTATAGTGCAATGACATATATGTATAAGGCACTAAATGCACAAAACTCTAATACAAAGCTGAATAATGTAGTAAAGGCATTATATCTTTACAATGAAGCAGCAAAGCAGTATTCGATGGAAATTGAATAATCGCGGGTAATCGAAGTTTTTGAGGGTTTGCCAAAGTTTATGAGGGTCAGTCGTGAAGGGCTGACCCTTTTAGAATGCCGGTTTTTGAGGGTTCGTGCTTAATGTTCTCAACTTATTTATGATTTGATGATTAACTTTACACTGGTATTTAATAAACCACTTGACAAAATTACTGAAAATGGTAAAATGATATAAAATAATTTGCGCGGAGGTAATAATATATGCAGCAATACACAGATAAAATACCATTAGATACTAATGTTGTGAAGTTGATTATTAAAGCGATTGAAAATGCAGATTATCTATATTGTAGCTATTTGCAGGAAGAAAAATTTCCGACCAATAATGGTAGCGAAGGAGCAAAGTGGAATTACATAAATAGAGAAGTCGAAAAGGATATGGAAGAGGGGAGATACCAAATCGAAGTTTTGTGTCGCGGACCATGGAAATTTCTGGGAATATATGATCGTGAGACCAGATATTTTTATACGCTTATGAGAGAAAAGAATCTTCATTCTTTGAGAAAAAATCAAAATACAAAACTTTTTCATTATGTAAATGCTCTTAGCCGTTTAAATGAGGGGTTAAGGAGCATGTATGCAGTGGAATATGAACAGTTATGTCTGTTTTCGGATATGTTATACGATAATGAAAAAGAGGAAACCCTGGATTGGATACTGGAGAAACTCATTGCTAAAATTGATGGTTCAATAGAGAGATATGTTTTAATATCATTTGATATTTCACATGGTCAGGTAACGGCAATTAAGGGAACTGTTCCTGCGGTTGGAATGAATTATTTTAAAGAGGAAGATTGGACAGATTTATTAAATGCATCATATTCCTTTACAGATCTTGGTGCATCGGGAGAAGTTCCAGAAGAAGATGTAATGTTGGAGCGCAAGCCAAAGCTGCGTAGAAGGAATAGAAAAGAAGAACAGAAGAATGCTGAATAAAAATAATACTGAAGGAGTAAAGTGCCGTGATGAAAACTCAGGTGGGATTCAATGGGAAGAGGTTAAAAGCTGCACGTTTGTATAGAGGGCTGACGATATCAGAAGAGGCTAAAATGTCGGATATATCAAAACAGGCAATCTCTCAATTTGAAAACGGTAAGACAGAACCTAGGTTAGAAACATTAATGAAGATAATGCAAGTATTGAGGTTTCCAAGAGAATATTTTTATGAAAATCCGGAGGATAAAGTAGTAATTGGAGACACATATTTTAGATCATTATCTTCCACGAGTAACAAAGATCGTCTGGCGCAGATAGAATGTGTTAAGCTATTGGTTGCTATTTATCGTGGCATAGATGAATATATAGCCTTTCCAGAACTGAATCTATATACAGTCCCGGAAGATTTTGATTTTGATATTGAAGCATTAGCAAAAAATGTACGCAAATTTTGGAATATAGGTAATGACAGAATATTAAATCTTGTTAGCATCTTGGAAAAGAATGGGGTTATTGTAAGTACACGATTCACAAATGGAAATAAAATAGATGCATATAGTCAGATTGAGAACATAAATGATAAAATAATAGCTGTTATTATTTTAGGTGACGATAAAGAAAATGCTTTCAGAAGAAATTTCAGTGCTGCACATGAGCTTGGGCATTTATTGTTGGATGACTTTTATGATATAGAGGGAATGAGTAAAATTGAATATAAAGAAATGGAAGATACAATGAATCGTTTTGCTGGAGCGTTATTGGTACCGGAAGAGCTTTATAGGATGGATTTACAGACAAATGCAAAAACAGAACTTAATTTTTATATTCAAATGAAAAAGAAATATGGTGTATCAGCAGCTGCACTGATAGTAAGAGCAAGGCAGCTGGAAGAGATTACAATAAATCAGTATCAATATCTGATGAAACAATTGTCACAAAAAGGATATAGAAAATGTGAACCTTATGATAAAGAAACTAAGCAAATGCAACCAAGATACTTAAAAGAAGCAATGAAAATGATTATTGAAGAAGATAAAGTAACTGGAACAGAATTTTTGGAAGTGGTTTCTGAGAAGGGCGTCAGTGTATCAGAAGAAATAGTGGAAAATATACTTAATCTGGATGAAGGATATTTGAGAATGAATGATAGTTCGGGAGAAATTGTTGCTTTGGAAAGGCGATAATAATAATTTCAAGAATGTAACAATTGCAGGATTTTTGGGTTAGTGATAGTGAGATATCATATATTTCAGAGGATGAACTTCGTAAAATCAATACAGAGTATACTTTGTATAAGGCATTTAGTATAGCTGATGTTGATATAAAAAATTATCTGTTGTTTATAATGAGGTATTTAAATAATGACATAAGTCTGCCATGTTTTTTGTAGAAGTATACTAATTATATAATAGTATTTATTTTCAATTGGAAAAATGATATTATTTTAACAGAACTATAGATTGTGATAGGTAGATATTCATAAAATGACATGTTATTAGCAAAAAATCAGATGCGGTACATAAACTAAAGAATATGATAAATTTGAGGCGCAGTAAATTGTAGAAGTGAGAGGATTATTATGTATTTAGAAAAATTGAAACTTCATAACTTTAGATGCTACGAAAAGCTCGAAATAGATTTTAATAGACAATTAACGGTGCTGGTTGGAAAAAATGGTAGTGGAAAAACAACTGTTTTGGAAGCAATAGCTATTGCGCTCGGGACTTGGTTTGTAGGATTTAATATTGTAAATGCTAAGGGAATAAACAAGAGAACAGATCCATTGAGAAAAGCTTATCAGATTGGAGCTACAGATGATGTTCAGACACAGTTTCCTGTAGAAATAGAAGCCTGGGGGAAAATCGAAGAGTCAAAAGATCAGATTTTGCATTGGAAACGCGAGTTATATACACCTACAGGAACAATGACCACTAAAGATGCTAAAGAAATTGTTGAATATGCAGCAGAATATCAGAAAGCTATTAGTGAAGGAAGAACAGACATATACCTACCTATGGTTGCCTATTATGGAACAGGTAGATTATGGGATTATCATAGACAAAAGAGAACTGATGTTTTTAAAGTTAGTTCGAGGACAAATGGATATATAGATTGTTTGGATGGAACTGCAAATGTAAAATTGATGATGGATTGGTTCCAAATTATGACTATTAATAAGTATCAACGACAGGAAGAAAATTTGGAGTCAAATCCGGAATTGGATACTGTTTATTTGGCAATGGAAAAATGTTTGACAAATTTGTCTGGATATAGTGATGTGAAAATTCGATATAATATGGGCACACAAGAATTAGACGTTTATTATTCAGAACAAGATAAACAAAGAATGCGCATTCCATTGAATCAATTGAGTGATGGTTATAAGGGAATGATTAGTTTGGTTGCTGATATTGCATATCGTATGGCTACATTGAATCCACAATTAGGTACAGAAGTGTTAAGTAAAGGAGATGGAGTTGTATTAATAGACGAGGTGGATTTACATTTACATCCAGCCTGGCAGCAAAAAGTTATTGATAATTTAATGAATATATTTCCTAAAGTGCAATTTATTGTTAGTACTCATGCACCGGCTATTATCAGCTCGGTAAAAACAGATAAATTGCGTATTTTGAGTAATAAAGAAGTTTGTATGACCGCTAATCAAGTATATGGAAAAGATGTCAATTCTGTTATGAAAGAGATAATGGGAGTAAATGATAGACCTGATCAATTTGTTGAGCTTTTTGAGAAGTTTTATCGGTTACTTTCTGAAAAAAAATACGATGAAGCAGGTGCTGTTTTGGATAAGCTTGATGAAGAACGAGGATATCATGATCCTGAAATCGTAAAATGCAGAGTAAAACTGAAGTTAGAACGTATGCGGGGCAAATAGAATGATAGAAATAAAGAAAAATACTGAACCGATTGAACTTCGAACGTTAAGAGAACAGGCCGCAAGAGATGGACTTTCACCGGAAGACGCGTATAAAAGGCTGCAACGCAACTCAGAATTGAAAAAGAAAGTCAAAGATTCTCTGATTACAGAGCAGGGAAAATTGTGTGCATATTGTATGTGCAGAATCCCAAGAAATGATGTTGCCGTAGAGATTGCACCTATAACAATTGAACACTTTATTCCAAGAAATCCAGAAGATGGAAGAGATATTGGACAAGGATTGGATTATAATAATTTATTGGCAGTTTGCCATGGAAACAGAGGACCTAAGGGAACACGACATGAGAATGATTTAACATGCGATGCTCATCGTAAAAATACTGAGTTTATGAAAATAAATCCATGTGATCCGGAAACATTGCAGACTATTACATATACATTGGATGGAAAAATCGATGCAACGGATATAGATGTAAGGAAAGATCTTGTGGATACCTTGAATCTAAACTGTCAAACATCACCTTTAATTTCGGAGAGAAAGGCAGCGTTAGACGGATTGATCGAAGAAATTTGTACTATTGAAGATGAGGAAGGTTTGCGCACATTTTGTGGAGAAATACTTGATAGCTTCCAAAATGAAACGGGTGAAAAAACTCCATATGTAGGAATATTAATTTGGTATCTTCGACAGTTGGTTGCTCCAGTAGATGCTGATCGTTAAAGTTATTAAAATTTTGAGAAGATTTTATCCGGTTTTCGACTTTTTCTAGGAAAGTGGCAAAAAATATCTGACAGCGAATTCATTCGCTTAAGGTAAATCTGAAATCATGAACACTTTTATTTCTGTAGCTGGCAACTTTGTCATAAACATAAGCCAAAACCTCTCTTGAGCCAAACAGATTAGTCAGTACGCATCTTACACCAATATAATAATCATAGTCAGCTTTGGTATAAGAGCAGGCATGAAAAAGTTGTAAAGTGGTGATGGTTTATATAAAATTGGTAATTATGATTGGAGAAAAAATGGGAAGAGAAAAGATTATAGCATTATTTAATAATAAAGGTGGAGTTAGCAAAACCACTACTACATACAATTTAGGCTGGATGCTTGCTCTTTTGGGAAAGAGGGTGTTAATAATAGATAGCGATCCACAATGTAATCTTACAGGAGTAAGCATAAATTCGACAAGGGAAACAAAATTAGAGGAGATTTATGAGTCAGATATATCAAATATAAAGTTGGCGTTAGAACCTGTTCTAGGAGGAAGTTTGCGCCCTTTGGAACCAGTTAAATGTTACGAATTTAAAGAAAATAGTAATTTGTTTCTTCTGCCGGGAAATATTCAATTTTCAGAATACGATGCAACATATAATATTGCTGAAACAATGACAGGCAGCTTTGTTATGCTTAAGAATGTTCCGGGGGCATTTAGAAGAATGGTTGATCTAACATCAGATGATTATAATATTGATTATGTGCTTGTTGATATGAGTCCTAGTATTTCTGCAACAAATGCAAATATATTTATGCAGTGCGATTATTTTATAGTACCATGTGCTCCGGATTATTTTTGTTATATGGCGATAGAGGCATTGACTTCTATTTTTCCACGTTGGAATAAAAATTATAAAAATATGGCTGCTAGTGATGGTTTTTAAAAAAGTGGATAAAAAATTAAAATCAAATCCTCCTATATTTTTAGGAACGATTCAGCAGAGGTATCGACCAAGAAATGGAGCTCCAGCGAAGGCGTTTGGGGAATGGATTGATGCTATTAATAATTTAGTAAATGAAAAATTATTACCAATATTGAAAGAATATGATATGTGCATTGCGGATGATAAATTGAAATTTTATGAAAATCCGTATAATTTAATGAATATCGCTGATTTTAATAGCTTGATTGCTCAATCACAGGAGCATAATACACCTATTTTTCTATTATCACAAGAACAAGTTAAACAAACAGGAATCACTTGGAGTAATATGAAAAAAAGTAGAGATGAATTTTATGAAACATTTAAAGCGCTGGCTGAAAGAATAATATATATGACACAATAGAAAGAAATAGATTATTTCTTTCAGCAATTAAGAAGGTGACAATAATGGGCTATGATGCATATGTGCATATAAATAAGAAATATACAAAAGCAAATATTGAAAAGCTATTGTTAATGTTGGGATATGAAAAAAGAAAAGATTTTTTTTATTGTGGCAATGATGATGAATATAAGTATTTTACAGGTGTCCAGGTTTGGCTGTGCGATGAAAATAAAGAGGAGCGGATATATAATGTTAGATGTCCAATCTTTGCGGTAGCTTATGATTTAAAAAAAGTGAATGAAACTATTAGGAGTCTAAAACAATACTGTGATGCTACATTTGAAAGTGATATTGGGAAAAATAGATATTTTCCAGAAAGCCAGTTTACTAAAGGTGCAGAAAGCGGGTGTTATTTTGCTGTAGAGAGGCTGTTTAATAATTTTACTAATTTAAGGTATGCTTTGAGCAAATATCCAGCAGATATGGAGAGTGATAAAGAATTATATAAGATAGGAGGACATCTAACCCTTGATATGTTTAATGCAAATGTTTATTCAACATATTTGTGTTCACTAATAGAAGAATATTTTAGATCTACATATATCGCATTATTAAAATATTCTGACAGAAAGGAAAAAATATTAAAAGTTAAATTTACACCATATGATTTGGTAGATATTAGTAATGGAGATAAAACAGTAGAAGAGGTATTTGCAAGGACATTATCGTTTCAAAATATACATAATATTTGTTATAATTTTCATGACTTAAATAGCAAACTCGATATAGGACAGGCGCTAAAGAGTCCTTATCGTAATAGAAAGAAAAATTTATATGAGCAGATTGATGAGATTTTAGAAAGAAGACATGGTTTGATACATAGACTAGAAATTGACTATGATTATCGTACATATAACTTACAGGGAGACATAGATGATGTAATTATTGCAATTAAGAGAACATATTGTTATATTTGTAATTCATATGGATGGGAGAAAAAAGAATTAAGTTTGTAAAGTGAATGGATGTGTATAAATAATATTTAAGACAGCGGAAATGGTTCCGTAGGACGCTATTGAGGAAAAGTATGCTTAAATCAATTCCTCCAATTCAATTTGGACCTGTGAATGATTACCAACATTTTTTACATTGATTGTAGTGTTGTGAGCTTTCCTCGATAAGAAAAACAAGAGAAAACAAAAATGCCTGCCCTGTTTGAGTCAGGACGGGTTCCTTTGTGCAAGATTATATAATACTAGTTTTGGAAACTCCAACTTTTGAAGTGGACCAAAGACAATACCTTATGTTTTATCTGGTGTCTATCAGAAACCAGCAGACATGATAATTATTATGGATAACATCTGATGAAGGAAGAAGCCCTTCTTTAGTTATCTGATTTACAGAAACTTATTAACCAAGTAGTCTTGATTGACTACACCATAATTATACTAGGATATAGAAAATGAAATTTAATTTTAACAAAAAAATGGTTAGCACAATAGTGATATTGATTTTTGGCGTAGCAATTACAGTTGCAGCACTGTCTGCAAAGAATATAGCGCTTGAAAATAAAACAAGCTCAGAAATAGCCACAGAGGCAGTATCAGCTACAGAGATGATATTGGATACAGAAAATACAGAGACTAGTAATGTGGATAAGAATTCATCAGATTCCTCAAAAGACAAAGCAACAGTAGTCGATGATAAGGACAAATCTGGTGATACAAAGAGCTCATCAGAAACCACCGATAATAATGATTCCAGGGATTCATATGAGACTGATATGATGAAAAATGATGAATCAGAAAACACTTCAGACGATGTAAATAAAACAGGTGATAAGATTGATAAAAAATCTGAAATAAACAATTCAGGAGATAGTGGTTCAGGCACAGATGATTCAGATAATGACAATTCAGGAATGAATAATAATAATGAACCGAAATCTGATAACGGAGTGATAGAGCTTCCAATTATACCGATTGACTAATGTGACATCAGTTGTGGTTTTACCTACATTTAAAGAAGAAACGTAAGAGGAGTTAATACAATGGAGAACGATACATTGTAATGGTATTTTACATGGTAATCCGCTATACTGGATATAAGTGTAGCGGATTATTTTAATGGAGAAAGGCAAATGAAGACAAAAAAATTTTTATCATTGGTGTTAAGTGCGGCTATGATATTAGGTGTGGCTGTTCCGGTGGCAGCAGAACCAGTGTCAGCAGGGCAAGGTGTTGAAGCAGAACAGCAGCCAATTGTAGAAAATAGCATTACAAGTGGATATATTCTGAGTGATTTGGATTATAATACACCGGTGTATGAACCGGATGAGGCGGTGCCGTATTCTGATGATTGGGGATATTCTGCAGATGAAACTATAGAGAACAAGTATCCGGCAAATGGAGTCAGTGATATCAAGGCGAAATATCCGTCTGTTCGTAATCAAAATCCTCTTGGCACTTGTTGGGCATTTTCGTCAATAGGTCTTGCAGAGTTTGATCTGATTAATGATGGTGCGTTTGATAAAAATATAGATCTTAGTGAACTGCATCTGGCATATTATGCATATAATTCGCTGTTAGATCCGCTTGGTGGAACAGTGGGGGACTATGCAAAGTACTATATGAATAATACAAGTGTTCAGTATGGTTATCTCAATCGTGGTGGAAACTATTTGATGGCGGCACGCAGAATGGGACAGTGGTGTGGTCCGGTAAGCGAGAGTGATGTGCCATATAGTAAGGTGGCAAGCAACGGATATACAACAAGCACTATTGATACTTTTCTTAATACAGGGTTATCGGATGAATATGCTTATTCAAAGGATAAGGCACATCTGGAAAATACATACATGATTAATATCAAGGAAAATGCATCAGATGTGAAAAAAGCCATAAAAAAATATGGTGCAGTGGGAATTATGTATAGTCATAATGATACCGGATATCATTATATAAATAACAGTTATAATGATAAAACAGATAACAGAGCAGGTCATGCGGTAATGGCTGTTGGATGGGATGATAACTATTCTAAAGATAATTTCAGAGATGGTGTTAAACCTGAAAAAGATGGTGCATGGCTTATTCGTAATAGTTGGGGAGACGGAACCGGTTCATATTACAATCAGAGTTATTTCTGGATGTCATATGAAACGTTTTCTTTATCCGATACGGCTTTGGTGTTTGATTTTTCTGCTAATGATGGATATGATAACAACTATCAGGTTGATGGAGGATTAAATGTAGCCCGTCAAGAAAGTTATAGGAAATTGGCCAATGTTTTTACTACTCAGACAAAACAGGGAGTATCTTCTGAGGACTTAAAAGCAGTTTCCCTGTCTATTACATCTAAAACGAATGTGAATTATACAATAGAGATCTATACAGATTTAAAAGATAAGACAAAGCCAACCAGCGGAACAAAGCAGGAGACTGCTACTACTACAGGGCAGACAACCTATGCCGGAGTATATACAATTCCACTTAAAGCAGCGGTTAATCTGAAGCCTGGGACAAGCTATTCGGTTGTAGTGACTACTGATATACCTGCCATTGACCTTGAGGCAGCGATGACCGGTGATGTAAATTATAATAATGAAATGGTGTGGGAGAATCATGCGTCAAGTGATAATACGGCAAGCTATTATTTCTATGGGACAGGGTTGGCATATTCCCACAGTTGGAATTATCAGAATATGCATGGTAATTTCTGTATTAAAGCATTTACCGCCAATAATGTAGAAAAAGATTCTGAGAAGCTTGTTGGCAGGAGCCTTACTTTAAAAGACAATATTGATATGAACTACTATATGGAGCTTCCTGAAAGTATCAAATCAAACAGCAACGCATATATGGAGTTTACGGTGAATAATAGCCAGCCATATAAGGTCAGCGTAAACGATGCAATCCCTGTTGAGAAAAACGGAAAGGTTATATATAAGTTTGCATGTCCGCTAAATGCTGCACAGATGTCAGATACGGTTAAAGCCAAAATGGTGGTGGATGGTAATAGTGGAAATGAGTACACTTACAGTGTAAAAGAATATGCCACCGAGCTCCTGTCAAAATCAAACGAGTATCCGGAAGAAACCATTAAGCTGGTGAAGGCACTCTTAAACTATGGAACGGCAGCGCAGAGCTTCTTTAAATATAACACAGGCAAGCCGGCAAATGCTGGTTTGAGCGATACAGATAAAGCTGTCGCAGCGGCTGATTTTGCTGCATATAAGGCTGTTATTAAAACAGATAGTGCAAATAGTCAGAGTAATGGACTGACATATTACGGAAGCTCTCTGATATGTAAGTCTGAGATGACAGTAAGACATTATTTTATGGTGAACGAAGGCTGTGATATAAACAATTACAAGTTCAGCTATGTTAATGCAGATGGCAATGAAGTCAGTCTGACACCTAAAAAGGCTTCAGATGGGGTGTATTGTGTAGATATAAACGGAATAATGGCACGCAACCTGAATAGTATTTTTGCATGCAAAGTCACCGAAAAGAATAAGGCCTGTATTTTCGAGCTGGACTATGGTCCGTTCAGCTATTCACAGAAGGTCATTAATAGCGGAAATTCATCTGAGGAATTAAAAAATCTGGTGAATGCGCTATATTGGTATTGGTATTATGGATATAGAAATTAAAAAGACTGCATAATTAAAACTACCGCAGAATTTAACGCTTTAACTAAGCTAAATTCCTGCGGTGGTTTCTTTTGTGCTTATCTGCTTACAATGCTAATCACGGAAGACAAGACCGCCTTTCTGACATATGTGACAAAGTAATTCACTGCTCTCTGATAAAAATATGCTGTCATTTTCTCTTAATAATGACAGTATGATGGTCTATGGCTGGACACTCAAGATTATAAATAATTGTATTTTACAGGGTAATCCGCTATACGAGATATAAGTGTAACGGGTTATTTTAGTTCTACAGAAAGAGATGCAGGGTGGTAGGTGAATAATTATAGATTCGGGTGAAGTGAATTTTTATGCAATTTTACCACTTCACCGCATTGAAATTTAATGTTTTTTTTATAAAATATGCAAAATATGACAAAAAGTACTGGACAAAATGTACTATATAGGGTAAAATGCATATATGCAATCAAGCAACACATTTGAAGGTTGTACAGATAGTATTGGGTATATTTTACGAATTGGGGGGATTTTTCATGAGAATATATCAGGCTAAGGATTATGCAGATATGAGCAGAAAGGCTGCAAATATCGTATCGGCACAGGTGATTATGAAGCCTAATTGTGTATTGGGACTGGCTACAGGCTCTACACCTATCGGTTTATATAAGCAGCTCGTTGAGTGGTTCAAGAAGGGGGATTTGGACTTCTCAGAGGTTATGACGGTGAATCTTGATGAGTACAAGGGATTAAGCCGTGAGAATGACCAGAGCTACTATTATTTTATGCATCAGAATTTGTTTGATCATGTGAATATTCCGGTTGAGAATACTCACCTGCCAAACGGCATGGAGCCGGATTCACAGAAGGAGTGCAAGCGCTATACAGAGCTGATTCAGTCTCTTGGCGGTGTTGATTTACAGCTTCTTGGTATCGGACACAATGGTCATATCGGTTTTAATGAGCCGGGCGAGTCTTTTGACAAGCAGGTACACTGTGTGAATCTTACAGAGTCTACTATTGAGGCTAATAAGCGCTTTTTTGCATCGGCTGATGATGTTCCGAAGCAGGCTTATACAATGGGCATCAAGACCATCATGCAGGCTAAGAAGATTCTTATTGTTGCAAGTGGTGAGGATAAGGCAGAGATTGTTCACAAGGCTTTCTTTGGACCGATTACACCACAGGTGCCGGCTTCTGTATTGCAGCTGCACAATGATGTTACGCTTGTAGCGGATGAGGCTGCATTGAGTTGTTTGTAGATGTTTTTTTAGTTGAGAAGGTGCATGTATATGATAATAAAAAATGCAAGGGTATTTACAGAGGATGGCAGCTTCATGCAAGGCGATGTTGTCGTTAAGGATGGCCGTTTTGACAGTGTTTTGGAGAGAACAGCTGACACGGACGCGGCTAATGACAGCGAATCGCAGGAGATTATAGATGCATCAGGTCTTATCATGATACCGGGTCTTGTGGATATTCATTTTCATGGATGCAAGGGAGCTGATATGTGTGACGGTACCACAGAGGCACTTGATGTGATTACAGCATACGAGGCTTCTGTCGGAGTGACGAGCGTGTGTCCGGCTACTATGACCATTCAAAGGGATGAGCTTTTGAGTGTCATGAAAAATGCCGGTGATTATAATTATCATGGTGGTGCACATCTTGTAGGTATCAATATGGAGGGACCTTTTATCAGTCCTTCTAAAAAGGGCGCACAGGCGGCAGAGAATATCATGCGATGTGATTATGATTATTTCTGTGAGCTTCAGGATGCGGCCCATGGCTTGATAAAGCTTGTAGATATCGCTCCGGAGGAGCCGGGCGCGATTGATTTTATAGACAGGGTAAGAGGAAGTGTTGTGGTTTCAATAGCACACACAGCGGCGGATTATGACACCGCAGTAGAGGCTATTGAGCATGGTGCAAGCCATGCTACACATTTGTATAATGCGATGCCACCGCTTCATCACAGAAATCCGGGAGTTATCGGGGCTGTGAGAGATTCAAAAAAATGTCATGCAGAGCTCATTTGTGACGGAGTGCATATTCATCCGTCGGTTATCAGGGCGACATTTGCCATGTTTGGGGCTGAGCGCATGATTTTAATAAGTGACAGCATGAGAGCCACAGGGCTTGAGGATGGTGAGTATACACTCGGTGGACAGGCAGTGACGGTCAGAGGTTCGCTTGCCACACTCCATGATGGGACAATTGCCGGTTCGGCAACCAATCTGATGGATTGTATGCGTTTCACAGTAAGGCAGGCAGGTATTCCGCTTGAGGAGGCAATTATGTGTGCTACAGCCAATCCTGCTAAGGAGATTGGCATCTATGATGAAGCAGGCAGCATTTCTGCAGGAAAGAGAGCAGATTTTGTGCTTCTCAATGATGATTTGGATATTGTGAGTGTGTATATCGACGGAAAGGAGATATCATGTTAGGTTTTTTTAAGAATAAATCAAAGGGAAAGGTGATCTGTTCTCCGTGCAACGGTAGAGTGGTTCCTATTACAGAGGTTCCGGATCCTACATTTTCTGAGAAGATATTGGGAGACGGCGTGGCCGTGATTCCTTCTGAGGGCAGGTTTTACGCTCCGGCGGATGGTGAGGTGACAGCTGTATTTGATACGTTGCATGCTTTTACCATGACGACCACTCAGGGAGTCGAGCTGCTTTTGCACATTGGTCTGGATACAGTGGTACTAAAGGGGGCTCCTTTTACATCACATATTTCCGTTGGTGATCAGGTGAAGAAGGGCGACCTTTTGATGGAGGCTGACCTGGAGCAGATTAAGGCAGCAGATCTTAATGTCATTACTCCGGTTTTAATTGGCAACACTGCTGATTATAGTGAGATAAAGATGCTCAAAGAGGGTGATGTATCCGCCGGTGATGAGATTTTAAGTCTCGCGTAGATTTGAATATAATTATATAATAATAACGAACTTTATTGGAGTATCTCCAGTTTAGTATACATAATGTAAAGGAGGGGAAATTTATGAAATTTCTTCAAAAACTGGGTAAAGCTTTAATGCTTCCCGTAGCAGTACTTCCTATCTGTGGTATTCTCATGGGTATTGGATATTTTTTATGTCCTGCAACCATGCAGGGTGGTGACATCGAGGGAGTGCGTAATTTAATAGGTCTGTTTTTAGTTAAAGCAGGGGGCGCTTTGATTGACAACATGGCCATCCTTTTTGTAATCGGCGTTGGTGTCGGTATGTCGGAAAAGAACGACGGTACCGGCGGTATTGCAGCTTTAGCTTCATGGCTGATGATGACAACACTCCTGTCTACAGGCTTTGTTACAACAATCATGCCATCTATCGCTGACAGCGCTACAAAGACACTTGCATTCGACAAGATTGCAAACCCATTTATCGGTATATTAGCCGGTGTTATTGGTTCTTTGTGTTACAACAGATTTAAGGATACAAAGCTTCCTGACTGGCTGTCATTCTTCAGTGGCAAGCGTTGCGTAGCAATTATTGCAGGTGTTGTTTCAATCCTTGTATCTGTAGTATTACTGTTCGTATGGCCATTACTTTTCGGTGCTCTTGTAGCTATCGGTAAAGCAATCGTTGGTCTTGACGTGGTCGGCGCAGGTATCTATGCATTCCTGAACCGTCTGTTAATCCCTACAGGATTACACCACGCATTAAACAACGTATTCTGGTTCGATACTATCGGACTTGGAGACCTCTCTCATTTCTGGAATGGCGAGACATCAAAGGATGTTTCATGGAGCCTCGGAATGTACATGTCAGGTTTCTTCCCATGTATGATGTTTGGTATTCCTGGTGCTGCACTTGCCATGGTTAAGTGTGCAAAGACTGCTAAGAAAAAGGCTGCCATCGGTATCCTTGCTTCTGCAGCTATCTGTGCATTCATCTGTGGTGTTACAGAGCCTTTCGAGTTTGCATTTATGTTCCTTGCTCCTGTTCTCTATGTGATTTATGCTTTACTTTATGGTATTTTCACAATGATTACAGTAGCTCTTGGATTTAGAGCAGGCTTCTCATTCTCAGCCGGCGCGATGGATTTATTATTCTCATCTTCACTTCCGGCTGCAGCAAAGACATGGCTCATCATTCCTCTTGGAATCGCAGCTTTTATCGTATTCTACATTGTATTCTATTTCGCTATCAAGAAATGGGATCTTAAGACCCCTGGTAGAGAGGACGATGATGTCGAGGCAGAGAAGAAGGCAGTGCTTTCTAACAATGACTACACAGCAGTAGCAAAGACTATTCTTGAGGGCTGCGGTGGCAAAGACAATATTGCAAGCATTGATAACTGCATCACAAGACTTAGACTTGAGGTTAAGGATATCACTCAGGTTGATGACAAGAAGATTAAATCTGCAGGTGTTGCAGGCGTTATGAAGCCTGGCAAGAATTCTGTTCAGGTTATTATCGGAACCAAGGTTCAGTTTGTTGCGGATGAGTTTTCTAAGCTTTGCGAGTAGATTTGTTCTGCAATATAGCAGTGTTGATTCACATTAGGTGATTCACATAATTTCATAATACATGATTAAAAGCCACACCGGGTGTTATGCCTGGGGTGGCTTTTTTAGTTGGTTCGGGCCGTAAGCTCCGCCCGGTCGTGGTGCACACGGACTCTCGTTTTCGCTACGCTGCGCTGTTAAGATACTGTACGGATTATGCTTTTGGGTTTTCAATGCTCGACGAAACCGGCTTTTATGCGCCGTCCGTGGCGCATAACGCCTTCCCCAGCCGTCCATGGCTGCGGATTTCTGTGCTTCACGGGCATAATCCTACAGTATCTAAACAGCTTCGCTAGTCGCTCTACGAGAGCATATGGCAGCCTCCCGGGCTAA
>OGQB01000590.1_pt1 | contig 36760 bp, 31 predicted proteins | sample 1553071 | NCBI WGS metagenome assembly OGQB01 (sample SAMEA2580284, study PRJEB22360) | human gut metagenome | biome: human gut; feature: human-associated habitat; material: faeces | place: Denmark | collected 2008/2010
AAAAATTTACATACTCTTTACATTAGAATCTCCTGAATTTTACATAGAGTGATTAAAGTGATACATGTAGCAATATGTTAGATAATAACAGGTAAGTACAGTTGTTTTGCAAGATTATTTTTACACAGAATAAAATTCAGGAGGTTTCTTTACTATGGACATATTTGCGATTTTATCGTTGATTGGCGGACTCGCCCTGTTTTTATATGGAATGAATGTTATGGGGGATGGTCTGACAAAAGTTTCCGGCGGAAAGCTGGAAAAAATTCTGGAAAAATATAAAAATCTGGAATATTTTGGAGGAATTGGAAGTCAGGTGGGGAGGTTCAGTGAGATAAAAAGATCCTACAATGATGCAAACAGAGCCTTTGCGGAGCGTTTTTCGAGAAGTTTGAGACAGTTTGTGAGTTATTCAGAGGTTCATCAAGTGGGGGTTCAAAATGACGTTGAGATGCACAGACTCGGAACCATGGCGGAGAATCGGAAAATGCTGGAGCGTTTCCTGAAGACAGGAACGGAAAATGAAGTAAAAAGCTTTATGGATGCATATTTTGATGCAATTGGTGAGCAGAACCTGCAGTCGATGATGTTGAGACAGTATATTGTAATGGATACTTTTATCAGCGTTCAAAGTCTGGGAGATAGTTTGAACATTGAAAAAGAAGATATTGAAAGAGAGCTTGGCGATGTGCAGGAGGTATCGCAGTATGTGCAGGAACTGGAGGCAACGAGGAAGTACCTGGAAAATATAGTCAGACGAATGATCCGGTTAAGAGAGCAGGCATCGGGCAGACGCTATTCAGAAATTATTGAAAAAGCGAGAGATTATATCGGACAAAATTATATGTCAGAGAATATTTCACTGAACCTGGTGGCTTCGAGCGTCAACATCAGTCCGAGCTATTTCAGCTCTTTGTTTAGTCAGGAGGTTGGCTCAACCTTTGTAGAATATCTGACGGGTGTTCGTATGGAAAAAGCAAAAGAGCTTCTGATGTGTTCGGATAAGAGGACATCGGACATCGGATATGAGGTGGGATACAAAGATTCCCATTATTTCAGCTATATATTCAAAAAGACACAGGGATGTTCGCCGAAGGAATTCCGTTCAAGAGGAAGGGGATAAAATATGAAGGTGAAATATAAGAACTGGTCGATCAATAAGAAACTGCTTTCCATTTCGCTGTCAGCATTTCTGCCAATGGTAATTCTGGCCGCCTATTTGATCGTGTCTTTAAATAATGCGGCATCAGCTTATTCTGAGATTACAAAAAGTATTGCCTATGCCAACCGTTATGTGAAAGACTTTAAAAGTCGGCTGGATTATAGTGTGTATCTTGCTGTGGTAAGTAATAAGCAGCTTAAGGAGGTCGGAGATGGAGTTACGACGGTAAATGGAGTAGTGACGGTGAATCCATACGACTATATTACGGAGATGGAAGAGGCGTGTGATAAAATGACGCAAAATGCGACGGTTCCGCTCACCCAGTCACAGGCGGGACGTATTAAAAATTCACTGTCTTCACTCCGTTTTTGTGTACAGGATCTGGATAAACAGATTAAAGAACGGACTTCTTATGATGAGAGAATGGAATATTTTAACAGTAATGTCAAAGATCTGACGACACTGGTAGAGACCGGAATCCAGGACTATGTCTATCTGGAAACTTCCAATTTTGTGACTGTACAGACGGAACTGAACCGGAATAACCGTAATTCGACCATTTTGGCGGTCGGAGTAGCAATTGTTGCGATGAGTATTTCCCTGCTGCTCAGTGGACGAGCAGCAAGAAGTGTGACAAGACCGATCCGCGATCTGTGTGATCTGACAGAGAAGGTTGCCGGCGGTGATTTCTCTGTAAAAACACAGGTCGAAGCGGGGGACGAGATTGCGGTGCTCACGCGGAGCTTTAACGATATGACAGAGGAAATCGGGATTCTGGTAGATGATATCCGGAAAAAACAGGAAAATCTCAGAATTATTGAGAACCGACTTCTGCAGGAACAGATCAATCCACATTTCCTTTACAATACTCTTGATGCCATTGTCTGGCTTGCTGAGGAAAAGAAAAGTGCAGAGGTTGTGAAAATGGTAACCTCGCTCTCTGATTTTTTCCGCACAACCTTAAGCAAAGGACATGATTATATTACAGTAAAAGAAGAGCGGACGCATATTGAGAGCTATCTGGAGATCCAGCAGTTCCGCTATCAGGATATCCTGGACTATGAGATCCAGATGGATGAGGAGATCTACGGCTACATTATACCGAAGCTTACACTGCAGCCTCTTGTCGAAAATGCGCTTTATCATGGAATTAAGAATAAGCGGGGGAAAGGTAAAATCCTGATTACCGGTAAAAAGCAGGGAGATAAAATCATTTTCCAGGTCATTGACAATGGAAAAGGTATGACAGAGGAAGAACTGAACAGTCTCCGGAAAAAGATGGCAGGGACGGATACAGGAGATGAAGCGAAGGGCTTTGGTGTATCGAATGTGAACCAGAGAATCAAGTATTATTACGGGGGAGAATACGGAGTGTTCTTTGAAAGCAAGGAAAATGAAGGCACAAATGCGACGATCATCATAGCGACTAAAAATATTCAACTTCTATCATAAAAAAACTAACTTTTTCACGGAAAAGCAGAAAATATTCTACCAAAAGAGGAAGATTTTCTGTTTTAAAAGTATGAAAATTTTATTATTATAAGTACATCAAGAGGTTAAGAAAACCCAATGAAGGAGGAACATGTAAAATGAAAAAAAGAAAAGTGTTAGCAGTATTGTTATGTGCAGCGATGACAGCAGCTTTAGCAGTTGGATGCGGTGGAAGCAAAGGATCTGACAGCAGCGACAAGAGCAGTGATTCATCAAGCTCATCCGATGATGTGATCACAGTAGGTTTCTCACAGGTAGGTGCAGAATCTGACTGGCGTACAGCAAACTCTCAGTCAATGAAAGACACATTCAGCAAAGAAAACGGATATGACCTGATCTTTGATGATGCTCAGCAGAAACAGGAAAACCAGATCACAGCAATCCGTAACTTCATCCAGCAGGAGGTTGATTACATTCTTCTTGCACCTGTTACAGAGACAGGATGGGATACAGTTCTTCAGGAAGCAAAAGATGCAGACATCCCGGTAATCATCGTTGACCGTATGGTTGATGTATCTGATGACAGCCTTTACACAACATGGATCGGAACCGATGCTCTTTGTGAAGGTCGTAAAGCAGCTGAATGGCTGAACGGATTTGCAGAAGCAAAAGGAATCGCAGCATCTGATATCCATATCGCTGATATCCAGGGAACAATCGGATCTACAGCTCAGATCGGACGTACAAAAGGTCTTGAAGAAGGCGTTGATAAATACGGATGGGATCTTGTGGCTCAGCAGACAGGTGAATTTACACAGGCTAAAGGTCAGGAAGTTATGGAGTCTATGCTGAAACAGTATGACAACATCAACGTAGTATACTGCGAGAACGATAACGAAGCATTCGGAGCAATCGATGCAATCGAAGCAGCAGGTAAGACAGTTGGATCTGATATCGCTAACGGCGAAATCATGGTAATTTCTTTCGATACAACACATGCAGGACTTCAGGATGTTCTTGATGGAAAGATCGAATGCGATGTAGAGTGTAACCCACTTCACGGACCACGTGCTGAAGAACTTATCAAAAAACTTGAAGCTGGCGAAGACGTTGATAAACAGAACTATGTAGATGAAGAAATCTTTGCTCATGATGACACAGTTAAATCTGTAAAAGCTACAAACAGCTTAGACGAAGAAAAAGATTTTGATGTAACACCACTTACACAGGATATTCTTGACAAACGTGCATACTAAAATGCATTAGGAAAGTCGGATATATAATTTGACAGACACATAAGGGTGGTTGAATAGAGAGGCGTGGTAGATAATAATCGGAATGTGCCGGATATTTATACTACGCCCTCTTTATTGAAAAAAAGGAAAGCAGGTGGAAGAGTATGGAGGGTAATGTTGTACTTACAATGCGGGATATTTCCAAGACATTTCCCGGTGTAAAAGCATTGCAGCATGTTGATTTTACACTTCGCAAGGGCGAAATTCACGCTCTGATGGGTGAGAACGGTGCAGGTAAATCTACACTGATCAAGGTTCTTACCGGTGTACATGAATTTGAAAATGGCGAGATCCGTCTGGATGGAAAAGACGGTCCGATTATTAATAAATCACCTCAGGACGCACAGAACAATGGTATCAGTACTGTATATCAGGAAGTTAACCTTTGTCCGAACCTGACGGTGGCAGAAAATCTGTTTATTGGACGCGAACCAAGAAAAGCAGGATTTATTGACTGGCGTACAATGAATAAACGTGCAACAGAATTGCTTAAGAGTCTTGAAATTGATGCTTCAGCTACCCAGAAGTTGGAAGAGGTTTCTCTGGCAAGACAGCAGATGATCGCAATCGCACGTGCAGTTGATATGAAATGTAAGGTTCTGATCCTTGATGAGCCAACTTCATCTCTGGACGATGATGAGGTTGCAAAGCTGTTCAAACTGATGAACAGACTGAAAGATGAAGGTGTAGGTATTATTTTCGTAACACACTTCCTGGAACAGGTATATGAGGTCTGTGACAGAATCACAGTTTTACGAAATGGCGAACTGGTTGGCGAATACGAAGTCAAAGATCTGCCAAGAGTTATGCTTGTTGCCAAGATGATGGGTAAAGACTTTGATGATCTTGCAGATATTAAGGGAGATCATGCAGAACTCAAAGAATTCATCCCGGTTATCGAGGCAGAAGGACTTGGCCATAAAGGAACGATCAAACCGTTTGATATGACGATCAACAAAGGTGAGGTTGTCGGATTTACAGGACTTCTTGGATCCGGACGTTCGGAACTTGTCCGTGCAATTTATGGAGCTGATAAAGCGGATTCCGGTAAACTGAAAGTTAACGGAAAAGAAGTGAAGATTCATGCTCCGATCGATGCAATGAAGCTTGGTATGGCATATCTTCCGGAAGACAGAAAGAAAGATGGTATCATCGCAGATCTGTCTGTCCGTGAAAATATTATTATCGCACTTCAGGCGAAAAAAGGTATGTTCCATCCAATGAGCAGAAAAGAAATGGATGAAGCAGCAGATAAATATATTAAGATGCTTCAGATTAAGACAGCAAGCCGTGAAACTCCGATCAAGAGTCTGTCAGGTGGTAACCAGCAGAAGGTTATCATTGGTAGATGGCTTCTTACCAATCCGGATTTCCTGATCCTGGATGAACCTACAAGAGGTATTGATATCGGAACCAAGACAGAGATCCAGAAACTGGTACTTGATCTTGCAGATCAGGGAATGTCGGTTGCATTTATTTCTTCAGAAGTAGAAGAAATGCTCCGTACCTGTTCACGTATGGCAGTTATGCGAGACGGTAAGAAGGTTGGAGAAATTTCCGGTGATGAATTATCACAGGAAGGTATCATGAAAGCAATCGCAGGAGGTGAAGAGTAATGAGCACAAATAAATCAACATGGAAAAAGCTTACCTCTATGAGGCTTTTCATGCCACTGGTGTGTCTGCTTGCAATCATTATCGTAGCTACAATTACAATTCCGGGCTTCTTAAGCATGTCTCTTAAGAATGGAGTTCCATACGGATATCCGGTCGATGTGATCAACCGTGCATCCGAGCTGGTTATTTTGTCAGTTGGTATGACACTTGTTACAGCAGCTTCCGGAGGACAGGACATCAGTGTCGGAGCTGTTATGGCAGTCGCAGCAGCCGTATGCTGCCAGATCCTTTCCGGTGGGGAAGTATCTGTAAACTCTCTGTCAGCACCGATTATCGTTGCATTCCTTGCAGCACTGGTTGCTTCAGGAATCTGTGGTGCATTTAACGGATTTCTGGTTGCAAAGCTGAATATTCAGCCGATGGTTGCGACATTGATCCTTTACACAGCAGGACGTGGTATCGCCCAGCTGATCACAGACGGACAGATTACATATATCCGTGTGAAATCTTATCAGGTATTCGGAAGCTATGTCGGAAAATTCCCGATTCCGATGCCAGTTGTAATTGCAATTATCGTAGTTATCATTGCATATGTTATTTTGAAAAAGACAGCTCTTGGACTTTATATCGAGAGCGTTGGTATTAACGGAACCGCATCCAGACTGGTCGGACTTAATTCAACCATGATCAAGTTCCTTACTTACCTGATCTGTGGTGTACTTGCAGGTGTTGCAGGATTTGTGGCTTCCAGCCGTATCTACTCAGCAGATGCCAACAACATTGGTCTGAACCTTGAAATGGATGCCATCCTTGCAGTTGCCCTTGGTGGAAATGCCCTTGGTGGTGGTAAGTTCAGCCTGATGGGATCTGTGATCGGAGCTTATACAATCCAGGCACTTACAACCGTTCTTTACGGATTGAATGTATCAGCCGATCAGCTTCCGGTCTACAAGGCAATCGTTGTTGTAGTCATCGTTGTCCTTCAGAGCCCGGTATTCAAGAAATTTATTGCAGTGCAGAAAGAAAAAAGAACATCAAAGGCTGCAGTGAAAGGAGGAGCTAACTAATGAAAGCAAAAGTATCCGGAACAAAAAAGAAAATTAACGGAACGACATTCCTCCTTATGATTACAATTTTACTGTTTGTTGTAATGTACGCAGCAGGTATGATCGTATTTAACGACAAAGGTTTTGCAAAACCGCAGATGTTCCTGAATCTGTTCATTTCCAATGCAGGTCTTCTGGTTATCGCGATGGGCGAAACGATCGTTATGATCACAGCCGGAATCGATATCTCAGTTGGTTCTGTTACAGCACTTGTATGTATGGTTGCTGCAAACCAGATGGAAAATCACGGCGCAAGCGCTTATACCGCACTTCTTATGGCACTGGTGATCGGACTTCTCTTTGGTCTGGTTCAGGGATTCCTGGTATCTTATCTGGAGATCCAGCCATTCATTGTAACACTGGCAGGTATGTTCTTTGGACGTGGTATGACATCAATCATCAGTACAGATATGATTTCTATCAAAAATGCAACTTTCATGGCATGGGCTAAATACAAAATTTACATGCCGTTTGGTTCTTACAGTAAGAGGGGAAAATTCCTCCCGGCATATATTTATCCGACAGTTATCATTGCAATCATCGTTCTGATCGTAATCATAATCGTTATGAAGTATACAAAATTCGGACGTTCTGTATATGCGATCGGTGGAAATGAACAGAGTGCACTTATGATGGGACTGAATGTTAAGAGAACAAAAATGGCTGCATACCTTCTGGACGGCTTTCTTGCAGGACTCGGCGGATTCCTTTTCTGTATGAACAGCTGTGCCGGATTCGTAGAACAGGCAAAAGGTCTTGAGATGGATGCGATTTCAGCACTTAGTGGTGGTGTCGGAACTCCATTCGGAACCCTGTTCGGTGTACTGATCAAAGGAACGATTTCCAGTCTGATCACTACACAGGGAACACTTTCAAGCTGGTGGGTACGAATCGTACTTTCCGCACTCCTCTGCTTCTTCATCGTTCTGCAGTCTGTATTTGCAAGCCTGAAGAAGAAAAACTAAAGAAAGAACAGTACTTGAAATATTACAGGCGAAAAGAGAAAACGACGGGTATTGACGGAAACTTTTTAATTGCCTATAATAAAAAAGTAGGATTTAAACACCGGATGTTCATATCGTACATCCGGTGTTCTTTTTGTAAGCATTGAGTATAAAGGGGAAGGAGGAAGATGAGATATGAAAATAGGGATTGCGAATGACCATTCTGCAGTGGATATGAAAAAGCAGGTGGTAGAGTATCTTGTGGAAAAAGGATATGAAGTTGTCAATTACGGAACTGATTCTTATGAGAGCTGTCCTTATCCGAAATATGGGGAAAAGATTGGAAAAGCAGTTGCAGACGGAGAAGTGGATCTCGGAGTTGCAATCTGTGGAACCGGTCTTGGAATTTCCATGGCAGCCAATAAGGTTCACGGTGTCCGCGCAGCGGTGTGTTCTGAACCATATACGGCAAAGATGGCAAGAGAACATAATAATGCAAATGTGATTGCGTTCGGTGCAAGAGTAATTGGAATCGAGATGGCAAAGATGATCCTTGATACATTTCTTGGTGCAGAGTTCCTTGGGGGACGTCACCAGGATCGTGTAGATATGATTATGGCGATCGAAGAAAATCAATAGCGCGGATGAAAAACAACAAGAGCGGATAAAGGCAATGAAAAAGCTTTTATCTGCTCTTGTTGTGTATATGGTGAGTCAAGTGCAGATTGGTGCCTGCACAAGGTTCTGCATTTGGTGAAGGGAAGAGGTTACAGAAGTACGTGAATCGAAAAAAGTTTGTTATACTTGTTTTGGTGGCATCAAAAAACAATACCATATTATTTGATGTTTTATAAGAAGTGCACAAAAGATACAAAAAGAAGAATACAAGTTAGGGCCTCGATGAAAAACAAATATGTATTAAAGTTGTACACATATAATAAATACAACTTAGCAAAAATATACAAAAGTTGTACGATAATTTGTAACATATTACGGGTTGAAAATCAGGTGTTTCTTAAGGTATATTAGAGGTAAGGAGAGCAGGGGATTTGTATGTAAATCAGGGGGAAAAGAAGAAAAAAGTGAAAGAAACATCAGCAAAATATGAAGGAATTGTAAGATGGATCCGAGAACAGATTGAAGCGGAAGAACTGCAGCCGGGAGAGCGGATAGAGTCAGAATACCAGCTTTGTGACCGGTTTGGGGTAAGCCGTCAGACTGTCAGACATGCGATCGCTGTTCTGGAAAAAGAAGGTATGATCGAGAAACGCCGTGGAAGTGGGACTTATATAAAGGAAAGTGGCATCATCGGGGTCAGACGGAAAAAAACGATGCAGATCGCAGTGATGACAACTTTTGTTCAGGAATATATTTTTTCTGGTATTATTCAGGAAATCGAGAACAAGATGTCACGCGCCGGATATGGAATCCAGATTTCCATCACCAACAATTCTGTAGACAAAGAACGTTTTATATTGAAAAGCATTCTGGATAAGAAAAGAGTGGATGGAATTATAGCGGAACCGACAAAGAGTGGCCTTCCTAATCCAAATCTCAATCTGTACAGGCAGATCATGGAGCAGGGAATCCCGGTGATCTTTATCAACAGCTATTATCCGGAACTGAAAGCGCCGCATGTAAGTCTTGATGACAAGATAGCAGGGAAGATGGCGACGAAATATCTGATCCAGTGCGGACACCGTGAGATCGCAGCGATTTTCAAGGCAGATGACGGGCAGGGACACAGAAGGTATGCCGGTTATATCGAAGCTTTAATGGAAGCAGATATCAGGATCGAAGATAAACGGATTGTCTGGATTGATACCGAGGATGTGCGCAATCGCAATATGCGTGAGGAGAGTAACTGGATTTTAAGAAGGATTCAGGGATGTACGGCATGTGTATGCTACAACGATGAGGTTGCGAGCAACCTTGCGGCGACATGTCTGGAACAGAAGATTAAAGTGCCGGACAAGATGTCGATCATTGGAATCGATGATTCTGATCTGGCAAATTATTGCGAAGTACCGCTCGCTTCTGTGAAGAATCCGATCCGGGAGCTAGCGAAGAAGGCAGCAGAAGAGATCCTTGATCTTATGCAGGAGAAAGAAGTGCCGGACAGTGTAGAACTGAAACCGGAGATTATCAACCGGAGTTCTGTAAAAATCATCAAATAAAAATATTTATCAAATCAAATATATTTTATGAAAGGAAAGGTAAAGAAAAAATGAGTGATGTAAAAAGTATGATCGAAGCAGGAAAGACTTCCCTTGGAATCGAGTTTGGTTCCACACGAATCAAAGCAGTTCTGGTAGGAGAAGATAATGCACCGATTGCTTCGGGAAGCCATGAATGGGAGAACCGTCTTGACAACGGTGTCTGGACTTACACGTTAGAGGATATCTGGACAGGTCTTCAGGACTGCTACAGAGATCTTGCTGTAGATGTGAAGAAGCAGTATGACGTAGAGCTTACTACTGTCGGAGCACTTGGATTCAGTGCCATGATGCATGGATATATGGTATTTGACAAAGCAGGAGAACAGCTTGTACCGTTCCGTACATGGAGAAATACAATGACAGAGCAGGCAGCAAAAGAACTGACAGAATTATTCCGTTTCAATATGCCACAGAGATGGAGCGGAGCACATCTGTATCAGGCAATTCTGAACAAAGAAGAGCATGTAAAGGATATTGATTTTATTACAACGCTTGCAGGTTATGTACACTGGAAACTGACAGGAGAGAAAGTCCTTGGCGTTGGTGACGCATCTGGAATGTTCCCGATCGACAGCACAACACGTAACTGGAATAAAGAGATGCTTGCCAAGTTTGATGAACTGGTTGCACCGAAAGGATATCCTTGGAAAGTAGAAGATATCCTTCCGAAAGTTTTGGTTGCAGGTGAAAAGGCAGGAACACTTACCGAAGAAGGTGCAAAGCTTCTGGACCCAACAGGAAAGCTTCAGGCAGGCATTCCGGTATGCCCTCCGGAAGGTGATGCAGGAACCGGTATGGCAGCTACGAATAGCGTCAGAGTCCGCACCGGTAATGTATCAGCAGGAACCAGTGTATTTGCAATGGTTGTTCTTGAAAAAGCACTTGAGAAAGTACATGAAGAGATCGATATGGTAACAACACCTGCAGGAGATGCCGTGGCAATGGTTCACTGCAACAACTGTACTTCAGATCTGAATGCATGGGTAAATATTTTCAAAGAATTTGCAGAAGCATTCGGTATGAAAGTCGAAATGAACGATCTGTTCGGAACTCTTTACAACAAAGCTCTGGAAGGTGATGTAGACTGTGGCGGTCTGATGTCTTATAACTTCTTCGCAGGAGAACCGGTTGTTGGACTTGATGAAGGACGTCCGTTATTTGTTCGTATGCCAGACAGCAAATTCAATCTTGCAAACTTCATGAGAGCAAACTTATATGCATCTCTGGAAGTCCTGAAAGTCGGAATGGACATTCTTCTGAAAGAAGAGAAGGTAGCCGTTGATGAGATTCTCGGACACGGTGGACTCTTTAAGACAAAAGGCGTTGGACAGAGCATCCTGGCAGCAGCACTTGACACACCGGTATCTGTTATGGAGACAGCCGGAGAAGGCGGAGCATGGGGAATCGCACTTCTTGCATCTTACATGAACAACAAGGCAGAAGACGAAGCCCTGGATGATTATCTGGATGCAAAAGTATTTGCAGGACAGAAGGGTACAAAGATGGATCCGGATCCGAAGGATGTAGAAGGATACAATACATTTATCGAACGCTTCAAGAAGACGCTTCCGATCATGAAAGCTGCAACAGAGACTATGAAATAGAACCCGAAATATTTTACATAAACACAGTAGGAGGCTAAAGCAATGTTAGAAGAACTGAAAAAAGAGGTTTATGAAGCCAATATGCTTCTGCCTAAGTATGGACTTGTCACATTTACCTGGGGCAATGTCAGCGGAATCGACCGTGAAAGCGGGCTTGTTGTGATCAAACCGAGCGGTGTGGATTATGACAAAATGACAGCAGATGACATGGTTGTTGTAGACCTGGAAGGAAACCGCGTGGAAGGCAACTTAAATCCGTCTTCTGATACGGCAACACATCTGGAACTCTACAAAGCGTTCCCGGATATGGGTGGTATCGTCCATACACATTCCCCATGGGCAACCAGTTGGGCACAGGCAGGAAGAGGAATCCCTTGCTACGGAACCACACATGCCGACTATATGTACGGTGAGATCCCATGTGTCCGCAATCTGACAAAAGAAGAAATCGACGAAGCATATGAGAAGAATACAGGAGTTCTCATTGTGGAACATTTCAAAGGTACAGAATACATGGCAATGCCTGCAGTACTCTGCAAGAACCACGGACCATTCACCTGGGGAACCGATCCACACAATGCAGTACATAATGCAGTCGTACTCGAAGAAGTAGCTAAAATGGCAGCTCGTTGCGAAATGATCAATCCAGACGTAAAACCTGCCCCACAGGAATTACAGGATAAACACTACTACAGAAAACACGGTAAAGACGCGTACTATGGACAATAAGCTATGAGGGCGAAAGCCGGGAGATAGCTGGCGTCAGCTTGCTGACAGTTAGCTGTCTTACGGGTTTCATGCGAATGCTAATGAGCATCGAACGAGCTGTGCTCGTGAGATGGGCCACATAGTGTAGTAAATCATTCGACACATGAATTTAGTGCGTTGCCTGTTCGGCGCACTTAGCGAGTGGGAGCGTATGCGACTGCGAGCTTAGTAAGACCGAACTTGTATTGGGAAGATAGAGTAAATCAATTAAACAAAAAGGAGAATAAAAACATGTTAGTACAGAAAGATTACAAATTTTGGTTTTGCACAGGATCACAGGATTTATACGGAGATGAATGTCTCGCACACGTAGCAGAACATTCACAGATCATCGTAAAAGCCCTCAATGAATCAGGAATTCTTCCATACGAAGTAGTCTGGAAACCAACCCTGATCACGAATGAAGTAATCAGAAGAACCTTCAACGAAGCAAATACAGATGAAAACTGTGCAGGTGTTATTACATGGTGCCATACATTCTCACCGGCAAAATCATGGATTCTCGGATTAAAAGAACTGAGAAAACCATTACTTCACCTTCATACACAGTTCAACCGTGAAATCCCATACGACACCATCGATATGGACTTCATGAATGAGAATCAGGCAGCTCATGGTGACCGTGAATTCGGACATATTTTCACACGCCTTCATAAGAACCGTAAAGTCATCATGGGTTACTGGGAAGACAAAGAAACACAGGAAAGAATCGGTGACTGGATGCGTACAGCAGTTGGTGTCATCGAAAGCAGTCATGTACGTGTTATGCGTGTAGCTGACAACATGAGAAACGTTGCCGTAACAGAAGGTGACAAAGTAGAGGCTCAGATTAAATTCGGATGGGAAGTTGATGCTTACCCGGTAAATGAAGTTGCTGACGCAGTAGCTCAGGTTGGACAGGGTGATGTAAATGCACTTGTTGAAGAATACTATGACAAATATCAGATCCTTCTGGAAGGAAGAGATGAAGCTGAATTCAGAAAACATGTGGCAGTTCAGGCTCAGATCGAACTTGGATTTGAAAGATTCCTTGAAGCAAACAATTATCAGGCAATTGTTACACACTTCGGAGATCTTGGATCACTTCAGCAGCTTCCGGGACTTGCAATGCAGAGACTGATGGAAAAAGGATATGGTTTCGGTGCGGAAGGTGACTGGAAGACAGCAGCTATGGTTCGTGTAATGAAGATCATGACACAGGGCAAGAAAGATGCAAAGGGAACTTCCTTCATGGAAGACTACACATACAACCTTGTACCTGGAAAAGAAGGTATCCTGGAAGCTCATATGCTGGAAGTTTGCCCGACAATCGCAGATGGACCGATCAGCATCAAGTGCCAGCCGCTTAGCATGGGTGACAGAGAAGACCCTACACGTCTTGTATTTACAGCCAAAGAAGGACCGGCTGTCGCAACATCACTTGTTGATCTTGGCGACAGATTCCGCCTGATCATCAACAGTGTAGACTGCAAGAAGACAGAAAAACCGATGCCGAAGCTTCCGGTTGCAACTGCATTCTGGACACCACAGCCAGACCTCAGAACAGGTGCAGAAGCTTGGATCCTGGCAGGTGGAGCTCACCATACAGCATTCTCTTATGACCTGACACCGGAACAGATGGGTGACTGGGCAGAAGAAATGGGAATCGAAGCTGTTTATATCGATAAAGATACAAAGATCAGAGATTTCAAAAATGAATTAAGATGGAATGAAGCTGCGTATAGAAAATAAATAGTAGCAGATGAATTCTAAGAAATAAACAACCGGGCAGAATCACATTTAAAAGTGAACTGCCTGGTTTTTTGCAACGTATAAAGTTCTAGGTAAAAGTAAAAGTTGAAAAACAGAGCAGTAAAAAAGTTAAATTTTACTAAAGCTATTTATTTCTCCGAAATGTGTGCTATAATGAATTGAATAAATTGCAAAGGAAAGTCATCAAGGGAAAATGCATTAAGGCAATATTGAAAGAAAATAAAAAGAAAGAGAAATAATGGGGGAAGGACATGGCGACGATTAAGGACATTGCGGCAAAAGCGGGGGTTTCCATAGCGACAGTATCCAGAGTGTTGAATCATGATGAAACTTTGAATGCGCAGGAAGAGACAAAAAAAAGAATTTTTGAAATTGCAGAGGAATTAGAATACGAAGTACGCGCACAGAAAAAACGCAGGCGAAAACTGAAGATAGGTGTATTTTATTCTTATTCTCCTGAAGAAGAACTTCAGGATCCTTATTATCTTTGTATCAGGCTTGCTATAGAAAAAAAACTGGAAGAAGAAGGATATACAAAGGTGATTGTGAAACTGGATGATTCGCCGGAGATGATCAACGGATTAGATGGTGTAATCTGTACCGGTACATTCACAAAAAAAATGGTAGAAGCAATAGAGATATGGGAATGCCCGGTTATATTTATTGATGCAGATCCAAACCCAAAGAGATTCGATTCAATTGTGGTAGACTATAGACGGGCAGTAGAAGAGATTGTTTCCTATCTGGTAGGGTGTGGACATACGAAAATAGGGATGATCGGCTGTCGAGAAGTTGATAAGGAGGGGGATGAAGTACTGGATACGAGAATACAGCATTTTCAGAACGCTTTGAAAAAACGGGGACTGTATCACCCGGAATATACAAAGTTTGGTGCTTATTATGCAAAATATGGATACAAACTTCTGAAAGAGTTTTACGAGGAAGGGAATCTGCCGACTGCCTTGTTTGTTGCGAATGATTCGATGGCAGCAGGAAGTTATCGGGCTGCATATGAACTTGGGCTTAAAATACCGGATGATATCAGTATTATTGGCTTTAATGATATCCCAACTGCGAAATACATGGTTCCTCCACTTACTACGGTGAGATTGTACATGGAGTTCATGGGAGAATATGCAGTAAAACTTCTGGAAGAGCGAATTATACATGGAAGAGAGATTTGTGTAAAAGTTTCAATCCCGACTAAACTTTATATACGTGACAGTGTTAAAAAATTTTAATAAGGTAAAAAAGTAAGAGGCTATGGAACGGAGAATGTCCTATAGTCTCTTTATGTATACAGATCGAGTGATGACAGATTGTTTTGTTATGATTTTTTAGCTAAAAATAAAGGGTTAAAATCAATCAAGTAAAAACAGACAACTTTATTTAAAATAAAAATATAGTTTTACCAGGATAAAAATTGTGAAAAGTATATAAAAATATGGTGTAAATAATAGGTAAAATAGAGAAAAAATATTTATAGGGTAAAAAGTATTTACATTTAACCGGTAAAATAGTATAGTGGTTTTACCAAATAAAATAAGTGAATCAAAGGAGGAAATGATTTATGAAGAGGAAAATTGCAGTAATGTGCGTACTTGCACTTACAGGAACAATGATGCTGACTGCTTGTGGAAACAAGAAAGACAGTAATAATGGAAAGACAAGTGACGGAAAGACAGCAATACGTTTTGCAACATGGGATGTAGCTGATGATGTAGATGCTCAGCAGAAACTTGTAGATAAATTTAATGAGGAACATGATGACATTGAAGTAACACTGGAAGCATACGGAAGTGATTTTGATACAAAGATCAGTGCAGGTATGGGATCTGGAGATACACCGGATGTTATGTATATGTGGAACTACCCGGCATATGCAGATGGTCTTGAACCTCTGGATGAGTATATCGACAAAGAAGGCGATGACTATAAGAATGATTTCTACAGCACACTGTGGAATTACAACTCATTAGACGGAACAACATATGGTATTCCAGTGGGATTTACAACACATTCACTTTTCTATAACAAAGATCTTTTTGCACAGGCTGGTGTAGAAGAACCTACAGATGACTGGACATGGTCGGATCTTCAGGCAGCTGCCAAGACAATTGAAGAAAAGACAGGTCAGAAAGGTTTTGCATTCCAGATGAAACCAGATCCGTATGATTTTGAAATGTATCTGTGGAGCAATGGAACTGCATATTGTGACGAAGACGGACAGATGGCAGGTCAGATTGATTCAAAAGAATCTCAGGAAGTATTTAAAATGTTCCAGGATATGGAAAAAGACGGATATGCAATTGCAACAGAAAAGAACGGAACTGATGAATTCCGTGCCGGTACAGTAGCAATGTATGTATATGGATCATGGTCAATTGCTTCTCTTAATGAGGATGGAATGAATTATGGTGTGGCAAAAATTCCTTCTTTTGACGGAAAGACCTCTGTAAGTATTCTGAGCTCTTCAGGACTTTCTATTTCAAAGGACAGCAAGAATAAAGATGCTGCATGGGAATTTGTAAAATACTGGACAGGCGAAGAATGCAACAAAGCAAGAATCGGTATGGAACTTCCGGTACTTAACAGTGTTGTAGAATCTGAAGGTATCATGGATGAACCAGAATATGCACCATTCTATGAGATGCTTGAGCAGAGTGATGGACATACTCCGGCAAGCTTCCTGATTGAAGACTGGTCAGAAATTTCAGAAAACCTCAGCTTATCATTTGAACAGATTTTCAATCCAAGCTCATACATGGATGTAAAAGATGTTTTAAAAGAAGCAGCAGACGCACAGTAATAGCATACAAACAAACCGGCGCCGGAACAATTTATGATTCCGGCGCCGATAAATAGGAGAGAAGAAAAATGAAGCAGAGAAAATTCCTGAAGACGGCCACACCGTATTTGTTTATTATGCCGTGGATTATCGGGTTCCTTGTATTTACAATCGGTCCCCTGATTCTGTCTTTGATCATGAGCTTTTTTGAGTGGCCGCTTACTACAGCGCCAACATTCAGGGGACTTGGAAACTATATTGATATGTTTACAAAGGACAAACAGTTCTGGAAATCCCTTATAATCAGTTTGAAATATGCGGCAATTTTCGTACCGCTTAACATGATTATTGCATTGTTCCTTGCAATGCTGATCACACAGCCGGTTAAAGGAGTAAAAGTATTCCGTACAATTTTCTATATTCCGGCAGTTATCTCAGGTGTAGCGGTTTCTATCATCTGGGGATGGATCCTCAACGGAGATTATGGCGTACTGAATTATCTGTTATCTCTTCTGGGAATCAAAGGACCGAAGTGGCTGGTTGATCCGGCATGGGCACTCCTTGCAGTTATAATTGCAAGTGCGTTTGGTGTTGGAACGATGATGCTTATCTTCTACACAGATATCAAAAATATTCCGGTTGATGTATACGAAGCTGCATCTATTGATGGAGCAGGTCCTGCAAGAAAATTTTTCAGTATTACGCTTCCGATTATTACACCTACAATTTTATTTAACCTGATTACGTCAATTATCAGTTCTTTCCAACAGGTAACATTGGTTATGCTTCTTACCGGAGGTGGACCGCTTAAATCTACCTACTTCTATGGACTGTATACATACAATAACGCATTCAAACATCACAAACTTGGATATGCCAGTGCAAACGCATGGGTAATGTTTATCATCATTCTGCTGCTGACTGCCGTGGTATTCAAGTCATCATCCGCATGGGTATTCTATGAGACAGAAGCTAAAAACAGCGGAGCAAAGAAAACAAAAAAGAAAAAAGGGGGTAGAAAGTAATGAAGATGTCTAAAAAATCAAAAATTGTAATTTACATATTACTCGGACTGGTAGCCATTTACTTTCTTGCACCGTTTATTTACATGCTGTTTTCTGCATTTAAGACAGAAGGAGAAGCAATTGCATATCCGCCGAAACTTCTGCCGGCAGAATGGCATTTTGAGAACTTTATTAATGCATGGAAATCACAGCCGTTTGGAACATATCTTTGGAATTCAATTCTTGTAACAGTTCTGACAACAGTCGGACAGGTTCTTTCATGTTCACTGGTTGCTTATGGATTTGCAAGATTTAACTTTAAAGGAAAAAATATCCTCTTTATGATCCTGCTTTCAACAATGATGATTCCATGGGATGTTACCATGATTCCGCAGTACATGGAATTCAACTTATTCGGATGGATCAATACACTGAAGCCGCTGATCGTGCCGGCATGGTTCGGATCTGCCTATTATGTATTCCTGATGAGACAGTTCCTTATGGGAATCCCGAAGGATTTTGAGGAAGCAGCACGAATTGACGGCGCAAATCAGTTCCAGATTTACTGGAAGATTTTCATGCCGATCATGAAACCTTCATTGATTCTTGTCGGTGTACTTAATATGCTGACTGTATGGAATGACTATCTTGGACCACTCATTTTCTTACAGGACAGAAGCAAATATACATTGGCACTTGGACTTGCTTCATTTAAAGGAGTTCACAGTACACAGATTATTCCGATGCTTTGTATTACGATTATTATGATTATTCCGCCGATCATTATTTTCATTATCGCGCAGAAATATATTGTTGAAGGAACCAGTGGTTCTATCAAATAGACAGGCGTATGGAGCGGTCAGGCAGACTGTATCTGTCTGACCGCTGTTGCTGTCTTATATGGGATACCACTTGAGAGGAGAAAATTATGGCAAGAAAAAAAGTAAAAAGATGGGAAGACCATCGGATTACCGGAATTGGGAGAAGAGAAGCACGAACGGCTTTTTATAAAGATTCGCAAAAGAAAATCAGTTTAAATGGAGAATGGGCTTTTAAATATGTTGATGCACCGGAATTATCGCCGGAAGGATTTGAACAGTCGGGGGCATGTGAAGGATGGGATAAGATTGATGTTCCGTCCGTATGGCAGCTTAGAGGGTATGACAAGATGCATTACACAGATGTGTTATATCCATTTCCGGTAAACCCACCGCATGTACCAGATGAAAATCCAACTGGAATTTATAAAAAGACAGTTGTATTAGATGAACAGTGGATGGAAAAAGACACGGTTCTGAAATTCCATGGTGTTGACAGTGCATTTGATGTATGGGTAAATGGAAACCATGTTGGATTTGGAAAAGTCAGCAGACTGCCTTCAGAATTTGACATTACCGGGTTTGTAAAAACAGGTGAAAATGACATTACCGTTCGTGTATACAAGTGGTCAGACGGTACTTATCTGGAAGATCAGGATATGTGGTGGTTATCAGGAATCTACAGGGATGTAGAACTGATCAATGAGGAAAAGAATGCAGTTCTGGATCTTCGTGTAAATGGGACACTGGATGACAGCTACAAAAATGGTTTTTTTACAGCTGGAATTACAATGAAACAGGCTGGTACAAATCTTGGCTGGAAGCTTTCTTATAAAGGAAAGACTGTTCTTGAAGGTGAGCTTGTTTCGGAAGGAAAAGATATATGTATTGAGGCTGAGATCCCGGAAGTTCATACATGGACAGCCGAGACACCTGAGTTATATGAATTTACAGTAATGACAGAAAACCAGGAAGTAACAGTCAGATGTGGATTCCGCAAAATCGAGATCAAAGATAAGAACTTCCGTGTCAATAATCAGGTAATCCTTCTGAACGGAGTCAATCATCATGATTATAATCCAAGAGAAGGAAGAAGAGTGACAAGAGAGCAGATGGAATCAGATATTCGTCTGATGAAACAGTACAATATCAATGCTGTTCGTTGCTCGCATTATCCGGCAAATGAATATTTTTATGATCTGTGTGACGAATATGGACTTTATGTGATCAATGAAGCAGACCTGGAATGCCATGGATTTGAATGGGTAGAAAATTACACATGGATCACAGATGATGAGACCTGGAAAGATGCTTACGTAGATCGTAGTGTCCGTATGGTAAAGAGAGATAGAAATCATCCATCGATTATTATGTGGTCTATGGGAAATGAATCCGCATTCGGATGCAATTTCCGCAGTGCAGCAGAAGCAATCCGTGAGTTGGATGATACCAGACTGGTTCATTACGAGGGAGATTTTGAGGCAGAAGTGACAGACGTATATTCTACGATGTATACCAGACTGAAAGGTCTCAAAGAGATTGCAGAATATCAGATCAAAGGGGATAAGCCACACGTAATGTGTGAATATGGACATGCGATGGGAAATGGTCCTGGAGGATTAAAAGCATACCAGGATATGTATCGCAAGTACAAACGTCTTCAGGGTGGATTTCTCTGGGAGTGGTATGATCATGGAATTTACACTGAAGAAAAGGATAAGAAATATTATAAATATGGTGGAAATTATGGAGATTTTCCAACAAACGGGAACTTCTGCATCGATGGGATTCTGATGCCGGACAGAACACCGTCTCCGGGAATGGAAGAATACAAACAGATCATTGCACCAGTAGAAATTACAGCTGTTGAAGGAAGCATGAACAAGATTCAGATCCGGAATTATTATGATTTCCTGAATCTGGATACGACAACACTTTATTGGGAAGTAAAAGCGGAAGATCAGATGATACAGGACGGAACCGTTGAAGGACTTTCGGTTGCTCCACATGAAGGCAAGATCATTGCCCTACCAATTACAGCATTTGAATTACAGGAAAATACAGACTATTATCTGAATCTGACTGTATGTCAGAAAGAAGAAAGAAACTATGCACCAGCAGGGTATGAAATCAAGAAAGTCCAGATTCCGATGCAGATCCGAAAAGATGGATTTTCGGTAAGAGAAACAGCTGATAAGCTTCAGGTAACAGAAGGACAGGGGGGTCTTACTGTAGAAAACAGCCGTGTGACAGCAAAATTCAGTACTGTATTTGGAAAATTGATTTCTTTTGGAAAAGATGGAAAAGAGTATCTGACTGAAGGACCGAGAATGAATGTATACCGTGCAACAATCGATAACGATATGTACAAGAAAGAGGACTGGATGAATAAATATTTTATTCAGAAACCGGTAGAAGAGACAGAATATGTCAGCTGTCTGAAAGAAGACGATAAGGTGATCGTCCGGATCGGAACATTCTTCAGTTGCTATAACCAGTCCTGGGGATTTGAATGTGATTACACTTATACGGTTTATTCTTGTGGACAGATGAAGGTGGAAATTCAGGGAAAAGCTGTTCAGAGAGGAAAACTGGAACCAGCATTCTTACCACGTATCGGAGTCATTATGAAAGGAAATAAAAACTTTCAGAAGACGATGTGGTATGGTATGGGACCTGGTGAGAGTTATGTAGACAGTAAGGCTGCATCTATTATGGGAATTTACGAAAATACAGTTGACGGAATGATGACAGATTATGTATTCCCACAGGAAAACGGACATCATGAACAGGTGAAATGGTTCCGTATTGGAGATGGAAAAGATGGTCTGTTATGCAAGATGGAGGAGAAGCTTGGTCTGAACCTTGCTAATTATACCGATGAAAGTCTGGAAAAAGCACAGCATCCATTTGAAATTGAAAAAGCGGATGATGTGATTATCCATCTGGATTATCGCCAGTCAGGACTTGGAAGCAACAGCTGTGGAGAAGAACAGTTGGAAGAAAATAAAGTAAAACTTCAGGATTTTGCAATGGCATTTACTGTGCAGGCAGCAGAATGCGGAACCGAAATCCGGAAAGCAAGAAAACAGTATATCGATTAAGAATAAAGGAGACAATCATATATGAGCAGAGAAATGTTTTCAGGAAATCTGAGAAACAGATTACATAGCGATGAATGGCTCATCTGGCAGGATCAGTATGAGGCAAAAGAGAATCTCAAATATGAGAGTTTGTTTGCACTTTCCAATGGCTACCTCGGAATCCGGGGAAGTCATGAGGAAGGAACAAAGATTACACTTCCATATCTTTATATCAATGGAGTGTTTGACAAGTCAGAGACATTTATGCGTGAACTTTCCACACTTCCGAACTGGCTTGGAATCAGACTTTATGTAGAAAAAGAATTGATTGGAATTGAAGACTGTGAAATTTTGGAATTTTCAAGAGTGCTTGATATGAAAGGAGCTTTTCTTGGAAAGAGAGTTCGTCTGAAGGACTCAAAAGGAAGAGAGACTTTGATCGAAGGAATCCGGTTTGTGAGCAGAAACAATGTACACAGGATGGGAATCCGGCTTTATGTGACACCGCTCAACTACAGTGGAATTATTGAAGTAGAAAGTATTATTGATGGTACGATCATTAATTTTTATGATGCACCACGCTTTAAGGTAAAACATACTTATATGACAGCGAATGAAAAGCTGGCAGCAGATGGATGTTATGTGGAAGTTGCAACCAGAGAAAATCATCTGCATGTAGGTTGTGGATGCCGTATCGAAGCTTATGCAGATGGAAAACAGATTCTTGGAAACAGAATGATAAGCAGATTTGGTGAGCAGAGTGTGGAATTTGGTGATATCCATGTAGAAGAAGGAAAAGAAGTAGAAATCGTAAAATATGTTTCGATGTATACAGAAAGAGAATGCCCGGCTTATGCTCTTCATACAACAATCGAAAAAGAAATTGAAGGATTTGTTGAAACGGGATTTGATCAGGAACTGAAAGCGCATGAAGATGTTTATAAGAATATGTGGGAAAATGCAGATATTCAGATTACAGGGGATGATGAATTGAACCGTGCAGTCCGTTTTAACATCTTCCATCTGATGAGTACGGGAAACGAACATGATGACCATGTGAATGTTGGGGCAAAGCTTTTAACAGGAGAAGAATATGGTGGACATGCTTTCTGGGATACCGAACTTTTTATGCTTCCGTTTTTCTCATGGGTATTTCCGAAGACTGCACAGAATCTGGAAAATTACAGATACCATCTTCTGGACGCAGCGCGTGCAAATGCACATAAGAATGGATATAAAGGAGCACAGTATCCGTGGGAGTCAGCAGATGATGGTACAGAGCAGTGTCCGGACTGGACCATTGAGCCGGATGGAACCTGTTATAGATGTTATGTTGCAGTATATGAGCATCATGTAACAGCAGCAGTTGCTTATGGAATCTATAATTATGTTAAGATCACGCAGGATATGGATTTCCTTTACAGCAAAGGAGCGGAGATTCTGACAGAGACAGCAAGATTTTGGGCAAGCCGCTGTGAGTACAACAAAGAGCAGGATCGTTATGAAATCAATCAGGTAACGGGACCGGATGAATGGCATGAACCGGTTAATAATAACCTCTATACCAATTATCTGGCGAGATGGAATCTCGGATATGTTCTTTCACTGCTTGCATCAATCAAGAAAGAGAATCAGGAAGCGTATGATATCCTGATCGAAAAGACAGGACTTACAGAGGCGGAAACTGCACACTGGAAAGAAGTGCAGGAAAAGATGTATCTGCCAAGAAAAAAAGGCACAAGACTTCTGGAACAGTTTGAAGGATATTTCGAGCTTGATAATGTAACAATCGAAAAATATGATGAGAATGACTGGCCAGTACGTCCGGATGCACTTAAGACAAAAAGAGCAAGAGAGACACAGATCAATAAGCAGGCAGATGTTGTTATGCTGTTACACCTTATGGGAAATGAATTTGATGAAGAAACGATTAAAGAAAACTACGCTTATTACGAAAAGCGTACACTTCATGGCTCTTCATTGAGTCCGAGTATTTTCTCTGTTATGGGGCTTAAAGTAGGGGATGATTCAAAAGCATATCGGTATCTTCGCCGCGCAGCCTTTATTGACCTGTTGAATATGCAGGGAAATACAAGAGAAGGAATCCATGCGGCAAATACTGGTGGAGTATGGCAGACAATTGTATTTGGGTTTGCAGGTGTAGCGCAAAGAGAAGATGGTATGTTGAAAGTTCATCCGAATATGCCAAAGGAATGGCAGGGATTAACATTCCGTCTGCATTATAGAGGGGCATGGCTTGAAATTACGGCAGATGGAAGTAATCAGGCAAAGGTCATTCGTCTTGCAGGAGAACCTGTAGAAGCTGAAATAAATGGAAAAGTAACAACAATCTAAAAAGAGACGGGAGGATATATGATGAAAAAATGGCTGGCAATCGGAGGACTTATACTGGTTACGGTCATATGGGGAGGCGGCTTTGTCGCAAGTGATATGGCACTGGGAAGCATGAAGCCTTTCCAGATTATGATGGTAAGATTTTTGTTGGCATCTGTGCTGATGGGGATGATCAGCATGGGACAGCATAAAAAAGAAGGGAAACTTGAGAATCGTGCAGGTGCAATAAAAGCAGGTATTCTGATGGGAATTGCACTTTTTGCAGGATTTGCACTTCAGATTATCGGTCTGCAATATACAACACCTTCCAAAAATGCATTCCTTACAGCACTGAATGTAGTTATAGTGCCGTTCATTGCATTTATAATTTTGAAGAAGAAAGTAGGCATGAAAGGAATCATTGGAGCAATCATGTCCGTTATTGGAGTAGCACTGCTTTCTTTGAATGGAAATCTTACACTGAGTCTGGGAGATGGTCTTACACTTCTCTGTGCGGTAGGATTTGCGTTCCAAATCTTTTTTACCGGAGAATTTGTGAAAAAATATCCGGCATCTGTACTGAACATGGTGCAGATGATCACAGCATTTGTATTATCGGCAGTCAGTCTTGTGATTTTTGGAGAGAACGATTTTCAGGTTACAACACAGGGATGGTTAAGTGTTTTGTATCTGGGAGTAATCAGTACGACTGTATGTTATCTGCTCCAGACCGCATGCCAGAAGTATGTAGATGAGACAAAAGCAGCGATTGTACTTTCAATGGAATCTGTATTTGGAACGATTTTTTCTATCATCATTCTGCATGAAGTGATTACACTTCGCATGGTGATCGGATGTGCGACCATCCTGGCCGCTGTCATCATTTCTAACTTGTCTGAAACAGAAGGAGAAGCAAAAGATGAAGAAATACAATGCAGTAATTTTTGATTTGGATGGAGTAATCTGTCATACAGATAAATATCATTATCAAGCATGGAAAGCAGTTGCAGATGAACTGGGAATCTATTTTGATGAAGAAATCAATAACCGACTCAGAGGGGTGAGCCGTATGGAAAGTTTTGAAATTATTCTGGAACGCTATGAAGGAGAAATGAGCGAAGAAGAGAAAGAATGCTGGACAACAAAGAAAAATGATATCTATAAAGAACTTCTGAAAAATATGAGTCCTGCAGATCTGTCTGCAGAAGTAAAGGAAACATTGGATGATCTTCGTGCGAATGGACATAAACTGGCGATTGGATCATCCAGTAAAAACGCAAGATTTATTCTCGGGCAGTTGGGACTTGGAGAGTATTTCGATGCAATTTCAGACGGAAATAATATTTCAAAATCAAAGCCGGATCCGGAAGTATTTGTGAAAGCAGCAGAGTATGTAGACGAACAGGCTGATAAGTGTTTGGTTGTAGAAGACGCAAAAGCAGGACTGCAGGCAGCAATCGCAGGGGGAATGGATTGTGCTGCTATCGGGGATGCAGTTGCAAGTGGACTTGGAACCTATAATCTGTCTGCATTTGCAGATCTTCTGAAAGTTACGGCTAAGTAAGAAAGAAGATGACTAGAATGAATGAAAAATTTTTAAATAACCTTCTTAACAGTATTTCGGTATCGGGTTATGAGGAGCAGGTGCAGGATATTGTAACAGAAGAAATGAAAGAATATACAGATGAGATTCGCCGTGATGAGATGCAAAATCTGACATGTATTCTGAATCCGGAAAACGATGTACGTATCATGCTTTCGGCACATGCAGATGAAATCGGACTTATGATTTCGAACATCCGGGAAGATGGAAGACTGCAGGTGATTGACAGAGGCGGAATTGTTCCGGCAACTTATCCGGGACGTCAAGTGCGTATCAAGACAAAAAACGGAGAGGTTTACGGTGTTGTCGAAGCATATCGTGATTTGTTCAAAGAAGAAAACCTGGGAACAAAGCATTTTCTGATTGATATTGGGGCGAAAGATAGAGAAGATGCTTTAAAGAATGTAAGTCTGGGAGATCCGATTGTTCCGGATACACATATTCGTAAGATGACAAATGGTAAATTTACAGCCAGAGCATTGGATGACAGACTTGGTGTTTATATCATTATGGAAGCAATCAAGAGAGCGAAAGAGCTTGGATGTAAAGTTGGTGTCTATGGAGCTTCTACAACTGGAGAGGAGACAACGAAAACCGGAGCTTTCTGGACAAGTACACGGATTAATCCGACACTTGCGATTGTTGTGGATGTGACTTACACAAGCGACTGCAGTGGAATGAATCCGGCTGAGATGGGAACGGTTCTTCTGGGGGGTGGACCGGTTCTTTGCAACAGTCCGATCGTGGTAAAAACTTTAAATGCCAAAATGGAAGAATGTGCAAAAAAAGTAGGAATTCCAGTTCAGAGAGAAGCTGCAAGCAGGCTTAGTTATACGGATGGAGATAAGATTCATTTTTCAAATCAGGGCGTACCGATGGTATTGGTATCAATCCCGCTTCGTTATATGCACATGCCTGCAGAGGTAGCAGATGAAAAAGATGTGGAAGGTTGTGTGGAGTTGATAGCACAGTTTCTTGCAAACTATAATGCGTAGAAAATAAAAAACGGTATTTACTCGTGAAGATGAGTAAATACCGTTTTTTTGCATTCTGTCCTGTGAATGAATCGAACGCACATCCACAGGGACAGGATTTAGAAAAATACATTTCCACCAACGTTGATCCCGGACATTCCGGTACTTGCGCTTCGGAACTGGTAACATCCGCTTACGGATGCAAGCCGTGCTCCGCCGAGTGCTTCCTGAGCGACCTGATAGCATAAGGATACAGGTCCTCTTTGCAAGACGCGGCTTAAGCTTCCGTCCCAGGTTGGAGCAAACTGACCGCTCTGGTAGACGACACCGCTGATTGTATTCGGATACAGCGGACTTTCTACACGGTTCATGATGACTGTAGCAACGGCAAGAATACCGTCATAATTGTAACCGCCGGCTTCACACTGCAGAATTGCAGCAAAGAGAACCAGATCTGTGGTCTCGGCAGGAGTATCCGGAACTGTAATCGTCGTATTGCCGCCGGAACTACCGGAATCCGTGTTCCCGGAGCTGCTTGAAGTATTATTGGCAGCAGTCTGTGCAGCTTCTGCCTGTCGTTGTTGTTCTGCTGCTTCTTCCTGTTTTTTCTTAAGTGCGGCAGCAGCGGCTGCCTGTGCTTCTTTTGCTTTTGCCAGTGCTTCGGATGAAGCCTGAAGTTCACCGGAAGTAGAGGAAATCTTATCATTCAGTTCCTGTTCCTGTTGGTCGAGATTTGTTTTCATCTCTGCCAGAGAAGCCTGCTCTGCTTTCAGATCAGAGTCCTTTTTAGCGACAAGCTCGTGAACCTTCTGTAATTCATCCAGCATATTTCTGTCGTATTCTGTAATGTTCTTGACAAATTCTGCTTTGTTTAAGAAATCTCCCATGCTTTCAGAAGAAAAGATGATCTGCAAGAGTGACGTATTTCCTGTTTCGTACATATATTTGATTCTTTTCTTCATAGCATCATACTGTAACTGCTCGTCCAGTTTTGCGGCGGCAAGATCCAGTTCTGCTTTCTGTACGGAAGCATCCGTATCCTCAATTTTTGATGCAAGATCTGTGATCTCAGCGCTGAGACTTGTGAGGTCCTGATTCAGAGAGTCGAGCTGGTTCTGAAGACCGTTTGTCTGCTTTTCGAGAGAGTCTACAGTGTCATCGGCGTAAGCTTTTGTAAACGGGGAACAGACCAGGGCAGCGGTAAGGAGTGCGATGGTTGTCCTTGAAAATGCTTTTAACCTTTTCTTCATAATTCTTCCTTTCTTCAAAATTGAGCCTTTATCAGTATACTACAAAATGCCTGAATCCGCAAATTTTGTTATACATACACGGGGAATCGTGTTATACTAAGATTTGAAATGTATTTTTAGCTTTACCATAAATGAGGGAATTATTCATGAAAAAGATAAAAATGATAGGGCTTGATCTGGATGGTACTTTACTGAATGATAAGAAAGAACTGACCAGTCATACAAGAGAAATACTTACACGTGCGATCGACCAGGGGGTAACAGTACTGGTTGCAACAGGGCGTCCGGTGACAGGGATCCCGGAAGTGCTCCGGAATTTCCCGGGGATGCGGTACGCACTGACATCGAACGGCGGAAGGATCCTGGATTTACAGGAAGACAAAGTACTTTATGCCAATATGCTCTCTTATGAGATGGGAGCAGCGATCCTTAAGATTTTTGGAGATTATGATACGTTCAAGGAGATCTATTTTGATGGAAGAGGTTTCGTACAGGCAGATGAACTTTTGAAAGTCGGAGAGTATCTGCGGAATCCTGCGATGGCAGATTATATCCGAACCACCCGCAAAGGCATTACGAGCCTCTGGGAGAAGATGGAAGAGATGAATGGGCATGAGATGGATAAGATCCATGCACTTTTTAAGAGCCAGGACGAACGGCTGGAAGCAAAGCAGCGGATCATGGAGCTTGGGGATTTAAGCATCAGTGATTCGATGGGAACGAACCTGGAGATCAATGCACCGGGAGTCAACAAAGGAATAGGACTGATTCAGCTTGGCAGGCTTCTTGGAATTGAACGAGAAGAGATCATGGCATGCGGGGATGGCAACAATGACCTGATGATGTTAAAAGAAGTCGGATTTGGTGTTGCGATGGCAAACGGAGCAGATGAAGTAAAAGAGGTGGCAGATTATATCACATTGTCCAATGAGGAGGATGGCGTGGCGGCTGTCATTGAAAAATTTGTATTGAATCCCGAGAGGGGATAGAAAGAGGTCAAAATGTTAGATGTTTTAATTGCTGTCATTCTGGGTATCGTGGAAGGTATCACAGAATGGCTTCCAATCAGTAGTACAGGGCATATGATTCTGGTAGAGCAGTTCTTACATATGAGTACAAGTCATGAATTCAACAGTATGTTCCGTGTTGTGATCCAGCTCGGTGCAATTATGGCGGTCGTTGTTCTGTATTTCAATAAGCTGAATCCGTTTTCAAAGAGAAAATCAGCGAAGCAGAAGAGAAATACAATCAACCTGTGGTGCAAAATCGTTGTGGCTTGTCTGCCGGCAGCTGTGATCGGGCTGTTATTTGATGATATCCTTGACAAGTATCTTTACAATTATGTAGTTGTTGCACTGATGCTGATCATTTATGGTATCTTCTTCATTCTGATCGAGAAAAAGAATGAACACACCAGACCGCAGGTTACAAAGCTGACAGAGCTTACCTATCAGATGGCACTGATCATCGGAGGCTTCCAGGTCCTGGCACTGATCCCGGGTACTTCACGTTCAGGAGCAACCATCCTTGGAGCACTGCTCATCGGAACTTCCCGCTATGTGGCAACAGAATTTACCTTCTACCTTGCAATCCCGGTTATGTTCGGAGCAAGTATCTTAAAGGTTATCAAATTCGGATTCCATTATACCGCGATCGAAGTGGTCATTTTGCTTGTGGGATGCCTGGTAGCGTTCTTCGTATCCGTATTTGCAATCAAGTTTTTGATGGGATATATCAAGAAGCATGACTTTAAGGCATTCGGCTATTACCGTATTGTACTTGGAGTTCTGGTACTTCTTTATTTCCTGATTTTCGGCTAAAAGAGAATAATCACGAAAAAAGGTGGGAATTTATGCAGAAAAATGTATAAAAACCCACTTTGTTTTTTCTTTATAACATGATAGAATAGGGGAAATGGATAAAATTTGGAGGTTGGTATTATGAAAATGAAAAAAGTAATCAGTGTTGTACTTGCATGTGCATGTGTGTTCAGTTTCGCAGCATGTGGATCAAAGAGTGATTCATCAAAGAGTGACTCTGCAAAATCAGACGAGAAAGAAAAGCTTGTTATGGCTACAAACGCAGAATTCCCGCCATTTGAATACTATGACGGAGACGAAGTTGTCGGAATCGATGCAGAATTCGCAGCAGCGATCGCTGACAAGCTTGGAATGGATCTGAAGATCGAAGATATGGCATTTGACTCTATTATTCCGGCTGTTCAGAGCGGAAAAGCAGATATCGGAGCAGCAGGTATGACTGTAACAGAAGACCGTGCTACACAGGTTGATTTTTCTGACAGCTATTATACAGGAGTTCAGGTTATCATTGTAACAGATGACAGTGATATTACAGAACCGGATGATCTGAAAGGAAAGAAGATTGGTGTTCAGCAGGGAACAACAGGGGATATTTATTCTACAGATGATTTCGGTGATGATAATGTAGAGCGTTTCAACAAAGGTATGGAAGCTGTACAGGCTCTGAAGCAGGGCAAGATCGATGCAGTGATCATTGATAACCAGCCGGCTAAGACATTCGTAGAAGAAAATGAAGGTCTGAAGATCCTGGAGACTTCTTATGTAGAAGAAGACTATGCACTGGCAATCAAAAAAGGTAATGATGATCTGGTTAAGAAAGTCAATGATGCGATCAAAGAGTTAAAAGAAGATGGAACATTTGATAAAATCGTTGCAAAATATATTACAGACTAATCGGGTACAGACTGGTGGTGTCTTATGAGTGATTTTAAAGCAAGATTTATAATGAATTTTATAAAAGATGACAGATGGCACTACATTGCAGACGGACTTAAGGTTACATTAATTGTAACCTTTTGTGCTGTCCTGATCGGTGTAGTTCTCGGATTCCTTCTGGCAATTGTCCGTTCCACATACGATAAGACCGGCAAGCTGAAGCTCCTGAATCTGATCTGCCAGATTTACATCACGGTCATCCGTGGTACACCGGTTGTTGTACAGCTGCTTATCATTTACTTTGTAATTTTTGCAAGTGTGGATGTCAGTAAGACGATCGTAGCGATTCTGGCATTTGGTATGAACTCCAGTGCTTATGTTGCTGAGATTTTCCGTTCCGGTATTATGGCAGTTGATAACGGACAGTTTGAGGCCGGACGAAGCCTTGGATTTAATTATCGTCAGACAATGATCTATATTATCATGCCGCAGGCGTTTAAAAATGTCCTTCCGGCACTTGGAAACGAATTTATCGTTCTCTTAAAAGAGACTTCTGTTGCCGGATATATTGCCCTTCAGGATCTGACAAAGGGCGGAGATATCATCCGAAGCAGAACCTACGATGCGCTTATGCCGCTGATGGCAGTTGCGATCATTTACCTGGTTATGGTTATGATCTTCAGTAAACTGGTAAGTATGCTGGAAAGGAGGTTAAGGAACAGTGACCACTAATGGAGATGTATTGATCCGTGTAGAAAATCTGCAGAAAGCATTTGGCGATTTTCATGCACTGAATGGAATTACAGAAGAGATCCACAAAGGAGAAGTTGTGGTAATCATTGGACCGTCAGGATCCGGAAAATCTACATTCCTCCGTTCCCTGAACCTTCTGGAGGTGCCGACCGGAGGTCATATTTATTTTGAAAGTGTGGACATTACAGATGCAAAGGTAGATATCGACAAACACCGTCAGAAAATGGGAATGGTGTTCCAGCACTTTAATCTTTTCCCACATAAGACGATTCTTGAAAATATCACACTGGCTCCGATCAAGCTCCTGAAAAAGGATAAAGCAGAGGCAGAAAAAGAAGCAAGAGTACTTCTTAAGAGGGTTGGACTGGAAGAGAAGGCAGATTCTTATCCGTCACAGCTTTCCGGTGGACAGAAGCAGCGGATCGCGATCGTGCGTTCCCTTGCCATGAACCCGGATGTAATGCTCTTTGATGAGCCGACATCCGCACTGGACCCGGAGATGGTTGGAGAGGTTCTGGAGCTGATGAAACAGCTTGCCCAGGAAGGCATGACCATGGTTGTTGTTACACATGAAATGGGATTTGCAAGAGAGGTTGCTGACCGTGTCATGTTTGTGGATGAAGGAAGAGTAAAAGAGCAGGGAACTCCGGAAGAGTTCTTTGCAAATCCTAAGGATGAGCGATTAAAGGAATTCCTGTCAAAGGTTCTGTAAAAATAAAGAAATATAAAAGAAAAAAGTTCTGTTTTCTTAAGAGACAGAACTTTTTTCTTTAAGAATTGCGAAAGACTATTGCTATTTTTTTATTTATGTATAGTATAGATTGTATGAAGAAAATAAAAACTATAATTCCACTTATTATTACATTTTGTATGAATGCTGTGGTATATTGGGGAGTGCCGCTATTACGGACGGGAATCAAGACTCATAATCTTTCTGGTCCGGCGGATGAAGTGATTCCTTTTATGCCACAGTTTATTATTATTTATTTTGGGTGTTATCTTTTCTGGGTAGTGAACTATTTCATGGCATCGATGCGGGAGGAGAAGGTGAAATACCAGTTTTTTACTGCGGATTTTTATGCGCGGCTGGTATGTATGCTGTGCTTTATTTTTTATCCGACCACGAATACGAGGCCGGTTCTGACAGGGACGGATATCTGGACGCAGGCAGTACGGTTTCTGTATACAGTTGATAAGCCAATCAACCTGTTTCCGTCCATTCACTGCATGGCAAGCTGGTTCAGCTGTATTGCGGTCAGGAAGAACCGGAAGATTTCCAACTGGTATAAAGCTTTTTCTGTCCTGATGACGGTACTGGTCGTGATATCGACACTGGCGCTTAGGCAGCATGTATGGCAGGATGCAGCAGCAGGAATTCTTCTTGCAGAAGTAACCTGGCAGATCAGCAGACGGACAAATGGATGGCAGATTTATCGGCGTCTGACAGAAAAAATAGCAAATAAACTTGGAAACCGGATAGGAATGAGGAGAGATGGAAAATAAAAAGAAGACGATCTTCAATGTCATATTTTTGCTGGTGGTATTTGCCGGTACAATGTATGGCGTATTTCATGGGGAAGATATTGGTGAGATTGTGAAGATCCTGGGACAGGTCAATGTATTATGGCTGATTCCGGGAGTGATCTGTGTTGTGGTTTTTATCTGGGGAGAATCGATCATTATCTATTATATGATGCGGACACTGAAAATCCGGCTGAAAAAATGGACATGTTTTCTGTTTTCATCGGTTGGATTCTTCTTCAGCTGTATCACACCTTCGGCATCTGGAGGACAGCCGGCACAGATTTATTATATGAAAAAAGAAAAGATACCAATACCGGTTTCGACGCTGGTGCTGATGATCGTTACGATCACTTATAAACTGGTACTGGTGGTTGTCGGATTGTGGCTGGTACTGTTCGGACAGGGATTTATTCATAAATATCTCTGGAGTATCCGGCATGTCTTTTATCTGGGGACAGCTCTGAACGTTTTCTGCGTGACAGCGATGCTGGTGCTGGTGTTCCATCCGCGGCTTGCAAGAGAAATTCTGGTAAAAGGAATGGCACTGCTTGAAAAGCTGCACTTTCTACACCATAAGGAGGCGCGTATTGAAAAACTGAATGCATCAATGGATCAGTACCGGGATACAGCAGTTTTTCTGAAGGAACACAAGCAGGTGATCGTGAATGTATTTGCGATCACCATGTTCCAGCGGTTTGCGCTGTTTACAGCTACATGGTTTGTATATAAGGCATTTGGGCTTGGAGGTGCAAAAGCAGTCGCAGTCATTACACTGCAGGCGGTCATTGCGGTATCGGTAGATATGCTTCCTCTGCCGGGAGGTATGGGAATCAGTGAAAAATTATTTGCCATGATTTTTATTCCGGTATTCGGAAAACGGCTTCTTTTGCCGGGAATGATCCTGAGCCGTGGGATTGGATATTATACAGAGCTGGGGCTGAGCGCCTTGCTTACGATCGTAGCAAATTTTACAATTGGAAGAAAGAGGGAGATAGAATGTTAGGGGTTTATGATTATACGGTAGTACTTACATATGTCAGTTTGATGGTATCAATTGGAGGAATGATGTTTGCAGTAAACGGGCATCTGCATCTGGGCGTGATGTGTCTTGCAATCTCCGGCCTTTGTGATATGTTTGATGGAAAGATTGCAAGAACAAAAAAGAACCGGACAGAAGTGGAAAAGCGTTTCGGAATCCAGATTGATTCGTTAAGCGATATTGTTTGCTTCGGAGTTGCGCCGGCTGTTCTTTGTTACTGTTTCGGAATGCGCGGTGTGATCGGTATGGCAATCCTGATGTTTTATGTACTTGCAGGTCTGATCCGTCTTGCGTGGTTCAATGTGATGGAAGAACAGCGTCAGGAAGAAACAACAGAGAAAAGAGAATGTTATCAGGGGCTCCCGATCACATCCATGGCAATCGCACTTCCGCTTGTGGTTGTATTAAAACCATTTTTAGGTTGTGAATTTATGCTTGCGCTTCATGTGGTCATGCTGGTGGTCGGCATTCTGTTTATCACCAATTTCAAACTGAAAAAGCCGAAAAATGTGACCATGGGTGCGATTGTAGCTGTTGTGGCAATGGCAGTGATCGCTATTCTGGTTCGGCACTATATGCGTTATATGAGCATGATGTAATGAAACCAGGTTATGAGCAGGCAGCAAAGTGAAGGGCAGAGATCTGCCTGACAGCTATATTATCAGGCATGGATAAGGCGGACAGGAGATAGAAAAATGTATTACATGGACAGAGAAGGTCATCGGACAAAAAAGACAACCAGTCAGGATAAGTTTTTAAAATTTGTGTATACCCATACAGCAACCAGGGTACTGATGCGCCCATTTCTTTTACCAGCAGTATCCAGATTGGGTGGGAAGCTGTTGAATACAAAAGTATCCGCTGTTTTTGCCGGACTATTTGCCAGAACTCATGGGATCGATCTGAATAAATATGAAAAACAGAAATTTGATTCCTATAATGATTTCTTTACCAGAAAAATAAAAGCTGAGGAACGCCCGGTTAACAAGGAAGATACCGTACTGATCAGTCCATGTGACGGGAAAGTGAGTGTCTATCCAATTCACGAAAACGGACGATTCTTCATTAAGCATACACCATATACAACCCACAGCCTCATTCGCGATGCAAAGCTTGCCAGACATTATATGGGAGGCTGGGCGGTAGTAATCCGTCTTACAGTAGACGATTACCACAGATATTGCTACGTGGCGGATGGAGAAAAGACCTATCAGAGAAGAATTCCGGGAATTTTTCATACTGTAAATCCGATTGCAAATGATATCTGCCCGATCTACAAAATGAACAGCAGAGAATACTGTCTTGTAAAAAATGAAAAACTCGGCACCGTCCTGATGATGGAAGTCGGTGCACTGATGGTCGGAAAGATCCGGAATTATAAAAAAGAACGCTGCCAGGTAAAACGCGGCGAAGAAAAAGGAAGATTTGAATTCGGAGGTTCAACGGTTGTGCTGCTCCTGGAACCAGATAAAGTCTTGCCAGACAGTGATCTGATCCGGAACACGTTGCAAGGAGCAGAAACCATTGTGAAGATGGGAGAACGCATAGGGGGAGTTGTCTGTCTTGAAAAAAACAGCTCCATATAAAGAATTGGACTGGTAACATTTGGAAGAATATTACCAGTCCAATTCTTTATATGGAGCGTCCCCATTTTCACTCTACAACAACCCCTGCATCACCGGCAAAGGTGATTCCACAACGTAATCTGCCGCCTTCTTGGCGAGAGGGTGGCCGGTTGCCATGACATACGCTGTTCCCGCAGCTTTCAGCATCTCGATATCATTCTGCTGGTCTCCGAAGCAGATGCATTCCTCTTTTTTGATCCCGAATTTTTCCATTAGAACTTTCAGTGCCGTTCCTTTATTTGCATTTGGCGCAATAAAATCAATCCAGTGATCCGCAGAAGTTACAACGCGGATTTCATCCCCGATTCTTTTGTGGAAGAAGGGTTCCAGATTCTTTGTGCCACCAAAATCACAGATGGCTGCTTTGATGATCGGTTCTTTGATCGCATACAGATCCGGCACGTAGGTAACGATGTTATGCATATCATTTTCCATATAATCAATGAAACGTTCATCGGTTGAGTCGCTGTAATAAGTATCTTTTACAGAAAGGATACAGTGTCCGGTGTGATAGATCTTCCGGTATTCCATCAGGGCATCCAGAATATGCCGGATGGTTTTGGATGGAGTCAGACCGGTGGCGAGTACCTCTTCTTTATAGACGCACATGGAACCATTTTCAGCGATATATGGAATGTCGAAGCCGAGAGGAGCGAAAAGCCTGCGGATATTGGCATACTGGCGTCCGCTCGCGGCAGTGAAGATGATTCCTTTTTCATGAAGTGCTTTAATCGTATCATATATTTCTTTCGGCACAGTCTGCTGATAGTTGTGAAGCAGAGTGCCGTCCAGATCACTTGCAACTAATTTGATCATAAATTTCCTCCTGAGTCAAAATAACGATACGCCGGAAACTATGGCGCAAAACTACATTGACAGTATAGCAAAAATGAGAAGGGCAGGCAATGCAGAGCTGAAAAGAGAAAAAACAAATGCGAAAATTTGAGAAAGCGGATAAGCAGAAGGTGACGAAATGCAGCCAAGCGGAAAAGGTGTAAAACGGACACTGGGACAGAAGACAGAGGATCGACTGATGAAATATATTCTGGATAAACCGGTAAAAATAGGAGAGAGGATACCTACTGAAGGTGAACTGACAGAATTATTTGAAGTTGGATGAAGTACGGTAAGAGAGGCGGTTAAAGGGCTGGTCACAAGAGGCGTGCTGGAAGTGCGCAGAGGAGACGGAACTTATGTCATCAGTACCATTTATATGGAAAATGATGTTCTCGGGTTTGGAAACGTGGAGGACCGTTATCGGTTGGCACTGGATCTGTTTGATGTACGTCTGATGATCGAACCGGAGATTGTAACCTGGGCGTGCAGAAAAGCAACGGATATGATGAGATGGATAGGATTGATGAATAACATT
>OGQB01000642.1_pt1 | contig 35189 bp, 28 predicted proteins | sample 1553071 | NCBI WGS metagenome assembly OGQB01 (sample SAMEA2580284, study PRJEB22360) | human gut metagenome | biome: human gut; feature: human-associated habitat; material: faeces | place: Denmark | collected 2008/2010
TGAAGTCGTCTATAGCGACGAGCCCATCGTTGATCATACTAAAAAAGCCTTCCACCACGATCCTCCTTCAACCAACTTCGTTCGGGCAACTTCTGCGAAACCCGTGTACGACGTGGCTGTTCTGGAGGATGCGAAGGAAAGCATAGGATCATGCTCGCGCGACAAGCTAGGTAGCTTTGCTCTGTCCTTTTGCCTGAGAGTTTCAGCGGCATCGCGCTTGCGGCGATGCGCCTTGCCCCTTCGGCACCCGATCCGACGATCGGGATTCTCCAGAGGCCCCTTCCGCGCCCTGTCTCGCAAGATCCAGGACGTATCAACGGGGTGACGCTATGAAATTGTGCAGCTGATTGTAACAAGGAATGCAACCGTTGGTAACCCGTTATTTGACTTTTTCGCATAAGGGGGATTGTTGCGGGACGGTATCGATGCCGCTACGAGCGGAACACCGTTCGCGTGCCTCAGCTGCGGACGGCGACGGTCTCCTTACTGTTGCTGCTATTGCAACATTTTCACACGAGGAGGTCTTCTATGGCTCCCCAGCCAACTGTTCCTACCTGTCCGGTTTCGCGCGCGGGTCGCTTGCGCGCGTTCTTCGTTCTGATAGGGCTGGTCGCCCTCTGTCTTCTGGCGTTCCGCTCGCCGGCGTTCGCCGAGGAAGCCCAGCCCGATCCGTCCGACGACGCGCCTACGCCGCGTGCGGCGATGGACGTGACCGACAAGGTGTCCGTCGACGGCGTCAAGCTGCAGAAGAAATCGGGCGACAGCTGGCTGGACATTCCCGCTGGCACCACGCTGACCAGCGGCGCGTACGTGCGCATCTATATCGACTGGAGCATTCCCGATATGACGGACGTGCATGCGGGCGACACGTTCACGTTCACCGTCAACGGGGATGATCACTTCCTGGCCAGCGATTTCGGCCCGGTGAACCTCGTCGATCCCACGACCCAGAAGGTGATCGGCTCGTACGTGGTCAACGGCAACCGCGATGCGAACGGCAGCATGATCCCCGGTCAGGACATCACTATCGTGACCACGCTTTCCGACGACGGGGCGCAGTTCCCCTCGCTGCACAATGGCTTCTTCTCGCTTGAGGGCTACGTGACGGGCCAAGGCAACGATATCGTGTTCACGGTTAACGGCCAAGCGCTTCCGTCTATCGGCGTCGAACCGCCTACGACGGGTCCTCTGCCCGATACGCCGCTGATGAAGTACGGCTCGCAGGTTGCCGGCCAGAACCAGATCGTGTGGAGCATCGGCGTGAACCTGGACAATATCGTGGACGCGTACGCGAACTATGCCGTGGGCGGTTCCGACCCGTCGCCGCAGCAGCGCAACCTGCTGCTGACCGACGACTTGCAGGGCGGCCAGGCCATCACGTCGGGCGGCGTGACGGTGTACATCACGACGACCCATATATGTCTGGCTATCGTTATGGCGGCTCTGATTATTTTTGCGATTGTAGCAAATCGTAAAATCAAAAAAGCAGACCCGACGAAAGCACCGACCGGATTTTTAAATGTCATCGAGCTTTTAGTGGAAACCCTTGACAATCTGGTTAAGAGCAACATGGGAAAGACGCTGGCACCAAAGTTCAAAAACTATATTGGCGTGATTTTCATGTTCCTTGTGACATGTAATTTGTCCGGGCTTTTTGGACTCAGACCACCGACTGCGGATTATGGTACGACACTTCCACTGGCGTTAATCACTTTTGTTATGATTCAGTATCAGGGAATCAAATGGCAGAAGTGGGGAAAACTCAAAGGTTTGTTTGAACCGATTTTCTTGTTTTTCCCGATTAATGTAATTAGTGAATTTGCCACACCGGTATCTCTGTCACTTCGTCTGTTTGCCAATATTTTATCGGGAACCATGATGATGGCGTTGATCTACGGACTTCTTCCTAAGTTCCTTTTGTGGGTCTGGCCGGCTGCACTACACGCTTATCTGGATGTATTTGCCGGCGCATTGCAAGCGTATGTATTCGCTATGCTGACAATGGTATTCATTGCGAATGCCGCAGATTTGGATGATTAATTTTATCGCGCATAAGCGCAGAAAGTGAGGAAAAGATATGAATATTTCAGGAGCAGATTTAGTACATGCAGCATCAGCAATTGGTGCAGGATTAGCAGTTATCGCAGGTATCGGACCTGGTGTTGGACAGGGTATTGCAGCCGGATATGGTGCAAGTGCCGTAGGACGTAACCCGGGTGCCCGTGGTGAGATTATGTCAACCATGCTTCTTGGACAGGCAGTAGCCGAGACAACCGGTTTGTATGGTCTGGTTGTAGCCATGATTCTGCTGTTTGTAAATCCATTTGGAGTATAATGCAATCCATCCGAAAATTGTAAGAAAGGAGGGACTGTAATTGGATCCAAGAATATTTGGACTTGACCCGCAGACGTTATTTGATACATGCATTACGTTAGTTGCCATGCTGGCATTGTTTATCCTTTTATCGTATCTTTTGTTTAATCCGGCGCGCAAGCTGATTCAAAAGAGAAAGGATTATATAGAGAGCCAGCTTTCGGAGGCGGCATCCGCTAAAGATGAGGCACTTGCCATGAAGAAAGAGTATGATGACAAACTGGCAAAGGTGGATGATGAATCCACAGAATTGATTTCACAGGCTCGCCAAAAAGCAAAAGAGCGCGCAAATGAAATTGTAAATGAGGCCGGCGATGAAGCACATCGTATTCTGGCACGTGCAGAGAAAGAAGTGGCGCTTGAAAAGGATAAAGTCCGTGATGAAATGAAACAGGAAATGGTTCAGGTGGCTTCTATGATGGCTGGCAAACTGGTGTCAGAATCCATTAGCGAGGAGGCACAGGCCAAGTTGATTGAAGAGACATGCAATGAAATGGGGGATTCGACATGGCAAAGTTAGTTTCAAAAGTGTACGGCGATGCTTTGTTTTCTCTTGCGGTAGAAGAAAATCGTGTGGATGAACTCTGGGACGAAACGCGTGCGATGAAGCAGGTGCTTTCGGAAAATCCGGATTTCATGGCGATTTTGGAACATCCTGAAATGACGATGGAAAAAAAGATGGATGTGCTGCAGGAGGTTTTTCAAAAGGAACTGTCCCAGGACATGATGGGACTTTTGCATGTTCTTGTAAAAAAAGGAAGAATCGGAGAACTAATCCCTGTGTTAGCATATTTTAATGAATGTGCCATGGCATACAAAAAGATAGGAAAAGTTCAGATTCAGACGCCGATGCCACTATCGGAGAAACAAAAAAAGAAAATTGAACAAAAACTTCTTGAGGTGAGCGAGTACGAAACTTTGTCGGTGGACTACGAAATTGATAAAAGTCTGCTTGGCGGCATTGTGATTCGTATTGGCAACCAAGTTCTTGACAACAGTATCCGTGCAAAACTGGATGCGATGACAAGAGATTTGAGTAAAGTAAGGCTGTCAAATTAGACGGGCGGCTTTCAGAAAGAAGGTGTGTTGGAAACATGAATTTAAGACCGGAAGAAATTAGTTCAGTCATTAAAGAAGAAATAAAAAAATATAGTACGGAGTTTGAAGTTGCCAATGTAGGAACGGTAATTCAGGTTGCCGATGGAATTGCCCGTATTCATGGACTGGAGAAGGCAATGCAGGGTGAGCTGTTAGAGTTCCCGCATGAAGTGTACGGAATGGTCATGAACTTAGAGGAAGATAATGTTGGTGCGGTTTTACTTGGTGATTCGGCAAACATTAACGAAGGTGACATGGTTAAGACGACAGGACGTGTGGCAACGGTGCCGGTTGGCGACGCAATGTTAGGCCGCGTTGTGAATGCGCTCGGACAGCCAATTGATGGTAAAGGTCCGGTAAATACGGATAAGATTCGTCCGATTGAGCGTGTGGCATCAGGTGTTATTTCCCGTAAATCGGTAGATACACCGCTGCAGACAGGTATTAAGGCGATTGACTCCATGGTTCCAATCGGAAGAGGTCAGCGTGAGTTGATTATCGGTGACCGCCAGACCGGTAAAACGGCAATTGCGATTGATACCATCATTAACCAGAAAGACCAGGATGTACTTTGTATTTATGTAGCAATCGGACAGAAAGCATCAACGGTTGCGAATATTGTAAAGACACTCGAAGAGAGTGGTGCGATGGATTATACAACGGTTGTAGCAGCGACCGCAAGTGAGTTAGCACCACTTCAGTATATTGCGCCATATGCAGGATGTGCAATTGGTGAAGAGTGGATGGAGAGTGGCAAGGATGTTCTTATCGTTTATGATGATTTGACCAAACATGCGGCTGCTTATCGTACCCTTTCCCTGCTTCTTCGCAGACCACCAGGACGTGAGGCTTTCCCTGGCGATGTCTTTTATCTGCATTCCCGTCTTTTGGAGCGTGCGGCAAAATTGTCAGATAAATTAGGCGGCGGTTCTTTGACGGCACTGCCGATTATTGAGACACAGGCAGGTGACGTATCGGCATACATTCCGACTAATGTAATTTCGATTACAGATGGTCAGATTTATCTGGAGACCGAGATGTTTAACTCCGGTTTCCGTCCGGCGGTAAATCCGGGTCTGTCCGTATCCCGAGTTGGTGGTTCGGCACAGATTAAGGCGATGAAAAAGATTGCGGGACCGATTCGTATCGAACTTGCACAGTACCGCGAGCTGGCCGCATTTTCCCAGTTTGGCTCCGATTTGGATGCTGACACAAAACGCCAGTTAGACCAGGGTGAAAGAATCCGTGAAATTTTAAAGCAGGATCAGTATGCGCCGCTGCCGGTATGGTATCAGGTTATTATCATTTATGCAGCGACAAAACAGTATCTTTTGGATATTGCGGTAGAAGATGTCCTTGCGTTTGAAAAAGGTTTGTTCCGTTTTGTGGATGAAAAGTATCCGGAAGTACCGGCTGCCATCCGCGATGAGAAACAAATCAGTGAAGAGACAGAGAAGAAATTGATTCAGGCGATTGAGGAATATAAACGCAATTTTATTCATGAGAAATAAAAGAGAGGTGTGATGCTATGGCCTCAATGAGGGACATCAAAAGAAGAAAAGAAAGTATACAAAGCACTTCTCAGATTACAAAGGCAATGAAACTGGTTTCGACTGTAAAACTTCAAAAAGCGAAGGGAAGAGCAGAAGAAACACAGCCTTATTTTAACAAAATGTATGAGACGGTTTCGGGTATGCTTGCCAAATCCGGCACCGTGAGATATCCCGGAAAACGAGAGAAAAATCCGGATGAACCATGCAAAAAAGGTGTGATTGTAATTTCGTCAAACCGTGGACTGGCGGGCGGTTACAATTCCAATCTTGTCAAGTTAGTTACCAAAGGTGATTTTGACCGAGAAAATACGATTATTTTTCCGGTTGGAAGAAAAGGTTTGGAAAGCCTTGTGAGACAGGGGTATACCTGTCAGGGGGATTTTTCCGAGGTGATTAACAATCCGTTGTTTGGAGATGCGGTAAGCATTGGAAAGACCGTGATTGGTGCGTTGGAAAATGGTGACATTGATGAAGTGTATTTAGCGTATACGGTATTTAAAAATACCGTGACACAGATCCCTACTTTGATTAAAATTCTTCCATTTGCAGAGGATGATATCAAGGAAAATGCACAGGAAGAGGATGAGAAGAATAAGGGTGCTGTGGCACAGATGAATTATGAGCCGGAGGAGGAAGAAACTCTGGGTTATATCATTCCTTTGTATGTAAACAGCCTAATCTTTGGTGCGCTCGTGGAAGCGGTGGCCAGTGAAAATGGTGCGCGTATGCAGGCGATGGATTCTGCAACAAGTAACGCAGAGGAGATGATTGATACCTTGGGATTGCAGTATAACCGTGCAAGACAGGCTGCAATTACTCAGGAATTGACAGAGATTGTTGCTGGTGCGTCAGCGATAAGTTAGGAGGTAGAAAATGGCAGAGAATAGTAAGACAAGTCTCGGCGTAATTACCCAGATTGTTGGAGCCGTACTGGATATTCGTTTTCAGGATGGAAACCTGCCTGAGATTAATGAAGCAATCCACATCAAACGACAGGATGGGGATAAGCTTGTAGTTGAGGTGGCACAGCATTTGGGTGATGATACCGTTCGCTGTATTGCCATGGGACCAACGGATGGTCTGGTCCGCGGCATGGAAGCAGTGGCAACGGGAGCTCCGATTTGTGTGCCGGTAGGTGAAGAAACATTAGGACGTATGTTTAATGTTCTCGGCGAGCCAATTGATGAAAAAGAGCCGCCAAAAGTAAAAGAGTATGATCCGATTCACAGAAAAGCACCTTCTTTTGAAGAGCAGTCTACCGAATCGGAGATTTTGGAAACCGGTATTAAAGTAATTGACCTTTTGTGCCCATATCAGAAGGGTGGTAAAATTGGTTTGTTTGGTGGTGCCGGTGTAGGTAAAACGGTACTCATTCAGGAGTTGATTACAAACATTGCTACAGAGCACGGTGGATATTCGGTATTTACCGGTGTTGGTGAGCGTACCCGTGAGGGAAATGATTTGTACTATGAAATGATTGAGTCCGGCGTAATTGATAAAACAACCATGGTGTTTGGACAGATGAATGAGCCGCCCGGAGCGAGAATGCGAGTAGGTCTTGCCGGACTTACGATGGCAGAATATTTCCGTGACAAAGGTGGAAAGGATGTGCTTTTGTTCATTGACAACATCTTCCGTTTTACGCAGGCAGGTTCTGAGGTTTCAGCACTTTTAGGACGTATGCCGAGTGCGGTAGGTTACCAGCCGACACTGCAGACAGAGATGGGTGCTTTGCAGGAGCGAATCACTTCGACAAAGAGCGGTTCGATTACATCCGTTCAGGCGGTTTATGTACCGGCCGATGACTTGACAGACCCGGCTCCAGCGACGACTTTTGCCCACTTGGATGCGACAACCGTATTGGAGCGTTCGATTGCAGAACTTGGTATTTACCCGGCAGTAGACCCGCTGGCTTCAACATCCCGTATGCTGGACCCTCGTGTGCTGGGTGAAGAACATTATCAGGTTGCCCGTGGTGTTCAGGAGATTTTGCAGCGTTACAAAGAGTTACAGGATATTATTGCCATTCTTGGTATGGACGAGTTGTCGGAAGATGAGAAAATGCTTGTCAACCGTGCGCGTAAAGTGCAGCGATTCCTGTCGCAGCCATTTAACGTCGCAGAACAGTTTACCGGTCTTCCCGGTAAATATGTTCAGTTGTCTGATACGATTCAGGGCTTCAAAGAAATTCTGGATGGTAAACATGATGAGATTCCGGAAGGTTATTTCTTAAATGCCGGAAGTATTGATGATGTTGTAGCACGATACAAAGAGAGCCGCCAGTAATTTCGGGCGGATAGGAAAGGAAGTGGTTACAACATGGCAGAACGTAAAACATTTCGTCTTGAAGTGATTTCGCCGGAGCGCATTTTCTATACCGGAGATGCTGAGATGGTGGAACTTACGACGACGGAAGGTGACATCGGAATCTATGCGGATCACATTCCGCTTACGACGATTGTTGCGCCGGGTGTAATGACGATTACCGAGCCGGGGGGCGTGCTCAAAGAGGCAGCAGTGCTGGAAGGCTTTATGGAAATTACACCCGATAAAGTTACAATTCTTGCTCAGTCCTGCGAGTGGCCGGAAGAAATTGACATCAATCGTGCGGCAGAGGCGAAGGCGAGAGCCGAGCGCCGCTTAAAAAGCGCGGATGAAAATATTAACATGGCACGAGCAGATTTGGCTTTGCGAAAATCGTTGATTCGATTGCAGTTAGCTGAAAAATAAAAAGAATCCCCTAAAAAGCAGGATATTTGCGTTGCAAATATAGCTTTTCGGGGGATTTCTTTTTATTTTTTGCTTTTTGGGGAAGAGGAGGCTGGTGAGAGCGCCCACGAGACGCAAAGCTTTTCTACGCAATTACGGAAACCAAAAAACTCACTATGGAAACCCCTCCGAAATTATGGTAAAATAGTGGGTAAAAGAGTAGTTACGATAACATACGAAGGAGAGAGTTTATTATGGTTATTAAGGTAATTTTGTTACTGGTATTTTTTGCCGTGATGCTGGGGATTGGATTTTATTCCAGAAAGCATGCGACAGATGTGAATGGATTTGTGTTAGGAGGACGTTCGGTTGGTCCGTGGCTGACTGCATTTGCGTATGGAACGTCTTATTTTTCAGCGGTTGTATTTGTCGGATATGCAGGACAGTTCGGTTACAAATACGGACTTGCTTCCACTTGGATTGGAATTGGCAATGCAGTGCTTGGTTCCCTGCTTGCATGGGTTGTATTGGGACGGCGTACAAGAATTATGACAAAGCATTTGAAATCCATGACCATGCCGGATTTCTTTGGAAAACGTTATGGCAGTAAATCGCTTCGCGTTGCAGCGTCGATGATTGCCTTTATTTTCCTCATTCCGTATACCGCATCGGTGTATAATGGTCTTTCCTATTTGTTTGGTATGGCATTTGATATCGACTTCCGCATCTGTGTAGTCGTGATGGCGGTGCTGACCGGTGTGTATGTTATTGTGGGCGGTTATATGGCGACCGCACTGAATGACTTGATTCAGGGAATTATTATGTTATTTGGTATTGTGGCAGTTATTGCGGCAGTACTTTCCGGCCATGGCGGATTTTTGGCGGCTGTGAAGGAACTTGCACATGTGCCAAGTGACGTAATGCCGGGAGCTTATGCATCCTTCTTTGGACCGGATCCATTGAATCTGCTTGGGGTTGTGATTTTAACTTCATTGGGTACGTGGGGACTTCCACAGATGATTCAGAAATTTTATGCCATTAAAGATGAAAAAGCAGTACATACAGGAACTATTATTTCGACGTTGTTTGCCGTAGTTGTTTCCGGCGGCTGCTATTTCCTTGGTGGATTCAGCCAGATTTCCGGTGTAACAAAAGCAGCCGATGGAAGTGTAGCATATGATACTATTATACCGACGATGCTTTCGAGCCTGCCTGACATTCTGATTGGAATTGTCATTGTGCTTGTTTTGTCTGCATCCATGTCGACTTTGTCGAGCCTTGTGCTGACGTCAAGTTCCACACTCACACTTGATTTTATCAAACCATTGTTTGTGAAAGATATGAGTGAGAAAAAGCAGTTAATTTGGATGAGAATACTGCTTGCGTTCTTTATTATCATTTCCGTTGTGATTGCACTTGACCCGCCGGCATTTATTGCACAGCTTATGGGAATCAGCTGGGGTGCTCTGGCAGGAGCGTTTTTAGCACCATTTTTGTATGGACTGTACTGGAAGCGCGTGACAAAAGCGGCTGTCTGGGCAAGCTTTATTGCCGGAGTTGGAATTACGGTTTCTAACATGTTTATCAATTATATTGCATCACCGATTAACGCCGGAGCATTAGCAATGATTGCTGGTTTGATTGTTGTCCCGGTTGTCAGTGTAATAACGAAGAAACCGGACGAAGCAATTGTAGATGGAATTTTTAACTGCTTGGATGAAAAAGTTATGGTAGAGCAGAAAATGGCTTTGCCGGAAGAGGACGAAGAGTAAACGTATATAATGGAAATGAGGGGGTGTCGGATATGGCGCGAAAAAAAAGGAAAAGTCTAATTTTTACCATCATGCGAATGTCAGTAGTTCCGATTGCAATTTTAGGAGTTGTCATGACATTTTACAGTCAGAATTCGGTTCGTGAAGGTATGGTATTTGAGATTGAAAAGAGTTTGTCCGGTATCGCTCATAATCTGATTAGTATTTATAATGTGTTGGATGCGGGAGATTTTTCGCAGAAAGACGATAGGGTTTATAAGGGGGAAACAGAAATTACATCGGATTACCGCATTTTAGACGATATTAAAAATGATACCGGTGCGGATGTTACTGTATTTGTTGGTGATGAGAGATGTCTTACAACACTGGTTGATAAAAAAGGAAATCGTTTGGTTGGCTCTCACATAGATAAAGAAGTTGCTTCACAAGTGATTGAAGACGGGGAAGAATATTTTTCCCAGAATGTTGACGTTATGGGAGTCAGATACTTTGGTTACTATGTGCCAATTCGCAATGATGAGAATGAAGTTGTAGGTGTTTGTTTTGCCGGAGAGTCAGCGGAGTCTGTGAATACTTCCATGAGATTCATGACGCAGGGGAATGTGATTATCTGCCTGTTTATCATAATTCTTGCCGGATTTATCTGTAATCTTTCCGCACAGAAAATGGTGGAGGCAATTCAGGCGATTAAGAGATTTCTTGGCAGAGTGGCGCATGGAGAATTTCATCATGAAATGCCGGAAATTGTTTTAAAGAGAGGCGACGAATTGGCGCAAATGGGCGAATATGCAGTGGCGGTCAGTGATTCATTGGAAGAAATGGTGTCACGTGACCCATTGACAAAACTTCTGAACCGGCGTGCGGCGCAGATTCAGATGGATTACCGTAGAGATAACGATTGTTTTTCACTTGCGATTGCGGATATCGATTTTTTTAAGAGTGTCAATGACAGTTATGGTCATGAAAAAGGTGACGAAGTTCTAAAATATGTTGCCGGAGCACTACGGAAAGCAGTTGGTGAAGATGGTTTTTCCGCACGCTGGGGTGGCGAAGAATTTTTGATTGGTTTTGATGGAACAGTAAATGAGACGAGAAAAGTTTTGCAGGGATTTTTGGACGATGTGAAATCGAAAAAGTTTTCACATAACGGTATGGAATTCTCAATTTCTCTGACGATTGGTATTGCAACTTACTGTGAAGAAGAGAAAATGGAAGAAGCGATTAACCGTGCGGACGAACTTCTTTATTATGGAAAAGAGCATGGGCGAGACCAGATTGTAATGGAATCAAGGGAGGAGGAATCCTGATGCCGAAAGCACCAAACCAGAAATACAAATTATTTTATATTTTGGAACTGCTGCGAAGTGAGAGTGACGAAAAACATCCGGTAACGATGCCGCAAATCATCTCGTATTTAAAGCAGAATGGTATTCATGCGGAAAGAAAAAGTGTTTATTCGGACATGGAAGCTTTGCAGATACTCGGGTATGATGTTGTATGTCAGAAAAACCCGGCGGGTTACTATCTGGGAAGCCGTGAGTTTGAATTGGCGGAGTTAAAACTTTTAGTTGATGCTGTGCAGGCGTCCAAATTTATTACGCAAAAACAAAGCAGAAATTTGATTGAGAAGTTGGAACGTTTCACGAGCCGCCATGAGGCAAATCGGTTACAGCGTCAAGTTTGTGTCAATGACCGTGTGAAAACAGAAAATTTGTCTTCCCTTTATCTGATTGATGACATTCATCAGGCAATGCACGAAAATCAACCGGTTACTTTTGTTTACTGCGAATGGAATCAGAACAAGGAACTTGTGCCGCGGCACGGTGGCGAACGCTATCTTGTTTCTCCATGGATGCTTATGTGGGAAGACGAAAATTATTATCTGCTGGCGTATGACCACAAAGCAGAGATGATTAAATATTTCCGTGTAGATAAACTTCGACAGTTAAAGAGAGAAGAGGGAAAAAGAGAAGGGGAAACAGCATATCAAAAACTGGATGTCACGGATTTTTCAAAAAAAACGTTTGGAATGTTTGCCGGGGAGAAAAAAAGGCTTCAGCTTGTTTTTGATAATTCGCTGATTGGCGTTGCAATTGACCGTTTTGGAAAGGAAATTCCTGTTTTAAAAGAGTCCGAGACACAGTTTCGGACATTCGTAGAAATCAGTGTCAGCAAGCAGTTTTATGGTTGGCTTGCGGGGATTGGAAAGGGTGTTTCAATCGTGGAACCAAAAGAAGAACAAGAGAAGTATCGGAAGTATCTTGAAAATATTTGGAAACTATGATATTCTACCATTGATTATGAGAATTTGTATCAATTACGCCAAGGAGGACAAGAATGAGAGGAATAGAAACCCCGATTAAGACACTGAGACAGAAAGTGTTTACAGAAGTTGCAAAAGTCGCTTTTGATTCACAGAATATAAATGATGATATCGAGGCAATCCCATATAAAATTACGCCGGGAGATGCGCCTTTATACCGTGAGAGTATTTACCGTGAGCGTGCTATCTGCTCGGAGCGTGTGCGTCTTGCGATGGGACTTTCATTAAGACCGGATGACGAACCGGTTCACGTTACAAGTGGATTGGATGAGAGTAATGTGGCAGAAAAATATTATGAGCCGCCTTTGATGCAGGTAATTCCGTCGGCTTGTGATATGTGTGAGGATAACGTATATGAAGTATCCAATCAGTGCCGTGGCTGTGTGGCACATCCTTGTGTAGAGGTTTGCCCGAAAGGTGCTGTCAGCATTGTAGACGGAAAATCTCATATTGATAAAGATAAATGTATTAAATGTGGAAAATGTAAGGCAATCTGTCCTTATGATGCAATTGCGAAGAAGGTTCGTCCATGTGCAGCTGCATGTGGTGTGAAAGCCATTTCCAGTGATGAGCGCGGACGTGTCCGGATTGATGACCAAAAATGCGTAAAATGCGGACAATGTATGACTGCATGTCCATTTGGAGCGATTGCAGATAAATCCCAGATTTTCCAGTTGATTCAGGCAATGAAGCAGGGACCGGTTATTGCCGAATTGGCTCCGGCGATTATCGGACAGTTTGGTGACGATGTCCGTCTTTGGAAAATCAAAGCAGCGTTGAAAGAAATTGGTTTTGCGGAAGTGTTTGAAGTTGCACTTGGTGCAGATATCGGAGCGATTACGGAAGCAAGACATTATGTAAATGAAGTAAAAACAGGAAAACTTCCATTTTTGTTGACTTCCTGTTGTCCGGCTTGGTCGATGTTGGCAAAGAAAACACTGCCGGATATGGTAGAGACTGTTTCAAGTGCTCTGACACCGATGGTAGCGACTGCACGTACAATTAAACAGCGTCATCCGGAAGCTAAGATTGTATTTGTCGGACCGTGTGCGGCAAAGAAACTGGAAGCTTCCCGCCGTTCGGTACGAAGTGATGTGGATTTTGTAATTACCTTTGAAGAATTGGATGCGATTTTCACTGCCAAAGGAATTGATATGGAAACCTATGATGCAGAGGAGCCAATTCATGATGCAACAGGAACCGGACGTGGTTACGCCGTTGCCGGTGGTGTTGCAAATGCCATTGAAAACTGCATTAACGAATATTATCCGGGAACGGAAGTTTATATTGAGCATGCGGAAGGATTATCCGACTGTCAGAAAATGCTTCTTATGGCGAAGGCCGGTAAAAAGGATGGCTGTCTGATTGAAGGTATGGGCTGTCCGGGTGGCTGTGTTGCCGGTGCTGGTACGAATATTGCGATACCGAAAGCGGCACAGGCTGTGCGCAAGTTTGTTAAGGATTCAACAACTGCACTGCCACCGAAAGAATATTCAGAAATTGATTTGCCGTAAGGTAAAATAAACAAGATAAGAAAGAGGGTATTTTGATTGTAAAATCGGAATACCCTCTTTGTGACAGAAGGCATTTGATCATATTTAATCAATAGCGGAGGCAGTATGAAAATCGAACGAATTATTTTATTTACCAAGGGAATTGAAACATTAAGTTTTTTTAGTGAGCAGCTTGGGAAGACTTTTAGTAAATTGGGATATGAAGTGTTTTACTTTGACCAGTGTAAATCGTATGATAGTCTTGCCGAATTGCTTTTGTTTGCCAAACCGGAGGCAACAGCGGCAGTGACGTTTAATTTTGACGGCTGCTGTGGTGAGGGGTATTTTATTGACTGCAAGGGAATTCATTTGTTTGATGACAGAAAAATACCGGTTATCAATATTGTGGTTGACCATCCGTTTTACTATCATAAATTTCTGCCATTTTTGCCAAAAGACTACTGCCAGATTTCGATTGACAGAGAGCATGAAGCTTATTTGCAGTATTATTTTCCGGAAATTAAGCGGGGTCCGTTTTTACCGCTGGCGGGAACGTCTTTGTGGAAAGAAGATACGCTGCCTAAGTGGGAAGAACGCCCATATGACGTTGTATTTACCGGAAATTACACGCCACTTTCTAAATTTGAACCGACGATTGAGAGACATGGCAAAGAGTATGCCGATTTTTATTACGGAATTATTGAGGACTTTAAGAAACATCCACATCTGGGGATGGATATCGGAATTCGTGAGCATCTGCTTTCCGAGGTTGAGGATATTACCGAAGACGGTGTAAAAGAAATGATGCCAAATATGATTATGATCGATTTGTATGTGCGCAATTATTTTCGTGGAAAAGTGGTGCAGACGCTTGTGGATGCCGGTGTTTCCGTGCATTGTTTTGGAGCTGGATGGGAATTTCTTCCCTGTGAACATCCGGAAAATCTGATAAAAGAGGGTGGCGTTGATTCACTGGCGTGTCTGCAGGCGTTAAGCAAGGCGAAAGTTTCTTTGAATGTAATGCCGTGGTTTAAGGATGGCGCACATGACCGCGTATTTAATTCGATGTTAAACGGCGCTGTATGTTTTACCGACTGGAGCCGGTATTTGGCAGAAAATTTACGGGATGGAGAGGATATTTTCTTTTATGAACTGGATGCACTTGAATGCCTGCCGGATATGGTGCAGGGGATTTTAGAAAATCGAAAGAAATGGGAGCACATGCAGAAAGCGGCGTATGAGACGGCTGAGAAGTCGCATACATGGGAACACCGTGCAGGGGCTGTGCATAAAGAAATTCTTTCCAAGATACGCTAAATGTGGTATGATGATACATAAGTCAAAGCGTCCACGTAGTATAAAGCGGGAGAAATGGAGGTAAAGATGGCTAGAAAAAACAAAAAACAGCGGAAACATCCTAAGTTTTGGTTTGGGTTTAAAATTGTATTACTTTTGTTTCTGCTCACAATATTAGTCGGCGGAATTGTCTTTTATTTCAAATATGGAAAAGATATCTTCGCAATGCAGGATGACGCGGTTGCGCTTGTGAAAGAGTCGTCCATAGATACATTCCGTTCATCCGAGACGTCGATTGTGTATAACAATAAGGGCAAAGAGATAGCGAAATTAAAGGGAGAAAAAGACTCCTATTACCTTACCTTGGACAAAATACCAAAGGCGGTAAAGGATGCAGCAATTGTTACCGAAGACAAAAAGTTTTACTCACATAACGGAATTGATGCCAAAGGTATTATGCGTGCGGTTTTTGCATTGATTAAGAATAACGGTGAGAAAACACAGGGAGCATCGACAATTACCCAGCAGTTAGCACGTGGTGTTTTCCTCTCGACGGAGAAGACGTATGAGCGTAAAATAAAGGAAATTTTTATTGCGCTTGAGCTGGAAAAGAAGTACACCAAAAGCCAGATTCTGGAATTTTACTTAAATACCATTTATTATGCAAATGGTTACTATGGAATTGAGGCGGCGGCACGCGGATATTTCGGAAAGAGCTGTCAAGAATTGTCACTTGGGCAGTTATGCTTTTTGTGTTCTATTCCAAATAATCCAACCCTTTATAATCCATTGAAAAATTTTGATAACACGGTCAAACGTAAAAATCGTATTTTAGACCAGATGTTAGATGATGGCGTGATTACGAAGGTGGATTACGATGAGGCGTACCAGGAAGAAATTAAGCTGAACATTCAGGAAGTGCAGAAACGAGATTACATCCAGACGTTTGTTTCTTACTGTGCGATTCGCGAGTTGATGAAAAAGAATGGATTTGAGTTTAAAAATTCATTTGCGGATAAGGAAGAAAGAGAGACCTATGAGACGGAGTATGATGATGCGTACTCGACGGCTCAGCAGATGCTTTTGAATAAAGGATATAAGATTTATACATCCTTTGATCTGAAGAAACAGAAAAAACTGCAAAAAGCAGTCAATCATAATTTGTCCGGATTTAAGGATAAAGAGACAAACGGAACCTACAAAATGCAGGGTTCAGCAGTATGTATCGATAATAAGACCGGACGTGTTGTTGCGCTGGTGGGCGGACGAAGCCAGGAGACAGAAGGTCTTTCCTTAAACCGTGCGTACCAGTCTTACCGTCAGCCGGGTAGTTCAATTAAGCCGTTGATTGTTTATACACCGACTTTGGAGCGTGGTTCAACGGCAAGCACGACCGTACATGATTATAAGTTTAAGGGCGGTCCGTCAAACAGCAGTGGACGTTACTACGGTTATGTTTCACTTCGTTTTGCGGTGGAGCAGTCCTTGAATACGGTTGCATGGCAGCTGTTCCAGAAGTTAAAACCGGAAGTTGGCTTGCAGTATTTATTGGATATGAATTATTCCAAAATCGTGAAGTCGGATTACTACTTGTCGGCATCCCTTGGCGGATTGACATACGGTACCAGTACGTTAGAGATGGCATCCGGTTATGCAACACTGGAAAATGACGGAAAGTACCGGGAACCAACGTGTATTGTGAAAATTTTGGATTCCGATGGAAATGAAATTGTTTCCGATAAAGTCGAGCGAAAGAGTGTTTACAAGAAGGATTCAGCACGTGCGATGGTTGATATCCTGACCGGTGTAATCAAACGTGGTACGGCACGTGGTCTTGGCCTTGATAATGGACAGCCAAGTGCCGGCAAGACCGGAACAACCAATGATAAAAAAGACGGCTGGTTCTGTGGTTTTACACCATATTATACAACGGCAGTCTGGGTTGGCTATGATTCCCCGAAAACGGTTGCCGACTTGTATGGTTCCACCTATCCGGGACGAATCTGGCATGAGTACATGAATGAGATTCATAAAGACTTAGATGTAAAAGAATTTGATTTGGGTGAGTTATCATCGGGAAGTTCCGGTGGTGGCAGCAGTAGTGGTTATACGACTCCACAGGAAGATACTGGAAGTGGTGGAAGTGTAGATACGGACCCGGCAGATTCGAATGATAATGACGTTGATGTGGATCCGGATGATGGAACGGATACACAGATTACGGAACCGCCGGCCACGCAGGTACCGGCGACACAAGTTCCGGCAACAGCGGAACCGGCTGCGACAGAGCCTCCGGCAGACCCGGCAGCAGACCCGGAAGCAGAGGGTGTAGAATAAAAAATAAGGGCTAAAAAAAGCCTGTCAGGCAAATGCTTGACAGGCTTTTTAATAGGTGCGCCTTGCGACACACGTTTCTATTAGTGTTCCTGATGATATTTCTTCAGGATGCGCTCAATACGCTCGGTTGGATTTAAGTATTCCGCAATCGAGGAATCATGATTTAAAGTATCGATAAGGAGAGCAATGTATTTGCTCATATCAACATTGATGTAGTACTCACGCTGTAACAGTTCTTCCGGCTGATATACTAAGTTTGTCGTCATGACACGGTAAATCAAGCCGCTCTTATAAGCTTCATCAAACTTCTCCAGACCGTTTGTGAACAGACCAAAAGTAGAAGCAACGAAAATACGGTTTGCATTGCGGTGCTTCAATTCAGTTGCAACGTCAATCATACTTTCACCGGAGGAAATCATATCGTCAATCACAACAACGTCCTTGCCGGAAACATCAGCACCGAGGAATTCATGTGCAATAATCGGGTTACGTCCTTCAACAATTTTTGTGTAATCACGGCGTTTGTAGAAGGTTCCTACATCAACACCGGCTACGTTACCAAAGTAAATCGCACGTCCCATAGCACCTTCATCCGGGCTGATAATCATCATGTTTTCTGGTTTCATATGAATGTCCGGTACATTTTTCAAAAGGGCTTTAATAAACTGATATGTTGGCTGTACAGTTTCAAAACCCTTCAATGGAATTGCATTCTGTACGCGAGGGTCATGTGCGTCAAAAGTGATAATATTGTCAACGCCTATAGCGGTCAGTTCCTGAAGTGCCAAAGCGCAGTCTAACGATTCGCGGGAACTGCGTTTATGTTGTCTGCTTTCATACAGGAAAGGCATAATAACAGTGATTCGTCTTGCTTTTCCGCTGATTGCGGCAATCATACGTTTCAAATCCTGAAAATGGTCATCCGGTGACATATGATTAACCTGTCCACATACTGTGTAAGCTAAACTGTGGTTACATACATCAACAAGAAGGTATACATCTTTTCCGCGGACGGATTCATTTAAGATACCCTTTGCTTCACCGGACCCAAAACGTGGGCATACGGCATCGATGATGTAAGAATCCCTTTTGTAATTGGTAAAATGAATGGAAGAATCTACATCGGCTTCATTTCTCCAGCCAACAATGTAATCATTCACTTTTTTTCCGATTGCTTTGCTGCTCTCCAATGGAATAATACCAAGGTCTCCATAAGGGATTGTTTTCGACAAATCTTTTTGACTCATGATTAAAGTCCTCCGTGTAAATATTGTGTTGTAGGTTTATAGTTTGCAGCAACAGAAAGAAAAACATACTTAATGTTGCATAATTGCCTTTTTCAAACGAATGTCATCGCCGGTGATTTTTAATAATGTATAATTACTTGTAATCCGGGAGAAAATCCGCTCGCTGTAGCGTTCCCGTAAATCATCAAACGACAAGTTTGTTGAAATAATCGTGGAACGGTGGTTTGTTAATCGTGTATCGATGCAGTGGTAAAGCTGAGAGGAAGTAAAACTATTGTTTAATTCTGTTCCCAAATCATCGATAATCAGTAAATCGCTGCTTAATAAATAAGAAAGCGAAGCATTTTTCCGGGTCTGTGATAAGTCCCGGTTAAATTTGCACGATTCTAAAATATCAAATAGTTTTAGAGAAGTCAAGTACACAACGGTATGAGACTTGTCTAAAAGCTCTTTTGCAATACAGTTTGTTAAAAAAGTTTTACCGACACCGGTGTTGCCGTATAACAGAAGATTTCCCGGTGTGTCCGAAAAACTGGATAAATAGGATTTCACGGTTTCTAAGACATGTCGCATATTGTCACGCGGTGTTTCGCCGGTTGCCTCTTCGGTGTAGTCATCCGGGTAAAAATCCAAATTAAAATGAGAAAAATTCTCATGTTCCAAAACGTCTTTCAAATTTGACTGTGAGTACAAATACTGAACAATCAGTTTTTCAAAACAGTGGCATTTCCTGCCATCAATATAGCCGGTATCCTTACAGTCAGCGCACTCGTAGACCGGTTTCAGGTAGTCCGCCGGGTAACCGTGCTGCAAAAGCAGGGCTTCTTTTTGTTTTGTGATTTTATCAATCTCGGCATCTAGGTCAATCGAATCGGTTTGTCCTTTCAAACGAGAGGCAGCGTGCTGCACCGAAAGTGTACGAATCCGGTTTTCCAATTCGTTCATTTGGGGAATCGCATCATAGACTTTCTTCATGCGCTTTTTCAGGATGAAATTGTCCTTGAGCTGCTGATGATAGTAATGGGACATCAGATGCTCGTACTGACTGTTGGTCAAAAGCATAATAAGTGAATCCTTTCGTTTGTTTTATGCCTGCACATTGCGCAGTAACTGTTTTTCCAGTGAACTGTAATCCTCTTTGGAATACTCTCTTTGAGGAAAACTCTGGAATTGGTTCCTTTTTTGCTGTGTGGCAGAGTTTTTCTGCTCTCCGGTTTTTTTCTTCTGCTGAAATGACTTGTCACATTTTTCTATGTCCGCAAGGGTGAGGACACCTTTCTTGTGCCAGTCCTTTAATATACTTGTTATGTAATTTAAGTTTGTGCCACCGGTCTGCAAAACCGTACGCTTACATGCCTGCTCAATAATTTTATCCGAGAAGTCGTAACCACTCCATGTATCAATGATTTCACGTTCTGCCGGAGCAAGGGAGCGATTTAAGCCAAGTGCTTTGCTTACGACATGATAAAGACCTGAAAAAGCAGAAGACTCATCCTTTGCTTCCTCCGGCGTTGTAATCCCCTTTTTCGCCCATGTAAGACCAATTGCCTCCATATACTTTGGTGAAGTCTTTCCGCGGCTGTGTGCCGTGCGGTACAGGGTAGCAATCATCTCCTGTGAAAATCCGATGTCACACATAAAATATAAAATCATTTGCAGATGTGTGGTGGAAAGGGTCGTGCCAAGTATCTTTTCTGCCTGCGAAATCGCCTCGCTGATTTCAATATCTTTCATCAGTGCTTCCGCCTGTAAAGGAGTATACTCCTGGCGGTTCGGAATGGAGATGCCGTCGGGTACAACGGTTTCTTCCGCTACCGGTGAAGCATCGATATCCGGTTCTCTTTCTACCGTAACTGCTGACGCAGTGTCTGTGGCGTCAGTAGAAAGAACAATCGAAGTAATCTCGCCATTTTGCTCTGTGAAAAAAAGAAGTCCTTCTTTCTGCCAGTAACGCAGTGCACGCAAAATGTCACTTTCTGTGCATTCGAAACAATCGGCAAGAGCATCAATGGATGAATTACCTGCAGTGTCGGCATGCTGGCAGAGCATAACCAGATACAAATATATTTTCACGAAATTGCCATTTGCAGATGGCATATGATTTTGAATAAATGAATTGGAAATCAAAGTGAGTCCGCAATTCGATGTTGTGGAAATTGTAAATCCCATAATAAAACTCATTCCCTTTCTCCATCAGGTATTTTTTACCTGTCAGCAAGGATGAGTATATCACAAAGAAAAAACAGTTGCAAATTGCAAATGTGCATACATTTCATGTAGAATTTATCTGTTGATAATGTGCATAATGTTCATAACAAAACAACAAACAGACTATTCTGGTAGAAAGAGTGGGTCAATATGCCGAAATTACGTTGGTTGAGCTTGTCAAGTAAAAAATGCAATTTATTCACATTTTTTTTTGAACAAAAAAATATCCACAACCGTATCTTTCGACTGAATGTTGATAAGGTTGTGGATAACGTTCATAACTTAGTTGTTCAAAAGATTTTCACCAATTTCTACTATGTTTCCGGCACCCATAGTTATCAACAGGTCGCCGTTGACTAAATTTTTTAAAATAAATTTTTCGATTTCGTCAAAACTGCGTAAATAGTGAACTTCCTTTCCGAGTTTTTCCAATTCTCTTGCAAGGTCAGCAGAAGAAATATCTCCCGGGTCTTTTTCACGCGCCGCATAAATGTCTGCTAAGATTACTTTATCTGCCAGAGAAAGGGCAGAGGCAAAATCCTTTAAAAAGGCGCGGGTACGTGTGTAGGTGTGCGGTTGGAAGGCACACCACAACGTTTTGTGCGGATAATTTTTCGCTGCTGTGAGTGTTGCTCGGATTTCCGTCGGGTGATGAGCATAGTCATCAATAATGGTAAATCCGTTTTTCTCACCTTTGTATTCAAAGCGGCGGTCTGCGCCGTGGAATGTAGTCAATGCTTTCTGGACGGTGCCGTCATTAATACCGTAGAGAGAGGCTAACGCTAAGCAGGCAAGGGTATTGGAAATGTTGTGTCTGCCGACTACGGACAGATGGAAATGCCCTTTTGTTTCTCCCTGTACGACTGCGTCAAAGGTGCCGCATCCAAGGTCATTATAAGTGATGTTTTCAGCTGTAAAATCAGCGTCTTTATTTTCTAATCCGTATGTGATAACACGGCAGGAAAGTCCTTCTGTAATTTCTTCATAATTTTCAATATCCGCATTGATAATTAATGTACCATGCTCCGGAATCCGTTTCGCAAATAAATGGAAAGAGTGACGGATATCTGCCAGGTCATGGAAAAAGTCCATATGGTCTTCTTCTATATTAAGTATCATTCCCACAGTAGGGAAAAAGTGAAGAAAACTATTCGTGTATTCACAAGCTTCCGTAATGAAATGTTTGGAGTGGCCGATGCGGATGTTGCCGCCGATTGCTTCTAAAATACCGCCGACGGAAATTGTCGGGTCAAGGTTTGCTGCCAAAAAGATGTGGGAAGCAATCGAAGTGGTCGTTGTTTTTCCGTGTGTTCCTGCAATGGCAATGGCGGAAGAATAATTTTTCATTACCTGCCCAACCATAACTGCGCGCTCCATCAGCGGAAGATTTAATTTTTCAGCCGCCTGATATTCCGGATTGGTCTTTTTAACTGCTGCGGTATAGACAACCAAATCGATATCTTTTGTAATATTCTCTTCTTTTTGTCCATATACTACTTGTATGCCGAGAGATTCCAAATGTTTTGTGATTTTGCTTTCATGCCAGTCGGAACCGGTAATGGTAAAGCCCATGGAATGAAGCAGCTCGGCGAACCCGCTCATACTAATGCCGCCAATTCCAATAAAATGAATCTTTCCCGGATGTGTAAAGTCGATTTCGTACATAAATGACACCCTTCCTTCTATTATTTGGAAACAAAATTATGTTTCCTCAGATTCATTATATATAGACAGGGGAGAAAATACAAGGAAAAAGGTGAATATGCTTAAGATTTTCATACGATATTTGTGCAAAATGTACAAAATCAAAGAATCATAAGAAAAAAAATTGTGAAAAATATTCACAAAACTTAAACAATGTGGTATACTTATTTTACAATATTAACAACAGGGGTGATAACATGATCAAAAAAGAAATGATAGCCATGTTACTTGCTGGGGGGCAAGGGTCAAGACTGGGGGTCTTGACTGCAAATGTAGCAAAACCTGCTGTTGCTTTTGGGGGAAAGTATCGAATCATTGATTTTCCGTTGAGTAATTGTATCAACTCGGAAGTCGATACCGTTGGAGTGCTGACACAGTATCAGCCGTTGAAGCTGAATACTCATATCGGCATTGGAATTCCATGGGACCTTGACCGCAATATTGGGGGCGTGTCAATCCTGCCGCCGTATGAGAGAAGCACAAGCAGCGAGTGGTACACCGGAACCGCAAATGCGATTTACCAGAACTTGAATTATATGGAGTATTACAACCCGGATTATGTATTAATTCTTGGTGGTGACCATATTTACAAGATGGATTATCAGGTAATGCTTGATTTCCATAAGGCAAATCACGCGGACATTACGATGGCGACGATACCGGTGCCGATTGAAGAGGCAAGCCGGTTTGGTGTCTGTATTACAGATGATACCCATCGTATTTTGGAATTTGAGGAAAAACCGGAGCATCCACGCAGTAATCTGGCATCTATGGGAATTTACATATTCTCATGGCCGGTGTTAAAAGAAGCCCTGATTCATTTGAAAGACCAGAAGGGCTGTGACTTTGGTAAACATATTTTACCTTACTGCCACGAAAGAGGCGACCGCATTTTTGCCTTTGAGTACAATGGATACTGGAAGGATGTTGGTACGCTTGGTTCGTACTGGGAATCAAATATGGAATTGATTGACTTGATTCCGGTATTTAACCTGTACGAAGAGTTTTGGAAGATCTACACAAGTAACGAATGGATTCGTCCACAGTATATTGCAGGAGATGCTGTGATTGACAAAGCCATTGTGGGTGACGGCTGTGAGATTTATGGAGAAGTCCATAGTTCTGTGATTGGTTCGGATGTTGTCATTGAGGAAGGCGCTGTAGTGCGTGATTCGATTATTATGAATTCTGCGAGAATTGGTAAAAATACCGTTCTTGACCGTGCAATTATTGCAGAGGGTTCGATAATTGGAGAAAATTGTGTGCTCGGTGCGGGCGAAGACGACATTCCAAACAAACTAAAGCCGGATGTCTATGCCTTTAACCTGGTTACAGTTGGCGAAAAAACCGTGATTCCGGATGGCGTTACCATCGGTAAAAACACTGCCATAGCGGGTAAGACAACCATTGAAGATTACCCGGATAACACCTTAGCAGGTGGCGAAACTTTGATAAAGGCAGGTGACATGTAATGAGAGCGATAGGATTGATTTTAGCAGGTGGGTCCAGTACCCGCATGAAAGAACTGACAAAAAATCGTGCAACAGCGGCACTGCCGATTGCCGGTGGATACCGCAGCATCGATTTTGTACTTAGCAGCATGTCCAGTTCCCGGATTAACAAAGTTGGTGTCATTACGCAGTACAATTCAAAGTCGTTGACACAGCATTTGAACTCATCAAAATGGTGGGACTTTGGACGTAAAAAAGGCGGTTTGTTTGTATTCACACCGACACAGACACATGACAATAGTTATTGGTACCGCGGAACCGCAGATGCCATTGCGCAAAACATTGATTTTCTGAAATCAAGTCATGAGCCGTATGTAATTATTGCATCCGGTGACTGTGTATACAAGATGGATATGAATAAACTTTTGGAATATCACATTGAGAAAAATGCTGATGTTACCATCGTGACGAAGGACTTGGGAACGGTAGATGACCCGAGCCGGTTTGGTGTCGTATCGGTTGACATCGAAGGCAGGGTGACCGAGTTTGAAGAGAAGCCGCTTGTGACTTCGAAAACGCTGGTTTCTACCGGAATCTATGTAATCCGCCGCAGACAGTTGATTGAGATGATTGAGCGTGCAGGGGCGGAAGATGGATTCGATTTGGTAAAGGATATTTTTATCCGTTACAAAGGAATCAAGAAATTTTATGCCTATCCGTTGGACTCCTATTGGAGCAATGTAACAACGGTTGATTCCTATTTTAAGACAAATATGGATTTCTTAGACCGCAAAACAAGAGAGTATTTCTTTAATGAATACCCACAGATTGCATCAAGAATTGAGGATTTACCTCCGGCTAAATACAATGTTGGCGCAAAAGTTAAGAACAGCCTTGTGTCAAGTGGTTGTATCATCAATGGTGAGGTTGAAGATTCCGTTTTGTTTAAGGAAGTTTATATAGGCAACAATTGTACAATACGAAACTCGATAATTTTAAATGAAGTCTACATTGGGGATAACACTTATATTGAAAATTGCATCGTAGAGAGTCATGGAACCATTCGGGCAAATTCCAACTATGTCGGAAGTCCGGATGACGTTAAAATCATTCAGGAGAAGAATGAGCGTTATGTAATGTAGCGTACAGATGAAGGGAGGATACGATGCAGATAACAGATGTTCGCGTCCGGATTGTGGACGGGAATGCGAAAATGAAAGCGGTTGCTTCAACTACTTTGGATGAGCATGATATTAAGGTAATTGAAGGAGAGCGGTGTTAGAGGAAGTAATTCTTGGCGAATATTATAATGTGTTAAAAGCGTAAAACCAGAAAGGCAGGTTGGCTTTGGTCAGCTTGCCTTTTTGTAGTGTAAGTTCGGCAGGTGTTTGCGGATGAAAGTATTTAGAGCAGGAGGTTAATTTGTGAAGAACATTTTCAAGGAACGAAAGATACATATTGCATGTGTGTGTTTGCTTTTGGTGATGCTGCTTGCCGGCTGTGATTTATTAAAGCCACCAATAGAATACGGAATTGAGTATGTGAGAAACCACATTAAGACACCTCATGGGACTGCATGGATTGGTGATACTTATGATGGGGTTAAACTCGTTGTGGGAAATGAAAAAAATGAACCGCTTCGAGAAACAGGGCTTTCTGAAGACCCATGGATGATAACAGCCAGCGAAAAGTATCTTTATGTACTTATTGAAAGAAGAGCATTAAAGTATTATTTGCTGAAATACGATTATTCTCTCAAAAAGAAGGCAGAATATGAAGTGCCTTACTCACAAGTTACTTGCCGAAATGGATACCTGTTTGGCTATCTGGAGGAAAGGGTGCCGGATACAGTTGATTTGTTGGCATCGGAAATGCCGGATTATCTAGTTGCTACACATTATGTTAAAGAAAAAGACATGGAAAAGAAGTGGAAAAAAATTAAGGATAAAGAGATTGTTCGTTTGGACGGAATAACTCTATATCGGCAATGGAAGGACCCGGAGTGGTATAATAACTGCTATTTTTCAGATACGAAACCAATTCCGGATTACTTGGGTTCTACGCAGGATTTAATTTGTGAGGATGGTGACTGGCAGACGCTGGGACGAGAAAAACAAAGTACATTTTTTGTGAAGCACAAAAAGGAATTGGATAAAATTATAGGAAACTGCAAATATGGTAGGTTGATATTTAATAAGTGTGGAAATGATATTTATGGAATTTCTTTTGATGCAAGTAAGGCTTTTAATCGAGCGATTTCACTATCTCTTTGTGATAATGCCTCATCCTTTTCCTGAACTACCTTTTTTAGCCGCTCAATTTCCTGTTCCTTGACTTCGTTCATACTATCCACGTATTCTTCCACCGTACCCTCTGATAACAACATAGGCTCTACCTCCGCTCGGTTTCGAATCAGAAACGAGCGCAAATGGTCTGCGTCAATACAATAGTCAACTGCTTTGTGTATTGCCTTTGCCAAGTCTCCGATTTCGTTATAATTTTCCCGTATTTTTGAGATTAGTATAACATAATCTTTTAGCGTTTTGCAACCATTTAATACATTTTCATTCATACCATTGCTTATGTTCAATACTTTTACAAAAAGTTCAAGACACGGCTCAACTTCTTGATTTTCAAAAGCGTTAGAGAGTTTTAAAATTTCAACTTCCGGACGTTTTTCCATACCATTGTATAAAACGATACAGGCAGGTGTTGGGATTTTTACCAATCCATATTTTAAGATGTTTTCATTTCGCTGTTCGAGAATTACTTCATATTCTCTGGCTAGGTACAAAAGGCTCCGTAGTGGATAATTCAAGCAGACGGTGCTGCTGTGTTCAATTAAACACATTTCGTTGGTGTTAATAAGAAAAGCTACGTCATTTTTCATCTGAAGAAATAAAGCATTGTTTAAAGTAATAATTTCTAAATCATCTGGATTCTCGTAATGAGACATGTTAAAAGTATTGTCTAAACTCAATAATTCTTTTTTCCTCAATGTTCTTTTGCGTGTTCTCCATCCTATCGTCTCCCTCCACTGGCAGACAGGAGAAGTATCATCATGGTTGGTATTATATAACATGTGTAAATATGTGTCAATAGTTTATTGGCAGTTCCTTTGGTTTCCAGTAATTTTGTAGAAAAACTTTGTGACTCGTGGGTTTGAGTACGTCGGTATGTGTTGCAAGAAGTCCGGTGGACTTCTGTTATGCAACGACCGAAGCGGAGCGGAGACCACTGGTAGTTTCAGTGCCCATACCGCTACGCACTCAACAAACGGGAGTGCCCACGAGACGCAAAGTTTTTCTACGGAATTACGGAAAATAAAAAAAGTGCCAACGAACACTTGACACAAACAATGTTCTTTTCCGTGTTTGCAAAACAAGCCGGATATGTTACAATAAAAACCACAAGTAAGATGAAGGAAATAAGGAGGATAAACCATGTTTTGTGGAAATTGTGGGAAACCATTAAATGAGGGGGCTTTATTTTGTCCGGAATGTGGCACGCCTGTAAAGAAAATTGAAACTGAGAATGTGAATGTGGAGGAAACGACAGCATCACAGTCGCAATCGGACCCGACGCCGCAACCGAACAATCAGTTTGGACAGGCATATCAGACGCAGCCGCAGCCAAATAACATTCCGATACGGAATTACGACCCGCGGTTTGATTATACACCGCTTGGCGCATGGAGTTATTTCTTATATACATTACTGTTCAGCATTCCGATTATTGGATTTATTTTTGCAATTGTATTTGCCGTTGGTGGTACAAACCGTATTAATTTGAGAAACTACGCAAGGTCCTATTTTTGCTGGCTTTTAATTACGGTAGTTCTTGTGATAATCCTTTTAATTGTCGGATTTGCGATAGCAGGAACCGTGTATAATATTTTTGACCATTCGGGATATTATCACTATTACATGTAAGAAAATACAACCAGAATCTAAGAAAATAAAATTGACCCGGGGGTATCTTAGGATGCTGCCGGGCGTTACGTGTTGGTAACGGAAAGGATGAGGAAAATGTTTTTAATTGTTGGACTTGGAAATCCGGGAACGGAATATGCAGCGACGAGACATAATATTGGTTTTGATATGGTGACTTATCTGAGTGATAAATATGGAATTGCACTTCGCAGTAAAGAAGGAAAAGCGATTGTTGGAAAAGGTGTGATTGAGGGGCAGAAGGTCATGCTTGTGCAGCCGCAGACGTATATGAATTTGAGCGGAGAGAGTGTGCGTGCACTCATGGATTATTACAAGTTAACGACGGATGAAATCGTGATTATTTACGATGATATCAGTATGCCGGTCGGACAGGTGAGGATTCGCCCAAAAGGAAGTGCGGGCGGGCACAATGGAATCAAAAGTATTATTGCACATCTGGGAACGCAGGAATTTCCGAGAATTAAAATTGGCGTGGGGGCAAAACCGGAAAATGGAGATTTGGTAAAACATGTGTTGGGACGTTTTAGCAAAGAAGATGATGCAAAAATCCGCGATGTGTTTGCATTGGCAGAAGAGGGACTTCTGGCCATTTTGCAGGAAGATGTAAAGACGGCAATGAATGCGGTAAATGGAAAGAAAGTAGGAGAGTAAACGGTGGAAACATTATTAGCACCCCTCCGTGAAATGGAGGAATATACCCAATTAAGGCTTGCGGTTGATAAGGGGGAGACTCCGGTCACCGTAGTGGGCGGTATGGAAGCGCAGAAGTGTCATATGATTTACGGCATGGAAGATTTGGCTGACGTCCGCCTGATTGTCACGTACAACGAAATTCGAGCCAGAGAACTTTTAGAGGATTATCGTTTGTATGATAAAAATGTGATGTATTATCCGGCGAAGGATTTGATTTTCTACAGTGCAGACGTCCACGGAAGTGCCATTGTGGCAGAGCGGTTAAAGGCAATTCAGGCGCTTGCCGGAGACAAACCGGTGACTATTATCACGACGATTGATGCGGGTATGGATGCCTGTGTGCCTTATGAAAAATATGAAAGCCAGCGGATTCGGATTGAACCGGGTGATTTGCTTAATTTAGAAGAGATGCAGCATAAACTTTCCGCAATGGGATATGCAAATGTTTCCCAGGTGGAAAGTGAAGGCGAATTTTCGGTAAGGGGCGGGATTATAGATATTTATCCATTGACTGAGGAGTGCCCGTGCCGAATTGATTTGTGGGATGATGAAGTCGATACGATTCGCCGGATTGATGTGGAGAGCCAGCGTTCCGTGGAAGACCTTTCGGAAATCGAAATTTACCCGGCGGCAGAAGTGTTTATGACCGAAGATACCGCGGTGAGAGGCCTTAGGGAAATACGGCTTGATATGGAAAAGACCGTAAAAGAGTTAAAAGAGCAGGGAAAAAATGAAGAAGCAGCAAGACTTCGCCAGAACATTGAGAGTTTTGAGGAAACATTTCATGCTTATCACGGCATGGTAAATCTTGAAAGTTATATTTTGTATTTTGAAAAGCAGGTCGTTTCCTTTTTTGATTATTTTGCGCATCGAAAAACGCTTGTTTTTCTTGATGAGCCGGCGCGTTTAATAGAGCGTGCGGAGACGGTGGAATATGAGTTTCGAGAGAGCATGAGTACGAGATTGGAAAAGGGATATATTCTGCCCCGACAGATGGACATTTTGTATTCTTTACCGGAAGTGATGAAACGGCTGCAGGACAATCCGCTTGTTTTGCTGACGACTCTTGATACGCCGATTTCCGATTTGACCGTGAAGCACAAATTTTTCATTTCTGTGCAGGCGGCACCTTCCTATAACAATAATTTTTCGATGCTGGCAAAGGATTTACAGCGGTTTAAGAAAAAAGGATACCGTGTGCTTTTGCTGTCCGGGTCGGAGACAAGAGGGCGCAGACTGTGTGAGGACTTGCAGGATTTTGATTTGACGGCATCTTATGAAGGAAATTTTGAGCGTGAAATCATGCCGGGAGAAATCATGGTGGCAAGAGGAAATCTGCGAAGAGGATTTGAGTATCCCACGCTTCGTTTTGTCGTTGTCACAGAAGGTGATATTTTCGGCGCAAAGAAAAAGAAAAAACGAAAAGTAAAGCAGTATAATGGTGCTGCGATTCACAGTTTTAACGACTTAAAAATCGGTGATTATGTAGTTCATGAAAATCATGGCCTTGGCATTTATCAGGGAATTGAAAAAATTGAAAAAGACCATGTGACAAAAGATTATCTCAAGGTGGCGTATGCGGCAGGAAGTAATTTGTATGTGCCTGCGACATCACTTGAAGTGCTGCAAAAATATGCGGGAAGTGATGCCAAAGTTCCAAAGCTGAACCGCTTGAATTCGCCGGAATGGAAAAAGACCAAAACGAGGGTGAAAGGTGCGGTTAAGGAGATTGCCGGAGAACTTGTCGAACTGTATGCCAAAAGGCAGGCAAAAAAAGGACATTGTTTTGAAAAAGACACGGTCTGGCAGAAAGAATTTGAAGAACTTTTCCCATATGAGGAGACGGAAGACCAGTTAAAGGCAATTGAGGTGACAAAGGCAGATATGGAAAGCAGCCGCATTATGGACCGTTTGATTTGCGGCGATGTTGGCTATGGCAAGACAGAGATTGCGATTCGTGCCGCGTTTAAGGCGGTGATGGATGGCTGCCAGGTTGCCTTTTTAGTGCCGACAACGATTCTCGCGGCACAGCATTACAACACCTTTTCCCAGCGCATGAGAGATTACGGTATCAACGTGGAATTACTATGTCGTCTGCGAACACCGTCAGAGCAGAAAAAAACGATTGAGGGTTTGAAAAAGGGCAGTGTTGATATTGTCATTGGAACCCACAGGCTTCTAAGCAAAAGTGTTTCTTATAAGAATCTGGGACTTTTGATGATTGACGAGGAACAGCGGTTTGGTGTGACGCACAAAGAAAAATTAAAGCAGATGAAAAATGATATTGATGTGCTGACGCTGACGGCGACACCAATTCCGAGAACCCTTCATATGAGTTTGGTTGGAATCCGCGATATGAGTGTTTTGGAGGAGCCGCCGGTAGACCGTATGCCGATTCAGACATTTGTTATGGAAAAAAGTGAGCCGATTGTAAGAGAAGCCATTTTGCGTGAAGTCGGAAGAGGCGGTCAGGTGTACTATGTATACAATCGTGTTGGCAATATGGATATTGTAGCAAATGAAATTGCGAAACTTGTGCCGGAAGCGGTGGTTGCCTTTGCCCATGGACAGATGAATGAACGTGAACTTGAGCGGACAATGTTTCGGTTTGTCGAGGGTGAGATTGATGTTTTGGTAGCGACTACGATTGTGGAAACCGGGCTTGATATTCCGAATGTAAATACGATTATTATTGAGGATGCTGACAGGCTTGGGCTGTCCCAGCTTTACCAGTTACGCGGACGTGTGGGAAGAAGTAACCGAACGGCTTATGCATTTCTCCTTTATAAACGGGACAAATTGCTAAAAGAAGTGGCAGAAAAACGTCTGGCGGCGATTAAGGAGTTTACGGAACTTGGTTCGGGATTCCGCATTTCCATGAGGGATTTGGAAATACGAGGGGCAGGTAATCTTTTGGGTGCAAGCCAGCATGGACACATGGAAGCAGTCGGGTATGATTTGTATTGTAAAATGCTCAATGAAGCGGTGAAAAAGTGCAAAGGAGAAGAAGTGCCGGAGGAAGAATATGAAACGAGTGTCGAAATAAAGGTTGACGCATTTATTCCGGTCAGTTATATTAAAAATGAATTCCAAAAACTGGACATTTATAAAAGAATTGCGGAACTTGAGACGGAAGACGAAAAAATGGACATGATTGATGAGTTGGTTGACCGTTTTGGTGAGCCGCCAAAGAGTGTAATGAATCTTTTGAATATTGCCATTTTGAAAGCGAAGGCGCATGAAGCGTTTATTATGGAGGTGGCAAGTAAAAAAGAGCAGCTTCAGTTTGCAATGTATCCACAGGCCAAAATTGATGTGGAAGGAATTCCTAAACTCATCGCATCGATGGGGAGAAAACTTCGTTTTGTGCCGGGGGCAAAACCATATTTTGTTTATCAGTATACGGGAAATGTGCTTTCGGAGGCGGAGAAAATAGTAGATGAAATTCGTGCACTTAGCATATCAAATAAAGAATGAGGAGGAACGATATGAAACAATTTATTTTGGCAATACTAGTATGTGTCGGCATGTGTATTGGCGTTGTTGGATGCGGCAGCGAGGCGGTGGAGGAAACAAGATCTTCCGAGCGTGCGGCATCGGTATCAAACAGTAACTTAAAAGAGGATTCTTCCGTTATTGCAGTAGGAAAGACGACAGTTTCTTATAAGGAATACAAGACCTACTATTATTTTATGAAGAATCAGTATGAGAGTATTTTGGGAACCGATATCTGGAAGTACAATAAAGCGGTAAAAGATAAGTCTGTCGGACAGGAAGCGATTGAATCGGTGCTTCGCCAGATTATTCAGGTAAAGGTAATTGGCAAAGAGGCGGCTATCGAGAAGGTGCAGCTTGAAACGGATGAAAAGGAAGAGGCAGATTACCGGGCAAAGACGGTGTTTGATTCGATTCCGGCGAAGGACAAGCAGACGCAGGAAATTGAATTAAAGGTACTTTCTAAAATTTTCGAGGAAAACAAACTGGCGCAGAAAATGTACAATGTACAGATGGGAAAACTCAAAATTGATTATGCGGCCAATACACTTTCGGCGGCAAAGGTGGAATTGATTTATCAGGCAGCGAACGCGAAAAATAAGGAAACTGTGAAAAATACGATGTCGCGGATTTTGAGTGAAGTGACAAGCTCACAGAATAGTTTTTACACGGTGGCAAAAAACAAAACACAGGCAGATGCGATTGAGTATGTAATTGGAAATCAGGACAGCCGTACTAATCTTGCAAAAGCTGTCGTCAGTCTGAAAAAGAATCAGACATCCGCACTTATTGAGGAAAAAGACGGTTTTTATATTGCGCATTGTATTCAGACCAATTCAGCGGCGTTGCAGCAGCAGTACCGGAATCAGCTTGTGTCTGAAAAACAGACGGAAAGTTTTCAAAAGATATACAAAACGTGGTCAGATAAATTTGATGTGAAAGTAAGTAAAGCGTTATTAGCAGCAAATTAAGTGCTGCCACAGACAGAAGGAGCATAGGTTATGAAAAGAAGCAGTGGTGTTTTGCTTCCGGTTGCCAGCCTCCCTTCCAAGTATGGGATTGGCTGTTTTGACCGGTGTGCTTATGATTTTGTAGACCAGTTGGTGAAGGCGGGTCAAAGTTACTGGCAGATTCTGCCGATGGGACCGACCGGCTATGGAGATTCGCCATATCAGGCATTTTCCACTTTCGCCGGAAATCCGTATTTTATTTCACCGGATGACCTTGTGAAAAAAGGATACTTAACCGAGAATGACTGCATTCGCGCCGCCGAAGGAACGAGTGGTAAAGAAGTACACTATGATGTGTTGTTTCAGAAGCGGCTTGGTCTGTTACGGAAGGCATATGCAAATAGTAGTATTGAAGCGGATGTTTCTTATCAGGCGTTTGTGCAGGAAAATTCCGAGTGGCTTGCTGATTATGCCTTGTTTATGGCAATTAAAGATAATAAGTCCGGAAAAAGTTATTTGGAGTGGGAGGACGCTATTAGGCTTCGTTCGCCGGAGGCAATGGTGTCTTATCGAAACCGTTTGCTGGAAGATGTTAATTTTTACCAATTTGTTCAGTATGAATTTTATACTCAATGGGCGGCGTTGAAAAAATATGCCAATGACAAAGGGATTTCAATTATTGGGGATATTCCGATTTATGTTGCCTTAGACAGTGCGGATACCTGGGCACATCCGGAATTGTTCCAATTTGATGAAAATGGACTGCCGACGGCAGTTGCGGGATGTCCGCCGGATGCATTTTCTGCAACCGGGCAGCTCTGGGGAAATCCATTGTACCGCTGGGATGTTCACAAGAATCAGGGGTATTCGTGGTGGATTTCAAGAATTAAAACGTGTTACGAGTTGTATGATATGCTCCGCATTGACCATTTTCGAGGCTTTGATGAATATTATGCGATTCCGTATGGAGATGCAACCGCAGAATTCGGTGAGTGGGAAAAAGGTCCGGGCATTGAGTTGTTTGAGACTTTGGAGAATCAAATGGGAGAACTTCCGATTCTTGCTGAGGATTTGGGATTTTTGACTGATTCGGTCCGCAAACTTTTGGCGGATTCCGGTTTCCCTGGGATGAAAGTGTTACAGTTTGCGTTTGATTCCAGAGAGGACAGCGATTATCTGCCGTATCATTATGATAGAAATTCGGTCGTTTATACCGGAACGCATGACAATGCGACAACGTATAGTTTTTTTGATGAGTTGAAAAAAGAGGATAAGGATGTGGCACTTCGCTATATGAACCGCAGCCGGTTTACCTCGAAGAAAAAATTGACATGGGATTTGATTGCGCTGGCGATGGGAAGTGTTTCGGATCTTTGCATTATTCCTGCACAGGATTATCTGTGTCTGCCAAATTCGGCAAGAATAAATACACCATCGACACTTGGCGGCAACTGGAAATGGCGAATGGCCGGTGGCGTGTTTGACGATAAACTTTGTGAAAAAATCAGAAAAATGACGAAATTATATGGCAGACTCAAAGGACAATCGGCGAGTGCTGATATTCATTAGGCAGTGTCTGATTGTATTTATGACAAAAGACTTGCCGGTATAAATCGGAAGCGAGTAAGTCCTTTGCAAAGAGTTTTTTTGCAGTGTCGTCCATTTTTGGCACATCAAAGGCAAGTTTTGTGAGAATCTGACAAGAAGCATTTTCTTTTTGTGAAAGCAGGGAAGATGCTTCTTTTTTCATGCCTAAAACACGCAGATACGGCATAACCGGTTCTTCTTTTTCGATGTCAAACAGGCACTGAAAGAAGCTGCGCTTGATTCGTCCGGTTGTGAGGGACGGATTTTTAATTGTCTTTACGAATTCATTTATCTCCCGGTATTTTGGCAATTCATTCCGGATGCGGTCAGACAAATCAGGCGTAATATCTTTTATCCGGCACAAATCTTTTGCGGTTAAAAGAGAGTAGCCAATCAGGGATGAAAAATCGCTTAGCGAAAGGTTTTCCTTTTCCCCGGCTTTGCGAATTTTTTTGCGCAGAAAAGTAGCAGAAGGAAAATCGGAGAGTGCCGGTGTGTCATTGTCATGGTATCCCTGCCCCTCGCGCCGTATGGTAAAAGGTTTAATTTTAGAATGAAGCTTTTGCAGGGCGACGCAGTATTCTAAGCCAAGAATGTTGTTTGGCGAGTCCCAGGTTTCTGTTGGCAGCCCGGATTCAGCAGCCAAGGCAAGTGAGCGGGCTTTTGGATAGAGAATACCTTGTTTTACGAAATGTTTCACGCGCGTGCGGTAGGAATCGGGTTCATCGCAAAGAAAGGTGGCGGCCTGCAAAAGAGGGGTGAGGTCGCCGGTTTCCGTGCCAAAACATAAATGTGTGACAAATGGAAGAGCGTTCAATGCGAGAACGCCGCCCATGGCAAAATCACCGGCGCTTGATAGACCGAACCGGACCGGCAGTTCAAAAATGAGGTCGGCACCGCCCAAAAGTGCTTCTTTTGTGCGGGTGTATTTGTCAAAAATGGCAGG
>OGQB01000671.1_pt1 | contig 34270 bp, 29 predicted proteins | sample 1553071 | NCBI WGS metagenome assembly OGQB01 (sample SAMEA2580284, study PRJEB22360) | human gut metagenome | biome: human gut; feature: human-associated habitat; material: faeces | place: Denmark | collected 2008/2010
TGTGGTTATGCCCGTCCGGGTGGGTGCATACAAGGGCTTGGTGTCCGGGGAAATGCTCTTTACAAAACTGCTCGCCCAACTCCTGCGCCCGGTCTGCGGTCAAGCCGTTGTCCTGTGCGTCACGGGGGTCAAAGCTGATGATATAGTGGTGGCTCTTTACGTCCTCCCTCTTTTGGTTTTTCCCATAGTGGAGATTGGAGCGCATACACGCTATGGCGAAATCCTCCCCGCCGCAATTCAGAGAGGAAATGCGGTAATCGTCACGGGGGATAAGCCGCCCTTTTTCGTCCAGTGTGGGCTTCATAGTAAACTCGTCATGCTCAAAAGTTAGGTACTGCTCGGCGGCTCCATAGTCGGCGTTTTTAGAGCTGATATGTTTGAACGTTGCCAACGGCTTCACCTACTTTCTGCAAGACTTCAAACTTCAAGGCGGCAAGCTCGGCTATGGCGGCTCGTACCTCATGGGAGAGGGCGTTATAAGGTGCGCCGTACTCGTTCAGACAGCGGGCAATCTGATTCAGGTTGCCGCCAATTTTCCCGTACTCGGCTGTGAGCTTCCCCATGGCAGAAAGCAATTCATCATTGACCGGGGAAACGGTAATGACGGGGCGTATTCGTGACTTGGTGAGGGCTTGCCGGATAAACTCGGCTTGGCTCATTTTGCAGAGGGTGACACGCTCGGAAAACTCGGCGTATTCTTCCTCGGTCAAGCGTGTTTTGATTACCCGGTGGCGGTGGGGTGTGTTGTATCTTTTCATGGCTGTGAACCTCCTTTCATGGGTGGATTTTTCAAGCGGCGCAAGCCGCAAAAAGGCGGGCTTGGGGTGGCAACCCCAACAAGATTCCCATAGGACAAAATGAGCGATTAGCAAATTTTGGTACTATGGTAGAATCTTGCTCTTAAAAAGTGGCGGCTTCCTCTGTGTGGGCTTCCGCTGATACCCTCGACGGAGAGGGCGGGGCTTCTGCCAACTCTGCGGCGGTATTTCTCCTTCTAATACCTACAAACCAGCAAAAAGCAAAATGGACGTTGATTTGTGGAAATTTCCCCTCATTCCTTACAACACCACGCAAGCCGGAATAGGCGGGAATTTTCAAATTTTCTTTTATCCCGCCCTCCACGGACGGCTTGTGGATTTGCCAAATGGGAGAAGAAATTTCTTTCTATCCCCTTTGCACGGCATAATACCGACGATTTTTCAAAATGCCAAAAATGGGCGCAAAAAAACAGGAAACCTTTTCTTGATTTCCTGTCTTGGTGTGCCGTTTTATGTAGCGGCAGTTATTCAGTTTTTCGGTATGGCTGTTCATCAAAGCGGAACTTGAACAGGGCAGCGACAAGCCGCTGTTTTATGCTGTCCTCGGTATCCCTGTCGATATGCCCGTTTTCAATAGCGGCGATTCGGATACGTTTGCTGTAATGCCGTAAAACCTCGTCCACGGCTTCCGGCTCTCCGCTGGTCGCCCGGACAATCGTTTCATAGGGCAAAAGGTTGGGATTCCCCATGTGAAAGCACCTCCATTTCTTTGTGCAGAAGCCGTAAAGTCCTGCGGATTTGATACCCGGTCGTACTCCGGCAGCGTCCGTACATTTCCCCAATTTCCTCCTGTGTGTAATCCCCGAAAAAGTAAAGGAAAATGATTTCCCGGTTCTTCTCCGGCAGAGATAACAGGGCGGCGGCAAGTTCCCCGTTGGTGAGGATAACTGTCTGACCGCATACTGTAATGGGGTATTCTTCATAGGGTGCTTCAAAATATTCGTCTGTTGTGCCTAAAGGGTAAAACTTTTCTTCTGTGAGGTATTCAAGGGATATTTCTTTTTGCCGCCGTCTGCTCCTGTCACGCCATACGTTGAGTGCTGCATAGCGTATGACGGTCTTGCAAAAGCCATTGAACGTATACATGATGTGTTCTTTGTATGCTTCTGTACAAGGCATAATGATTCCCCCTTTCTCCCACAATGAGCAGGTTTGAAAAATTTTGCTATTTCCCCAACTTAATATATTCGCTTGGAAAAATCTTCTGGTAAAAAATCACATTGGTTATTTGGAACACCTAATTTTTGGGCATAGTTAATCAGTTCATTCCAATTTTCTTTATCTTCCGCATAAGATACGTCAAGCATTTTTCCATGAACAGGTGTAATGCCTTTTCCGGATAAATTAAATATTCGTGTGCGAAAAATGATGATAATTCTCTCTCTATTGTGAAAGGTAATGTACCATTCTTTTTTTAGATTTGTACTCATATTGGATTGGAAATGTTTTGCTATTTCTTCAATTTTCTCACTTGGTAATTCAACAGTATAAATTTTAACCAACCCTAAGAAACGCTTTTTTATATCAATTATTTTAAATTTGTTAAGCATAGTAACATCTCTAAGACTTAGATTTATTACTTCTCCATGATAGCATGACATTGTTTTCTCCTTTAAGCTGCTTTATTCGCTCCAATTCATTTCGTTATCTGAAATTCCCTGCATTCTACATTCGTGGCAAACAATAGCTTTTTCCTCTTCATTTCCAATGTTGTATTTCAATATTTTGTTTTTAAAAACGATATACTTGGTATTATTACATTTGAAGTCAATAAACCAATTTCCACCTTTTTGATGGTCTGCTATTAAAGCTCTTGAAGCTAATTCCGGAAAATTTGCAACATCTGATGTAAAAAAAATAACCGTCCAGTATTTTGGTACTCCACCAGTATTCCACAATTCAACTTTATGAACACGAATATAATCCAAAAGCTTTTCATCTTCTATGCTCTCTTTAATCAATGCTCCTTCATATATTTTCGCTCGTTCTTTTCTAATAGCATTATTTCCACAAGTATTGACTTCTCTTATTCCATTGATTGAAAGTTCATCTTTTAACAAGACATCAACAGTAACTTGAAATAAATTACTCAATACAATCAACTTTTCTGTTTCAGGAAGTGCAATATCAGCTTCCCATTTAGAAATAGATTGTCTGCTCACATTACAGAAAGCAGCTAAATCTTCTTGTGAGTAATTGTTTTCTTTTCTTAGTATCTGTATTTTTTCAGATAGTTTCATAGAAATACCTCCTTGCTTTCCTGTAAATTATAACAAATATAAAAAATTAAGACTATCAACTTTCACGTTCTTTTTCGCAACCTACGAGCGCAACTAATGATATGGGTATGAGAGGGATTCCGTAGTAGTCGGCATTGTGGGAATGTGTATAACTGGCTATCTTATGGAGTTGTGGGTAACTCTGTTTGCAGGACGTGGGAAAGCTGCACTTTAGCTTTTCCATGTGCTGTGAATAGAGTTATCCATGACGGAATAGCCTGTTATGCACATTTCCATAATGCTTGTCTTTTGGTCTTTGGTTTCTTTGGTTCGGAATAGCGTGGTGCTGGCGGTCTATCTCTTGTTTTCGGTTGCTTGCTTCTTTACCGTATATGAGCATTATGGGCAGTAATGTCATCAGCGGTACAGCGGTAGGAGTTGCCGTAGCAGTGGGCAATGATACGCTTTTGGGCGAAATGGCCAAGGCGCTGAACAGCAAGCCTCCGAAAACCAGCTTCGAAAAAGGTGTCAATTCTGTTTCCTGGGTTTTGATACGTTTTATGCTGGTCATGGTGCCGGTAGTTTTGTTTATCAACGGCTTTACCAAAGGTGACTGGATGAATGCGGCCTTGTTTGCAATTTCCGTGGCCGTAGGGCTGACGCCTGAAATGCTGCCGATGATTGTGACGACCTGTCTGGCTAAGGGTGCAGTCGCAATGTCCAGAGAAAAAGTTATTATCAAAAATTTAAATTCGATCCAGAACCTTGGATCTATTGATATTCTCTGCACTGATAAGACCGGTACGCTGACGCAGGATAAGGTTGTACTGGAATATCATCTGGATATTGAAGGCAAAGAAGCGCCGCGGGTATTGCGGCATGCCTTTTTAAACAGTTATTATCAGACGGGTCTGAAAAATTTGATGGATATTGCCATTATTAGCAGGACGAAACTGGAAGAGGAAGAAAATAAAGATCAGCTGGGCGATCTGGAACATTTTTACCAGAAGGTAGATGAGCTGCCCTTTGATTTTGAACGGCGCCGGATGAGTGTGGTAGTAGAAGACCGGAATGGGAAAACGCAAATGATCACCAAGGGCGCCGTAGAGGAAATGCTGAATATTTCGGCTTTTGTCGAATATGCAGGGCGTGTAGTGCCGCTGACGGCTTCTATGAAAAAGCTGGTTATGGAAAAAGTGGATGCGCTTAATGCCGATGGCTTGAGAGTCATTGCCGTAGCGCAGAAAACCAATCCTTCGCCGATAGGAGCTTTTTCGATAGCAGACGAGAACGAAATGGTTTTGATCGGTTATCTGGCTTTTCTGGATCCGCCCAAAGAAACGACTGCAGCTGCAATCAGGGCTTTGCAGGAGCATGGTGTTACCGTGAAAATACTGACAGGGGACAATGAAAAGGTCACAAAATGTGTTTGCCGTCATGTAGGACTTGCAGCAGAAAAAATGCTGTTGGGTTCTGAGGTGGAAGCTATGAGCAACGAAGAATTGGCGGCAGCGGCAGAGTATACTACTGTTTTTGCCAAATTGGCGCCGGCGCAGAAAGCCAGAGTAGTACGCCTGCTGCGTGAAAATGGACATTCTGTAGGTTATCTCGGCGATGGCATCAACGATGCGGCGGCCATGAAAGCCTCTGATGTTGGTATTTCTGTCGATACGGCCGTGGATATTGCCAAGGAATCGGCGGATGTAATTTTACTGGAAAAAGATTTGCTGGTTTTGGAAAAGGGTATTCTTGAAGGCCGTAAAACCTATGCTAATATGATTAAATATATCAAGATGACGGCTTCGTCTAATTTTGGTAATATTTTTTCGGTTTTGATCGCCAGTGCTTTTCTGCCCTTCCTGCCGATGGCATCGATACATCTGATTTTGCTGAATCTGATTTACGATATCTCCTGTACGGCGATTCCCTGGGATAATGTGGACAAAGAGTTTTTGACCAAGCCCAGAAAATGGGATGCTTCCAGTGTCAGCAAATTTATGCTTTGGATCGGTCCTACAAGTTCTGTTTTCGATATTTTGACCTATGCACTGATGTATTTCATCATTTGTCCGGCCGTTGTCGGCGGCCATTTGTTTCACGAACTGAGTGATCCTGCCCAGCAGGCATTATATATCGCTGTTTTTCAGGCTGGTTGGTTTGTTGAATCAATGTGGACGCAGACGCTGGTTATCCATATGATCAGAACGCCAAAGATTCCATTCCTGCAGAGCCGCGCTTCAGCGCCTGTGACATTACTTACATTTATTGGTATCGCAGTGCTGACAGTGATACCGTTTACAGCGGTGGGACATGCTATCGGGCTGGCTTCGCTGCCTGGTGAATATTTTAGCTGGCTGGCCGCTATTACTTTGGCATATATGCTTTTGGCTACGATGATGAAAAAACTTTATATCAAACGCTATGGAGAACTTCTATAGTTGTTTATAGACGCTGGAACGCATATAATATAAAAATACGAAGCGTAATAAATGGGGGAATGGATTAATGCTGGGGACTATCGTCAATACAAGCACGATCATTGCCGGCAGCGTGCTGGGCAGTGTGTTCAGACAGGGGATCAAAGAAAATTACAAAAAAGCACTCTTTGATGCGTTGGGATTGGCTACTGTTGCTCTGGGAGCTAATGCAGTAGTCAGCAATATGCCGCAGAGCAGGTTTCCCGTCTTGTTCATTCTTAGTCTGGCGCTGGGCAGCATTATCGGTACTTTGCTTGATATCGACGGCCGCTTTCAGCGTCTGGCAGGGCGGTTCAAAGGCGGGTCCGACCTTGGTCAGGGGCTGTCTACGGCAATACTGCTTTTCTGTATCGGGACCCTGTCTATTCTGGGGCCGATAGAAAGCGCGCTGTATGGTAATAATACTTATCTTTTTACTAATGCTACGCTTGATTTTGTAGCTTCGATGGTTTTGGCTTCCGCATATGGCATCGGCATAGCCTTGGCAGGAGTCGTACTGTTTTGCTGGCAGGGGTCGATCTATCTGCTGGCCGGTTGGCTGGCGCCATTTTTGACAGCTGAGCTGATGACAGAAATTTCGATTATCGGCGGAGTTTTTATTATGAGCTCCGGGTTTGCGATTTTAGAATTAAAAAAGTTTAAGACCTTGAATATGCTGCCGGCACTTATTGTTCCTGCAGTTTGGACACTGCTTTTAAAATGTTTTTCCTGAGTAAAAACGGTCTCATTTGAAAATGAGACCGTTTTTTAGTTTTTTTAAGTGATTATCTTAACAAAAAAATAAGTTAAAAGTGTAAAATAGCTGTCATAAAACAGGTTGTGGACTTGTAGAAAAACGTGGCGGTGTTATAATAAAACTGTAAGGAGAATTTAAAACAGCGGTTAGGGCCGAAAAGTTAATTGCTTTTTTAAATTCTCAGTGCTATAATATAGTAAAAGATAATTTTTATTTGTTGCGATTACACACTGCAAATAAATCAAAATTTTGAAAGGTGGTGGCAGTAATGCCAAATTTTGCAAACCCGTTTCAAGGTAATGTCAACAGAAAGTTAACCAAAGAAGAATTGATCCAAGCCGTACGTCTGGATATTGCAGGTGAGCTGGAAGCTATTTACTTGTATGATGCCCATGTACAGGCTACTGATGACGAAGTGGCAAAAATGGTTATTTCCGATATTCGTGACGAAGAAAAAGCCCATGTCGGTGAGTTGATGACTTTGCTGCGTTATCTTGATCCTGCTGAAGCAGAACATTTCATTTCCGGTGAAGGCGAAGTTAAGGAAATGCTTGAAGGCCTTGGTATGAAAGCTGCCGGGATTGCCGATGACAAAACGGAAGTTACCAATAAAGCGACTACCGTAGGCAGCCTGCTGGATAAATAGGAGGTATGGTCATGGAATTTTTAATGCGTGATGATGTTAATCTGTCTGCCGAGCAATGGCAGTCTATTGATAGTGCCGTAATCCAAGCGGCAAGAAATGTTTTGGTTGGACGTAAATTTTTACAGATTTACGGTCCTTTGGGTGCCGGTGCACAAAGTGTGAATGTAGATGTGCTGACTCCTGCTGAAAAAGGCAGTGTAGATTTCTTCGGTGAGGAAGAGGAAGCTGTAAAAGTTACAGGCCGCAGTTTTAAAGAGCTGCCAATGATCTATCGTGATTTTGTATTATCCTGGAGAGATATGGAACAGGCCAGACAGATCGGTATGCCGATCGATTTGGGTGCGGTCAGCGCTGCCGCAAATGCCTGTGCTCAGAAAGAAGACCTGATGATTTTTGCAGGGAATCCGAAAGCCGGTTATGAAGGCCTGGCTACGGCAGAAGGTGCTTTTAAAGTAAAAAAATCCGACTGGAGCAAAGATGAAAATGCTTTCAGCGATGTTGTTAAAGGTCTGCAGCATTTTGCGGACAAGAATTTGAGAGGCCGTTATGCTTTGGCAGTCAGCCCTGACCTATATGCACAGTTACAGCGTTTACAGGTCAGCACCGGATTACTGGAAAGCGAACGCATCAAAACCCTGGTTGGCGGCGGATTATATATGACTCCGGCGTTAGGTCTTAATAAAGCCGTATTGGTCTGCGCTGAACCGCAGAATATGGATCTTGTTATAGGTCAGGACCTTATTACCGGTTATATGGGTTCTGCTAAGCTGAATCACGAATTCCGTGTATTTGAAACAGCTTTGCTGCGGATCAAATGCAAAGATGCAGTAGTGGTTTTTGGCTGATCGTAAAATTTAAAGCCTGCCGGCATATTATGCCGGCAGGCTTTTTACTATGCAGAATAGCAATACTGAAAGCGTATTAATATTTATTTAATAAAAATACTTGATGTTTAATAATTGAAAATAAGCTATAATAAAATAAAAATGGATTATCGGTATTAAGGAGGCCGGGCATGGATAAAAAACGTGGTTATAATATAAAATATTTATTGCTGTTCACTTCAGCAGCTGCGTTGCTGTGCGCTCTGGCTGCATATATCAGCATTAACGATACCTATAAGTATACCCGTGAAAGAGCAGCTTTTCTGGCGGAAAGCTATGGCTCTCAGACGCGCTACGAACTGATGGATCTTTATGATGACGCTTTTGTCCTACGTGAGCTGATCCAGCAGGGTATGCTGGATGCCAAAGGTACAAAAATAGCCGTACACGAAAAAGGTTTTCGCAATATGTCAGAGCTTGGTATCCAGAGAATGAACAATGTCTGTACAGCCTTTGACGATATGGCTTTGATCACAAATGTATCTTTGGCTATGGCAGAAGGTCCGCTGCAGGACGGTATTCCTGAAAAAACTGTGATTTCCTATTGCTTTCCTTATGAAATCAATAAAAGTGCCCTGGGAAAAAATCTGATGATCCAGCCGAAACGGGATGACGCTATCAGGAAAGTGTATCGCAAGCAGGGTGAGTTGGTGATCGAAGGACCGTTCAGAAGGATTCAGGATAATGAGCTGGTACTGACGGGCAGGGTCGCTGTAAAAAAATCTGACGGTTCACCCTGGGGCTTAGTTGCTGTTACTTTGGATATGAATCCGGCAAGTCCGAAATATGCTTTGCAGAACATCAATTTTGCCGCACTGCAGGGGCAGAAATATCGTTATCATTTATACAAGATAGAAAACGGAGCCAAATTGACGATTGCTGCTTCTGACCATGCGGCAATGGCAATGACAGGCGGAATGAAATATGATATCGAACTGCCGAATGCCAGCTGCATCATAGAGGTAGACAAAGCAGGCGGCTGGGTTGGTAATAATATAATTTTTTTGAATGCAGGGATTGCCTTTTTTGTATGGCTGCTGAGTGTTTTTGCCGTAAAAAAATGGCTGGAAAATAAAGAGGCCCACCGTGAGATTGCAGACAGGGAAGAAATACTGCGTCAGATTGCCGATAATATCAACGGAGGCGTTTTGACACTGGTCAATGATGCCGGCTTCTGCATCCGTTATGCTAACGATGGATTTCTAAAATTGATTGGTTATACAAGGGAAGAATTGGAAAACGTACCTTCGTTTTTGAGGGCGCATTTGATATATGAAGAGGATGCGCCTAAATTTCAGGCATTACTGGATGGTGTCTGGCATCTTAATGATAAGATCGATTTGGAGATGCGCCTGCTGCATAAAAACGGGCATTATATACCTGTTTTGATCCGTGGCAGCGTGGGGATAGATAAAGACGGCATGCTGGTAATGTACTGCGTTATTGTTGATATCAGTGAACAAAAGCGTATCATCCAGGAACTGGAACTTGAGAAGGAGCGTTATGATCTTTTAGTGCAGGCTTCCAACGAAATAATTTTTGATGTGGACGTGCTGCCGGAGCATATTGCCTGGTCGCCTCTGTATCGCAGGATTTTTGGCTTTGAACCTTTTGGTAAGCTTGCTTCTGAGTCTGCGCCTCCGTTAAAATCGGAGCCCGATAAAAATATTGCCGTTATCAGTGCGTTTATCCATAAAATTATTGCAAAGAAGCATTCCGACAGTGAAGAACTGCTGCTCAGTTATGCCAATGGCGAGCAGCACTGGTTCAGGATCCGGGCTAACTGCATCATCAAAAAAGAAACAGTGATCCGCCTGGTAGGCAAGCTGGATAATATTGATGCAGAAATGCTTGAAAAAGAAAAGCTGCAGGATATGAGCCGTATCGATCAGCTGACAGGAGTTTATAATAAAGCCGGCTTTAAAACTGTGGTGGAACCACTGTTGAAAGAAAGCGGTTCGGGCAGCTTTATCTTCACTGACCTGGATAATTTTAAAACAGTCAACGATACCTTAGGGCATCAGACAGGCGATAAAGTTTTACAGGAAATGGCAGCAAAGCTGCAGCAGTTTTTCCGTTCCGACGATATTATCGGTCGTTTTGGCGGTGACGAATTTTATATTTATGCACCGGGGCTTTCGCCGGAGGCGACAGTCAAAAGGGCGGAGGATTTATGCCGTATCCTGCATACTACCTATGATGGCGTTACTGTTTCTGCCAGCATTGGCATTTGCTATTTCCCTGAGCATGGCCGGGATTTTGACAAGCTGGTGCATTTGGCTGATGTGGCCGCGTATGTTGTAAAAGAAAGAGGCAAGGGCGGTTATCATGTTTATGAGCCGGGTGATAAAATTTAATTTTGCTTGCTATTGCCGGCAAAAGATGATAAAGTTAATTTAATATCATAAGTCGATCCACTGGGGGCGCATTATGCTGAGAGGCCGCAAGGCCGACCCTTAGAACCTGATTTCCGGGTAATGCCGGCGTAGGGAAGTGGCGTAAGCGCGAGCCAAAGCCAATTTCCTGTGGGAGATTGGCTTTTTATTTTGAAGGGGGAGTTTAATAATGGCAACACAGATGCAGTTGGCCCGTCAGGGCATAATCACAGAAGCGATGCTTCAGGTAGCGGCGCAGGAACAATTGGCGCCTGAGGTCATCAGGGCTGGTGTAGCGGCAGGAACAATAGCTGTTTGCTGCAATATCAACCACAAAAATCTTGTGCCGCGCGGTGTAGGTCAGGGCTTGGCAGTCAAGGTCAATGCCAATATCGGTACTTCCAGCGCTTATCCTGATCCTGAACCTGAGCTGGCTAAGCTGCGCGCTGCTATTGATGCCGGTGCCGATTCTGTGATGGATCTTTCTACAGGCGATAATATCGACGCTTCACGTAAGGCTATCATTGCTGCATCCACTGTAATGGTTGGTACGGTACCGATTTATCAGGCAACAGTAGAAACTATTAAAAAACGCGGTGCCGTTGTTGAAATGACGAAAGAGGACCTGTTTGAAGTTATCCGTCAGCAGGCTGCCGACGGTGCTGATTTTATGACGATCCACTGCGGTATCAACCGTCAGGTTCTGCACGCTCTTGTCAGCGAAGGGCGCGTTATGGACGTTGTCAGCCGCGGCGGCAGTTTTATTACCGGCTGGATGCTGCATAATGATCGTGAAAATCCTTTATATGAATATTATGATGAAATATTGGACATCTGCGCGGAATATGATGTAACGATCAGTTTAGGTGACGGACTGCGTCCCGGCTGCCTGGCAGATGCTACAGACAGGGCGCAGATTCAGGAGCTTTTGAATTTGGGGGAATTGACCCAGCGGGCCTGGCAGCGCGGTGTACAGGTAATGGTTGAAGGACCGGGACATGTTCCGTATAATCAGATTGCAGCTAATATGCAGCTGCAGAAGCGTTTATGTCATGGTGCGCCTTTTTATGTTTTGGGGCCATTGGTAACTGATATAGCGCCTGGTTACGATCATATTACTTCTGCCATTGGCGGTACTCTGGCCGCGGTCAGCGGCGCTGACTTTTTATGTTATGTAACGCCGGCCGAACATTTGGGGCTGCCTGACATTGACGATGTACGCGAAGGCGTGATCGCAACGAGGATCGCGGCTCATGCTGCCGATATTGCCAAGGGACTGCCCCAGGCTATAGCCTGGGACAGGGAAATGGCTGTCGCACGTAAAAATCTTGACTGGCCGGAACAGATTCGTCTGGCACTCGACCCGGTGAAGGCGCAGGCTTACCGCGACAAGAAGAATAAGGCGGAGGATGAAGCTTGTTCCATGTGCGGCGATTACTGCGCTGTCAAGATCGTGGGACAATATTTGGAAGCGCACAGGAAAAAACAATAATAACCGTAAAAAGAGGACTTACATATGTAAGTCCTCTTTTTTATCAGTCTTTGTATAAATAATCCTGTACTTTGCTGTGACTGTCTTCAGGTCCGACCATGATGAAGACGTCCCCCGCTTCGAAAAGCGCGTAGGGGCCAGGCGAAACGATCAGCTCTTCGCCTTTGCGGATAGCGACGACGGTAACACCGGTACTTTGCCAGAAGTTTATTTCCGAGATCATCTGTCCCAGGAAACGGCAGTCTTGAGTTATTTTTACTTCATAAGGCAAGATAGGTGATGCCAAACGGAATTTTTCAATATATTCAAGCAGCTGATGGACATTATCTAAAATATCGTCCTGTTGTTTTTTCTGTTGTTCTGATAAGGTTTCGATATTTTTTTTCAGTTCGGTAATGGTAGAAATATTGCGGAAACGGCTTACCAGCTGTGAGGCCCGTTCGGCCGAAAGCACTGTGCTGCCGCTGCCTGATTCAATGGCGACGATGCCGACATCCTGCAGCATGAACATGGCGCGGCGGATCGTTTCAGGAGAAACGGCATAATGAGCTGCAAGCATGGAGCGTCCGTAAATTTTTTCACCGGCCTTATATTTGCCGGCAGCTATCTTGGAAGCGATATCGATAGCGATTTTCTGATAGATTGGTTCTGCTATTTTGTGTTTGTTAGCCATGGTATAGTCCTTTACAGTAAAAATTTAGTAAAAATCAACAGGCTTAAAATTTATATTTGTCTGCTGGCAAGGCGCAGCAGCAGACTCCACAAGTGGCCTGACAGGCGGCTGCGGAGATTTTCCGAAACAAACTGTTAACTGACAGCTGCAGATCTTCGCAGTGTAAAAAAGTAATTAAAGTAAATTGACAAGCTTTTATAAGTAAGTTAAACTAAAAAACAGATAGAAGCAACTCAATAATAACATAAAGTTGTCGGATTGAAAAGGGGGGAGTTTTGATGAAGAAAAAAATACTGCAGCTGTTGGGTATGGTTTTGTTTGTAGGCCTGCTGGCAGGCTGCGGCAGCAATAATGAAAAAACGGTAGTTTTTTCTGATGCCGGCTGGGACAGTGTGAAGTTTCATAACGCGGTAGCCGGTTTGATTGCAGAAAAGGCTTATGGTTTAAAAGTAGAAACGATGAACGGCTCGACGCCGATTATGGAAGCGGCGCTGGTGCGCGGTGATGTGGACGTAAATATGGAGCTCTGGACGGATAACGTTGCTACCTATCAGGCTGATAAAGCCGCTGGTGGGATAGTCGATCTGGGAATCAACTTCGATGATAATAAACAGGGCCTGTATGTACCGCGTTATGTGATCGAAGGTGATCCCCAGCGTGGCATTGCGCCGATGGCGCCTGATCTGCACAAGGTTTCTGATCTGGCCCGCTACAGTAAACTTTTTGTGGATGAAGAAAATCCTTCCAAAGGGCGTATTTACGGAGCCATCCCCGGTTGGGCGGTCGATGAAGTAATGTTTAAAAAGTATAAGCACTACGGGCTGGATAAAAATTATGTGTATTTCCGTCCAGGCAGCGAGGCGACCTTAAGCACAGCTTTTGTAACGGCTTACGAAAAAGGTTTGCCGATCGTTGGCTATAATTGGGAACCGACCTGGATCAGCGGCAAGCTGGATCTGGTGCTTTTAGAAGACGCGCCGTATAATCAGGCCGGGTTTGAAGCAGGTGAAACAGCTGCGCCATCAGTAGTTGTCATGGTATCGGCTAACAGCCGTTTTCCAAAACGGCAGCCTGAGTTTACAGAGTTCCTGAAAAAGTATCATACTTCCAGTGCTTTAACAGCGGAAGCTCTCGCTTATATTGCCGATAATAAGGCGACTTATGACCAGGCGGCCCGTTGGTTTTTACAAAAACATGATAATCTGCTTACGCAATGGCTGCCGCCCGATAAGGCCCAGACCATGCGGGCTGCGTTAAAAGAACAGTAAGGGGGCGGGCATATGACAAGTTGGTTGTTGAATTTTCCTAATATCAATCTGAATATAGCAGAACCGATAGATGAATTTGTACGTTATATCAATATTAATTACGGCGAGGTTTTTGTTGCCGCCAAAAAGATGCTCAGTATTTTTATTAACGGCATCAACGGCGCACTGGATATGATTCCCTGGTGGCTGATGATTCTGCTGGTAGTTTTTGCCACAAAAAAACTGATGAACAGCTACAGAAACGGTGTCATTTACGGCGGCCTGCTGTTTATGATCGGTGCCTGCGGGTATTGGCATATGATGAATGAAACTTTAGCTATCGTGATCACGGCAGTAATTTTTTCATTGCTGATAGGTTTGCCGATCGGGATCGCTCTGGCGGCGGTACGCGGCGCTGATACGATCGTGCGGCCGATACTGGACGCGATGCAGACGATGCCGACCTTTGTTTATATGATACCGGCAGTTATGCTGCTGGGACCAGGAAAGGTGCCGGCGGTTCTGGCAACAGTAGTTTATGCTGTGGTGCCTGTTATCAGGCTGACCAGTCACGGTATCCGCCAGGTCGATCAGGAGGTTGTTGAGGCCTCCCGCTCGTTTGGTTCCTCCAGCTGGCAGACTTTGTTTAAGGTGCAGATACCTCAGGCGCTGCCAACGATCATGACAGGTATCAACCAGACGATGATGATGGCGGTGGCGATGGTAGTTACCTGTGCCATGATCGGTGCGAACGGACTTGGTATGGAAGTTTTGATCGCTATTAACCGTATGGAATCCGGACGCGGCATTATCGCCGGTTTCGCCATTGTTATTATTGCGATCATTATTGATCGTCTGACACAGAGCCTGGTGCAGAAGGAGGGTAAATGATGCAGGAAAAAGATACGGTTTTAGAAGTGAAAAACTTATATAAATTGTTTGGTCCATATGACTTCCTGGATGAAAGAAAAGCTGCCTTCAAGCTGTTGGAGCTTGGAGCCAGCCGGATGGACGTTATGGAAACGACAGGTATCATGGCTGCGATCAGCGATGTTTCCTTCAGCGTCAAAAGAGGTGAGCTTTTTGTACTTATCGGTTTATCAGGCAGTGGTAAATCAACTATCGTACGCTGCCTTAATATGCTGCATAAGCCGACAAAGGGCGAAATTCTGATCGATGGCGAGGACATTACCAAATATAATGAAAAACAGCTGCAGGAGCTGAGGCGTACGAAGGTTTCCATGGTCTTTCAAAACGGCGGGCTTTTGAGCCATCGCGATGTACTGGGTAACGTGGCCTATGGATTAGAAGTACGCGGTGTCGGCAAAGAAGAACGTGAAAATAAGGCTATGGAAATGATCAATATGGTCGGACTGACGGGTTATGAGCACGAAAAACTCAGCAGCTTGTCAGGCGGGATGAAACAGCGTGTAGGTATAGCCAGGGCGCTTGCTAATGATCCTGATATACTTCTGATGGATGAAGCTTTTTCGGCGCTTGATCCTCTAGTCAAAAACGATCTGCAGTTTGAGCTGCTGCGGATCCAGGAACGCATGGGTAAAACAATTGTTTTTATTACCCATGATATCAACGAAGCCTTTAAGCTTGGTAACAGAGTAGGTATCCTGCGCGACGGCAGAATGGTGCAGATCGATACGCCGGAACAGATGCTTGCAAACCCTGCAGATGATTATGTTAAGAAATTTATCCATAATGTCAATACCAGTAAGGTCTTTTGCGTGCGTAATATTATGTCTACGCCCAGCTGTATCGTTAAAGACAGCGACGGTGCCAATACGGCGCTTACCAGTATGCGCGCCAACGGCGTGTCCAGCGCTTATGTGGTCGGAGATCATATGAACTTCATCGGTATCGTTACCCTGGAGGGAGCTTTGGCTGTCCGTGACGGGAAAAAGACTTTCAGCGAAGCGATCATACGCGATGTGCTCCAGGTCAACGATCTGGACGCTCCCGTTGCTGATATAGTGCCTTTGGCAGCTAATGCTGCCTTTCCGCTGGCCGTGGTTGATGAAGAAAAAGTATTCCGTGGTATTATCACCAAGGCTTCTGTCTTGTCTTCCTTTGTTGCCTGAAAATCAGCAGATGTTAAAAATAAAAGAAGAGCTGCCAAAGCAGCTCTTCTTTTATTTGGTCATAAGGCTATTTTGGCGAGATGATCGCCGTCAAGCCTATAGCCGTAATTTTTGCGCGGGTCCCAATAATTGACCCGTACAATGTCGCCCTCTTGTAAAGCTTTTTCTAATTCTGTGCTGTCTAAAAGCCCCTTGCGGGTAATAAGATTTGTCAGAATAGTAAAGTTTTCCGCCTGTACTTCGATAGAATTAGCGATACAGTCTTTGCCGCTGTCACTGCCGTCACTTTTCAGCAGATCAAGATAAACACTGCGTCCTTTCAGATATTCGCTGATATCAAAGGCAAGCTTGTCAATGCCTTTGGCATCCTGGTCAAAAAGTCGTGGAGTTTTATTAAAAACGACCACGATGCCTGCGTGAGCTTTGGCTAAGATGTTGATAGGTTTTCCGCCGTGTTTGTTTGGTATAGTCAAGTGAGCTGTGGCAGCGTCATTGGCTGTATCTATTTTAATCCTGGGAATACGGGCTTGAAGAGCATTTGCAATGTAGTTAACAATCGTCTGCAAATTCAACACCTCCGTAGCATTATTATAGCATTTGTCAATAAATTGAGTAGTTTTAAAAATTTACAAAATACTTGCATAATATTCACATGTATACATGCGAAGGAAATTTACAAAAGTAATTAAATAGTGTATACTAATTGTGTGAGCAAGGGTGAACTATGTCTTGCCGCACATTTATTTTGCGTATCACTGGAACCGATAAGGCCGGTTCCCATATCTTGTACTCTAATTAAAAGAAAGAAGGGGATCAAATGACAAAAATGAAAACTATGGACGGTAATACGGCAGCGGCGTATATATCTTATGCGTTCACCGATGTCGCAGCTATCTACCCTATTACCCCGTCCTCTACCATGGCCGAAGTTGTAGACGAATGGGCTGCTCAAGGTCAGAAAAATGTTTTTGGTCAAACTGTAAAAGTATTGGAAATGCAATCTGAAGCTGGTGCTGCCGGTGCCGTACACGGTTCTTTGCAGTCCGGTGCTTTAACAACAACCTACACTGCTTCGCAAGGTCTCCTTCTGATGATTCCTAATATGTACAAAATGGCAGGCGAACTGCTGCCGGGCGTGTTCCATGTTTCTGCCCGTGCTTTAGCTGCCAGCTCACTGTCTATTTTCGGCGACCACCAGGACGTTATGGCTACACGCCAGACAGGTTTTGCGCTGCTTGCTGAAAGCGGAGTACAGGAAGTTATGGATCTGTCGGCAGTGGCTCATTTGTCTGCTATCAAAGGTCGTGTTCCTTTTATTAACTTCTTTGACGGTTTCCGTACTTCCCACGAAATTCAGAAAATAGAAACTCTGGCTTATGATGATCTGGCTAAACTGATCGATTATGATGCGGTCACTGCTTTCCGTAATCGCGGGCTCAATCCCGATAATCCAGTCGTTCGCGGCACTGCTCAAAATCCTGATATCTATTTCCAGACCCGTGAAGCTGTAAACTCTTACTATGAAGCTTTGCCCGGTATCGTTGAAGAATATATGAACGAGATCAACAAGCTGACTGGACGTAAATATGGTCTGTTCAACTATTATGGTGCTCCGGATGCGGAAGAAATCATCATCGCTATGGGCAGTGCCTGCGAAACGATCCAGACTGTTGTCGAAAAACTCAACGCTGAAGGCAGGAAGGTCGGCCTTCTGGCTGTGCATCTGTATCGTCCGTTCTCGATCAAACATTTTATGGCTGCTGTTCCTAAAACAGTTAAACGTATTGCTGTTATGGACCGCACCAAAGAACCCGGTTCCTTTGGCGAACCGTTATACATGGATGTGCGCGGCGCTTTCTACGAAGCAGAGATTTCACCGCTCATCATCGGCGGCCGTTATGGCCTGGGCAGTAAAGAGCTGACTCCGTCTGAAGTGCTGGCGGTTTTTGAAAATCTTACTGCAGCAGAACCGAAAAATAATTTCACTGTAGGCATCGTTGACGATGTTACCAATACCTCTTTGGCGGTAACTACCTCGCTGGATACTACTCCTGCCTCTACCAAAAGCTGTAAATTCTGGGGCCTGGGCAGTGACGGCACTGTCGGCGCCAACAAAAGCGCGATCAAGATTATCGGCGACCATACGGATATGTATGCGCAGGGTTACTTCTCCTACGATTCTAAAAAATCCGGTGGTATCACTGTCTCGCATCTGCGCTTCGGGCATGAGCCGATCCGCGCTCCGTATCTGATCACTTTTGCAGACTTTGTAGCCGTACATAATCAGTCTTATGTAGACAAATATGATGTTACCGCAGGCCTGAAAAAAGGCGGTACCTTCCTTTTGAACTGCAACTGGTCTATGGAAGAGCTGGAAACGCATCTGCCGGGCAATATCAAACGCTACATTGCTAAAAATGCTGTTAATTTCTATACTATCGACGCGGTGAAGATCGCTCAGGAAATCGGTTTGGGCGGACGTATCAATATGATCATGCAGTCAGCCTTCTTCAAACTGGCGGATATTATTCCTTTGGCTGATGCCGTCAAGTATCTGAAAGAAGCTGTCGATCATTCCTACGGACTGAAAGGCCAGGCTATTCTTGACATGAACTATGCGGCTATCGACCGCGGTGTAGATGCTATTGTGAAGATCGATGTACCTGCAGCCTGGGCTGATGCTGCTGGTGACGCCAATATCGCAGTTACCGGCAACGAATTTATCGATAATATACTGACTCCAGTCAATCGTCTGGAAGGCGATAACCTGCCTGTCAGCACCTTTAATAAAAATGTCGACGGTACTTTCCCCAGCGGCACTTCCGCTTACGAAAAACGCGGTATCGCGATCAATGTACCGGAATGGCAAATGGATAAATGTATTCAGTGCAACCAATGTTCCTTCGTTTGCCCGCATGCAGTCATCCGTCCTGTTCTGATGACAGAAGCAGAAGCTGCCAACGCTCCGCAGGGACTGGAATACAAAGATGCCATCGGAGCTAAAGAACTTAAATTCCATATGGCTATTTCACCGCTGGATTGCACCGGCTGCGGCAACTGCGCGCAGGTTTGCCCGGCTAAAGAAAAAGCTCTGGTTATGAAACCTCTGGAAAGTCAATTGGCCAAAACTGCTCATTGGGATTATACTGCCCATCAGGTTACGGCCAAACCTAATCCGATGAACAAAAATACTGTCAAAGGCGTTCAGTTTGAACAGCCCTTGCTTGAGTTCTCCGGCGCCTGTGCCGGCTGCGGCGAAACTCCGTATGCCAAACTGGTTACACAGCTTGTTGGTGACCGCATGATGATCGCCAACGCTACGGGCTGTTCCTCTATCTGGGGGGCCAGTGCGCCTTCCATGCCGTATACTACTAACAGCAAAGGCCATGGTCCCAGCTGGGCAAATTCTCTTTTTGAGGATAATGCCGAATATGGTTTGGGTATGTACCTGGGTGTAAAACAATCCCGCGAGCGTGTTGCTGAAATGGTAAAAGCAGTTTTGGCTGCCGAGATTCCGGCTGATCTGAAAGCAGCAATGCAGGATTGGCTCGATAATATGGACGTCAGCGAAGGCACTCGTGAACGTGCGGAAGCATTGACGGCCGTTTTGGAAAAATATCAGGACCAATGCGATAAATGCGCAGCTCTGTATAAAGAAAAACAATTCTTTGTCAAACGCAGTCATTGGATCTTTGGCGGCGACGGCTGGGCTTATGACATCGGTTACGGCGGTCTGGATCATGTTCTGGCTTCGGGTGAAAACGTTAACGTTATGGTTTTTGATACCGAAGTTTATTCAAATACCGGTGGTCAATCGTCCAAAGCCACACCGGCTGCAGCTATTGCCAAATTTGCTGCCAGCGGCAAAAAGACCAAGAAAAAAGATCTGGGCATGATGGCCATGAGCTATGGTTATGTTTATGTGGCCCAGATTTCTATGGGTGCCGATAAGAATCAAACTTTGAAGGCGATTGCAGAAGCGGAAGCTTATGACGGACCGTCCCTTATCATTGCTTATGCTCCGTGTATCAACCACGGATTGAAAGCGGGTATGGGCTGCAGCCAGCTGGAAGCTAAACTTGCTGTAGACTGCGGTTATTGGGCAACCTACCGTTATAATCCTGCTTTGAAAGAAAAAGGTGAGAATCCTTTCGTATTGGATTCTAAAGAGCCTACTGCTGATTTCAGAGAGTTCCTTTTGGGCGAAGTTCGTTATTCTTCCCTGCTCAAACAGTATCCTGAAACAGCTGAAGCACTGTTCGCCAAAACTGAACAGGATGCTAAAGAACGTTTGAATAACTATAAACGTTTGGCTGGCAAAGCATAAGCCCTGCTGTAATAAAAAACAAACCGCCGTCGGTTTTGACGGCGGTTTTTGTTTTCGGGTGTGCTGTGCAGTCTACGGCATTCAAGAGGTATTTGTTGGAACTTGACGAGAAGGCATATTTGCCGTATAATATCAAAATAGCACGGAGAGGTGGTCGAGTGGTTTAAGGCTCTGGTCTTGAAAACCAGCGAGGTGCAAGCCTCCGTGGGTTCGAATCCCACCCTCTCCGCCATATTTTTACAACAGCGTTGTAGGGGCCTCGTAATAAATATTTGCGTTGGTACTCTTGAAAAAAATATCAGGATAGTGTATACTATCCAAGTAAGTCAAACGGAGTGGTACTCAAGTGGCTGAAGAGGACGGTTTGCTAAATCGTTAGACGGGGTGACTCGTGCGTGGGTTCGAATCCCACCCACTCCGCCACTATTAAAAGTTTCAGAGCCTTCGAGATTTTTCTCGAAGGCTCTTTTTCTATGTCTGGATAAAGTTTTAAAAGTTTTTCTGGTTTAAATACGCTGTTTCTGTGTAATAAACTTATCAGAAAATGAATAGAAAAAAATTTAAAGTGGCTTTTTATGAAGAAATAGTTGAATATTTGGAAGTTAGTAATACAATGAAAACATAACTTTGTTAAGCTTGAGGGGGCGAAAATAGTGAAATCAGAAAATAATATTGTTGAGGGTGCGCTCAAGGTCCACAAACTTACCTTTTGGGAAGCTGCCATGATCATTGTCGGCGCTAACATCGGGTCCGGCATTTTAGGACTGGCCTATTCGGCCAGAAAAGCCGGCTGGCCGGTATTGATGCTGTGGCTGATCATAGCAGGATTTTTTACGACGGCGTCAATGCTGTATGTGGCTGAAACTACGTTAAGGACCAGAAAGGTCATGCAGCTGCCGGGACTTGCTAAAAAATATGTGGGCGAGCTGGGAGCCTGGCTTGTCTTTATCTCAGTGGCGGCAAATACCATTGGCTGCCTGATTGCTTATACTAATGGCAGCGGCAGGATTTTAAGCGAGATGTTCGGTCTTTCTACACAGATCGGCAGTTTGCTTTTTTCTGTTCCGGCTGTTATTGTAGTCTGGTTTGGCCTGAAAGCGACCGGCGTAGCTGAGAAAGTTATCAGCTTTGGAATGATGGCGTTGCTGGCGGTGATCATAGCAGCATCTTTTTTAGCTGAGAACTCTGATTTGTCCAATGCGATTTTTACAAACTGGACTTATGCGATACCGGTTTTCAATGTTGCGATCTTTTGTTATATCGCTCAGTATGCCGTTCCTGAACTGGCAAGAGGTTTGGCACATGATCAGCAGAAGCTGGCGCCGGCTATTGTTACGGGAATGTCATTGACGATGGTTTTGCTGGCTTTGGTGCCGCTGGCAGTACTTTCTTTGACGGGGCCGGAAAATGTAACGCAGGTAGCAACTATTGCCTGGGGCAAGGCTTTGGGGGAATGGGCCTTTTTTACGGCCAATCTGTTTGCTCTTGCTGCGATGATGACTTCCTATTGGGCAGTTGCCGGCAGTTTTCTTACCAACATCGTGGATAAGTTTAATTTTAAATCGGAGGACGATGTTAAGACCAGGCTGTTTGTTTTGGCATGTGTGGTTATTCCTCCGTTTATTTTGGCGTATAGCGGCTTGGTAAGCTTTGTCGACGCTATTTATCTGGCTGGTACGTTCGGCGGTGTCATTATGTCCGTGCTTCCTGTTTTGATGCTGCGTTCGGCAAGGAAAACAGGTGATATGGAACCTTCATGGCAATGCGGCTGGATCGCGTCTGCCTGGGTGCAGTGGTCAATGATCGTTTTATTCTGCGGTGCTGCTTTGTATGCTGTTTTAGGGTTGTTTGGCCTGCTGCCTGCAGCCTGGTAAGGAGATGACGAAAATGAAAATTTTTGCAAAAGATAAAGTCGTTTTTAACTTCAGTAAAGCTAATCAGCCGGTATATTTTGTGGAACCCGGAGAAACGTTTTGGGTCGAAACCGATGATTGTTATAGCGGGCAGATAAAAACAGAAACGGTTTTAAGACCTGATATCGATATAAGCATTATGGACTGTTCTGTGGGTCCTATCGCTGTGAGCGGGGCTGAACCGGGTGACGTTCTCTGCGTTGAGGTACTGGCTATTCAGCTGGCTGAGCAGGGGGTGATGGTTACATCTCCCGGTTTGGGAGTGCTGGGTGAAAAAATCACAGAAGCGCACACTAAAATAATTCCCATCAAAAATGGCTTTGCTGAATTCAATGAAAAAATAAGACTGCCGTTAACGCCGATGATCGGCGTGCTTGGCGTTGCTCCGGCGGAAGGCAGCGTGCATTGCGCTGTTCCAGGTGATCACGGTTCTAATATGGATACCAAGCTCATTAAGGTCGGCTCCAAAGTGTATTTGCCGGTATTTGTCAGCGGTGCCAATTTGGCGTTGGGCGATCTGCATGCCTGTATGGGTGACGGCGAGCTGAGCGGGACGGGAATAGAGACAGCCGGCAGAGTATGCCTGCAGGTGGAAGTTATCAAAGACCGGAAGCTGGCGCGTCCGATGCTTGAAACTCCTGATGCTGTTTATACGCTGGCCAGCAGAGCTGATATTCAGGAAGCTATCCAAACAGCAGTGCATGACATGGTAGAATTTTTAATGCTGAAAAAAGAATTGGATTTTGCTGATGCCTACAGACTGTTGAGTGCTGCCTGCGATATTCAGATCAGCCAGTTGGTGAATGATAATATCACTGTAAGGGTAAAAGCACCGAAACTGGATCTGCAGTTGGAGTCTGTTTTCTGAAACAGCAGAATAAACATAAAAAAATAAAACCACCCTGTTTATTACGGGTGGTTTTATTTTCAGCCCAGGCCGTTGAAGCGTGCCAAAGTATCATAAACTGTATGCGCCAGCTTATTTTTGTAAGCAGCAGGCAGCTGTTTTAAAACAGCAGATTCTTCTATCAAAGCTGCCAGGCTGTTTAAATTCGACATTTGGCAGCAGTTGGGCAGCAGGATATTGCTGATGATCAGCGACAGAGCGGGCAAATGTGTTTCCGGCTCCTGCTGCCAGTTATCAGGCAGGGCTTGTGCTATTGCAGTTTCTAAAAGAGTGGCGATATTTGTCATGATAGACCTCGGTTTTCGGTTTCTTGAAAATAGTATAACATAGGAAGGCTGATGTTGCTGAAACTGTAGACAAAAAAGAATTAATAGCATATAATTTGATGTAATATAAATAAAATAGTTAGAAGAATTTCAATAATATGCTTGTGTAATAATTTATGGGGAATTAAAAAGTTGGGTGTGAAAACGTGTACCATTATAAATTACAGGTATTGATTTTAAGCCAGGATAATCGTATATATGATGCTGTCAGTGCTCTTGAACCGCTGGCTGGTTTTGAGCACGAGCTGCTTTTAAGGCAGTCGGCAGACGCAGCTGTTAAAACTGCTGATGTTATTGTCTGTGAATTGTCAGGAGCAGTTTTGGCAGAGCTTGTCAAAAACTCTAAGCCGGATGCCGCAATAGTTTTTTGTGCTGAGCCGCAAACTGCAGAGCAGCTGGATGCAGCTGTTTACCAGTCGCTGACAGATCTTTGGATCAGGCCATGTACTGAAGCTTTTGTGGCTTTTAGGCTGCACAGACTTTTTGAACATATCAAGATCATAAAAGACTGTCATCTGGCGCAGCGTTATCTTGATACCGGAATCAACAGTATTCCCAGCCTGATCTGGTTTAAAGATATCCGCGGCGCGCATTTAAAGGTCAATGACAGTTTTTGCCGTGCCGTTGGTAAGACCAAGGCAGATGTTGAAGGCCGCGGCCATTATTATATCTGGGATATGAAAAAGGAAGAATACGAGCAGGGTGAGTATATTTGTCTGGAATCGGAAGAGATCGTCCTGCAGGAAAAGAAAACCTGTATTTTCGACGAAAAGGTCAAAACTAAGCATGGAATGCGGCAGTTTAAGACTTACAAGTCGCCGATTTTTGATGATAATGAGCAGTTGATCGGCACTGTTGGCATCGCGCACGACGTCACTGATCTGGAAAATATGGGGGCGGAGCTGGAAGTTATCCTGCGTAATCTTCCTTTTGCGGTTTTGCTGACTAACGAGGCCGGCAAGATCATCAATGCCAATGATATCTGCTCGCAGTATTTTACAGAAGGAAAAGAAGCTATGATCGGGCAGGAGTATCAGCAGTGGAAGCAGCAGAATTTAGCTGATATGAGTGAGATCAATGCAAAAGGCTATGCCGATGCAAAAGTGCTTGTCGGTCGGCGTGAAAAAAATCTGGAGATTTACGAAAAGCCTATTTTTGATGTTTTCGGTACGGCTGTAGGTATGCTGTGCATGTGCCGCGACGTAACTGTTGAACGGCTGCTGGAAAAGAAAATTATTTACAGTGCCAACACCGACCAGCTGACAGATCTTTATAACCGCCGTTATTTTTATGAATATATGACGCGTAATAAAATCATGTCTAAGCATGTCAACCTTTTTTATATCGACCTTGATAATTTTAAAAAGATCAACGATGAATATGGACATCAGGCCGGAGATACGGTTTTGGTAATGGTAGCCAAGCTGCTGAAGCAGACCTTCGGAGCTGAATTTATTGCCCGTGTCGGCGGCGACGAGTTTTTAGCGGTAGTTTTAGGCTCGAAGACAGATGCGGAGCTGGCAATTTTGGCAGAAAGATTTTTGAGCAGTCTGCAGCAGACGATTGCCGACAATGCTAAGTTTGCCGTGCTGTCAGCCAGCATCGGCATTGCCGTCAGCAATGCGCTTACGGATGTCGACCTGCTGATACGTCAGAGTGACTCGGCCTTGTACGAAGCCAAAAGAAACGGCAAGAAACAGTATAAAATATATCACAAATGACCATAAAAGCACTTTGCCGGGTATATAAAGGTAAAGTGCTTTTAGTTTTCCGGCGCATCAGAAAAAATTTATTGATGTTTTAACAATGATAATGTAATTATTATTTGTTGCAATTATAATCATTAATGGTTAAAATTAAGATATAAATAAAATATATTGATAAAAGGAGCGATTATTATGGCAGTTGTACATATTACTAATGAAACTTTCGAAAAAGAAGTTATGCAGGCTGAAGGGAAAGTCCTGGTAGATTTTTGGGCATCCTGGTGCGGCCCCTGCCGTATGCTGGGACCGGTTATTGATCAGCTGGGCAGCGAACTGACTGATGTGAAAGTCTGCAAGATCGATGTTGATGTCAATCAGGATCTGGCAGCAAAGTATAAAGTTGAAACGATTCCTACCCTGGTCGTGTTTGAAGGCGGCAAGGAAGTGAAACGTTCTGTCGGCGTACAGCCGAAGCCGGCTATTTTGGCAATGCTGAAATAAATTGCGGCTGGGAAGCGGTGAAACTATGACTGAAAAACAAATTATGACTGATGTTTTGATCGTCGGCGCAGGTACTGCGGGCTTGACGGCGGCAGTCTATGCCGCTCGTGCTGGTAAATCTGTTAAACTGGTCGAGCAGTATTTGCAGGGCGGGCAGATCATCAATGCTTCGCATGTAGAGAATTTCCCCGGCTTTGAATCCATTGCCGGCTTTGAATTTGCCGAAGCACTTTATAATCAGGCTATCAAAATGGGTGCGGAAATCGTTTACGATAAAGTGACCGGACTGCAGGATTACGGCAGCCATAAAGGCGTACAGACTGAATATGGCGGCGAACTGCTTGCAAAAGCAGTGATTCTGGCGACCGGTGCGCGGGTGCGTCCGCTGGGCCTGGAAAATGAAGACCGTTTTATTGGTTCCGGCGTTTCCTACTGCGCTACCTGTGACGGAGCCTTTTTTAAAGATAAAAACGTGGCCGTTGTCGGCGGCGGCAATACAGCGCTCGATGATGCGCTGGTATTGAGCTTTACCAGTAAAAAGGTTTATCTCATCCATCGCAGCGATACTTTCAGCGGCGAAAAACGGTTGCTGGAAAAGCTGCAGGAGCATGATAACGTTGTTTTCATTCTTGACAGTGAAGTAACAGCCATCAATGGCTCTGAACGGCTGGAGTCGCTGGGCATCCGCAATAAGGTCAGCGGCGAGGAACAGACGCTGGATGTCGATGCCGTTTTTATCGCTATCGGCCATGTTCCGGATAATAAAGCTTTCGCGTCTTTGGTTGAGCTGGACGCTTATGGTTACATTAAAACTGATGAAAATTGTGCGACTTCCTGTCCCGGCATTTATGCTGCCGGCGACGGCCGCGTTAAAAAGGTGCGCCAGCTGACGACGGCTGCCGCTGATGGTACGGAAGCTGCCCTGGCGGCTTGCGATTACATTGACCTTTTATGATGGACGAATGGGTGGAACAATCTTTTTAAGGATCGTGATACCTGATGAATATTGATTTGGATATGTACCAAATGACTGCTGTAGCAGTAGTTGTATACTATGTTGGCCTGCGTTTAAAACGCAGGTTCAATATTTTTGACCAGTACTGTATCCCGGCTCCGGTTATCGGCGGCGTTCTGTTTTCGCTGCTGAATCTGGTCATGACGACCGGAGGCTTTTGGCATTTGACGTTGGATACATCGCTGCAGGGATTTTTTATGACGATGTTTTTTACCAGCATTGGTTATACGGCCAGCTTGCGTATGCTGAAAGAAGGCGGACTCAGCGTTTTGAAGCTGGTAGCTGTCTGCGCCGTGCTTATCGTTCTGCAGAACCTTGTTGGTATCGGACTGGCCTCGGTTTTTAATTTGGGGCCGCTGATCGGTATGGCAACGGGTTCGATCCCGATGGTCGGCGGGCATGGTACGGCTGGTTCCTTCGGTCCTCTGCTCGAACAGATGGGCGCGCAGGGGGCGGCGACTGTGGCTATTGCTGCGGCAACCTTCGGTCTGGTTATGGGCAGCGTTATCGGCGGGCCGATCGCCCGTTATCTGATCGATAAAGACAATCTTTTCTGTTTTGAATGTGTGCAGGAGCCGGTGCATAAAACTCCTGTTGTCGGGAAGGAAGCTTATGCTGTCGATAAAGAATATTTCCTTTTCGGCATCGGTCAGCTTTTGGTGGCAATGGGTATCGGTTCCTGGATCACAGGCCTGATAACATCTTTTGGTGTTACCTTCCCTTCGTACATTGGTGCGATGCTGGCGGCTGCTGTTATTCGCAACCTGTCCGACCTGACCGGAAGGTACGAAGTTTTTTCCAAAGAAATCGACGTTATGGGCAGCGTGTCGCTGTCGATCTTCCTTTCAATGGCACTGATGGGCCTGAAATTGTGGCAGCTCAGCGAACTGGCACTGCCGCTGGTGGTAATGCTGCTGGCGCAGACGGCGATGATGGCTTTGTTTGCCCGCTTTGTTATTTTCAATTTAATGGGGCGCGATTATGAGGCCGCTGTTATTACCGCTGCCGGCTGCGGCTTCGGTATGGGTGCCACGCCTAATGCCATGGCTAATATGAATGCTATCGTTGCACGTTACGGGCCGGCGCCTAAAGCTTATTTTATCGTACCTTTGGTCGGCAGTCTGTTCATTGATTTTATCAATGCCTTTATTATTACCCTGTTTTTGAATATGTTTTAAAGTGCTGTTAATAAAAAATACCACCCTTTGGGTGGTATTTTTTTATTTTGCTTATTTTCTTTTTACTTAAAACCTTCCAGCAGTTTGTTAAAGTTTGCCTGCGGCATTTTTTCAACGTTTTTAATAGTGTTGAAACCGGCAAGGCCGCTGGCCTGTTCGTAAGAAGCGCGGTCGTTTTCATACAGCAGCCCGGTCAGCATACCTTCTTTTTCCATAATATGCCGTGCGGCCGCACCTTTATCATGCGGGTCGTAGCCGGCAATATCTTTGACGTCGCTCAGATGCTCGCGGAACCATTCATAAGTATTGGTATGGTTAAAAGTTACGCAGGGGCTGAACACATTCACGAAGGAAAAACCATCGTGACGTACGGCTGCGACGATCAGATCTACCAGCTGCGGCAGCTGGGCTGAAAAGCCCTGCGCTACAAAAGTTGCTCCGGAAGCTAAAGCCAGTTCCAAAGCAGCGATCGGGGTCTCGATATTGCCTGTCGGCGTGGTCTTGGTTTTAAAGCCAACATCACTGCGGGGAGATGTCTGACCTTTGGTAAGGCCATAGACATGATTATCCATCAGGATATAAGTGATATTGACGTTGCGGCGCATAGCATGAATAGTATGCGCTGTGCCAATGGCAAAGCCGTCGCCGTCGCCGCCGCAGGCGATAACGGTCAATTCAGGGTTTGCCAGCTTAACGCCCTGGGCAAAAGGCAGAGCGCGGCCATGAGTTGTATGCATGCCGTAGGCGTATAGATAACCGCCGATACGGCCGCTGCAGCCAATGCCGGAAACCAGTGCCAGCTGATGCGGTTCCAGATTTAGTTTTACTGCTGCCTGCTGCAGAGCCATTTGAACGGCGTAATCACCGCAGCCCGGACACCAGTTGGGTTTTACCTGATTTTGAAAACTAGCTAAAGTCGACATCTTACAGCACCTCCTTGCATTTGGCCAGCAATTCTTCTTTATAGAAAATATCACCGTTGTATTTTAAGATAGAATGCAGCTCCGGACAGGGCGGTACATTCATTTTTATCAGCCGTGCCAGCTGTGCCGTGGCATTGTGCTCGACGACGACGATTTTTTTCGCTTCCTGCAGATAATGGTTGAGAGCGCAGACCGGGAAGGGCGATAACAGGCGAATCTGGACATGATTGACGCGCAGCCCTTTTTCGCGCAGCTCCTCAGCCACTTCGCTGATGACGGCGCGGGTGCCTGCCATACCAATGATCAGCAGATCGCTTTGCGGATAGGGAGCGTCCTCATAAAGCGGGCTTTCAAATGTATCAACAACGCTGCGGACCTTGCGCAGGCGTTTATCGGACTGTGCTGTACGCATGGCCCTGTTTTCAGAAGGTCGGCCGACTTCATCATGCTCCAGGCCGGTGCCGAGGCTGATGCCGTTTGGCGTGCCGGGCAGGACTCGCATGGAAATGCTGCCTTCTGCTTCCAGATCATAGCGTTTAAAATACTCCGGCGATTTGATTTCCGGCAATCCGTCCTTGACCAGCTTGCCGCGCCGCACCTGCAGTTTGCCGTAATCAAGGCTGGTTACGGACTGTTTGCCTAAAGACAGCTGCAGGTCAGAAAGCACGATGACCGGACATTGATATTCTTCAGCCAGATTAAAGGCTTCAAAAGTGTCGTAAAAAGATTCTTCTATAGAAGAAGGCGAAATAACGATTTTGGCAGTGTCGCCGTGTGTATTATAGATCGCTGCCATCAGGTCCGACTGCTCATGCTTGGTCGGCAGGCCGGTACTGGGTCCGCCTCTCTGTGTATCGATCACGACCAGCGGGGTCTCTGTCATTTCTGCCAGGCCGATTGCTTCCGCCATCAGCGATAAGCCTGGGCCTGCTGTCGCAGTAAAAGCGCGGGCGCCGGCATAAGTTGCGCCGATCGCCATCGTGCAGGCCGAGATCTCGTCTTCCGTCTGCAGCATCACGCCGCCTTCGGCAGGTGCGTATTTTACCATATATTCCATAATTTCTGAAGAGGGAGTTATCGGATAGGCCGACATGAATTTGGCGCCCGAGGTCAAAGCCCCCAAAGCGACTGCTTCATTGCCCAGCATAAACAGCTTCGGCTGTGGATTTTCCAGCTCCGGCATCGTAAAGGCTGCCAGCAGATCATGATAATTATTTTTAATATATTCGTAGCCTGTTTCCAGCGCCAGGCGGTTTGTTTCCATGACCTCGGCGCCTTTGCGGCCGTATTGTTTTTCCAGCAGCGGCAGCAGTTTGACAGTATCGATACCCAGTAAAGCGGCGGTGATGCCTAAAGCCAGAATGTTTTTCGGCAGTGTTTTACCGTCTGCTTTGCTCAGTTCGTTCCAGGATAGAGCAACAGTGCGTACCTTTGGTTTTTTACCTTCCAGCCAGGCAGCATCGGTAACTAAAATGCCTTCAGCCGTCAGTTCAGGCGCATCTACTTCCAGTGTGTCCGGGTCCATCGCGATCAGCAGATTGCAGCTGCTGGCGATCGTAGCTACCGGATGGTTGGCGATACGCAGCTTATAGCTGGTGTGGCCGCCCTTGATCCGGGACGAAAACTGACGGTAACCATATACGTCATAGCCCAGAGAGCATAAAGCTGCGGCGAAAATCTCACCCAGGCTCTCTAAGCCTTCGCCCTGCTGGCCGCCGGCCTTCCACGATAATTCTTGTTTTTTCATACAATATCCCTCCTTATTAAAAGGTTTTTTAGTACAGGTATTTACCCGGGAGAAGTTTAAAAAATTCACCCTGTGCAGATAAGTTTCTGTATCTATAGTTTAACCTATTTTTTAGCAAAAGAGCAGTGGCAATTAGGTTTATAAACTTTTTAAATATGTTGAAAAGGGCTTACAGTTACGTCGGCACGGCTTTAAATAAGTAATTTATAAAACCATAGCCTGTAAAAATAATTTTTCTCTGGCAAACAGGGCGTGGCAATGCTTTGGTAAAAACAGCGAATTATCCGAAAATAAAGAAAAATACAATCATTAGTTATATTTTTAACAAAATAACTTGCAATAATTCTGAAAATAATGTAAAATATGTCCAAACAATGAATTATATATAGGATAATAATTGTTTTTTAACCTGTTTATAATGCGTTGAGGAAAGTATCGAAGCAAAGCAGTGCGCCGAGTAGAGGAAACTAGGTAACTCGCATGAAGCAAACTGATGCGCACAGATTCCTTCCCGGGACGTTTTATAAAAATAAAACATTTCCGAAGGAGGAAATAACAATGAAAAAATCTTTAGTATTAGCAATGGCTATGGCTTTGGGCGTAACTGCTTCTGCCTATGCTGCAAACCTCTTCTCCGATGTACCTGCAGGTCATTGGGCATATGATTCCGTAAACAAACTGGCAGCAGCTGGTATCGTTGACGGTTATGGCAACGGCACTTTCGGCGGCGATCGCCTGATGACCCGTTACGAAATGGCACAAATCGTAGCAAAAGCAATGGCAAAAGGCGCTAACGTAGATCGTTTGGCAGCTGAATTTGCTGACGAACTGGACAGCCTTGGCGTTCGCGTTGCAGCTTTGGAGAAAAAATCCGACAACGTAAAGATCACTGGTGAAGTTCGTTATCACTACCAAGATAATAGCGGAGATGCTGATGGTTATTCTACTAAACTGCGTTCCCGTATTTGGATGACTGGTCAAATCAACGATGACTGGAAATATACTGGCATGCTTGAAAATAACGAAGACCTGAAAAACGATGTTGGTGAAGAAAACGTTAAATTCCAACGTGCTTATGTCAACGGTAAAATCGGTGGCGTAGCTGTACAGGCTGGTCGTTACAATAACAAATTGGCTGAAGGTAATGTTTATGATACCCGTTTTGACGGTGTTCAACTTTCCTATGGCAAAGACGTTAAATTGACTGCTGGTTATGGTAAAGCAACTCCTTCTTCTTGGGTACGTGCTAAAAGTGGAGAAACTTGGTATGCAGATTTAAGCGGTAAAGTTGGTAGCTTGGATTTGGGTGCTGGTTACTATGGATTTAAAGATGTAGAGGTTAAAGGCTTTGGTGCAACAAATGAAGATGATAATATTTGGGCAGTAAAAGCTAACTACAATTTTGGACAAGATTTCCAATTGGGTGCTATGTATCTGAAAGGTGATGACATGAATACCAATCTTGATGATGATGGTTATGTAGTCACTGCTTCTTATAAAGGTGCTAAAGCTTCTAAAGTTGGTAGCTGGGGCTTAGTTGCAAAATACTACGATCAAGGTGCTACTACTTATGCTGATCATACCATGAATGGTCTTGCAGACGATATGCTGGGCTTTAAAGGTTATAGTGTATTCGCTAACTATACTTTTGCTAAAAATATCGTAGGTCAAGTTGAATACTATGACCTGAAAGACAAAGTTACTGATTTGAAAGCAAAAACTTTGTGGAGCCAGGTTGTATTCACTTTCTAATCTTAGTTATTAGTAAAGTTGTTGTGGCAACAATTAAACAGGACAGCAATTTGCTGTCCTGTTTTTATTTTTTGAGTGGAGCACTAAAGAAAATTTACTATAGATACTGTATTTATAATTTTATTTGTGCTAGAATATAAATATATTGAGCATTATATAATGCGGTTGGAGGAGTTAATAAATGAAAAAGATTCTGCAGTATTTTATTTTGACGATTATGGCCGTTTGTTTTTCCATTCCTGCTTTCAGTTCTGCCGAAGCAGCTACAGTGGCGTTGTTGCCTTTAGTTAATAATGTGAAGGGAGACGAGTTGGCTGGACAGATCTTCTATCAGGAAGCCATCGGAACATTAAATGACTATCCCGAGTATATGATGATAGAAAACGACAAGCTGACTGCTGCCATCGAAAAAGCCCATATTACCTATGTTACTGATGAAGCTGCTTTACGTGCTATCGCCAAGGATGGTGACGTAGATGTGGTTATCGCCATGCAGCTTGACGCATTGGATGACTCGATTATTGATTCCAGTGAAGAAAGAACATTGAAATTGGATCTAAAAGGCTATGCTGTGGTATACAATCGATTGAATGATAGTTTTTATAAACATAGGATCTATAGCGATAAAACTATCCCCGAAGCTTTAACCAGCCGTTGGGATTGGGTCCATGAAGAATGGGGTCGTGCCGTGCGCGTTGAGATTGACCGTGCTTTAAAAACTGAATGATTTTGTTATCTTACAGGGCAGTAATTACTGCCCTGTTTTGTTTTATTATTTGCAAAATGTATAGAATTGCATAAATACTTAGAAAATTTAACCTTGAATAGCATTTTTACTGCTTTTTTACCGCATAAAAAAAAAAAATACTTGTCAAATTCGTAAAAACGATGTAAAATAAATTAAGTTTATAATCAGTTGATTAAGGAATAATCTCTATAGTTGGATTTGCAGAGGAAACAAGGCAACTCGCCGCAATGTTTGCTAAAGAAGTTATTCTAAAACAGCAAAATTATAAACTTAATAATTTCCTGAGGAGGAATAACAATGAAAAAATCTTTAGTATTAGCAATGGCTATGGCATTAGGCGTAACAGCTTCTGCCTATGCTGCAAATCCCTTCTCCGATGTACCTGCAGGTCATTGGGCATATGATTCCGTAAACAAACTGGCAGCAGCTGGTATCGTTGACGGTTATGGCAACGGCACTTTCGGCGGCGATCGCCTGATGACCCGTTACGAAATGGCACAAATCGTAGCAAAAGCAATGGCAAAAGGCGCTAACGTAGATCGTTTGGCAGCTGAATTTGCTGACGAGCTGGACAGTCTTGGCGTACGCGTTGCAGCTTTGGAGAAAAAATCCGATAATGTAAAAGTTACTGGTGAAGTTCGTTATTTGTATGAAGACAGCGATAAAGATGGTTACACTAATAACTTGCGTTCTCGTATTTGGGTAAAAGGTCAGGTCAACGATGACTGGTCCTATACTGGTATGCTTCAAAACGTGCAGGATTTTAAAGATAATGTTGGCAACGAAGATGATATTGATTTCCAACGTGCATATGTAGAAGGTAAAATCGGTGGTTTGAATGTTTTAGCTGGTCGTTATAATGCTTTCTTTGCTAATGGTAATATTTATGATACCCGTGCTGACGGTATCGAAGTTTCCTATGGCGACAAAGTAAAATTAACTGGTTATGTTGGTAAAGGCACTGATGGTACTTTGGGTTTCTTGAACGGTGCTAAGGAAACATTCGGCAACTATGCAGGTGGCGAAGTTTCTGCTGATCTTGCTAAAGGTCTGAATCTGGCCGCTGGTTACATTAATGTTAAAGATATTGGCGATATCGAAGATGCAGAGAATGCTATCTGGCATGCTGGTCTCACCTATACCGCCGGTGATGTTACTCTTTCCGGTATGTATTTAAAAGGCGACGCTGATGGTGCCGCTGAGTTTGGCTCTACTGGTGCTAAACTTGATGACGATGGTTATGTATTTGGATTAGCTTATAAAGGCGCTGAAGCTGCTGAAGTTAACAGCTGGGGTATTTGGGCTAATTACTACAACCAAGGTGGTCAAACCTACTTGGCACATACTACTGATGCCAACACCTTTGATAACGATGGTTTCAAAGGCTACGGTGTGGGTGTTAATTACACCTTTGCTAAAAATATTGTTGGTACTGTTGCTTATTATGATACCGAGAATAAACTTAACAGCAAAGATGATGATAAAATCATCTGGACTGATTTGACTTTCACTTTCTAATTTAACTGAATTAGATATTGCAAATTTAAAAGCGGCTGCTTAGGCAGCC
>OGQB01000672.1_pt1 | contig 34269 bp, 21 predicted proteins | sample 1553071 | NCBI WGS metagenome assembly OGQB01 (sample SAMEA2580284, study PRJEB22360) | human gut metagenome | biome: human gut; feature: human-associated habitat; material: faeces | place: Denmark | collected 2008/2010
TTTGAGCCTGTCCCATATAAAAATGGTACTGTTCTTCTATCATTTCCTTTTCGCTCTCCAGTTGGAAATATCGGTGCACTGCCTTATGCTCTTCTGTCGTTAGGCTGATTGACTCTTTCGACTCCATAAATGTTTCTATCACTGGATACTTCTCTGTAAGTTGCAGTATTTTCCTTTGCAGTCTCTGGTATTCCGCATTGTGCTTTTTCAGATAGGTGCATACCTGTTCTCCTATCCGTATCCCCAGGCACTGCTCGTTCCAGATGATATCTGGCTGTGTTGTCATATCGGTTTCTCCCTTCTGTGTAGTTTCTTCTATTCCAAGCACAAGACTATACCACACTTCTGGGAGAAAGCTATTCAGCAAATCTACTGAAATGACCGGGCAGATACTGTGCAATCTGTTCTTTCGCTATAATAAAAAATGGCATGGAAGAACCTTATTCTTTCATACCTACTACAGATTTCTATATTTAACTAGATACACATCTTTTTCTATTAGTTGTGTATCGTGTACCTATTTATCATAAAAAACAAACTGTATACACTTCATACACCATTATAAACTGTACTCCATTTTAAGATGTTCCACGGACCACGTCGCAGTAATACATGTTGTTATTTTTCAGCAGTCCTTCGTCGTTATATCCTACAAAGCCTCCGCTTCGTCCATCTGTTGCAGTACCGTCTGCATCATTTCCGGCACCGCCGGCATAGACATCGTATCCCGTACTGATTCCATATACATTGCTGTCTGTAATTTTTGTCCTGTTTGCCTTAATCAGGTTGACACTGATGTTGGACTTTACATCATTATCTTTCGTTATGATTCCGTTTTTGTCACATGGAAGCTTAATAGAGGAATCTCCGATCTTAATGATTGCAAAATCTGTCTGCTGATTATTATCATCAGACTTTTTAGACAGCCCAACGGAAATATCCAGTCCAAGCAGATTCACATGGATGAGATTTCCATCGTACAGTGCATCAACCTTCACAATTCCAAGATTAATATGCAAAAGATTGGAATCCTGAATCTTATCCAGATACAATGCCTTTACAAGGTTATTCAGGACTACGAGCAAAGCGTCGACTACTGTGGAATCCAGTTTTACATCTGCAAGATAGGCAAAGCTTGTTCTTCCGGCAAAGCCTCCTGCTGTTCCGCCTGATGCTACCTGTTTCAGGCTATTTTCCTGATTTTTAGCATCTCCGGCATTGCAACCTGACATTCTGGCAAGATTTGCATAGCCGATAAATCCTCCGGCGATCTGCTCCTTTCCGTCTTTACTCTGCTCCTTTCCGTCTTTACTCTGAACCGTATAACCACCAGGTATGCCTGTCACACTGCTGTCATCAATGTGGGAACCGAAAATATCCAGAACGCCGAGGGCACCGCCTAGAAGCTGTCCGGTATTATTTCCCAGCACATCCAGCTTCTCCATTTTTACAACTCCGCTTTTTCCGGAGTAACCTACAAAGCCACCTACGCTGTTCAGGCCTGTTACATAATTTAATCCTTTTACGCTGCTGTTTTTGACAGAGCCATTTAACAGGGAACCGCCAAATCCTCCAGCCGTTCCGCTATATGTTACTTCATTATTCTGACCTGATTTTGTCGCTGTGTTTGCACTGACACCAAGCCCTGCATCCGGGCTGCCGGTGACATTTCCGTAATATACATAGCTTCGGAACGCATCCAACACATCGGTTTTTCCAAGCTTTAAAAGATACTGTAAGACAGAGGTCTCACCATTGGCACTAATATTTGCGGCACCGGAAACATCCGCAATACCGAAGCATCCACCGGCATATTCACCGGCCACTACGGAGCGGATCTTATCTGCACGGATTTCGCTTCCCGGCTTATCCTTCTCGCCAAGGACCGCTCCACAGAGACTTCCTGCAAATCCTCCTGCTGCTTTTGCGTACCCGGTATTGCTTCCATTTTGATAGGTTCCGTTTACGATCACGCCCCAGTCATCCCAGGCTGAAACAGATGCACAACGGATGCTGGAAACGGTGGCATTCAGAACCTTGATCAGCTCTGCCGGAGCATTTACCATAAGAACATCCAGAAGCTTATTCAAAAGTCCCTGCTTTGTAGCTGTATCAATAGCTGCCACACTACCTGGGTCTACTTTTCCGGCAAAACCGCCTACATAGGAAGTTCCATCTACACGCCTTAAATTTGCGATACTGCAGGAGTTGGTTCCATCTCCCCAGATCTGGCCACCGATCATCCTTCCCACATAACCTCCGGCAAATCCTGCCGGGTCTTTGTCTGCAATACCGGTTGCTTTAATCCTTGCTCCGGAACGATAGCCTTTCACATGGGACTGTTTTACAACCGGAACAAAGGTTTTTAATGCTGCCAGACTGTCGGCACCGATAATCTTAAGACCTGCCAATGAAACATCACCTGTGTTTGCCACAGAACCGGTAAGCATCTCACCAGCAAAACCACCACTGCTTCTATAAGCCTCTGCTAACTGAAGATCTGTTGCAGTTCCATTTGTAACGGTACCACCTTCCATCCGTCCTACATAGCCTCCGGCAGAACCGCCCTGTGTTGCTTTATTTGCCAGAATGCTCCTTCCTGCTGTGACTGCGTATCCGTATGCATACTGAGAAATGATCTCATTTAACCGATTCTGATCATTAACTTTACCAAGTGCCTGTAATAGATTACCGTAACTTCCGTAAGAGCCGACAGCACCAACCCACTTATTCCAGGTATCCGTATCCAGTCCACGAAGCGGTCCGTAGACAGCTGTATTCTTTTCTGTCGGATACACCGCCTGAAGAAGCGTCAGCGGATTACTCAGTTTAATAAGACCAAATAAAACCTTCAGACTTCCTGTATCTGCAACATTCGCACACCGCATCAGTCCTGTATAGCCTCCGGCATATTCCGTTCCATATACGGAACGGATACGATAGGATGCACATTCCCTTACGGTTCCTGTATATGCAGAGCCTTTCCACTTATCCCTATTCTTTCCCCAGATCTGACCGCCGTAGTTGTAACCTGCATAGCCTCCGGCAAGCCCACGGTAAATGCCGTCACCACTCTCAGCCTGAGCCCTCACAGCACCTCCACATGGAATACTGGTTGTTTCGCTGTTTTTGATTACAGGAACAAATGCCTGTAAAACGCCAAGAAGATTATCTGCCTTGATCAGTCCTCCAAGAGCACTTAATCCATCTACCACATCTGCCGCATTCCCCGGCTCCATAGTTCCAACATATCCACCGGCACTTTCACGCCCTATGATATGTGCAAAATTATAAGAATTACTATTCTGAATCTGAACTCCAAGAAGTTCTCCTGCATATCCACCGGCTTTTCCGGTATCACCGTCTCCATCTGTTGCAAGAACATGAAATCCGCCTGTTGCTCCGTAAACATCTGAACTTTCTATGATAGATGCAACTACGGTCAACGCTGATAACAGATTTGAGGCAGAAAGCACCTTATCCAAAACGCTTGCGCCTCCGATAGCCGCCGTACTTCCCATAGCAGCTTTCCCAATATAGCCGCCTGCATAGCGGTAACCACTTACCGCATACTTACTTCCAGTTCCGTAATAACTGCTGCCATCTTCCTGCTGCAGATTCTTTGGCTCGCTGACAGGGGTATGCTGCAGTTTATTTACATCAGAATTGCTGATCTGTACACCGGTTCCGCAGCCAATAAAGCCTCCGGCACTTCCGGTATCCTGATCGTTAGTGCTGTCTTTTTCAAGAGTACCTGTAACGGTAACGGTAAACCCTTTTTCTACAGAATTAACACTGGCATTACTGATCACCGGAACAAAAGCATTAACCAGGGAAAGCAATCCTGTCAGATCAACTACTTTTGTAAGAATTGATGATTTAGCTCCAATCTCTGCAACTGCTCCAGCTTTTACAAGACCTCCGAATCCTCCGGCATAACGAAGTCCTTCTACTTTCAGAAGATTTTCCACTGCCATGCCTTTTCCGGAATCAACAGCATTTGCTGAATTATCTACATGACCGCTCTGCATCTCTCCAACGAATCCACCTGCATAGCCTTCTGCGTTATCAGATCCTCTGTCAGCTATGACAGTCAGTCCTTCGTTTTCTTTTTTAATACCGCTTACCTTGCAGTTTGTAATCTTACTGGATGCAGCCTGCAAGACACTTGCCAACTCTTTCAGACTCAGAATCTTACCAAGAACACTGTTCAAAAGATCTCCTGTGGCATCTCCTGCCTCCGCTGCACTTCCGGAACGCATGATTCCGATATAGCCACCGGCATGATACGGTGCTGTGACTTTTTTTACATTGGTCACATCAGAGTTCTTCACCATGACTGCTTTTCCATTACCGATATAACCACCGGCATCTCCAAGAGCCACATCATCATTTTTTCCGGATGCTGTTACAACTAAGTTGTTTCCCTCAATAGAAGAATCGGAAATTCTCGGATAAGCCACATCCATAACACTGAGAAGCTGCGTTACATTTAAGAGTCCCAGTAACTTAATAGAACCTGTCTGTGCCACATCACCAGGCATCAGCCTTCCTGCAAAACCACCGGCATAGCTGGTTCCCTTTATATAGGAAAGTCCGGTAATCTTTGTTGTTGCAATCGCACCAGTCTCACCTTCGGCTGTTTCATCTTCACTATTCGTATCTGCTGAAATGAAATCTGTTTCTTCACTATTCTTTTCACCTGTAGATTCATTCGAAGATGAATTTGTATCGGTGTCTGCCTTGAATCCGGAATTGTTGTTTCCATAGTTGATATCTACTGCCTGTCCGTCACCCACAAAACCGCCCGCCATATCAGCGGATACCTGAGGATCATTTCCATTTGAAACATAGGCAATGGAAGTATTATTGAACTCCGGTCTCAGGGCACTGACAACTCCAAGCAGATTTTCTAATTCAATTCCTGTCAGTTTTGATGTAGTGGAATCTCCTGCACTTAATGCATCTCCTGCTTTGGCAAAACCTGCAAAGCCTCCGGCTTTTCCGGATGTTGCAGCTGCAGTAACCGTTTTCAGGTTGCTGATCTTTGTGTCCCTTGCTCGTCCACTAATACATTCTCCAATAAAGCCACCGCTGTAACCTTTCTCATTGCCAGTAGACACACTATATCCTGACGAAACACCTGAAACAGTGCTGTCAACTGTAAACGTCTCAATCATCTGCCCTACAGAAAGAAGGCTGTCAATTTTCAAAAGCGGTAATCCAAGAAGTTTAATACCACCAACATTAGCAAGAGTACCACTTCCGAAATATCCGGCAAAGCCTCCTGCACACTTTCCAGCCGTTACAGAATTCAGATTTGTGACGGATGTTTTCCTTACTTCTCCACCTGTTCCATAACCGATAGCACCCCCAGCACGACCATTATCCTGATCTGACGCAGTAACAGTAAGACCGGAAGAGCCTCCATTTACGGAACAGTCTTTACATTCAAAACGCATGTAATCCGCTGCTGTAACTGTTCCACCAAGGACATCACCGACACTGGTCATTTTCGCATAGCCTAAGATTCCTCCTGCATTCTCTGTTGCTGAAACCTTCATAGAGGAAACTGCATTGATTTGATTCACACGGTCTGCAAATTCATAGGTAACGCCAGTCTTATTAAGCATTCGCTGGATGGCTTTAGTAGTTGATTTTGAATCGTCTGTAAGTTCTAAAGTATTGGAAATCTGGACAGCACCTGCATATCCCACAAGTCCACCGGCATTTTTACCGTTTGCTGTTACAGAAATATTATCTCCTGCGATGGTGCATCCGCTTATAACAGAAGGTCGAAGTCCCACAAGATTCAGAAGATCCATGTTGGTAAATTTACCATTTAACAACCCTGTAAGAAGATCCTTTACAATTACCAGAAGTCCCTGGCTTTCATCAATATCCGCTACATCACCAAGAGTTGCTATACCGGCAAATCCTCCGGTATAATCTTTTCCGGACACTGTGCCAAGAGAGGAAATACTGCAGTCCACCGCATAACTATTTCGCATTTCTCCTATAAATCCGCCTGCATAACCACTTTCTTTAGATGGGGTTCCCTGTGCAGATACGTTTACCGCTCCGTCGATTCTACAGTTCAGCATAACTGTATTGACCGGGAAATTTCCCATTACTTCAATACCAAGGCTGCTTAATGTGCCTGCTACGACTGCATTCGCAGAACGTCCCACAAATCCACCGGAACAGTCATTTCCAGATACTGTGGTAGTGCCGCCTACAGAACAGTTTTTCATCACTGCACCGATGGCTTCCCCGGCGAATCCACCGGTACTCTTCTGACCTGTAACAGAAGTGTCACCGCTTACGGAACAGTTTTGAATACTTGGATTAACATAACCTACAGGAATCAGTTTATCTACACTGATCAGTCCTCCTTTTAAAAGTACCGTCAGCAGATCTCCCACTCCTAGCAGTGGAATCAGGTTCAGAATATCTGTTAAAGTCTTGACCAGCGTTCCTAATCCCTGTGATAGCAAATCATAATGTGTCATACCACTGATATACCCTGCGAAACCACCTGTCCGGTCATTCGCATTGGAAACTCCATGTAAATTTTCCACATGACAGTTTTCAATCTGAATATTTCCTTTTACAACACCGGCAAATCCTCCGGTTGCCAGAGACTGTGGATCCGGTTTAAGTCCGCTTAAGTTTCCAAGTAAAGGCTTCAGCAGAGTTCCTATCAAACTGAAATCCTGTTTGACATTTTTTGTAGTCGTGGAAACCTGCACATCTGAAAGCGTCATATTTTTTACAGTGATCGGATTTTCAGCTATTTTCAAGTATGTGTCATACGGTGTTGTCAAATTTCTGAAAAATCCGATACCATATTCTGCCTGGTTGTCCTGATTGACTGCATTAGCCTGTGAAATGTTGATATGGCTGATGGTTATACTCTGACCTTCAACCATTCCCTTTCGGCCTTCCATGTTTCCCTGATAATTGTCAATAGGATTCCAATCATCATCTTTCCCATTAGAATTTGTCCCCTCTTTGGAAAGATCAATATCACGAAAGATGATGTAATTCGCATCCTTGCTATATTTATATCCGGTGCCTGCAATATTGGTATTGCTACTTTTGGATGTATCATAGGTAAGGATGTAAGTTTTATTCTCGTCAACCGTTATACTTTCCGGAGTTGTATCATCAGTAAGATCACTTTCGTCACCATCACTTGTAAAAGCATCTATATCATCACTTTCTGGCTCAGCTACTTTCTCACTTTCTGCCGGAGTCATATCAATCAAATCTCTGTCTTTTACAGTTGCACCTGCTTCAACAGATGCCGCTTCGGAAGCACTGGCAGTACTGTCTGTCGCAGTTACCGTCATATCGGCTGACTCCTGAATCGTACTGCTCACATATACATAACGCTTTGTAGCTGTTGTGCCAGCTATATCCAAGGATGAATTATCCAGATATTCTGTTTCTCCCAGCTTATGATCACCTTTTTTTATTTCATACAATTCTCTGCCGGACCAGTTATATGTACCATCAAACTTTACAATGTCCGCATCACCTGGATAATACAGTTCCGTTTTGTATGTTCCTGTATCCGCTGCCGGTTTCCACTTTGTATCCTCTCCTAGTATTCCCGCTCTTTTTCTTGTTTCATATACCCGCCAGATTGGCTCCGTCACAGGCTTATCTGTTCCGATCGCCCGAAGCTGTGCTTCATTACCAATCAGGATATAATCTTTATCACCAATCTTTTTTACTACCTGACCGAAATAGTTTCTTCCCTCATAATCCGATGGATATACGTTTGAAATATTCTGAGTTGTCTCCTCTGTACCGGCCTTGTTGGCGAGAAGCTCCGGTGTTTCTGTTGTAAAAGAAGAAGCAAGCACATAATTATGTGTTTTGCTGTAAGTAAGATAGGAACCATCTTCCAAAGTGAAAACCTGTCCCATTCCAACCTTTTCTGCAATATAATCCTCACTCATTACGGGTTCGCTGTCTGAGTCTTCCTCTTTCATCAGTTCCAGCTGATATCGGTTATACACATAAATCGTATCTGTCGCTGAATCATATACCATATTGTCAGTGTGCTCAGATGATGAAGTGATGCTTCCTGTAAAATCAGACGGGAAGTTCCAGATATTTTCATTATCTATTGAAATATCATTCATCAGACAATAGGAAGCATCCGCCGCATAGGTAAGTTCTGTACCATCTGCAAGAACCTTATCCCCTTCACCAACTTTTCCGTCTTTGTCTCCGGAAAACATCTGTGTTCCTGTACCTATCTGCAGAAGTTGCTGATAATTGTAGATACATATTTTTCCATCTACATAATCTGGATTTACTTCTTCCAATGTGTCCGATGTGTTTTCGTCATCCATAATTGTTTCTTCTTCATCTGTAAATCCCTGATCTTCAGAATTGTCGAATTTTTCTGTCACCTCAGAACTAATATCTGTATTTGGCTCTGATTCGCCTTCAAAAGAATCAGGAATATCACTTTCTGTGATATCAGATGTTTCAGATGTATCACTGCTGAAACTATCCTGCTCCGATATATCTGTAATTTCACTATTGGTCTGCACATCCATTCTTTCTGAATCTTCATCATTCGCAACTACGACTTGCGAAGATAATAATGTAACACACAGAACGATTGCTGTAATTCGCCTTAAAACACTCAATTTTTTATTCATAAAAATCGCCTCAAATTTTCTGTCATGGTTAACTTTTTGTTACTTTTAACCACTCTGGCCGGATAACTGCCGCCGTCAAGCACTGGATCATTTTTGTGGAAAACGCCTCACATTCGCCATTTGAAATCATCCGTATTGCTTCTTCCGGTTCATATTTTCTGCGACAATTCTGATGTAGATACCATCCGTTCTTGTGCTGCTAAGTAACATACAATTCTAATTGCGTAATCTGTCAAATTTTTCAGTTGCATCGTTATCCCTCTAATCTAAACCCTGCGAGGTCTTAGTTTATATCAAAAAAAATATCAAAAATTGATATCTTCATTGTTTTTCGCTGATAATCTTTCTTATCAGGTATCTTATCAGGTACGATATTATACGCTATTAAACTTAAAAATATAATGTGCAACGGATGAAAAATTTTTATCGTTTTTTTGTTCAAAGTGTTCCATTTAAGACTAATATGCAAAAAAAACGAACCACACTAACCATGTGATTCGTTATCTTTTATAACAATTTCAATATTTTTAATATTATGAATCTCATCTTTGCCTCTCTGAAAACTCCATAAAAATTCTACATTACTTCAAGAGCTCGAAGTGCTATCAATCCATTTCGAACACTAAGCACTTCTGCTGCATTATTAAAATCTATATTCGTTATTTCTATTATTTTCTGCAAACGATATGAGGCAGTTCGATAATGAATAAACATTAATTCAGAAGTCTTTTTTAAGCTTTGGTTGACATTCAGATAACACTCCAATGTATCAACCAGCTCTCCATTTTTCTGAATATCGTACTGGCGAAGTTCATTCAATGACTCCGGTATAAACGCCTGCAACTGATTTATATTTTTCATCTTTTCCATTACATGATAAAAGAATCCTATCTTTGTACTATCTATAACTGACTTATCCTCGTCTCCGATTATTCGTCTAATAACTTTAATATATTTAAGTGCAATTTTAGAAGATTTAAAAGACTCCTTCAATTCATGGTATCCTGTGACAGTTTTACCTATACCAATCAGAAAATCTATTTCAACTCCCTTATTAACTAGAAATTCTTGTATCGTTTGCTGCAGTTTCTCCAGTTTTTTACGAAACTCCAATCCTGTTTCCTGTTCCGTTTCTCTGTGGATATATACAATCTGGTTGGTTTGCGAAAAAATATGTTCCCTCGGTAAATAACGTATAATTTCGTTTTCGACCAATTCTATTTCTTTTATCTGGGCATTGGTAAATTTTCCCATATTCTTCATTGTATCCATACGGAAAGTTACAACCCGATATATCTCTGCATCATTAAGCCCAAGCATACCTGCAACTTCATTTTCTTCATCATTTGACAGAGAACCATTCAGCAAACGATATTCCAAGTCTCTTAGATATCGTTTTTCAAGATTCTCTTCCATTACATGTCTGATCAAACTAAACTGTAATGTAATGATAATATTCTCTAATGCGACAAAATCCAATTCCCTTAATGGTTCATTCTGTTCTGAAACAACAAAATACATTTCCTGCCTTTTAAAAATATCGAGTTTTATAATGTATTCAACATACTTAGTATTTTTTCTTTTTTGACACAAATATTGATATCTGGTTATAATTCCAGGCTTATATTCCGTAATATTTTTTTCAATTCTAAAATCCTGTGTTTCCGAATTACTTAAAAAAAGACAGATTCCATCTGCGTTGTATATCCCGACCGGATTCCCAAGCATGGTACTGATCAAGAAAAGAATTCTCTCTATGGATTCCCTTGAATCTATCACGTTCAGTAAAATATTACTCAAATTATCATGTGTCATCTTAAAATATTTCAGTTTTGCAGTTTCTATATCACATAACTGAAGTACTATATACTTAATAATTTTCCAAAAATACAGATTCTCAGGAATTTCTATCACAGGCAAATGATGCTCCTGCGAAAATTCCATTAAAATATCAAACAATCTTTTCAGGTGTTCCGTTCTCTGATAGCACTTTACTATAAATCCACTTACCTGCTTTTTATCAAATTCTTTTAAATGATACAAAAAAGCATCTTCCTCTGTGGCTTCATAGGCTCTCATACTCGTCAGGAGCAGTTCACCCCCCCAGAAATTTTTCCATATCTGCCACTTCAATGATTCGGACTCCTTTAATTTCACGATCAATTCCGGAATCATCATTTATCAGCTGCATTTCTGGGAATTTGTTTGATTTAAGCAAGTCCTTTACTGTATACCCCATTTGTATTCCCTTCCTTTTACAATTGAATTGATTCATCTTTCTTTTGCTTTATTATGCCATATCTATTTTAATATATTGTTGGGGTTATTTCTATAATTGTTTTTCATATTCGCTAGTTTGTTTTCTTAGCTATTCTGATAACTCATCGGTATCTGGTTTTATAATCTCCGAGACCTTTATGCCCTTTAGTAGATTGTCATAAGTTTGCTGCACATCCAGCAATATTTTATGTACTTTACAATGCTCTGTTGCATTTCTGGAACAAAACCCATCTTCTTCTAAACAACGGTTTAATCTCATAGTTATTTCTGTGGCGGATATAATGTCAAACAAAGAAATATCTTCTGTTTTTTTCGCAAGTGAATACCCACCTTTAATTCCTTCGCAGGCTGTAATTATATTCGCTTCTTTTAATTTTTTTGTTATCTTTGGAATATAACTTTCTGGAATCTTTAATTCATAAGCTAACTCAGATGCAGTGATTACTTCACTACGACAAGCCAGATAATATACAATTCTGATCGCATAATCCGTTGTAATTTTTAATTGCATAATCGCTCCTCTCCAAAACAGGAAAAATCCCGAATTATTATCCTTGCGCTTCATCTTTTATCGCCTCAAGTCTAGTAAATTCGGGATATTGTATAACCTTTCCTCTTTATCTCATTATCAGCTTTTTCAGTTCTTCTTATTTATTCCTTTAAAGAATACCAAACCAACCATGCTGACCGCAAGAACAAAAAACATCAAAATCATCAGGCCATGTCTACCTTCTATAGATAGCTCTTTATGATCCGCAATTGCTCCAAATCCGATTACAGAAGGTGCTTCTGCAATTGGGTTTCCATTGACATCTACATACGCTACTCTATCTGTTGAGGCTTCTTCTCCATTCTCGGCAACCGCCAGTAATTCTTCCTCCAGACTCTGTACAGACATTTGTTCCGGTGCATCCAGATCTGTTATCTGGTCTGAGAAATCCTCTATTTCAACCGGATTTTCCGGTTCCTTTTCTGATTCCACTATTTGTTCACTCTCTGAGAGTTGTTCGTCATCTGCCAAAATTTCCGGTTCTGTCTCCTGATTTTCAATGTCACTGATAAAGTCCACCGTCTCCTGTGATTCCCTTTCCATTTCCACACCGGCACCAGATGCTTCGGTTACATTTAATGATAAACCACATATAGAAAAAATCAAAATCCAAGAACAGATGATTTTCAAGTATTTTTTCCATATATTATGCCTCATCTTGTGATTCTCTCTTATTTCTTCTCTGGCTTTCATATGTTAAAATGCTTAGACAAATCAGCGAACCAAACAGCAATAAGAAATATCCCATAACAGGACTGTCATCTCCGGTCTTTACACTATTGATCTTTTGCACTTTATCTGAATAGGACGGTCTAGATGGCTGTGACGGATTTGAGGGCTGTGTTGTATTTGGTTTCTCTTCTCCCATATAACTGTTCTTAAAAGAGATCTCTTCTATTTTCTCCCCCTTCTCATTGGCTACAATTGTGACAACTTTTAACTGATTCGATTCATTATAGTAAGCCTCGACAGTCACATAGTACCTGCTTTGATCATATTTATAATCTTCCTTTTTTTCTGTCGTCTGATAAATGTTATAATGATACTGCCCTGCTGTTTTCACATTCAGTATAATCTCTGTTGCTGCATTCTTTTCCATTGTCCAGGAATACTGCATGTTGCGGCCTCCCGCGGGCATCGGGGCATCGCTTTGATCGGTTGTCATAATATAAGAGAATTCATCTGCAATACCTTCCACTTCATTGTCAAAGAGCTGTTTCACTGGAATTTTTACTACAGTACAGTTATCAGATGCAAACACTGATATCTGCATACTCAGAAAAAGGAGCATAGTCACCAATATGATAGTTACTTTTTTTAAATCAAGGATTTTCATGTTTTTTCTTTCCCTTCTTTTTTAATTTTCTATCTATCAGCAATAGAACGATAATTAGCAAAAGTATCCAGTAGATAACCGGCACCTGAATCATCTTTTCTTTTAATTTATCAATTCCAGTTCCCAGATTCTTGGCTTTCTCTTTCTCAGGATAGACCTGATCCGTAAGCCTTCCTACTAATATATTTCTTCCATTTGTCATGTCTGAGGTACATGTTATCAGAAGAACCAAATGGTCATTTTCCGTAAGTTCAAAGTTTCTTTTATGTAAAGCATTGTCTGATATTTCCTGCAGATACGCCTGTTTTGCTGCCGGTTCCTCTGAACTGACACTGAACAGCCGCTCATTATAAGCATCTGCCTGAATCAATGCATAAAATTCAATTCCATGATCTTTTCCATCAAAAAAAAGATTGCCGTATGGATGTTCGTCAAAATACTCCTTATCTGCGAATAGCCCCACATCTCCAAACATCATGTGTTTTTCCATATGGTGTCCATAAATCATATTATTAAAATCGGAAAAATCCGGTTTGTTTGCACAGTGTAAAAATATGGAACCACTTAAAGAATATTTTCCTTCGGCATCCGTATTCATATAGGTATCATCATCTTCTGCCTGAAGCAGTGGATAATTAACGTTTGTTTCGTTTATTCGAATCCAGCCAATAATATCCTGATTGATTTTCTGCAATTCTTCAAAAGATTTCGTATGTTTTTCTGTTGGAATATAGGCTTCGTAGTTCTTCGCATCAGCAGCCTGATATACCTGATTGGAATCCCATAACATATAGCATGACAGGAACATTACCATAAGGATCAGCAATAACGCTATAAAATTCACCATATGATCGACTATTTTGACTAAAAACTTTGCTGCTTTTTTCATATGAAATATTCCTGAAGTTTCCTTTCTTATTGCAAAAGGGAATGCGACGGAGTATCGCCGCACGCATTCCCTTTACTGTTACTTTTATGATTTTATGAAATTATTTCTGTACTTTTTTGCGTTTGAAAGCAACGAATCCAAACAGTGCTGCAGCACAAAGAGCAACCATCAGAACGTATGGAAGAGTGTTCATGATAATACCGGTTGTTGGTACATAGTTGTATGTATTTGTTACATCAACTGTATTTTTCTGCTGTCCGAGCTTGCCATCCTTTACTGCTTCGAAATCAGCATGATATTTTGCTGCTGTATCAGTTGTTGCAGTACCACCATTGAGTACAACGCTAACACTTCCCTTGTAGTTTGCCACTCCTGTTTCAGTTACAGTAATCTTTGTTCCAACCGGAAGACCTGTATATTTCATCTTCTGACCATGTTTCAGAGTAAATGTATGCTGATTGTTTTCGTCAAGTGTTAATGTAGCATCACCTGCTTTTGCTTTAAGTGTTTCTGCATCAGTTCCTTTTGGGAATTCAAATTTTGCTGTAAAAGTAAATTCGGCATCTGAATCTACAGTACCAGCCTGTGCATCAATCGTCTTAGATACATTTAAGGAACCATATTTTGTATAGTCATCATCTGGATCTGTTCCTGGATTTGAAGGATCTGTTCCTGTACCAGCTTCCTGTACATAAGTGTTAACAAAGTTAAATCCGTTTCCATTTACATCACCACCGATGTCTACTTTACCTGTCGCAGGGCCATTATTATCATCTTTTGTTTTATTTACAATAATCTTATCAATTGCTAAGGTTCCAGCCTTTTCAACAACATAAACATCCATTTTATACTCAGCCTGGGACATGATTAACTTCTGATGTTCGCTATTTGCAATAGCTGGTTCAGTCGTTGCACTCTCGTTTACAGTATATTCATACTTTCCTGCCTGTGGGAACTCTTTAAAAGTAATCTTATCGCTAAGTTTTTTATAGGTTCCTGCATTACTACTTAAGTCTGTTTCTTTAAATTCAATGCTTGGAATTGTACATTTAACATCGTCTGTTACTATGTAATCCCCTGTCTTAACCTGTGTAGCAGTAAAGTTAAACTTCATCGGTTTCTTAACTTCTGTGTTGTAGGTCTTGCTGATATAGGCTTCCGTTGCATTATTTGTTGTGTCTGCGCCTGCTGCAAATGCCGGCATTGCCAGTCCCATTGTCATAGCACCTGCTGCGACAATAGCGAGCATTTTCTTAGTGAATTTTTTCATGCTCATTATAATTCCTCCCTTGTAAATTAGTTTGTTTTTTATTTGATTAACGGATCCGGTAATTAAATTCCCCTGCTCCGAATAATCGCAATGACTTTTCCTTTGACATCTTTTATATCAATGCAGCCATAGATTCGGCTGTCCGATGCCTGAGGTCTGTTATCTCCAAGTATAAATACCTGGCCATTCCCGACTGTGACTGGGAAATCCACTCCATCTTTAAATTGGGTGGTATCAAAGTAAATGTCCTGAGATATCTGTTCTGCACCATTTATCTTCAGTCCGTTTTTTGTAATGTCAACGGTGTCTCCTGCTACCGCCACAACACGTCCGGTCGTGGTTCTGCCGTCGTCTTCAAACACTGCAACGTCACCGGAAATAAACCTTTTATCCAATCGGTAATACATGACCAGATCACCGTCTTTGATTGCCGGTTTCATGGAGACATCATTTATTCTTACGATTCCATAGAGAAATGTAAAAATAAGAAATACTGCTAAGACAATAAATGCAATCTTCAATAACAACTGAACAATATCCTGTGCTACAGATGTTTCCTGTACTATATTGTTGTTTTTATTTGACAGTTCAGTTTCGTTCTTCATCCTATCCTTCCATAAAAAAGGATGTCCGTAACCCTTCTAAGGGATTTATTTGTTCTAGCTTAACTCGGACATCCAAGGCATTAGTTTATATCCCTTATTATAGTGGTTTATTTTTTTATTCCAATGCAACAAACATGTAAAAAGGCAGATGTGTTTTTGCAACTTTTGTTCCATAGCAGTATCTATCTTATTTCCCGTCTTCTCCTGAAAAACAGAACCATGATAATACTTATGGCGAATAGTAACCATACATGCCTGCTTGTTCTCAGACGAACCCCTGTTTCCGGTATTGATTGTGTGTTTTTGTTTGTGATTTTTAATTCAATCACATCTCCTCGTGCAGCCTCAATCCGCTGTTTCATGACAGCCGTATTTCCATTCGGCGTTGCCTGCACTGGATTTGAATACTTATCATTCTCTTCTTTTTTAGAAATCGAAACAGCATATTTTGATGTATCAACAGTTTCTGTTATTATGATATCCGAAGATCTATCTACATTTTGTAATGTAACTTTATCTCCATGTTTCAAGGATGTTCTAAGTGTCTTACTACGCAGCTTTTGACCATCTTCCCAATAGAGAATTTCCATATCAAACGGCTTCTTGCGGTTTCCAAGTGGACCAGTGACTTCCTCTGTAATCTCAACCGTCACCCCGCCTTTTTGCGGATGATTGACGATATGTCTGTCCGAAACAGCTCTCCAGGTATTTGTCATCGGTGATTTCTCATATAGGAATAAAATATCGGATTCTACATCGACCATATATAAATTAAAGTTATCCTGATACTGTGTTTTGGTTTTATCTGCTTTGTCCTTTTTGTTTGGAGTAACAGATTCTACCATCCAGTATCTTCCATCTGGTATCTCCTCCGATAACTGAAGCATTCCATTCTCATCTGTCAGCTGCAAGTCAAAATCAGGATTACACTTCTGACCATCCTTTTTCAGAACGATATCGTCCTTGCTCTGTGTATTGTCATAATCTACTGTATATCCTGTATCATCCGCATATTCTTTCGTAGCATCATTATACGGTACTTTGTAGAACAGAAAACCTGCACCAGCAAGTCGATTTCTTGGAAGATCATCTGTCTTTAAGAAACTTCGTTCAGCAAGATTAAAATTCAGATTCTGCACTTCCAGTTCCATCTTGGAAACATTCTTGAACTCATTCCCATCCTTCGGGAATAATTGTTTCCCATTTGAATCAAAATACTGAATCTCTGGATAAATAACTTCATAATATAGGAAACCATCCCCGTATTCCGAAGAATAATGTGTCTTTCCTATCTCAATTTCTTCCACCTTATATTCCACCGGATTTCTGTCCTGGAATAGTGGAACATTGTCGACTGTGTGTTCCCATCCGTTCTCTTCATTCAGCAGGAATTCCTGTCCTGTAGAAATTCCATTCTGATACAATCTGATTTTCACCTGTTTTTCCGTCAGTGCATCATTTGGATTTCCCCATGTCTTTTTGATATGCAGAGTGCCTGTTTTAGCAAAATTTCGGATATTAAGGCTGGTATCTCCTCGCTGAAGCAGAACAGATTTTCCGTTTATCTTACCATCAACTGGTGCCTTGACAGCCTCCTGATTTTCGTTAGCCTCCCTATCCACCAATTTTGCATCAATGATTTTAAATGTTCCATTGGCAATCTCAACTGTGATCTGTATATCTCCTGTGTCTACATATCCCGTCGGTAAGTTTGTCTCTCGCAGCAAATACGTCTCAGTTGCTGTTCTGTTCTGTTTGTTTTCATCTTGTAACGGAATGTGAAGTTGTGCGATTCCGTATTTATCAGTTGTTACCGTTTCCTCCTCAACACCGTTCTTACTGACAGCAAAATTGATTTTCTCCATTCCCTGTCCGGTAGACTCATCAAATTTGTTCAGTGTGAGTATTCCCTCTTTCTGATAACGGTTCTCCAATTCAATAGTAAGAGTCTCACCACCGCGTCCAATTCCACGTCCTGTGAATTGAATTCCACTTTCTGGATATGCTTCCCATGAATTTACATTATCTCCTTGTTCATGAGAATTGCGAACATTGTACCAACCCGAAAATTTCACATTCGAATCTTTTGGCTTATAGTTGTACTCTTTTAATGTGTATTTCCAGAATGAGTCCGCCTTAACGATCCACGTACAACTTGTATGTGTATCATCTGTCCATGTACCTACAACTTCTATCGGAGCATCCTCCGCTTGCGGAGCTTCTGTGTCCGGCGTCTGATTATCTTCAGAAGGAAGCACAAGTTTCATGTGCTGATGAAATGCAGGTGGCTGAGGTTTTCCATCTGAAAGCTTTTCATCCATATCTACCTGGATATAATAATCTTTCTTGACTTCCTCTATTGCTTCCGGCATTCCGACAAAATCTTTCTTTACTGTCAGGTAACCATTTTTTGCTACAATACGTCCGTCAATATGCCACCCATCGGACATTTCACTTTTGAAAGAATACCAATAAATGGTGAAGAATTCGGTATCTAATTTCGATGGCGGAATCTCCCTGTCTCCGATACGAATCATACGTCCGCTTTCACGAATTGTCTGGAATACCTCTTCATCGGAAGGAATTCTATCTATCTTGTATATATAGTCTCCATTTCCAATATATCCCTCATCTGGTTTTGTTCCCTGCAAAAGTTCTTGCACTCTCTTATGTCCCTCTGCATACTGTTCCCACGTAGATGGATTCTTATTTCCAAGAACTGGAACATCATGCAATTTACTTGCCTTCACATTACAGTTTGCCACGGCAACCGCACTTGTATAATCGTCTACATTCGTGGTTGGTAATGCTACCGAACCATCTTCCGGCATCGCCGACTTACAGATATAAAACTGTACCTGTTGTCGACTTCGGTTACTCACCTTACTCCACGCTGCATAGAGGGTGATTGGCTGTCTTGCATTATTATTTATAAGATCAGAAATAGAATCCCCTGCATAGCATTCCTGCCACTTTCCGTCTTTGTTTCTGTAATCCCAATGATCGAATTCATACTGTTCCAACTCTTTGCTGTCATTATCTTCATGATCATAAACTAGCGGATATGGTGACTTGACGTTATGTTTTCCAGCTTCTATTTCATTCTCATAATCATCTGTATGTCTTGTCTTATTTCCAACCTGAGGGGTCAGCTTAGATTCTTTTGGAAGCTTCTTCATATAACGGGTCGTATTATAGATCACTCTGACTGTTCCGGGGTCCTGGGGTTTGTCTGCGATCACCTCATAAGATGAGTTAACATTCGGAATTTCAAATTTTACCTTATCATCTCCGGACGGTTCTGGAAGAACCTCATTTTCGTCCCTGTCATTAGATGTACAACTCCAGACAATCTCCTTGCCATAATACTCACCTTCTAAACTTGCCCTCTTTGGTACTTCCACAGTATATGCTTCCCCATGGCCTACATACTGTCTCTTAATTGCTTCTCTTTTGGTCAGATTCAGTGGATCCAACACTTCAATCAGATGAAAACTTCCCTCTACACTGAAATGTCTTCCTGCCAGCCCCACCTGAGAAGAAAGTCCTGTCAAACGATCAAAATAATTTTCGATTCTGTCTGGATTCAGTGGGTTTGGCTGTGAGAAATAATAGACAGATACATCTCTCCCGTTTTTCAGGACAGGAATATACCATGTACCATCGTTGTCCTTATAAGGATGCTGTACAAACACACGGCTGTCTGTCGCATAACCAAACAGAATCTTCTCTTTCTGATCTGCGCCGGGCTCCAGTTTGCTCGGAGTGAAACCAAACTCACTGTAAATTTTAGAAATCGTATCATCTGGTGTGGCTCGCAAATAATAACGACTGGCTCGGCCACTGTTTGCTTTGATTATGTAATGCTGCTCAGCATTAATATTTTTTATCAGCTTATAATGTCCATCGATAAATACATAAAAACTAATATTTGCTTCTTTTGTTGCTGCCGGTTTTTCTGTATTATCAGGAACAATCACATATGGACGTACTGCATCATCTGGCTGAATAGTAAAGCTCATGGTATGCTCTGCTTCATTTTTACTCCATGTAACTGCCGAAAGAGTACCATCTTCCTTTCTGCATTCCCAGTTTATATCCTGCGTTTGTTCTTCTACACGCGGCTTTGTACTAACTGTTCTTGTAAGTGTTGACTTTCTTGCAACAAAATCAATTGCCGGAAGATCACGCAAAGCTGTTTGGCTGTAAACCTGTCCATCTGTATCCTGCACGGTCACACTGTAAAAACCGTTATATCTATCATCGTCGTGTTCGAGTAAGGTCTTTGCACTCATGGTGCTTATATTCTGTCCGTCTGGCAGGTAATACACATCCATCGGCTCTCCGGACTTTCCTATATAAATACATTCATGACCTTCTATCGTGTATTTCCCTGCATTATGGATTGTATCGTAATCTCTCTTGGAATAATAAAAACGCTCTTTTGCTCCATTTTGAATAGAACCATCGTAATGAAATTTTTCAAAATGCTTTTTTAACTCATCATTAGAAATATAATAATAAACTGTTCCCGGCTTTGTTGTAGTATCTTTTATAACAGGAATTTCTTCGTTTAGAACATTATATCTCTCATTATTTACAAAAGTATAGAATTTAATGTTCAAGGTTGCTGGTGCAAAAGTGTTGCATGCAACCGTATATGGTTGCTCTATCTTTCCAATAGAAAAGGTTAGTTTATCGCCCTGTTTCACCGGAGATATTGTTTTATTTTCATCCTCACTGGCACAAAGCCAGTCGCTTTCCTTCGTATCTCCTGGATCAACGGAAATTGTGACCGCAGAATCTTTCTTATAGTAACTCACAGTTCGATTTCCATCCGGATTGATCACTGTAACCGAATAGAAACTGTTCTGATTCTGCTTAATCTGGTCTGAATAATTATCCGGAATTTTTTCGCCATCAGATGCTCCTTTTGGCATATAATAAACGTCTGTTGGTACAGTTGCTTCCTGCTTGTCCAGGTTATAAGATACATATTGCTGTCCTTTATAAGTTACCACTGTCGCCTGTGCTAATGTCTTCTCACCACGGACTGTATATGGAAAATAATGTCCGGACTGTGTTTCCTCTGCATTCAAGCCGAACTCTCTATAAATCTCAGCAAGATCACTGACAGATAAATAGCATCTGCCCTGACGGTTCCATTTATACACCTTTTTCAGAGAATCAGCCGGCAGCTTTCGAACCTCATTGTCCACATATATATAAAACTGAATATCAAAGGCTGTCTGGTCCGCTCTCTGGATCACATAAGACTGTGTGATTTTTCCAATTGCGAATCTCGTCTGGTTCCCAGATTCCCGTATACCATCTATCACCTTATCGTCTGTTCCCATACAGGTCCATTCGATCTGGTCTGTCTGGTCTGGCAATTTGGGATTAAAGTCAGCCACAGCTTCTTCCACTACAGTTCCTGTTAATGCATAACGGATCCGATCCTGCCCTTCGCCCTTTACCTCTACGGAATAAAACGAATTGTCCTTTTTTACAGAATCTTTTAAATTTAATGCAACGCCTTTTCCATTTGGAAGGTAGTAAACATCTACCGCTTCCCCTTGTTTATTCTGGCCATAGTTGTAAGAAACATAGGTCTTTCCGGATTTTGTGTCTGTATAAACTTCTCCGTATTCTATCCTGCTTTTTCCCCGGTATGCAGATACAAACTTTTTTATCGCATCCGGATTCTGACTCTCGCTGTTTTTCACAAATCCAAATTCTTCATATATCCGGAGCAGGTCCTCAACGGAAACACCATGATAGGTAGTTCTTCCGTCTTTCCATGTTGCAATGCCGGTAATGTCATTATGCTGAAGCTTTACCTTATTTCCATCGATAATAACATAGAAATCAATATCAAATCCTTCGGAAATCTCCTGAAGTTTCGGTGATTCCTCTTGTGCAATCTGCTCCTCGAAGGCTTTTTCTTCTTCTGAAAGCTCTCCCGGGGATGAAGTAATTTCTTCCTCTGGAATCTCTTCTAATGGCGGAGTGATTTTCTCTCCCGGAGTCTCTTCTGACGGTGAAGTGATTTCTTCTCCCGGGGTCTCTTCTGACGGCGGCGTAAGTTCTTCTCCCGGAGTCTCTTCTGACGGTGGCGTAAGTTCCTCTCCCGGAGTCTCTTCTGACGGTGGCGTAATTTCTTCTCCCGGAGTTTCTTCTGATGGGGGAGTAAGTTCCTCTCCCGGAGTTTCTTCCGACGGCGGCGTAAGTTCTTCTTTCGGAGTTTCTTCCGCCGATGATGTGCTTTCCTCCTCTGAGATAAATTCTTCTGAAAGCATTTCTTTCTCCAGAGAACCATTTATATTCAGAATACTCTCCTCATTTGCAGAAACTGCCAAAGCTGTCGTTCCTGCACTATTCATACACAAAACCAATAAAAGTATCCAGGCTATCCATCTTAGCCATATCTTTTTTCTCTTCACACAAATTCCTCCTCAAAATATATTTTCCTATTTCTCAGCTATCTGCCTTTTTTATCCATTCCTTCTGCATTGCCGCTTCCAGAAAACAATGGAGCAGCGGTTGGGAGAATGAGCCACATTCCCCGTTCAGGATCATTTGCAACATAACTATTTGTCTTTAGATTTAATTTTAATACTACATAAAACCTGCCAAAGTCTTTATCTGTGCAATCTATTGGTTTTTCCTGTTCCATAACCCCACCTTTTACAAAACTCAGCCCTTAAAGGTACTAGTTCATATCAAAAAAATATTCCTTTCTGCTTTTTTCATGTCTAGCTTATAGTATATAGTTCTTTTAATTTTTTATAATGCACAAAAGTCGCAAATATTGCACATGATTTTTGCAAGAAGTGTTCCATTATATGGATTTTTTTATAACAGTTCTAATATTTTTAATATAATAATCCCATTTCGGACAGCTAACATCTCAGCTATGTTATCAAAGTCCAGTCCCGTTAGTTTTACTATTTTTTGCAAACGATACGAAACTGTCCGGGAATGTACACCCATCAGCTCTGATGCTTTCCGAATACTTTGTTTATGATTCAGATAGCATTCCAGCGTATCAATCAGTTCTCCATTTTTCTTAATATCATATTGATGAATCTCATTCACTGCATCCGGTATATATATTCTCAATTGCTTTTCATCCTTAATATTCGCAAAAATATGAAAAAAACCTAATTTTGAACAATCTACTACTGACTTCTGTATATCACATGTTATCTTTCTGATGACATCAATGTATTCTATTGCAGTTTTAGAGTCTTCAAAAGAATCTTTCAAATCATGATAACCTTTAACACTTTTTCCTATCCCTATCAGAAATTCATATTTTTCTTTTTCTTCTTCCAATTGATCTTGTATCTTTTTCTGGAATTCTTCTAATTTTTTTCTAAAATCCCGTTTTCCATCTTTCCTGTTTTCTTTATGAATATATATGACTCGATTCGTGTTACAATAAACATATTCTTTCGGCACGAACTTTAAAATAGCCTTTTCTATAATCTTCATTTTTTCTCTTTGAGCATCAGCAAAACAATCTTTATGATTTTCTGGTTTCAAATGACAGGTAATAACCTTATAATCATCCGTTGCACTAAGGTTAAGCAAGTTTGCGACATCATCTTCCTGTGCTTCTGACAGCGAACCATTTAACATTCGGTATTCCAAATCTCTATGATATTTTTTTTCAATATTTCTGTCTGTCACAATTTGAGTCAGAACATATAATAAAAGCGGCATTAAACTATCTAATGTTATAAAATCCAGTTCTCTTAATGATTCATTCACTTCTGAAACCACCAAATAATACGTGCACTGGTTTAAAATATTGATTTTTCTAATATACTCAATATTTTTTCTTTTTTGACGCATATATTCATATCTCGAAATAATATTTGGAACATACTTTTCATTATCATCTATGATTATTAAATCACTTTTATCTGACGTACTTGAATATATGTAGTGTAAATCTTCATTATACAAAGCAATTGGATTTTCAAATATCCTCCCTGCTTTATCAAGCAGATTCTCTAATGATCTGGACTCACTGGTTTCTTCTAGAAAAAGGCGATTAAATTCATCACGTGTCATTTTAGAGTATACTGCTTTCGCAATTTCTATATTAAATACCTGCAACAGCAAATATTTAATGATCTGCCAATAGCTAAGATCCTGCGGAATTTCTAAAACCGGAATACTATGCTCATTGCAAAAACGCAATAAAGTTTCAAACAGTTTATTTTGCTGTGCTGTGTTCTGAATTCTTTTCACAACAAATCCGCTTACCTGCTTTTTATTTAATTCTTCCAAATGACTTAGCATCATACGCTCATCCAGCTTTTTATAAACCATCAGAGAGGTCAGAAGAAGTTCTCCCCCCCCAGAAATTTTTCCATATCCGGCACTGCAATAATCCAAGTCCCTTTTATTTCTCTATTGATTTCTGAATTGTCACTAATTAATTTCATCCCTGGAAATTTGTGTGAGTCGATAAAGTCTTTTATTGTGTATCCCATTGGTGTTATACCTCCGTATTTTATTAATATCTAATACACATAGTTGGCTCTCTTGCATTTCACTCTTCATTCATATTCGATGTCAATGATATAGCATTATAGCAAAAAATAATATCATTTTCTACCTTAAGCAATCTTTACACATCAAAAAAGGATGCAGGGTTGACTCCCTGCATCCTTCATTAAAATTATAGTGTTACACCTATCTTACACCCCGTAAAAGCAGAACTGAGTGAAACTCATATACCTCGCAAAGTGCCTGAATCTAAAGACTTCTACGAATTTACTCGATATAGACAACTCACGACTTCCACATGATCACAAAACGGAAACATATCAACCGGCCAGGCCTCCTGCATCTGATAGCCTTTTTTCTTTAAAATACGAAGATCTCTTGCCAGCGTTTCCGGATTACAGGAAACATAAACCACCTTTTTCGGTGCCAGTTTTGCAAGGCAATCCAGAAATACTTCACTGCTGCCACTGCGCGGCGGATCCATGAAAACAACATCCAGCTGCTGATCTTCTGCAGCCATTTTCAGCATAAATTCTCCGGCATCTTCGCAGTAGAAAGTGATATTTTTTGTCTGATTTCGTTTTGCATTTTTAATGGCATCACGGACAGCTTCTTTATTAAGTTCTACGCCGGTCACCTGTTTTGCCTTTGATGCTGCGATCAGACCGATCGTGCCGATCCCACAGTACGCATCGAGCACGGTTTCTTTTCCGGTCAGCCCCGCCGCTTCGATTGCTTTCTGATAGAGGATCTCCGTCTGTACCGGATTGACCTGATAGAACGACTGTGCAGAAATGCGGAACGTGCAGCCACAGAGTTTATCTTCGATAAATCCTTTTCCATAGAGAACGACGTCTCGTGTCCCAAGTACCATGCTGGTTCCCCGGTCGTTGATATTCTGAATGACCGTCGTAATCTCCGGATGAACTTTTCGCAGTGCTTTGACAAAATTGTTCTTGGATGGAAATACCGGCGATGCCGTGACGAGCACGACCATGATCTCTCCGGTAGAAAATCCGCGCCGGATCAGCACATGACGCAAAAGCCCATACTGTGTATCTTCATCGTACGTTTTGATTTTAAAAGATTTCAGAAGTCCTCGGATCGTGACGATGATCTCATCTGCTTTCTGATCCTCGATCATGCAGGAATCCACCGGAACAACTTTGTGTGTGCCTTTCTGGTAAACACCGGAAATCGCATTGCCTCTGCGGTCACGGTCAAACACAGCATGCACTTTATTGCGGTAATGATACGGATCTTTCATTCCGATGATCGGATGTACTTTTCCAAAAGAATCCAGAAGGATCCGCACACGTTTCTCTTTGTGCCTGAGCTGTTCTGCATAAGGCATTCCCTGAAATTCACATCCGCCGCATTTTTTCGCCACCGGACAGACTGCTGCTTTTTTTGTTTTGTTTTTTTCCATGAATGATTATTTGCAGAGTTCTGCAACCACCTGGTTGATGACTTTTCCGTCTGCTTTTCCTTTCATATCTGCCATTACATTTTTCATGATCATGCCTTTATTTTTTGTAGCAACGACCTCGGCAAATTTTTCCTGAATGTAAGCTTTAACCTCTTCTGCACTCATCTGAGCCGGTGCATATTCTTTGATCACATCGTAACGGAACTGATATTCTGCTTTAAGATCCTGCCTGGAGTCCGGACAGGTATCGATCTGTTCTTTTGCTGTTTTCAGCTCTTTCAGAATTACCTGATCAACCATGCTTTCCGGAATATCATCTCTGCATCCGGCATCGATCGCTGCTTTTTTTACTGCAGAAACCAGAGAAGAAATTGCTTCCTTGCGTTCTTTATCTTTTGCCTTCATAGCTGCTACCATGTCTTTTCTTAATGCTTCTAACTGCATTTTTAAATCCTCCCATCATTCCTGGATAAAACTTTTTATCCCATTATCATTTTTGCTCATTATAGCACTTCTCTTTCTTTCCTGTAAAGTTTTCACTGTTTTTTTTCTGATTTTGTGCTATAATAATTCCACTGATGACAGGGTCAAAAGACGATCAGGTACTTTATCTCTGGCATTACCATTCTCAAACCGAAAAGAAAGGTGGAATTTATATGATCATTGCTATTATCTCTATCGCCGTCCTTGCGGCTGTGATCGTTTCCTGCGTGGTTGCTGTGGTTGCCGGTGTAATCGGCAGCAAATCTCACGATGAAGACGATGCCTAGAACACAACGACCAGCTGCATTTTAAACTGCTCTTTTCATAAAACTTCTCCCTCTACCGACACTGTAAGCACCTGCCATGGTATAAACTTACCACTTTTTTTCATTGCTGTCACAGCTGCATTTTGAATTCCGCCGCAGCATGGCACTTCCATCCTTATGATTGTCACACTTTTCACATCATTCTGTTCCAGGATTGCCGTAAGTTTCTCACTGTAATCAACCGGATCCAGTTTCGGACATCCGATCAGCGTGATTTTTCCCTTCTGGATCTCTTTTGCAAAATTTGCGTATGCAAACGCAGTACAGTCTGCTGCGATTAAAAGATCTGCCCCGTCAAAATAAGGGGCATTGACCGGCGTAAGCTGAATCTGGATCGGCCACTGCCTGTTCTTTTTTCTCTTATTTGCTTCCACAGCTGCTTCGTCATATGCCGCTGCTTCCCGCTCAACAAACGTGATCGCTCCGGTTGGGCAGGTCGGCAGACAGTCTCCCAGTCCGTCACAATAATCATCCCGCAATAATTTTGCCTTTCCATTTACCATACCAATCGCATTTTCATGACAGGCTTTCGCACATAAACCACATCCATTGCATTTTTCTTCGTTTATCTCAATAATTTTTCTTATCATTTATTATATTCCTCCTAATAATCACACCTGAAATCTTTTTTTCACTGCCGGGCAGACAGCAATTTTTTTCAATCACTGTCCATACCTTCACAGTGCCCCTTGCTTTTCTGTTTTCCGTGTAGTATGATGCTGAACAAAGCCAGCAGATTTTCTGTCAAACCATTTTTTCCGGTCTAAAATCTCTGCCTGACTTTGACCTGATCCTAACATAACATCTGAGAAAAATCGGTGGTTATAACCACTGAATCACAATCAAAATACCGTTAAATATCAACAGTACTATTTTTCCGCATACTGTTGTTTTTACCTGACAGGAGACTTTATGAACTTTTTAGAACTGCCTCTGTTTCAGAGCCTTTCCGATCAGGAACTGGAACAAATGAAGACTTCCGGCTGTCTGCGGACGGCTTCTTACAAAAAGAATGATATTATATTTTCTACCGGTTCCACTGTTTCTGAAATCGGCATTGTTTTATCCGGAAGCGTAAATGTAGAAAACATTGATTTCTGGGGAAATAAGAGCATTCTGGGAAATATGAATGAAGGACATATTTTTGCAGAAACCTATGCCCTGTGCCGGGAACCGATGATGGTAGATGCCGTTGCCGCCAGCAACTGCGAAATTCTTTTTTTGAATCTGAAAGTTTTACAGGAAAAAAACTGCACTTCTTCCTGGTATTCGAAAATACAACGCAGCCTTCTTGCAATGTGCAGCCGCAAAAATTTGATGCTCTCAGAACGGATTTTCTGCACTTCTTCAAAAACAGTTCGCAGCCGACTGCTGACCTATCTGTCCGCACAGTCCCGGAAACACGGCAACCATCGCTTTCAGATTCCGTTCGACCGGCAGCAAATGGCAGACTACCTGAATCTGGATCGCAGTGCCCTGTCAAAAGAACTTTCCCGTATGAAAAAAGAAGGGATCTTAGATTTTCACAAAAACGAATTTGTTTTAAAAAATGAGATGCTCTGAATTTTTCACACATCAAAATGTATCATATTGGGGCAAAAGTCCCCAACTATATTGGAGGAATTGAATATGTGTACCGCAGCAACTTATAAAACAAAAGATTTTTATTTCGGACGTACTTTAGACTATGAATTTTCCTATGGTGATGAGATCATCATTACACCACGAAACTATCCTTTCGTTTTCCGCCACACAAAAACACTGGAAAATCACTATGCACTGATTGGCATGGCGTGCTGTGCCGACAATTATCCGCTCTATTACGATGCCATCAACGAAAAAGGACTTGGCATGGCAGGACTGAATTTTGTCGGAAATGCTCATTACCAGCCGCTTTCTGATTCAGAAGAAAATATCGCATCTTTTGAATTTATTCCATGGATTTTAGGACAGTGTGCCACCGTAAAAGAAGTAAGGAGCTTTCTTGGACGCATGAATTTATGTGACACACCGTTCAGCGACCAGTTTCCATCATCCAGCCTGCACTGGCTGATCGCTGACCGCAGCGAAAGCATCACCGTAGAATGTGTTGCAGATGGCATGAAAATTTATGACAATCCGGTCGGTGTACTGACCAACAATCCACCGTTTGACATGCAGCTGTTTCAACTCAACAATTATATGCAGCTTTCCGCAAAATCACCGGAGAATCATTTCTCCGATAAATTAAACCTGAACACTTACAGCCGCGGCATGGGTGCACTCGGACTTCCGGGAGACCTCTCCTCTCAGTCACGTTTCATCCGCGTGGCATTCACCAAAATGCACGCTATTTCTGATGAAAGCGAAGCTTCCAGTGTAAGCCAGTTTTTCCATATTTTAGGTTCCGTGGAACAGAGCAGAGGCTGCTGCGAAGTTGCCGAAGGAAAATATGAAATCACGATCTACACCTCCTGCTGCAATGCCGATAAAGGGATTTATTATTACACGACGTATGATAATCATCAGATCAGTGCCGTTGATATGCATAAAGAAAATCTGGAAGCAAACGAACTGATTCGCTATTCCCCGATAAAAGAAGAGCAGATATATTTTCAGAACGGCAAATAAAATTTACGGTAGAGATTTTCTTAATGTGCACCTCTGCAATCCGCCGGAGGCTATTTCTTCTTTCAATACAGTAAAAAAGAAAAGATATGAAATGTAGATTGTGCCAGACAGCAAAAAAGACAGCGGTACAGTGACGGTAGCAAGTTTCCGTCGTGAGATTTGTGTCTAGTTTCCGCCGCCGAGTGGTGTCTGAGCAGCGAAGCTGCGAGTTCCAGCGAACGGCGGATCATAGACGGCACAAATCGAACAGGAAACGATGCGTGTCACGTGCCCTGTCTTTTTGCGTCCGGCACTCTATAACATTTTCCTTTCATTTTCTGCACTGAAAAAGAAAAACCTATAACTTTCAGCTCAGCTCAAACATTCCATGATAAAGCTGATAATATTTCCCTCTTTGTTCCAACAGTTCTGCATGATCCCCTCTCTCGACGATCTTCCCCTGCTCCAGTACCATGATCGCATTGGCATTTCGCACGGTACTTAATCGATGTGCGATAACAAACACGGTCCTTCCTTCCATCAGCTGATCCATGCCTTTTTCGATCAGTTCTTCGGTTCGTGTATCAACAGAGGATGTCGCCTCATCAAGAATCAGAACCGGCGGATCGGCTACTGCTGCCCTTGCGATCGCCAGAAGCTGCCGCTGTCCCTGGGAAAGATTTGCCCCATCTGCCGTCACCATGGTATCGTAACCATCTGGCAGTCGTCTGATAAAAGAGTGTGCATTTGCAATGCGTGCCGCCCTCTCGATCTCTTCCTGCGTTGCATCCAGTTTTCCAAAGCGGATGTTATCCGCTACGGTTCCGGTAAACAGATGCGTATCCTGAAGCACGATGCCAAGAGAGTGTCGCAGTGCATCTTTCTTTATCTTTCGCACATCAATTCCATCGTAAACCACCGTTCCTCCCTGCACATCATAAAAGCGGTTGATCAGGTTGGTGATCGTGGTTTTTCCGGCTCCGGTCGATCCGACAAAAGCAATTTTCTGTCCCGGTTTTGCATACAGGCTGATATTCTTCAGAATCATATGCTCTTTCGTATAACCAAAATCAACATTTTCAAAACGGACATCACCGCGAAGCATCGTCAGTTCTCCATCTTTTGAACGCCATGCCCATTTTCCAGTCTTTTCCTGACATTCTTTCAGGATGCCGTTTTCTTTTCTGACATTGACAAGCGTCACATCCCCTTCGTCCACTTCCGGCTCCAGATTCATCACATCAAACACCCGCTCTGCTCCGGCAAGTGCGGAGAGCAGGAAATTGCTCTGCTGTGTAAACTGATTGATCGGGAGTGCCGCCTGACGCACAAACACCAGATAACTTGCAAGACTTCCGACATCCGCCATCCCACGCATCGCCAGAATTCCTCCGAGAACTGCCACGATTGCATAATTAATATAAGATATACTTACGACTACCGGAACCATCGTTGCCGCATAAGACTGTGCACCGGTTCCTTCTTTTCGCAGTTTTTCATTTTTCTCCAGAAATTCCTGAAGACTTGCCTGTTCATGATTAAAGACTTTGACTACTTTCTGACCGCTGACCATTTCTTCAATATAGCCGTCCAGCTCACCAAGGCTCTGCTGCTGTTTCGCATAAAAAACCTTACTTTTTGCTCCGCTGAATTTCATATACCAGAACATGATACCATAGCAGACCGTCACGATCAGCGACAGTTTCCAGTTCAGGATATACAGGATCACAAGGGTTCCGATCATCTGGATAAAACTCTGGATTGCCATCGCAAAACTGTTATTGAGAGCATCTGCGATCGTATCAATATCGTTTGTGAACAGACTCATGATATCGCCGTGTCGCTTCTGGTCAAAAAAGCGAAGCGGCAGTGTCTGCATATGTGCAAACAAATCTCTTCGAATATCAAAAACAACCTGCTGGGCAGCTTTTACCATCGTCTGAGAATAGCCCCAGGCTGCCAGTGCTCCGATGGCAAAAATGCCGGCTGCCACAAGCACTCCGATGGCAAGTGAATGCAGATCCCCGTTTGCAAGATTATTGACAACCGGACGTATCATGTAAGTTCCAAGAAGGTTTGCAAGGGCACTTACCGTTACCAGAATACTGACGATCAGAAGCATAAATTTATGCCGTCCAAGATAAGAAACAAAAATCCGCAGTGTGTGCTGCATATTTTCCGGCCGTTTAACATTCTTCGTTTTCGATGCCATCGCTGTTTCCTCCTTTCATCTGAGAAGCATAAATTTCCTGATAAATTGCATCCTCCTTAAGAAGCTGTTCATGCGTTCCGATATTATGGATCTTACCGTCATCCAGGATCACGATCTGATCCGTATGGATCACAGAAGAAATTCTCTGTGCAATGATGATCTTTGTCACATCGCCAAGTTTTTCCAGCTCTTCGCGGATCTTCTTTTCCGTCGCCGTATCGACTGCACTGGTAGAATCATCAAAGATCAGGATCTTCGCATTGGCAAGAAGTGCTCTTGCGATACAGAGTCTCTGTTTCTGCCCGCCGGACAGGTTATTTCCTCCCTGCACAAGCATGGTGTCCAGTCCGTCCGGAAAACGCTCCAGGAACTCATCCGCACATGCCACACGGCATGCATGCCAGATTTTTTCGTCATCTGCATCCGGATCGCCCCATTTCAGGTTATCACGTATCGTTCCGGAAAAAAGCTCATTTTTCTGCAGAATAATTCCGACTGCCGCCCGCAGTGCATGAAGATCATATGCTTTTACATCCACACCGCCAACTCTCACCGTGCCGCAGGTCGCATCATAAAGCCTCGGGATCAGCTGCACGAGCGTCGTTTTGGCGGCTCCGGTTCCACCGACCACACCGATCGTCTGCCCGGCCTTGATGTGCAGATCAACATCTGACAGTGCATACGCTTTCGCATCTTTGTGATATTTAAAAGATACCTGTTCAAAATCCACGCTTCCATCTTTGACCTTCCGTACCCCGTTTTCCGGAGACTTCAGAACAATCCTCTCATCCAGCACTTCTGCGATACGATGTGCACTGGCAAGAGATCTCGTCAACAGCAGAAAAACATTTGCGATCATCATCAGAGCGTTGACAACCTGCATGACATAACTTAAAAATCCGGTCAGATCACCAACCTTAAGACTACCGCTTAAGATCATATTTCCGCCAAACCACATGATCAGTACGATCGCACTATACATGACAACCTGAAATGCCGGAAGATTCAGCACCGCATAGTGAAAAGTCTGTTCACTTGAAACACTCAGATCTGTATTTACTGCATCAAATTTTTCTTCTTCGTACTCTCCGCGTACAAACGCCTTGACCGCACGGATCGCTGTCACACCCTCCTGCACAACATGGTTCAGACGGTCAACGATTGTCTGAAGCTTTGTATACATAGGAGCCACTTTCCGGACGATCAGAAATAAAACAATGCCAAGAACCGGCGTACACACCAGAAAAACAATGGCAAGTTTCGGATTCATCCAGAAAGAAAGACCGATGCCGAGGATCAGAAGCGACGGACCTCTCGTCACCGGACGGAAGCCGGAATTGATCAGATTCTGCAGAACCGTGACATCCGTGGTCATTCGCGTGATCAGAGACGAGGTATCAAAATGATCCAGATTTGAGAAAGAATACTGCATCACTTTTGCATATTCTGCCTCCCTGATCTTCGCTCCCCATCCATAAGAAGCCCTCGCTGCAAACCGTGCATACAGAAGCCCCGTCACCAGAGCCAGAAGTGCACAGATCCCCATTTGAAAGCCCTTGGAATAAATGTAGGCAAGATCGTGGTTTGCCACCCCGACATCGATCAGATCCGCGATCATGATCGGAATGACAAGCTCAAACGCTGTCTCGATCATTACCATCAAAGCACCAAGCATCATATCTTTTTTATATGACCCGATATATCCTGCCAGCCGCTTTATATCATTCATATTTTATTTTCACTCCTTTTTCAGAAACCCTGAGCAATCTCAGTCTTTGATGCAAAGCGGACATTCACAATCCTCTTTCGCACTCTGTCAGTTGGTCAGTTCCTTCAAAAGCTCCAGATCCTCTGCCTTTATTCTCAGATTCGTCTCAATCTTTTCGCCATCCGGTGTGGTAACCGTGATCGCCATGATGCTGCCCTCCTTTAAAGCCCGTTTGGAAACTGCATTGCAGAATGCCGGGAATTTCGGGTGGTTTCTTTTAAATATATTCCATGCATTCATAATCTTCATCATATTTCCTATATTATTCAGTGCCATTTGTTTTACCTCCTAATATTCATTTTTACATCTGCTAAGTTTAAAGTACTTTCTCAAACTGTGCAAGACACAATTACCACAAATTGAGCCACATAATCACTCCCGTACAGGCAGGAATGACATTTAGACCTTTTGACCCTGGCATCATTATATAATTTTCACATGAAAAAAATATTCTATTTATATGTTCGCCTGACTAAACGTTCAAAACTGAGCAACTCTCGTGCATGATCTGGCGTTTTTTCCCCGCTTTTTTTGCTGTTATTCGTTCAAACTCATTCATAAACAGCAGATTTCATACATTTTCAGCAAAAAGTTCAGAAAGTTTTTATTGATTTTGCCGGGTAAATATGTATAATGATGATAGAGAAGTGGGCATCATTTCTTTAACTTTAAGTATAAAAGAAAAGAGGTTAATCAGATGGCAAAAATTGATTTAAGCAAGTATGGCATCACTGGAACTACTGAGATCGTGTACAATCCATCTTATGAGATGTTGTTCGAAGAAGAGACAAAACCTACTCTGGAAGGCTTTGAAAAAGGCCAGGAAAGTGAACTGGGTGCTGTCAACGTTATGACTGGTATCTACACAGGTCGTTCTCCGAAAGACAAATTTATCGTAAAAGATGAGAATTCCAAAGACACTGTATGGTGGACAACAGATGAATATAAAAACGACAACCATCCGGCTACTCAGGAAGCATGGGATGCTGTAAAAGCACTGGCTATCAAAGAACTGTCTAACAAGAGACTGTTCGTAGTAGATGCTTTCTGCGGTGCCAACAAAGACACCCGTATGGCAATCCGTTTCATCGTTGAGGTTGCTTGGCAGGCTCACTTTGTAACAAATATGTTCATCAAACCTACAGCAGAAGAATTAGAGAACTTCGAGCCAGATTTCGTTGTTTACAATGCTTCTAAGGCAAAAGTTGAGAACTACAAAGAGTTAGGATTAAACTCTGAGACAGCAGTTATGTTCAACATCACAAGCCGTGAGCAGGTTATCGTTAACACATGGTACGGCGGAGAGATGAAGAAAGGTATGTTCT
>OGQB01000710.1_pt1 | contig 32909 bp, 30 predicted proteins | sample 1553071 | NCBI WGS metagenome assembly OGQB01 (sample SAMEA2580284, study PRJEB22360) | human gut metagenome | biome: human gut; feature: human-associated habitat; material: faeces | place: Denmark | collected 2008/2010
GCTTTTTGACTTTTTTAGTATAACAAAAGAAAGGAACCGATGCAACTGCACCAGTTCCCTTCCTGTTTATAATAATTATATGTTGCTGCCCGACAAAAACTTTTACCAGACGTTATGATAATGTTCATAGGACATGCCATTTTCAAGGAAATCTCTCAGGAGACTGTCTGTACTTCCATCGTCTTCTCCATCCTGTACATCATTGTCCTGATCATCTGGTTCCTCCTGATCTGGTTTCTCTTTTGAATCATCATCGGAATCCTGATTCTTCTCTGAGTTTTCACCAAGAGTTACTGTAACTGTTTTTTCTTTATAGGAATCACCGTCTGCGACTTCAATAGTAACATCTACTTCCTCGCCTGGCTCATAATACTCAAGACGACTTACCAATTCCTCAATACTACGCATTCTCTTGCCATCAAATTCTGTAATGATAGATTTTTCTTTGATGCCAGCTTTATCTGCAGCACCTCCATCCGTAACCTCTGAGACAAGAACGCCCTCTGGAACTCCATAGTACTTGGTAGCCTCTTCGCTTACAGACATACCTGTGATTCCAAGTACACCGTGATTATCAACCTTATCTCTCGGTGTTTCATTCATCAGATTTTCCAGAGTGTCTGTAACATCAGAAATCGCAATCGCATAACCCATGCCCTCAACTTCTGTGGAAGCAAGCTTTGCTGAATTGATTCCGATTACTTCACCATTCATATTCAGAAGTGCTCCACCACTGTTTCCAGGATTAATTGCTGCATCTGTCTGAATCAGATTAACTGCATCTGAATCTTCATCGCCTTCGGAACCGTCTGAGTTAAGCTTACGGTTTTTGGCACTTACAATACCTGTTGTGACAGACTGTCCATATCCAAGTGCATTACCAATAGCAACTACCTGCTCACCAACCTTAAGATCATCGGAGCTTCCCATGCTTGCAACCTGAATCTGATCCATCGTATCATCCGAAATATCGGACAGTGCTACAGAAACAACTGCAAGATCTTTTTCTTCATCATAACCATTTACCGTTGCTTCGTAAGTTTCTCCATCAATACAGGTAACAGATACCGTATCCGCACCTTCTACTACGTGATAGTTTGTCGCGATCAGAAGGTTATCATCATTTTTCCCAACGATGATACCTGAACCACTTCCCTCAACTTCCTGCTGGGTTGTGTATCCCTGACTTCCGCCAAATCCATAATATCCAAGATAATTCTGTACATCCTGAACAGATTTCGTTGTGATAGCCACAACAGACTTCATACCTTCTGCAGCAATATCAGATACATCCAGACTTCCCTTTGCTTTCTCAGACTTGCTGTCATCCTTACTGTCTGATTTGTCCTTCTCTTTGGACTTTGTCTGAAGAAGTGTTGTGTTTTCTTTTTCAGAAGAAGCTGCTTCTACTTTGCTGCTGTTCCATCCGGTAACTGCATTCACTCCCTCAAAGGAACCTGCTGCAAGTCCGCCTGCAAGAACTGCACATAATGCAATACCTGCTGCTTTCTTTACTTTTTTTCTCATTCTTTCTTTCGGATCATTATCTCTATGTTTATCATTATCATTCATAAATTTATTGTTCATATCTGTCATCAAAATCCCCTCCTTGGAATCTCTGTTGTTTCATTTCTTTTATGTCTAGAAGTATAGGTGGTATTTGTGTTGACTTTGTGGGAAATATGTGACGAAACTGTTAATTCAGAAAAAAATCCGTCAGACGGATGTTCTCACTCCGCTCTCACAGCTTCCACATGCATCTGGTCGTATCCTCTTATATAAATAAAGTGCATACTCTCGTACACACTTTATTCTCTGCTTGTAACTGTTCAGTACCCTCACAGTTACGAGTCAAAATGCATTCCAAATCACCTTCGGTGATGGCATTTTGCCTTGTATGTCTCGGGATTTTGGCAAAAAACATGCCAAAACACCTCGCGGGATACTACCTTCTGAATAGTTACAATTATTTTCAGAAATATGTATGGACATAGTTGACCGGATGACCATACAACAGGTAAAATTAGAATAGCAAATCTGCAAAAGTAGTGGAAAATAACAAAAAGAGAGGGTTATCGAATGGATAGATTATTGTATGGGGTGGCGTATTACGATGAGTATATGCCGTGTGACCGGTTGGACAAAGATGTGGAAATGATAAAGGCGGCAGGGATCAATCTGGTCCGTATCGCCGAGTCTACCTGGAGTACCTGTGAACCCCAGGAAGGGGTGTTTGATTTCAGCCATGTGACTCGGGTACTGGATGCGATGGAAGCGGCCGGCATCTCAGTGATCATTGGAACACCGACGTATGCGATCCCGACCTGGATGGTAAAATCCCACCCGGATGTACTGGCAACCACAAAGAGGGGACCGGGCATCTACGGGGCGCGTCAGATCATGGATATCACGCATCCGGTATATCGCTATTACGGTGAACGTGTGATCCGAAAACTGATGGAAGTGTCTGCGCACAGAAAATGTGTGATTGGTTTCCAGCTGGATAATGAGACAAAATATTATGATACAGCAGGAAAAAATGTGCAGGAGCAGTTTGTAAAATATCTTCGCACAAAGTTCAACGATGATCTGGATGCGATGAATCAGGCGTTTGGTCTGGATTACTGGAGTAACCGGATCAACGCGTGGGAGGATTTCCCGGATGTGCGTGGAACAATCAACGGAAGCCTTGGCGCAGAGTTCCAGAAGTTCCAGAGAACGCTGGTGGATGATTATCTGCAGTGGCAGGCGGATATTGTGAAAGAGTATGCAAGGGAAGATCAGTTTATCACCCATAACTTTGATTTTGACTGGCGGGGATATTCCTACGGAGTACAGCCGATGGTGGATCATAAACATGCGGCAAAGGCGCTGACGGTAGCAGGTGCGGACATTTATCATCCGACCCAGGACGAACTGACCGGTGCAGAGATTTCCTATGGCGGGGACAGTACCCGTTCTCTGAAAGAAGATAATTATTTTGTTCTGGAAACAGAAGCACAGGGATTCCCGGGATGGGTTCCGTATGACGGACAGCTTCGCCTGCAGGCGTTCAGCCATCTGGCTTCCGGAGCAAATATGGTGGAATACTGGCACTGGCATTCGATCCATAATTCTCTTGAGACTTACTGGAAGGGACTGCTGAGCCATGATTTTAAGGAAAATGATACCTATCGTTCCGCAAAAGTGATCGGTAAGGAATTTGCGGAACTGGGAAGTCATCTGGTGAATCTGAAAAAGCACAACAAAGTCGGTTTCCTGGTGAGCAACGAAGCGCAGACGGCTCTGGACTGGTTCCCGATCGACGGAACCGCGGGCGGTGGCGGCGCATGCAAATACAATGATGTGGTTCGGTATGTCTATGATCAGTTATATAAGCTGAATGTGGAATGTGATTTCCTGTGGCCGGAGACAGAGAGTTTTGATCGGTATGATCTGCTGGTGGTGCCGGCTCTGTATGCAGCACCGGAGTCCCTGCTTCAGAAGATCAATGATTATGTGGCAGCAGGTGGTCATTTGTTTACGACATTTAAGACCGGTTTTACGGATGAGAATCTGAAGGTGTTCCACGACAGCCAGCCGCATATTCTGGATCAGTGTCTGGGTATTTCCTACAGTCATTTTACGTTCCCGAAAGAGGTGAAGTTGTCGGGAGAGACGTATCACTGCGAAGATAACGAGTTGAAAAATTTCATGGAACTGGTGAACCCGGAAGGAGCGCAGGTGCTGGCTTCTTATGATCATTATAACTGGAAGCGGTATGCGGCAGTGACGAGAAATGTGTATGGAAAGGGAACGGCTACTTATCTGGGATGCTGGACGAGCGATGCGATGCTGCGGGAGATTCTTGCGGATGTGCTGAAAGATGCAGGGCTGTGGGGCTCTGAGCAGGAAGTGGAGTTCCCGGTGATTATCAAGAAGGGAACGAATGATCTTGGAAAAGAAGTGGTTTATTATCTGAATTATTCACCGGAAGTGCGGGAAGTAACGTATTACGGAGTAAATGGAGAAGAGCTGTTTGGAAAAATGGCTGTTGCCGATGGTGATCTTCTGGAAATTGGCGCGTGGGATTTGAAAATTATAGAACGTTAAGGAAAAGGGAGCTGTCTTTCATAGGGAACTATGTGAGATGGCTCTTTTTTAAGCTTTGGCTAAGGGGACGAAACGGATTTCGGAGACACGGGGGAGGCAGCCGCTGGGAACGCACAGCTGAGCTAAAAGCACCAGCAAAAGGCCGCCTCCCCCGTGTCTCCGGAATTCGTTTCTGGGTGTTGGTAAAATGACAGAAAGATGTGAGTAATGAAACGGAGGAAATGAATCGTGTAGTTGATTGATTTCCTCCGTTGAGAATTCGTTCATTTTTTGTTTTTCTTTATGTCCTGATAGATACTGTATCCCAGGAAGAAAAGTCCGATGATCAGAGCAAAGACAGAAAGGATTGACAGGAAAGGTCCTACATACGATAGTCCTTCTGCGAACCAGGATGCATCTTGGGTTGTTATGTTGCTCATGAAGCAGGCGGCTGCTATGTATTTTGCGGAAATTAAGTTTGCCGATATCAGGCAAAAAATGGAACCGACTCCTTTGTTATTCATTTGAATCCCCCTCTCACGTTAATTGATAAGTAGAGCATATCATATTTTTTCGCTTTTTTCTATTGAAAGAAAGATTTCATGCATTTGTAACTGTAAAAGACGTTACTGTTCACTGGTAATATCCCGCGAAGCGTGTTACTGGGCACGGAGTGAACAGTAACGATTGTTATTGCATAGGGCAATGGCAACTTTATCACACTACGGAGGTTTTTATCATGTCAAATTTTTCAGATATGGACAATGTTTTTATTATGGATCACCCGCTGATCCAGCATAAGATTTCCATTCTTCGTAATAAGGAGACCGGAACAAACGAATTCCGCAAACTTATTGAGGAGATTGCAGTTCTTATGGGTTTTGAAGCTCTTCGCGATCTTCCTCTTGAGGATGTTGAAGTTGAGACTCCTATTGAGACTTGCAGAACTCCTATGATTTCTGGTAAGAAGCTTGCTGTTGTTCCTGTACTTCGTGCAGGTCTGGGTATGGTAAATGGTATCACCACTCTGGTTCCGTCTGCCAAGATCGGTCATATTGGTCTTTACCGTGACCCGGTTACTCATGAGCCTCATGAGTACTATTGTAAGCTTCCGGATCCTATCGACCAGCGTCTCATCGTTATGGTTGACCCCATGCTTGCAACTGGCGGCTCTGCTATCTCCGCTGTTAACTTCATCAAACAACATGGTGGAAAGAGCATTAAATGTATGTTTGTTATCGCTGCTCCGGAAGGTCTGAAACGACTTCATGAGGTGCACCCGGATGTGCAGATCTATGTAGGACATCTGGACAGAGAACTGAACGACCGCGCTTATATCTGCCCGGGACTTGGCGATGCAGGCGACAGAATTTTTGGTACTAAATAGATTTTTGACCAGAGCATATTTGAAAAAGGCTGAATTCCGGAAATTATCTCATTTCCAGAATTCAGCCTTTTTTTGCCCGATCATGCTTTTTCCATCTTCGCCTTATACTCTACGCAAAGCATGGTAATATCATCAAACTGCGGTGCCTCTCCCACAAAAGCATCAATATCTTTTTTCACTTCAGGCAGAATTTCTGATGGTGTTCTGTCTTTTACACGATTCAGAACCTGCTCCAGACGCTCCATTCCATAAAGCTGATTTTCTACATTTGTAGCCTCAGTCACACCGTCTGTATACTGGAAGATCAAATCTCCCACATCCAGCGTCATACTGCCGGCTTTATAGTTCATATCTTCAAATCCAGCAAGGACAAAGCCTGGACGGATCTTATATGCCTCAAAACTGCCGCCTGCTTTACAGATAAATGGCATTTCATGTCCAGCATTTACGAAACAGAACTCTCCTGTCACCAGATCCAACACACCTTCAAAAGCAGTGATAAACAAGCCTTCACTGTTTGCCTCACAAAGAAGATTATTTACAGTAGAGAAAACCTCCCCCAAATCTCTTCCTGGTGTAGTGTGATCCTTGATAAGCGTTTTTCCAATGACCATAAAGAGCGCAGCCGGAACACCTTTTCCGGATACATCGGCCATAACAATTGCCAGATGTGTCTCATCTACCATGAAGAAATCGTAAAAATCACCGCCAACTTCTTTTGCAGGTGTCATAGTTGCATAAATATCAAATTCCTTACGATCCGGAAAGGCCGGGAAAATACATGGCAGCATGGATGCCTGAATATTCCTGGCAATATCCAGCTCAGTGCCGATTCGCTCCTTCTCGGCAGTCACTTTGGACAGATTGGCAATGTAATTTTCAAGCTCTTCCATCATAAAGTTAAAAGAGTCACTTAGTGCCTCGATCTCATCACCAGTTTTCATGGTAATTCTCTGATTCTCAAACTTTCCGCTCTCTGTAATCTCCTGGGTAAAATCAGCCAGCCTGCTGATCGGTCTGGTGATTGTCTTTCGCACAAAGACAATATACGCAGCCATCGTCACTGCGATAATGCAAAAAGAAATCAGCAGCATATTGATAAGAAAGGAATTCAGATAATTCCTGACCTCTTTCATATCCAGAATATACTGAATTTCTGCCAGAGCCTTTCCATTCTCGTCCAGAATCACCGAAATGCCCGTGTAATTATAGCCATAGCTGTTGTCCGTCACAAGCGGATGATCCACACCTTTATTCTGCTGATACTGGTTCCATATGGTAATATATTTCTCCATGTCAGCAGGATCATCAGGATTTGCAGCATCAGTGTACAAAATGTCACTTCCATAGGCAATCTGATTCGCAGGATCATCTCCCAATTCCTCAACCAGGGCATCTATGTAGAAATGAACACTGTCTTCATCCGGAACAACCAGAGACAGATATGTAACATCGCCATCCTTTTTCAGCTTGTTAAACAACGTAACCATTTCCGAATATTCTTCTGTCTTGTCCCCGCCTTCTGCCAGGATTTTCTTCACATCCGAAACCGACATCATATCTGCAATACTATTGCTGTTCGTCATTACCCTCTGTGCATATAGATTTTCCAGATAGGATCTGGAGCTTCTATAGCTGAAAAGAGAAATGGCAATGGTAAGGATTACACCGATCACGCCAAGTGAAAGTATAAATTTAGGAAGAAGTTTTATTTTCATTTGCAATTCCTTTCCTTAACTTTCTTAAAATAGACCTCTGCATCACACTTGCAGCGTCCTTTGCAATATGGACAATAAAGTTCTTTTTTATTATACCAGATCATCTTTGCAGAAAAAAGATGAACAAACTTACATTCCTGAAGTGCCCTTTCCAGAGGAACTTTACCGCCTGCATTCCAGCAGATGATAAACACTTCCCCTATGCCCTTCTCCGCAAACTGATTCAATGCATAGTTCATAAGCCCAACTGCCAGACCCTGTCTGCGAAATGCTTCTTTTATTCCTACTGACTGAATCTTGCCAACAGGTGCCAAAGTATCCTGCTGGCATACCCGTTGGATTTTCTGTTCCGTAAGCCTGGTATCCTCTGCAATCTGCTTCTCATTGGTAAGATAGTAATAAATATATCCTGCAAGCTCTCCTTCTGCAGTTCTCAGCAGAAGGAATGCCCGTTCACTGCTTCCAATGGCCTGCTCAAGCTCTTCTTTCTGATACAGATTTTCGCCTACGCACCTGTCCATAAGCTGCAGTGTTTCCTCAATATCCTCTTTTTCCAATGAATACAGACAAAATTCTCTGCCAGAAGCCCCAAACCTCCCTGTCTTTTGTGTCATAAGCTTCCCTTCTCACAGGACAAAATCTGCATGCCCATTGTAATCTCCGATTCCTCACTCAGAATCAGCTGCTGAAGTTCTTCATAATTCTTCTTCAGCCAGTTCTGCCAGTCCTGATATTTTCTGTTATCCGGTTCTTCCGCCAGCAAGATTTCCACATCCTCGGGCAAATAGGAAAAAAAGGTCTGGAAAATATCTTCTTTTTGCTGCTGTTCGCCTTTGGCAGCGGAAATCTCCTTGCACCAGACATGGATATAATCGTATCCGCAGTTGGTCAGCCAGCCGGGAACGGCCTGACCGGTTTCTCTTTTTCCTGCGTATTTGTCCTCTTTTAAGATATCCAGAAACTGTCCAAGAAGATTCTTTTCATCTGGAGCCAAAGTGGATATGCGGTCATTGCTTTCTGTGATAAAAATCACTCCGCCTTTTTTCAAAAAATTCTTCAATGTGCGAAGCAGCTTTTCCCCATCATATAAATGCATTAATACAAAAGAAAGACAGATCAGGTCAAATTCTCTGTCTTCCGGTTCTGCGCAGAGCTTCTGAAGGTCCGCTGAAAACGAATCCCGATCCACATCCATCTGATAAAAAGAAAATTTAGTATTTCCGAATTGACTGTTGGCTCTTTCCACAAGCTGCTGATTATACTCCAGGCCAATCACCCTGGAAATCCTGTCATCTGAAAAGCGGTGAAAGGTTCTGGTGCCATCATTGCAGCCAATATCCAGAACAGAAAGTTCTGATTTCCCCTTAAAAAAATGCTCTAACGCAGGTTTCTCTGCCTGTGACAACAGCAAATTCTGTCTTCTCAGTCGTTCCCTCTCTTTTTCTTCCTGAAATACTAACTGACTTTGCACTACTTGTCTCCTTGTCCGTCAAAATTTACGCTCTGAATAATAACCGCTTCGCATTCTCTTCCGTCACTGCAATTACTTCTTCTGCAGTAATTCCCTTAATCTGCGCCAGGGCTTCTGCAACATAGGGCAGATTCAAGGAAGAATTTCTCCTGCCTCGATTGGGCTCCGGTGCCATATAAGGGCAGTCCGTTTCCAGAACGATCTGGGACAGCGGCGCTATGGCAGCTACTTCTTTCAGCTTCTTTGCATTTTTGAAAGTAAGCACGCCGCCAATGCCAAGATAAAGTCCCATTTTCAAATATTCCGCCGCAATCTCCTTACTGTAGGAAAAGCAGTGAATGATTCCTCCGGACATATCTTTTTTCATATATTCCTTTACAATCTCCAGAGTGTCCTCGGCTGCATCCCGGCTGTGGATCATAAATGGCAGCTTCTCCTCCCTAGCAATGTCCATCTGCGCCCGGAACATCTCCTGCTGCTGTTTATGCTCTGCCTCTTCCTTATGCCAGTAGTAATCCAGACCGATTTCTCCGATGGCGACCATTTTCTCCATATGGGAAAGACGCCGGATCTCATCCAGAGTATCCTGTGTCATAATTCCTGCATCGTCGGGATGAACCCCCACTGCGCCATACACAAAAGGATACGCTTTCATCAATTCCAAGGTCCCGCCAAATCCCCCGGCTGACGCGCACACATTTACAATACAGCCCACTCCCCCGTCTTTCATGGAAGAAAGGAGCTGATCTCTGTCTTCGTCAAATGCCTCATCATCATAATGTGCATGTGTATCAAATATCATTTTTCTGCCTCATTTTTCTTTGAAATACAACAATTATAGCATACTAAAATCATACCAGTAAAGTGTTATAAACCTCTTTTTGGAAGTTCTATTTTAGTTGTTACTGTGAATAGAACGAACATCGAACTATTTTAAACACAATTTCAAAAACACAAAAAAATACTTGACAATTCAGAAGATTCGACAGATAATGTGAAGCTTGAAAAAATTGATATTCCTTATGTCTAGGTACCAGGCGGTAGCATTTTTGCATATATAAACGGAGACAGTACCGGAAAAACAGTTCTTCTCAGATCCGACATCGATGCACTTCCCATACTGGAATCCGAGACTAATCTAAAGAATAAAAAAGTATGTATTTCCAAAAATCCTGGTGTTATGCATGGCTGCGGCCATGACGGCCACATTGCTATGCTTCTTAGCGCCGCAAAAATACTGAAGAATATGGAAGCATCCCTAAATGGACGCGTTGTCCTTATGTTTGAGGAAGGAGAAGAAGGACATCGGAATATAGAAAAGCTTCTGGCTTATATGGCAGAAAAGGACATGAAGTTTGACACCTGCTACGCCTCTCATGTGCGTTGGGACATTCCCACAGGAAAACTTTCCTGCTGCCAGGGTTCTGCCATGTCAGGCCTTTACCACTTCGTACTTGAAATAAACGGAAAAGGCGGACACGGTTCCAGACCGGATCTTGCCCACAGTGTAATTGACTGTTTCCATGACATATATTCCAACCTTGATACACTCCGGCTAAAATACATAAAGCCAAACACCGTTCTGACCTGGTCTCTGGGCTCTGTCAATGCAGGAGCAACCTTTAACCTGATTCCCGACAAGCTTACCTGCGAAGGAAGCATCCGAATGATGGATCGAAACAGCGGAGAAGAATTTATCAAAGAATTTGAACGAATTGTTGCTGCAATTTGTCCTCTTAATTACTGTACCTACCAGTTTAAATTGCTGGAACAGCTTTTACCTACAGAGAACTATCCTGCATGCAGAAAAACCTATCTTGATTCGATCAAGAAACAGATCGGCGAAGATGTCATATATGATTGTGAGCCATGGATGGCATCTGAAACCTTCAGTTATATGTGCAGCCTGTTTCCAGGTGTAGAAACCTTCGTGGGAATAAAAAATGACGAATTAGGTTCCGGCGCTAATCACCATACCCCGGAATTTGATCTGGACGAGGACGGACTTACCTATGGTACTGCCGCTGCCGTCAGCTACGTTTTGGAATACTTTGAAAACACGCCTGACACTTCTGCTTTTGAACCTGCATACAACAGCATCAGCGAACTGATTGCGACATTTGGTCAACAGCCAGGAAGTACCGAATATATGGATTTGATGCTGAACAGCAACAATTTCGGAATTGACGGTACTGCAGAGCTGCTTGCAAATATAATTCGTAAAAATTTCGGATTATAGATCTTCCTAGAGCGTGTTTGAAAAAGGCTTTCTGCAAGATGTGCGTCACAATTTGTGGGAGATTTTGCCCGGATGAGGGCGCCGTAGCGGGCTACGGCAACCGAATTCGGGTGAAATCTCCCGCAAAGTGGGGCGTGCAGATTGCGAGAATGATTTTTCAAACAGTCTCTAATGTACTTATGCTGCCTCACGCCGCATATTTTACCGATCAGGCACTGGAAGATATGGTGCACAATTCACTGATTGTAACAAGCCAGTATTTTAAAACTATGAAAGAGCAGCCATAAGCAGTCTTCGTCAGCCCACAAACTAAGAATCCCCTCCACAAAAGCAACTGCTGCATAGTGGAGGGGATTCTCATTTACTATAAAATTTATGAATATTTACTGCCTTGCACAATTTCCAGCTTCCCCGGTCATAATCTCAATGCCATGACCAAGAGCTCCAATAATGTATTCCAGACTCTCCTTTACTGCTTTCGGACTGCCTGGAAGATTAATGATCAGAGTCTTTTTCCGGATTCCGGCTGTGGCGCGGCTGAGCATGGCGCGTTTTGTGATCGTCATGCTGTAGGCGCGGATGGCTTCCGGGATTCCCGGAACCTTACGTTCTGTGATATCTTCGGTGGCCTCCGGCATAACATCCCGCGGGGAAAAACCTGTTCCACCAGTAGTCAAAATCAGTTCTGCCTGATTCTCATCTGCGATTTCCGCCATTCGTCTGGAAAGCATGGCACGGTCATCCGGAAGAATATCCATAGATACTACCTGATAGCCTTCTCTTTCTGCGATTTCCTTAATTGCCGGACCGCTTAAATCTTCCCGCTTGCCCTGATATCCCATATCACTGGATGTGATAATTGCTACTCGTTTCATTTTTCTCCCCCCTTCGTTTTTATTTCTTTGAATAAAAAATCTCCACTCTTACCGCCAGTTTTCTCTACCAGGTGAATATCCGTCATCACCATATGCTTGTCGATTGCCTTGCACATATCATAAATTGTAAGAAGAGTCACCTGCACACCTGTAAGGGCTTCCATTTCCACACCGGTTTTACCGTCTGTCTTCACAGTGCAAAAAGTGCGGATAATTCCATTTTCTTTTTCAATTTCGAAATCAATGGTACATTTGGTAACCGGCAAAGGATGGCACATAGGTACCAGATCCGAGGTGTGCTTCACAGACATGATCCCGGCAACTCTGGCAACGCCAAGAACGTCTCCCTTTGCCACAGTGCCTGCAGTAAGATGCTCCATGATTTCTGCTCCAACCTGGATAGAACCTGTTGCAATTGCAGTTCTGTGGGTAATCGGTTTATCCGAGACATCCACCATAACAGCATTACCATTTTTATCAAAATGGCTTAGTTTATTACACATAATTCGTCCCTTTTTATAACAATATTAACCTATTATATTATATTCCGGCTATATCAGATGGACGCTTCCGGTCAAAATCAGCAGATTTCAGATCCTGTCGGCATATTTTTTTCAGGGCTGACTACGCATACATTTCCCTCAGCATCCTCTGCGCAGAGAATCATTCCCTCACTAAGAATTCCTGCAAGTTTCGCTGGTTTTAAGTTGGTTACTACCATAACCTTTTTGCCAACCATTTCCTCTGGTGTATAGTAAGCCTTGATTCCAGATACGATCTGGCGAACCTGGCTTCCAATCTTAACCTGGGAGCAAAGAAGCTTCTTGGATTTCTTCACCGCCTCACAGGCAATAACCTCACCAACCTGGAACTGAAGCTTTGCGAAATCATCAAATGTGATCTCCGGCTTCGCCTCAATATCTACAACCTTCTCCTCTGGCTTTTCTTCCTTCGGCTCTTCTTTCGGTGGATGAAGCTCGTTTACTTTTTCCATAACTTCTTTGATGTCCATACGGGCAAAAAGGATCTCCGGTTTATCTGTTACCTTGTTTCCTGACGGATACAGTCCAAATGTCTTCAGATCCTCAAGAGTTCTCTCTGAAGCATTTAACTGACCAAGGATTCTCTTTGTTGTGTCCGGCATAAAGGACCCAAGAAGAGTGGTTCCAATGCAAATGCCCTCAACCAGATTGTAAAGAACGGTTGCAAGACGATCCTGTTTGGATTCGTCCTTTGCAAGTGCCCATGGCATTGTCTCATCAATATATTTGTTGCAGCGTTTGAAAATAGTGAACACTTCTGTGATGGCATCTGCTACACGAAGTTTCTCCATCTTTGCATCAACCTTTGCAGGAACAGAAAGAATGAAGCTCTTCAGATCATCGTCAACAGGTTCTGTTACGCCTTTATTCTCTACCACGCCGCCAAAGTATTTGTTTGACATGGAGATGGTACGGTTTACCAGGTTTCCAAGAGTATTTGCCAGCTCGGAATTCATACGCTCTACCATCAGCTCCCAGGTGATCACACCATCGTTGTCAAACGGCATTTCATGAAGTACGAAATAACGGACAGCATCAACGCCGAAGAAATCAACCAGCTCGTCTGCGTAGATAACGTTTCCTTTGGATTTGCTCATTTTTCCATCGCCCTGGAGAAGCCACGGATGACCGAATACCTGCTTCGGAAGAGGCAGATCCAGTGACATCAGGAAGATTGGCCAGTAAATAGTATGGAAACGGATGATATCTTTTCCAATAAGATGAAGGTCGGCAGGCCACATCTTGTTAAACAGTTCAGAATTGTCTCCATCGCAATCATAACCGATTCCGGTAATATAGTTGGTCAGGGCATCCAGCCATACATATACAACATGCTTCGGATCAAAGTCTACCGGAATTCCCCATTTGAAAGAAGTTCTGGATACGCACAGATCCTGAAGTCCCGGAAGAAGGAAGTTGTTCATCATCTCGTTCTTACGGGATTCCGGCTGAATGAATTCCGGATGTGTCTTAATGTGCTCAATCAGACGGTCTGCGTATTTGCTCATTTTGAAGAAATAAGCCTCTTCTTTGGCTGGTACGCATGGGCGTCCGCAGTCCGGACATTTTCCGTCTACAAGCTGGGATTCTGTGAAGAAGGACTCACATGGAGTACAGTACATTCCCTCGTACTCTCCCTTGTAGATATCCCCTTTTGCATACATTTTCTTGAAAATCTTCTGAACCTGTTTCTCATGGTCTTCATCTGTGGTACGGATGAATTTGTCATAGGATGTGTTCATCAGATCCCAGATGCTCTTGATCTGACCGGATACGTTATCAACGAATTCCTTAGGTGTAACACCTGCTTCTTCTGCTTTCAGCTCAATCTTCTGGCCATGCTCGTCAGTTCCGGTCTGGAAAAATACGTCGTAGCCCTGCTGTCTTTTATAACGCGCAATGGCGTCTGCCAGAACCGCCTCGTAGGTATTGCCAATGTGCGGCTTGCCGGATGTATAGGCAATGGCTGTGGTGATGTAATATTTTGGTTTACTCATTGTATTTCCTCCTTTTCTGTGTAACAAAAAGAGCTGGTTAAACTTCTCCTTCCTGTCACAACATAAAAAAACGTCTTCTCAAATATACTGAGAAGACGAGTTATCCCGTGTTACCACTTCTATTCATTCCCGCCTCACGGTACAGATGGAAAAACCATCTTCGGGAATCTCACCGGGTACCTTCATACCCTTACGCTATAACAGGCGTTCCTGTCGCAGCCTAAATTACTTCAACTGCGCCCCTCCAAAGCCATCTTCCATCTGTTCCATACACACCCCCTCTCAGCCTGGAAAAGCAACTCTTAACTGCTCATCTCCCGGGGGATTCTCTGTAATGCGGTACGCAAATGTACTCTCTTTTTCTATGGGTTTGGCTTATAAATTCATATAAAAGAGCGTATCACATTTTAATGGGTTTGTAAACCCAAATTTATCATTTTACAGCGATGCAATATTTATAATTTTAGTGTAAATTTAGCCAAATTACTATTGACAAATTTGCAATTATCTTGTATATTAATATCAGTAACAATTACTATTATTGAGAGAAAGGAGGAATCAGATGGCCACATTGAAATACAGCCGCCAGAGAGAATCTATTAAGGAGTTTCTTACTGGCAGAACCGACCATCCCACCGCTGATTTTGTTTATGAGAATATGAAGCAGATTTATCCAAACATCAGCCTTGGAACTGTATACCGAAACCTCTCTCTTCTCGCTGATCTGGGTGAAATACAGAAGCTTTCCAGCTTTGGCGGAGCAGACCGATTCGATGCTCGCACCGTTCCCCATTGTCACTTTATGTGCACCCGCTGCGGCAGAGTGATGGACGTATTCAGCGAACATATTGATAAAAGCCTTGAGAGTATTGCAGCTGACTTTAAGGACGGTCAGATTTCCGATTATAAAGCAAGATTTTTCGGAATTTGCAAGGAATGCCTGAAGGAAGAGTCTCACTAATCAGTTGAATAAATTTTTCATTTTCTGATCATAGCTATTCTGTAGGGAATTACAGCCGCTCGACAAGCAATGGCCACAGCACCAAACTTTAAGTGAACATTCGATCCTGTTAGAAAAAAGTTTCAATAACTCTTGACAAGCAAGAAACAATATGTTACCATAAAACAGTAATGATTACTATTATTAAAGACAAAATAAAATTTTATATAAGAAAAGGAGAATTTAATTATGGCTAAATGGGTATGTAGTGTATGTGGTTATGTTCATGAAGGTGACACAGCTCCGGAAGTATGTCCAATCTGCAAGGCTCCGGCTGAGAAATTTACGAAACAGGATGATGAAATGGCATGGGCAGCTGAGCATGTTGTGGGCGTTGCTAAAGGTGTCAGCGAAGACATCCTTGCTGATTTAAGAGCAAACTTCGAGGGCGAGTGCTCTGAGGTTGGTATGTATCTTGCTATGGCACGTGTTGCTCACAGAGAAGGATATCCGGAAGTTGGTATGTATTATGAGAAAGCTGCTTATGAAGAAGCAGAGCACGCAGCTAAATTCGCTGAGTTATTAGGTGAAGTTGTTACAGACAGCACCAAGAAGAACCTTGAGATGCGTGTAGCAGCTGAGAACGGTGCAACAGCTGGTAAGACTGATCTTGCGAAACGTGCTAAAGCAGCTAACCTTGACGCAATCCATGATACAGTTCATGAAATGGCAAGAGACGAGGCTAGACACGGCAAAGCATTCGCAGGTCTTCTTAAGAGATACTTTGGAGAATAATTTTTACCGGGGAATCGCATAAAATAAAGCTTTTTATAAAAGGGAATCACTTTCGTGATTCCCTTTTTGGGCAGACTTCCGTCATTTTTAATATGTAAATCAGGTGTCCCTAACCCATTTTTCACTCTTAAAAACTCTCAAAATGTGTCTCTCCCGTTTCGTTTAATTTGTGCGGACCACAGCCCCTCCCAGCATAGCTTTTCTCTCTATTTTTTACTTAATTTTCTGTAAATTCATACAACGGCATATTGTTCTCATCATATAAAACAATCATCATAACCGCATTCACCTCGCCGGTTGCACTTTCAAAGCATAATAAATAATAGCCGTCACGGTCTAATGATTTCACAATATAACGTTTTTCCTGATTTCCAGATGTAATTGTTCGGATCAGTTTTCCATCTTCGATTCGCCAGCTTCCATTAATCTCAGGCCAGTTGGGATTTATTTCTTCTCTTGTGCGATAGCTGTCATCTGTTCCAAAGCTTCCAAGCTGTTTTGTATTACCATCTGCGTCATATTCATAAAGGTCTCCGGCACCAGTGGTTCCGCCAATTGCCCAGTTGACCGTATAATACCGGAATCTGCATGGAAAAATGGAGGATAATTCCTCTTCTGTTAAAGTCTCAAACTCGTCTGCATGAGCTTTGAAGTAATAAAATCCACTTTCATAGTCATTATCCGCATCTGTATGATTCACATATGCAGCAATAAAATCATCTTTGGATTTTATAACCTTCTCCGCCTGTGCAAGCTCTGCTTCCTGTTTTTTCCTGCTGCTTTCCTGCGCTTCTTCTATTTCATGTTTACTTTTTCTTTCCTTCCTGCCTTCCTCATCTAACGGCGCACCATATCCGCCTTCATCAATTAGCTCTGCGATATTGCCTGCTTCCAATGCAAAGCTATATTTAGATGAACCAAGATTCAGTACACAACGTATATCATTTCCTTCATATAAACATTTCACAATATCTTCTCCTGAAGATCCGCTGACATAAACATTGCCATTGGGTTCCTCACCTAGCAAACCATATTCATATACCGTATTTATACTTCCAACTTTTATTTTCAATTCTTTAGAATCAGAAGAAAAATAAGTAGCAGGGGTATCCTTATACTCTAAAAGTTTAAAAGATAAATCATAACAATAATCAAATTCATCAAAATTAATATATGCTGTGACAAGCAGATCACTACCGGTTGTTGCCGTGTTGCTAAAGGTTCCGGAAACAACCGTACTTATAACAGATTGCCCCGTTGCATCCCCGAAGTCATCTACTACCGCAACTTTTCCCCAGGAGTTATTGTTTCCTTCATCCGTACTGGAATCCTCTTCTATTTCTGAAACTACCTCTGCATTCTCTTCCCCATAGGAAAGCGTTGGAGACATAAATACGCACCCCAATGCCAACGCCAGCGCTAATGTTCTTTTCTTCATCCTTTGACCCTCATTTTTTGTAATTTTATTTGAGACTGATAAGTTATCATATAATAATAGGAGGAAGGAAAGCAATTACCTGAAAGCATAGTACAAGAAGAAATTATTACTGTTCACGACCTTCACAGCAACACGCTTCGCGATGCACAGAAATCATACTTTGCAGGATTCTGCTACTGCAGCAGGGAGTCCCGGCGGCATCTGCCATTGTGCCGTAATATAAAAAGAGTTACAGACCGCAAAATGATTGATCTGTAACCCTAAAAATCTTATAAAAATATTACTTGAACGCTATATAAAAAAGCTCTCACAGAGCATTACTCCGAAGCAGTCTCAAAATTCGCCTTCGCCGTATCCACCGAATGCTCTGCTTTATTATCAATGTCCACATCATTTTCTGAGAAAGTACTTCCCGCGAAATCAAGGACTTCATTCCCAGGTAGATTCTCAATGCAGACCGCCGTTCCATTTCCGGTAAATGTATTATTCAGATAGTTGGGCGCTGTACCATAAGCCATGCTGCTGTTAAACTTCAGTGCAATTTTATTATTGGTAAAAGTACAGTCCATTGCATTTACCCAGGCTTCATTATTGGCAATTGCAGCCGTATCCCAACCATTAAAACTGCATTTGGAAAGTAAAGTAAGACAATACGCGTTCACCCCAATTCCAGAATTCCCTTTAAACTGGATTCCTGACATTTCCGCGTAATTTCCATTCAATCCGCGCAAGCTGACGGTTCCTGTGAAAGTAGTCACGTCATCTCCGTCTGAGCTGCCATAAATTCCCCACACATGATTTCCAAAAACAATATCACCATCATAAGTTACTGCCGGAAGATGAAGGTAAACCGGAGTTTCCGATGACACCTCTTCCTCAATGGAAGCCAGCAATGCATTCAGTTCCTCTGTGGTCTCCATAGGCGTATCCTCTGAAAAATAGGTAACTGCTGCCTGCTTTTCAATGGTAAGCCGTGTGCTAAGAGAAATCGTATCTCCGTTTTTCATCGTCAGGTTCCACAAGATATCGTTAGTACCGCTGTCTGAGGTATAAATAATATCAGAAACATATGCTGCATTTGGAAAACTCTCGTTATGAACCGGTTCTACATAATCTACCTTCCGGGAATTTTCTCCAGGTTTTGTATCCACCTTACAGGAAACTACCTTTTCTGTAAATTCTTCCCACGCCAGTTCTCCAGTCTCCTGATCCAGAACATACAGCTGACATGGAAGGGCACTCTCCATTCCCTGTGCCAGTGTATCAGTACGTTCACCCTGGGCATGTCCTGTTACTCCATCATCTTCGGAAAAATTCAACAGCAGTTTATAAGATTTTCCTTTGTCTTTATAAACCACCTGCGCCCCTCCCTCATAGGACTTCGGACGGTGATGCAGGGAAAAAGCTGCTCCAACAGCTGCCAGAAGCACTACCACAGCAGCTGCTCCAAAAGCCGCCTTTCTCCATCGTTTCGGTGCTTTTATCTCCTGTTTTTCCTTCTGGACTGCTGTACAATGAGGACAAAAAGAAGCATTGTCCGGAAGAGGCTGTCCGCATTTTATACATTTTTTACTCATATTTTTCTCCTATTACGATATATTTATGGTTAACATACCTTATAGCTGGTACATCGTTTTCGAAATAACTATACCACTCACTTGTCTGTGAATCCGATTGCACAGGTATAAAAGCCTCGGCGTAGCCCGCTACGCCTGCGTTTTTATACCTGCACACTCGAATCCACATCCTACGCGATTGGTATAGTTATTTACGAAACGATGTACTAGTAAGTAATTATCCATCTTGTATTATAAATTTACAGGCTTTTTTCCAGAGACCATAAGCTTTTTATGCTTTACAAAACCTCCATCAGATGAAGGATATTCTTGTATCTTTTCTCCGGATTTACCATGGTACAACGCTGGACGATCCTGCCCATTCTTCCGCTGGCAAGCTTCCTGGAGGGATGTTCCCCAGTCAGCATAATGTTCAGCAGAACTCCCAGTGCATAAATATCCGCACGCCCATCAGACTGGGAGAGCCCATACTGTTCCGGTGCTGCAAAGCCTGTGGTTCCAAGAATCTGTGTATCTTCTCTGTTTTCATTTTTATAAATTCTGGAAGCATCAAAATCGATAAGAACCGCTTCGGTTCCACGTATGATCACATTATCTGGCTTTACATCTCTATGTACAACTCCCAGGGAATGAAGCACCCACAAAGCCATGCACAGCTGGCGGGTGATCTGCTTTGCCTGTGCCGCTGTCAAAAGTCCGCCCTGTAAAATCTCCCCCAGCGTATCACCTTGCACATATTCTTCCAGAAGAGCTGTTTTTCCCTCCTTTTCCCCCACCTCCATGATCTGGGGCAGATTGGGACAGGATACCGTAAGAAGCTTCCGGTACACTTCACTGCTGCCGGAAAAATGTCTGAAAATATAGCGGTTTCCGCTTGCCCTGTGGCGTATCAAGGTTACTTCGCCCCGCTCGCTTTTTTTGATCAATGTGACCCTGTCATATTCGTCACAAACTGCGCCTAAAAGACTGTCATAAATTTCCATATTTCTCCTTATCACCAACTATCATTCCCCAAATGGACATATCACCTGCACGCTATGAGAATCAGCTGTTCCTCGCCAATGGCACTCCCACAGCTATGGAACACTGCCAGAGGGTAACAACCACTATGCTGACTGCATATTGTTTTTCAGAATTTTTTATAGTATAGTTTTATTTGATTGTATTGTTAAAATTATTTTAACTTATTGACAAATTATTGTAAAGGCGCGAATATGAAAAAGAAAAATACAGATGGTTTACAGCAGGAGCTTATGGATTCCCCGGATCTGAGCCAGTTTCTGTCCCAGAACCAGGAGCAATTTGAAAATAAGAGTGTGGCAGAATTATTAAACCGTCTGTTCGAGAAGAAACATATCTCTAAGGCAGCGCTTGCCAAACAGGCCGGTATGAGCGAAATATATCTCCATCAGATTTTCGCAGGCCGCCGTAATCCATCGCGGAATCGTCTGCTGTGCCTGTGTTATGGGCTTGAAGCGACGGTTGACGAAACCCAGGAACTGCTGAAGCTTTGTGGAATGGCACAGCTTTATCCGAAATTAAAAAGAGATGCCATTATTTATTATGGACTGCTTCATAGGCTTAAGTTGTTTGAAATTAATGATAAACTTTTTGAGGAGAATGAAGAGACGTTGTTTTAATTCTCTTCACCCAACGCCTAATGATACAAAACTTAGATTCTACATGTTACAAAGCACGTTGTTGTGCACAGGTTACTGTTCACTGGTAACATTCCGCGAGGTGTTTTTCGTGAACAAAGTTCACAGAAAACCCGAGAATTAAGTTTGCGCAGCAAACGCTACTTCTTGTGCTTGTCACAAGAAGGTTCGTCTTTCTGTGCATCGCGGAGCGGTTACTGGTCACAGAGTGAGCAGTAACGTGCACAGCAGAAGTTGTTATTTGATTTATAATTTCTTCTTGCCACCACTTTTATAATGTGCTATTATACCACCAGAAACAAATGGGAATGAATGTCTCCCCGGGATCATCCCGAACCGCTTATTAAGCTGATGACTTCTGTGATAACAATTGTCGCAGGAAGCATCAGCTTTTCTGCGTAAAAAGGAGGAATTTATAACAATGTTAACATCTCTGGCTTTTATTTTTCTTGTGGGACTTTCCTTGGCTGCTATTTGCCAGGCACTGAAACTGCCGCGTATTATCGGTATGTTGATCACCGGTATTTTACTGGGACCTTATGTGCTGAACGTATTGGATCCGTCGATTCTGTCCATCTCATCGGAGCTGCGGCAGATCGCGTTGATCATTATCCTGCTGAAAGCGGGACTTTCCCTGAATCTTGCCGATCTGAAGAAAGTGGGACGTCCTGCCATCATGATGGCCTGCATTCCTGCAACTTTCGAAATCCTGGCTTACTTTTTGCTGGCACCGTATTTTCTGGGAATTACCAGACTGGAAGCGGCTGTGATGGGCGCTGTAATGGGTGCGGTATCCCCGGCTGTAGTTGTCCCAAGAATGGTACAGTTGATGGATGAAAAATACGGCACAGCCAAAAGCATTCCCCAGATGGTCCTGGCAGGCGCTTCCTGTGATGATATTTATGTGATCGTGCTGTTTTCCACATTTTCTACTATGGCACAGGGCGGCAGCGCACATTTGAAAGATTTTATCAACATTCCGGTTTCCATTATCCTGGGTATTGCACTTGGAAGTGTGGCTGGTTATCTTCTTTCCTTGTTTTTCGAAACTGCTTATGCGCACAGTCATATGGTGCGAAACAGCATGAAAGTGATCGTAGTAATGGGCGTGGCTTTCCTGCTTATGTCCATTGAGACATGGCTGAAGCCTGTGGTTTCCGTCTCCGGACTTCTGGCTGTGATAAGCATGGCTTGTGTTTTGAAGCTAAAATGCACCGCCTCCGTTTCTGCCCGCCTTTCCCAGAAATTCGGGAAACTATGGCTGGCTGCTGAAGTCCTGCTTTTTGTACTTGTAGGTGCTTCTGTAGATATCCGCTATACCTTAAAAGCCGGTCCTGCTGCCCTGGCCATGATCTTTGCAGCACTTCTGATCCGTACCCTGGGCGTTTCTCTTTGTGTTACCGGAACAAACCTAACATGGCGGGAAAGACTGTTCTGTTCCATTGCCTACCTTCCGAAAGCAACCGTACAGGCAGCGATTGGGTCTGTTCCAATGGCTATGGGACTTTCCTGCGGGCAGATCGTGCTTTCTGTGGCTGTACTGGGAATTCTGATCACTGCACCACTTGGAGCAATCGGGATGGATTGCAGTTATAAGAAGCTGCTTTCCAGGGAAATCGATAAAAGCCAGATATTCTCTAGCTAACATATAACGATACAGGAAAAGTGGAACATTCTGTTTATTAATTTTAAAGAATGTTCCACTTTTATTTTTTACTCTATTCCAAATTCTTCCATCAGATGTTGACAAAATTCTGGGTCTTTTGCTATTCTTTTACAATCTTCTATGCGATTTTCTTCTAATAATTTATCTATCAATCGTGCCATAGAACTTCTTCCCTCTGCTCTTCCCTCCGCAAGACCCTGGGTTCTGCCCTCAGTAAGTCCCTGGGTTCTGCCCTCTGCGAGTCCTAATTCACGTGCCGCCTCTTTTTCCATTTCCATTTCTTCCCATCTCTGCATATATCTCACACTCACTTCCTCACTGGATTTGATACTGCATATACGCTTCTGCATCTTATGTATTCTTTCGCTTTTACAGCCATCTGCCATGTCCTGAGTGGTATGTTCAATATAATGAAGCAATTCTACCAGCTCCGGACTTACTTCATCTGGATTTTCCCCATGGGTATTCAGAAAAATGCGGGTAGCGCCATCCTCAAGCGATACAGATGGATCCTCTTTACAGGTCATCTCAAATGTATACATATATTTTCTCTTCCCAAACAAATCAAACGGAGCTATCAGAATAATATAGATATCATTCATTTTGTTAAAATCACGTTCACCGGGTTTTAATAATTTCGCATCAATAATACTTTCGTAATATCTGCTTCTTTTGGGAAGATTCTTCGTATTCGTCCCCTGTACCTCTGTATCATATACAACTTCATCTGTATCCTTTGCCCACACATCCACTTTAGCAAAACGATACGCTGGTGAAATCCGTGCTTCTTTTTCTGTCTGGGGTAGGTGCTTCAAAACTACATCTTTTCCAAGAATAATTTCCAATACATCCCGCATATTCTGCGGATCTTCCATCGCCTCAGCAAACAGAAAACGGTCCAGCAGGTTCAAATCCTTTAGATCTTTCATCTATCAGTTCTCCTTTTATTATATAGTTTTCTATATTGGAAGTAAAGAATAACTGTGCACCGTTTTTCTGTTTTTCCTCTATAACCATACCTTACAAAATCACAGCTTAAAAGTAAAGTTTTATCGTTCGAAAAATTATCCCATAAAATTACAAAATCCGCTCTGGTCATTTACATTTCCAGCATATATAATGATGTCAGATGCATAAGACCGCTCACAGAACACTTTTTGCAAAGAATCGCAAATTTATTTTCATATTTTACGGAGGCATTTCCCATGATAAATTTTGATTTTTACACTCCTACCAGAGTTCTTTTCGGTGCAGACCGGGAAAACGAGGCTGGCAAACAGGTTGCCGCATTTGGTGGGCATAAAGTTATGATCATTTATGGAAAAAAAGGAGGACATGTTGAATCATCAGGATTATTGGAACGTGTACATCAGAATCTGAATGGAGCCGGACTTTCCTATATAGACTTTAGTGGCGTGGTTCCCAATCCTCGCCTTTCCCTGGTAAAAGAAGGGATCCGCATTGGACGGTCGGAAGGTGTTGACTTCCTTCTGCCAATTGGAGGCGGCAGCGTAATTGATACAGCAAAGGGAATCGGTTACGGAATCGCCAATGATTTTGAAATAGAAGATCTGCTTTACGGTCGTGTAAAAACAGATAAAAATCTGCCAATCGGTGTTATCCTTACAATTGCAGCTGCCGGTTCTGAGATGTCTTCCTCCATGGTTCTCACCATTGAAGACGGTATGATGAAACGTTCCTATGGGCACGACTGCTCACGCCCCAGATTTGCTATTATGAATCCTGAGCTGACTTACAGCCTTCCGGCGTATCAGACAGCCAGCGGCGCAGCTGATATTATGATGCACACTATGGAGCGTTATTTTACCCCTACAGACACAGATACCAGCCTTACTGACCGGATTGCAGAGGGACTGATGATTTCCGTTCGTGATGCCGCCCAGGTTGCTGTAAAAGATCCTGAAAACTATGAAGCCCGGGCTACTCTCATGTGGGCCGGAAGCCTTTCCCATAACGGTCTGACCGGTGCCGGAAGGGTATCTGATTTCGCCACACATAAGATTGAGCATGAACTCGGCGGTATGTTTGATGTAGCTCACGGAGCCGGACTTGCATCTGTCTGGGGAAGCTGGGCGAGATATGTGTATAAGACAAATCCGGGAAGATTTGCACAGTTTGGTGAGAAGGTTTTCGGAATTGATGCTTCCCAGACCAGCGATTCTGATATTACGGATACTGTTCTCGCATCCATCACTGCCTGGGAGACTTGGTGCCACTCTATAGACATGCCAACCACCCTCACTGAACTTGGCATTTATCCAACCGATGCCCAAATCGAGGAAATGGCTGAGAAATGCGTTTTCGGCAGAAACGGACACATTGGCTTCTTCCAGCCGTTGACGAAAGAAGATATTGTGGCAATCCTGCAAATGGCGAAATAACACCAGCCTGACTCGAAACACAGCATAGAAAAAGAGCATTCACTTCCTCACTGGATTTGTCATTTCTTATTTCTGTGCCACCGCTTCGCCCAGCCGGTTATATATTGTTTTCGCGTCCAGAATATGTGGTACTCCCGTAGCGTCCGCCGCGGCGCCTGCAGTTACCAGAATGTACTCCCTGCCATATATCTGTGCAAAGCTTGCCAGACAATGCCCTGCCTCAGAGGTATACCCGGTTTTGCCACCTAGAATTTCCCCGCCGGTTACCGATGTATCCGACATATTTTTAAACATGGTACTGTAATAGGTAATTCCATCCGGATGTACATTGGTAGCTGGCGTAGAATGGAAATGGCTTTCTGCCACTTCACGGAAAGTATCATTATGTAACGCATACTTAAGTAGCAGCGCAATATCATATGCTGTACTATAATGCTCTGGATCATGTAATCCCGTACAATCCATAAAATGGGTATCCTTCATCCCAATGGACTTGGCCTTCTTATTCATCTTTTCCACAAATGCTTCTTCTGAGCCGGATGCTTCATCTGCCAAAGCCAGACAACATTCTGCTCCGGAAGGCAGCATTACGCCGTAGACCAGATCACGCACTCTCACGCTCTCCCCTGGCTGAAAGCCTGCCTGTGTGGCATCCTGTCCATCCAGAGCATAAAAAATATTCTCACTTAAAGTAATCTCATGATCCAGATCTGAAAATGCTTCCAGCGCCACAATTGCAGTCATGATCTTCGTCATGGATGCCGGATAAATCCGCTCTTCCCCATTTAGATTTCCAATGACCTTTCCGCTTTTTACATCCATTAAAAGCACATTTGAGCTGTTCACTCCCGACACATCCAGTTCCGTCGCAGGCGGTCTGTCGAAAATCCCGAGCACTCCCGACACTTTAGCACTAAGTCCTCTATCCCAACAAAACGCCAAAGCCAACACTGCCAGAATCAAAACTTCCACCAGCGCACTAATCAAAACCCGACGTCTCTGTTTCTTTCTACGAATTCTCCTCTTCCGCTCCATCTGCGCCCGTTTGCTTCGCTCATCCATTTAGACTCTCCTTCCATTTTCCACTGCTTTTATACGCTCTTCTTACTTTCGTCTATTTCTATACTCTGCCACAGCAAAGCACCATCTTTCACCTCAAGCTCCATTCCAGATTTTCTTTTTGTATCGCTGGTATTTTCCATACTACCACATCTCTCTTTATAATTTCTATAAAAATGAAAAAAAATAAGAGCAAAGTACACATACGCATACCTTGCTCAGTCCTTTTAGTCAAGCGAATATTCGCAATCCGCTTCACTACTTGCTCATAACCAAATAACTGCTTCGCAGTTTATCAATTAGTTTCAATACCCTTCTGGCACAGATACGAATTTCTTCTTCTGAAAGCTTCCCACTTCTGTAACCATCCAGAATACTTTTATGATCATTCTCACTTCCTGGCATGATAATATCATTTCCGGCAGCTGTGCACTTCCATGGAATACTTCCGTCCTCGGGTTCCGTAGTATTCCAGTCCGACATGATCACGCCCTCAAATCCCCACTCATCACGCACAATTCTGGTACACAGATCCTTGCTGTTTGCGGCATGTACCCCATTTACCAGATTATAGGAGGACATAATTGCCGCAGGTTTACTCTCCTTTATGGCAATCTCAAATCCACGACAATAAATCTCACGAAGGGCCCTTTCAGAAAGATGAACATCTACTCCCATACGATTATCTTCCTGATTATTGCATGCAAAATGCTTAATCGTTACCCCGCATCCTGCTTTACTCTGAACCCCTTTGGTAACTGCTGCGGCCAGACTTCCTGCAAGCAGCGGGTCCTCTGAATAGTATTCAAAGTTTCTTCCGCACAGCGGATTTCTGTGAATATTCATTCCCGGTGCCAACCAGAGATTGACGCCAAATTTCTCCATTTCCTCAGCTATCATTTCTCCAAACTCTTTCAACAGCTGCCGATTCCAGGACTGCGCCAAAGCTGTACCAACCGGAAAAGCAGTACAGTACTGATAATACGTATCTGCATTTTGGTGAGGCTTTTCTGTTACCAGAAATCCATTTTCCAAAGAACCAAGAACACCGATTCCATAAACAGAATCATTCTCGCGATTTACCTCATAACTTCTTTGCAGTCTGATACCAGCTGGTCCGTCTGCCATGATCAATACCGGAACTCCATATTTTTCATAAAGAGCTTCTGAAGTTTCGCCAGCTGAACCAGGCACTTTAATCCCTGCTGCTCCAAGATTGCTGCTAATACCACCAGTATTTCCGTATAAAAGTGGGATCAATTCTTCTACAGGCAGCTCTTCTGCCAGAATTTCCAGCGAGTTTCCCATGACCAGAGACTCTCGGTCAACATTTCCAGCCTTTTGTTTTCTCTGCAATGCTTCAAACTGTATGGTGGGAAAATCAGCATTTCTACTTTTCTCCAGCTGCTTTTCTGCAGCCTTTACATTCTTTGAAGCTTCCAGTTTTTCAGATAATTCAACCAATGCTTCCAGTTTCTGCGTCTGCTCCAGAACTACATCCTGGTTCACATTTATAAAAGCCTCCAGCTTCAGATTGGCTGAATTATTTCCAATCCAGAGACCATACTTTCCTGTTTCCACGATCCAGGCATTTGCATCCTCAAAAAAGCTTGCAATAGTTTTTCCATCAAACAGGATCTTTAACTCCTGTTTTTCTCCCGGCTTTAATACATTTGTCTTTGCATATCCAACCAGGCGATGGTATTCTTTCTCTATCCTGCCCCGGGGAAGTGATACATACACCTGTACAACTTCTCTTCCTGCAAAAGTATTTCCAATATTCTCTACAGATACATTTACTGCAATCTTATCCTTGTCAATTTCAATACTGCAAAACTGAATCTTAAAATCTGTATAAGAAAGACCGAAGCCAAAAGGAAAAAGTGGCTTTACACCAAAACTATCGAAATACCGATAGCCCACATAAATTCCTTCTTTATATTCTTCCAATTCCAGATTTCCATTCAGATAACTAAAATTCTCTGCAAATGGCACATCCGCATATTTTTTTGCCCAGGTTGTTGTAAGCTTTCCGCTTGGAACAGCTTCTCCAAGAAGGATCCTTGCAACCGCACGTCCCCCCTCCTGTCCAAGCTGGGAAATATTGAGGATACCTTTTATCCACTGCGCTTTTTCCAGAATATCTGTAAGCTCCACAGGACCACCGGCATTTATAAGCAGAACAATAGGCACACTTCTGCTGTTTAGAAAAAGAATATCTTTCTCTTCTCGTTCACTAAGATAATAGTCACCTTTTTCAAGACGACGATCTTTTCCTTCACCAGAAATACGGCTGATTACATAAACAACAATTTCAGCTTCCTGGATATCCATTTCAGAAACAGGACGCCCCTCCGGCATGATAAATGGATTGGATGCATAGGCATCAAAAGGATTATTTACATGCTTTGCTTCTTCAAGAATTTTCTCTTTCCATATAAGTCTCGCTTTCTGATAGCGATGTTCATAATCATCCAGCCAGTCCCTGCTGGTGATCCGAATTCCGGATTCTTCCATTCCTTCGTAAATGGTAATATTCTGCCTGTTATTTACATCTCCGGAACCAATCCCCCCTTTTACAGTTTTATCCGCACCGATGCCCAGAAGGGCAACCGATGCAGATAATGAAATGGGAAGAATATTTTCATTTTTCAATAGAACAATGCCTTCCTCTGCCGCTTTTTCTGCAAAAGAGCTATGCTTTTTCTCGCAGACAGATATTTCCGGATTCAAAGTCCCACTGTGCTTAAACTGTGTAAACGCCATTACTCTTTGACACCACCAAGGGTAACACCTGCAATAATATACTTGGAAAGAAGCAGGTACACAACAATGATCGGCACGATCGCAACTGTGATCATCATGTAAATTTTACCCATATCAAAATTCATATAATCAGCACCACGAAGAGTAGCGATCAGAATCGGCACCGTCATTTTACTCTTGGACTGGATGATCAGGGCCGGTACAAAGTAGTTGTTCCAGGAACCAACAAATGTAAAAATCGCCTGAACTGCAATTGCAGGCTTCATAATTGGAATCACAATGCGATTAAAGGTATGGAATTCTCCGGAACCATCGATTCTGGCAGCCTCCACAAGAGAAAGCGGCAGAGACGACTGCAGATAACTGTACATAAAATAAAATACAGCTGGAGATGCAATGGAGGGAATGATCAGCGGCAGAAGGGAATCATATAATCCCATCTTCGTAACCAGACGAAGGAATCCCATTGCAGTAACCTGCGTTGGCATTACAAGAATTGCCATGATAAATGTAAAAGCAACCTTTCTTGCCTTAAACTCATAAGCATAAAGACCATATGCCGTAAGGGATGAAAAATATGTACAAAGTGCGGCACTACAGGAAGATACGATCACACTGTTCAAAATTCCCCGAAACATTGGAAAGCTTCCGTCGTTTGCCACGTTTTTCAGATTCTCAAGGAAATATTTTCCTGGAAGTGCTGAGAAACCTTTCTGCAGATCCCCATGAGATCTGGTTGCATTAATTATCAATACGTAAAAGAAGAACAGGCACATAAAAGACAGAAGAATCAGTACGATATGTGCGAAAACTGTTCTGAATTGGCTTCCTGCTTTCTTCTTCATCTTCTTAATCTTCTCCTTTCTTCCTTAGCACGTTTTTTTGCAGCCTTTTTGGAACCATCCGGATCATTATCATTGGTCATGCGATATACGATGAAGCATAAAATACCACTGATAATAAACAGGTAAACAGATAATGCACCAGCCATACCATAGTTCTTACTCTTCAGATGACTGTTCAGGAACATGATCAGCGTCATAGACGTTCTATCTGGATTACCCTGTCCATTTGTCAGGATCTGTGGTACATCAAACATCTGAAGACCACCAATTATAGATGTGATCAATGTATATGCAAGAATCGGTCTGATCAGCGGCAATGTAATATAATAGAAACGTTGAATACTATTGCAGCCATCCAGGTCAGAAGCCTCAAAAATATCCATACTGATACCCATAACAGCCGCCATCAGCATAATCGTTGTATTTCCAAACCACATAAGGAAGTTCATAAAGCCAATTAATGATCTTGTTCCAACTACAGATCCCATAAAATCAATAGGGTCTTTAATCCATCCAAGAGACATCAGAATAGAATTTATTGGTCCGTTTGTAGAAAACATAGTAAAAAATAAAAGTGCAAATGCAGATGCCATAATCAGGTTCGGCAGATATATTACCACTTTAAAAAACTGTTTTCCTCTTATTTTCAAACGGGCATCTGTAAACCAGGCTGCCAGAACTAACGCAACCACAATCTGCGGCACAAATCCGATCAGCCACAGAATCAATGTGTTTGCTCCATATTTAAACATATCGGATTTCAGCAGACTGATGTAATTTGCCATTCCAATAAAATTGGGTCCGATTTCTTTAATTCCAGAACGGAAATATTCAAAAAAGCTGTAACGGACCGTATCAACCAATGGAATCAAAGAAAAAATCAAATAGATTATAAAAAAAGGAAGGATAAACAGGTAGCCCCATTTTCCATAATTAATGCTTTTCTTGTTTTTCTTCATAACAGTTCTCCTTTACACACATCTTACAGAACAGGAGAGAATCCTATGTTACAGGATCCTCTCCACGTTCCTTATACCAATTTTCAAATGTCACATGGACATTATTTTTTTAATAGTATTCTGCAAGATGTTTTTGCAAACAAAATCCTCAGAACTATCTACATTATTCCGGCCATTTAACCTCAGAGATCTCAGGATAACGCTCTTTAATAGCAGTCTCGAAGTTTGCTTTTGCTTTATCAAAGTCAACATTTCCCTGGAAATAATCACTGAAGGAATTCTGGATCAGTTCTACGCATCCCTGGTCATAGGCAGAAAGCGGAGCAATCTTAATGTTCTCTGCAACAGGTGCGAAATATGTAAATGGATTCTGTCCGCCAAGGAACTCAGAAGAGAAGTTTGCATCATCTGTAGCAGCCTCTGCCATACCACTCTTTGTATTTGTGAAATCTGAATAATCCTTAGAAATCTTTAACAGGTTGTCTTTGTCTGCAGTCATAGCAAGGATAATGTCTTTTGCATGCTCTGGATTATCAGTACCTGTTGCTGCATGAATGTAAGAACCGCCCCAATTGTATTCCTGTGGAGGATTTGTAACTGCCCATGAACCTGCATCGCCATCCCAGTTTGGACTTAATGTAAAGTCGATTCCCCATGCCGGGAACAGAAATGCAAATACTTTTGACTGAGAGCCCATAGCTTTGTTCCAGTCATCGTTCCACTGTCCTTTTACAGTCGGGTTAAGGAAACCTGCATCCAGCCACTCTTTTGAATCATTTACCCAATCCATAATCTTCTGGTCAACTGTAATGGTTGTCTCACCAGGCTGTACCCAGGACTGTGTGATGCTGTTTCCATATAAACGGAAGGTATCTGCATAAGAAGCAAATGTGTAGTAACCTTTCTCCTTCAGTTGAGCAGCAGTCTCTTTCATTGTATCCCAGTCTTTTACTTTCTCGCCTACTTCTGCCGGATCATCTGTTCCAAAAACTTCTTTTGCAATATCACGACGGTATACCAGGGTTCCTGGGCAGCACTGCCATGTAGAACCTCTCTGTACTCCGTCAGAGTCAGAAGCAGTTGTTCTTGTGAAATCGTACTGATCTGCAAGATCTGTATCCGGGTCAATTCCAAGATCTGTAAGCGGCATTGCTACATCTGCATCTTTGTCTGTATATTTGAAAACATAATCGGTCTCAGTTAAGAAAATATCTACTTTATCATCATCAGATGCATCAGCCTGATTCAGAAGCGCCTCATCAAGCTTCTGCTGGTAAACACCATCCTGGTTTGGGTTGATGATCCAATGGATCTCAGTTCCGTCTTTTAAGGTTGTAACAGTTCCATCGCTGGAAGTGGACTCAACTTCTGGATAAATAGCCTCCAGACGTGTACGGAACTCATCGTTCCAGGAATAGATGTTAATAACCTTTCCCTCTTCTCCTTCTGCATGTGCTACGGTTGCTGTTGCAGCCATACCGGTAACTGCCATAACAGCTGTAAGTAACATAGATACTGCTCTCTTCTTCATATAAAAGATCCTCCTTTTTTGAGCATTTTCTTAATGCTGTATCTCTTTGGTGCAATAAATATACCATTTTTATTTTTGACATTATATTATTTCTCTTAACAAAATATCAGATTCATGTCATAATATAAAAAATGACACATTTTTGTTTTGGAGGGGATTACATGGCAATATCAAAAGACTGGTACAACACAGAATTTGAAGAAAACGAAACTGAATCCAAGCACAGGCCGCCTTCTGTTGAATATTCCTTTTATACGGCAGTAAAAACCGGAGATATGGAAACTGTCATACAGAACTGTAATGCAGATTCTTTTACGAATCTGGAGGGAACCGGAGTCCTTTCCAGAAACCCTGTCACGAATCTGAAATACCACTTTGTGGTTACAGCTGCGATGCTTACCAGATATTGCATTGACGGAGGGATGGAGGCAGAGCAGGCCTACCGGCTTAGTGACTTTTACATTTTAAAAATGGATTCCTGCACTTCCCTGCGACAGATTGCAGACCTTCACCACACTATGGCAAAGGATTTTACCGGAAAAATGATCCTGCAAAAAAAATTATCCGTACTTTCCAAGCCAGTTATGCAGTGCATTGATTACATCTATGCTCATATAAAGGACCGTATCACCATAGAAGACCTTGCCTGCCACACCGGTCTTTCCCAGAATTATCTATCCAGGGTATTCAAACAAAATCTTGGAATTTCCATCAGTGACTACATAAGGGAGAAAAAAATAGAAAAAGCCACACATCTTCTTCGCTACTCGGACAAAGCAGTAGTTGACATCGCCAATTACCTATCCTTCTCTTCCCAGAGTCACTTTATTCAGGTATTCGAAAATTTCACTGGTCTGACTCCAAAAAAATACAGGGATAGGTATTATAAATCCATGTGGTAAGCTGACCTAGAGCGTGTTTGAAAAAAGCTTTCTGCAAGATGTGCGTCACAATTTGTGGAAGATTTTGTCCG
>OGQB01000720.1_pt1 | contig 32679 bp, 53 predicted proteins | sample 1553071 | NCBI WGS metagenome assembly OGQB01 (sample SAMEA2580284, study PRJEB22360) | human gut metagenome | biome: human gut; feature: human-associated habitat; material: faeces | place: Denmark | collected 2008/2010
AATTGTAGTTGCACTTATAATGGTATTACCTTTTCTATTGGCAATTACTCCAGATAAGATATACAAACTAAAGAAAGATCATAGTGATATACAAACAATTTCTTTAAAGGCGGAAGACAAATATTATAAAAACTATAATAGAATGTTAGAACGTTGGAAAATCATTGTCAAATACAATAACAAAGAAAAAGAGATTGTAGTAACAAAAGATGATTTCTATAAAATTAAAGTTGGAGATAAAGTATTGTGTGATGTGTATTGTCAAGGAAAAAAGATTGTAGCAATCGAATTGAATGAGCATTGGAAAGAAACCTCTTAATGCTGTTTCGAGTTTCTTATATGTGAAAAATAACATCCTAAAATTCTCTCATATTTAAAATAAAAGGAGTGTTGAATATGGATACGAAAGCCTTAATCAATCATCTGACAGAGGATATCATTAAACTGTATGACATCAAAATCCCTATCAAAGATATAGACGCTGTTGTTGAAAAGCTTGGTGGAAAAGTTGTTAATACATCTGAATTACAACATAAAATGGAGAATTGCTATGTTAAGAAGCATAAAGATGCATTTGTTATTTTGGTGGATAATCGTGTGAAAAACTCACCTAATAGGACAATGTTGATTGCAAGAGAACTTGGATATTTGTTTCTTTTCATGGGTTATCAGACGAATAGAAAACTATGGAACGAATGGACAAACGATACAGTATACAAAAGAAATTATGCTTTTCGTACAGAAGATGTAAAGAAAGAGTGGATGGCATATGATTTCGCATTAGCACTCATGATGCCAGAAGATGAATACAGAAAAATTGCTAATCAGTATTCAGAAGGAAATCAGATTAAAACACGTAAGATCGCAGAATATTTCCATGTAAATTTAACTGCTGCTTGTCTTCGTGGAGAAAGATTGAATATACCTTGTTAAGTGATCATTATGATAATCTTTTCAGTATCAATATTGATTGTAAGCCAGACGAAAATACAAGAGAAAAGGTAAAAAAGTGGTATAAGGATCATGGGTTTGTTTTTAAAATAAACTAAGTAAAAATACATCTGTTAAAGTAATTATGTTATAAATAATCGAGAAATATTGTAATAAAACCTATTAAAAAATCAATATAGTTATAAAAATTAATTAAGATAGAAAAATATATGAACAAATACAGGGACATCATATTTGGAATTTCTGTTTGGGTGGAATCTCATAATCGACTAACTTTCCGTGATGAAGAAACAAAAGCAACACGATTGTTAACTACTGATAAAATAAATGAGATCATCTTTAAATATGAAGCATTAGAAAAATATATTGCTGATGTTGAAGAAAATACAAACATGGGATGTTAAGAAAAGGAATCTAACAATGATTCCTTTTTTATATATGATTTTTGAAAATCTGAAAATCCTTCATATTTAAAGAAAGAAGAAATTTAAAGGAAGGAGAAAATTATGTTTGCAGGATATATTTTAAAAAAGACAGCATCAGGAACAACTAGTTATATTATGGAAAGCCCATCCGGTGGAATCGGTAAAACAACAGATAAGGGCAAAGCAACAATCTTTCCATCAAAGGCAAAAATCAAAAGGGTGAAAGATCATGCTCCTAAGAAAACAAGTGGATTTATAATTGAAGAGCTGTCAAAACCAGAACCAAATCCAGGAGTAACTTCTGATCCTATTCCAATACCAGCTCAACAAACAAAAGAAATACAAAGTGAAGATATGAGTAAACGAATTGTGTTTCCTCAAGAAACTCGGATGAGCGTATACAACCAATCAGAAGGACGTTGTGTTTATTGCGGAAGATTTATCCCATTCGATGAGATGACGATCGATCATATTGTCCCATTATCAAAAGGCGGAACAAATTATGAAAAAAATCTACAGTGTTGTTGTAAAGAGTGTAATCTCATGAAACAAGATCTGTTAGAATGCGATTTCTACAAGAAGATGAAAGAGATATTAAAACATCAGTTAAAACAAAAAATCAGAAAAATAAAAAGATCCGTGATAAAACACAGACCTTGAGGGGAGTATATAGGAAGACTTGTATAGTATGTAATAAGGATGTCTTCCAGGATGTTAATCCATGAATTAAGTATATCACTATTTTTCGAAAATGCAAGAAATACTTTTTTGAAATATAAAAATAATATATAATGGTACATAAGAAAGGAAGTGTAAATATGAAAAAACGAATCCAAAAGATAATGCTTGCATTTGCGTTATCCGTTACAATGATCACTGGAGTTAATATCAGCCCGATCATCAGCAACTCTCAAACAACAGAAGTCAAAGCCGCAACAATTCCAAAATATACAGGAAAGATTTATGTAGCACAGAACAAAAACAGACCTAAGTTTTCAAAAACACAACTTAAGAACAGAAAATCCTATGAAAAATATGGGAAGCTCGATAAGTATGGAAGATGTACAACAGCTATTGCCAATGTTGGCAGGAATCTAATGCCAACAACGGAAAGAGGAGCAATTGGAATGATCAAGCCAACAGGATGGCATACAGTTAAATATGATTGTGTCAATGGAAAATATCTTTATAATCGTTGTCATCTAATTGGGTACCAGTTAACTGGAGAAAATGCGAATAAGAAGAACCTGATCACAGGAACAAGGGCATTAAATGTGGACGGGATGTTGCCATTTGAAAATATGGTTGCTGATTATGTAAAAGAAACAGGAAATCATGTGTTGTATCGAGTAACACCTGTATTCAAAGGTAAGGAAAAGCTTGCCAGAGGCGTTAAAATGGAAGCTCAATCCATTGAAGACAAAGGAAAAGGTATTAAATTCAACGTATTTGTTTTCAATGTACAGAATGGCATTGTAATTAACTACAAGGATGGATCTAGTCATCTCAGTGGACAGAAAGTAACAAAGACAACAAAATCAACTAAGAAAAAGTATAAAACAACAAAAGCTCCAAAGGTAAATAAAAATGTAAAGTATGTCTGGGTTCCACGTACTGGAAAAAAATATCATTATAAGAGCACATGTAGTCATATGAGGAATCCAAGCAAGCTCACAAAATCTGAAGCAATCAAACGTGGATATACAGCATGTAGGAAATGTGTGCATTAGGAGAAAAATATTATGAAAAAATGTTATCCTATAGAACTAGTTAATCGGGTTGCAAATAAATATCAAGATTGTTGGAATATTGTAGAAGATTTTCGGAATGATAGTACGTTGCCTTGTTGGGAAGGCCATTTGGAACTCATCATTAGAAGCAGATCTAATAGTGGCGACTGCTGCATGGAGATTGCATAAACAGGTTTACTTATTCGATCCAGCCATGGAAAAGGTGTTAATAAACCGGGCTGACCAGAATTTGAAGATTCCAATCGATATTCTTAACAAGATTCCATTTTTCTGCGTTTATATCGAAACTACAACAATGGAAGACATGGATGGATTTTTTGTTCATTTTGAATCTGATACAAATACAGGAGAATTAGAATTAAGGTTTTTAATTGTACTTAAGGATGGAGATATTTTTCCAATTCCATTTCATTTGATCGAAGGTGGCACAATCGCTGACGGGATTAATGCATCGTTTGAAAAAGCAAATGAAAATCAACGTATGTTGCATACAAACAAATATGAAATAGATGATGCAAAAGACTATGCGAGAGATCTTTGTTGTAAACTTTTGCAGCTTGTGTTATATGTTTGTTCAAAAAATAAAGAAATGGTTGAAGATCCTGTGCAGAAAAAGATTACAAGACAACCAAAATCATTTCAATTCATCAAAGATAAATATCGTGAAGTACAGAGGTGGAATTTTGGAGAAAAAAGTGGAGATTTCATACGTAAATTTTATAAAACACTTGATTTTGAAGAAGAAGTAAAGAAGAAAAATGAAACAAACATAACAAATAATCCAAAAAGATCCAAAACAAATGGAACTCCAAAACGGCCACATCTTCGCAAAGCACATTGGCATCATTACTGGATTGGATCAGATAACAAAGAAAATCGCACATTGGAACTAAAATGGATGGCTCCAATGTTCATACATAAAGACGATGTACATGAAGATGCGTAGAAATTGAAGATATCGATATTTCAGATGTTGAATTATAAAGAACAGACTCTGGTGGAAGAAACTGCCAGAGTTTTTCATTTGCAATTAAAGAGGGAAGATGTTATAATCAAAATAGAATATATGTTCGGGAGGGAGAAGTTTATGGGCAAATATGACGATATCATAGATCTACCTCATCATGTATCAAAAAGACATCCGCAAATGTCCATGCAAAGTAGAGCAGCACAGTTTGCTCCATTTGCAGCATTGAGAGGACAAAAGGAAAGATATGAAGAAGTGCGTAGGATTGTAGAACCGAAAAGAATTCTGACTGAAGCACAAAAAGAGCAGATTGATCAACATCTGCAATGGATCTTTGCAAATATATCAAATCATCCTACGATAGATGTCACATATTTCGTTTCAGATCTTCGTAAAGCCGGAGGAATATATGAGGTATACAATGGAAAGATCAAATGGATCGATCAAAAGAAAAAAGAAATCATCTTTATGGATAATAAACGAATTGCGGTAAAAAATTTGTATGAGATATCACTTACTAATGCCCACAGGCAAGCCTGTGAGTTTTCCCGCTCAAAACTTATATGACAGATTAGGAGGACAATAATGAGAGTATATGATATTGATCGAGAAAAGAAAGAATATAATACAGAGTGTGGCATTTTTAAAGAAGGAGACCAGGTGCAGGTGACACTTTTTGATGCTTCATTTCCTACAAAATATCAGATCTTGAATGTATCTGAAGATGGTGGACATGCATTTTTCTTGTTTCATAACGAAGAGACAGGAGATATCATAACACAGGCAGATGTAGAAATTGATGATATGATCAAAGTTGGGTAGAGAGTCTTTTGAAGTCTGGAGAAAATATTGGAATCACGGAGGTATCGAAGATGCCAGAACAAAGAGAAAAATTAACAAAACAACAACAACGAACATACGATTTTATTCGGGAAAAAGTAGCAGAACAAGGGTATCCACCATCTGTAAGAGAAATTGGCGAGGCCATTGGTTTAAGCTCTCCCGCGTCTGTTCATGCTCATATTGAAAGTTTGGAAAGAAAAGGATATATCAAAAAAGATCCGACAAAACCAAGGACAATTGAAGTAATTGATGACATCAATAATAAAGCAAGGGTTATGAAAGATTTAGGTCATAAGGTTGATTTTGTCCCGATCATCGGAACAGTAACAGCAGGAGAGCCAATTCTTGCAGTACAAAATATAGAGGACTACTTTCCAGTTCCTGCGATCCGATGTCATGATATTCCTCATTTTATGCTACGAGTTCATGGCGAAAGCATGATCAAAGCTGGAATATTTGATGGTGATATGGTGTTGGTTGAGCAGACTACCACTGCTGAAAATGGAGATATTGTAGTTGCCTTATTAGGAGATTCAGCGACCGTGAAACGATTTTATAAAGAAAATGGTTATTATCGTTTACAACCAGAAAATGATACTATGGATCCAATTATTGTATCAGATGTATCAATTATCGGAAAAGTTGTTGGAGCATATCGATCATTTTAAAGAAAAAGAGACTCGCAAAAATGATGCGGATCTCTTCTTTTTTTTGTGTGCAATTATAAAAACTAATTTAGTTGATCTATTTGAGTTGTAGATTTCGTGCGACAAATATAAGAACCCGTTGGTGTCTGAGTAAATGACATTTCTGTAATGCCATTAAAATATCCTAACATCATATCTGCTGCCTTTTGATCTACACATACTCCATCTTCCACTTTTACATTCATCTGCCAATTTTCTAAATTTTTGATTGGTTCATCATAAATAGCGACGCCAGAATTAATAAAAGATATTCCGACTTCTTTTGTTTTAAATGGAAAGTTTTCAAAAAATAATTTTTCTCCTTGAATTTTAATTTTAAACATAAATTTTCTCCACACCTTTCTGAAAAAATGTACCTATAAAATTGAAAGCAGCTACAAAATGGGGAGATCATAGCTGCTTCAAAAAATTAAGATACATGGTAATATTATAAGAAGTATAAAACATCTACATGACTATATTACTATATCTTTGTTTTATAAGTCAATAATCAGAACATATTTTCGAAAAAAATTTTATTTTTTTCTTCCCCTTTTTGTAATTTGAATGCTTTATACGATGTAACGGAAAATATATGCAAAAAAGGAGTACAAATCATGAATGATGAAATGAAAAAAGCTGCAAAACTTTGGATTCAAGATGAATTAAAAGAGATCGAACAAAATGAGACCAAAGCAGAATGGAAACCGAGTTTAAAATTTCGGCTAAAGATGAAGTGGATCTTTTGGAAAGCCAAAATGAAAGAACAATTTTTCAGATAATATCTCTCATATTTGATATGAGGAGGTGCTTTTGAATGAAAAAGATAATCCCTACGATCGGGATGATCGCATGCTTTATAGTTGCCATATTTTTTGGTCGTAAAGCTTGGAATTTACATGTGGAATATCAGAAAGCCGATCATGAATACCAAAAGATCAAAAAAATGAAGAAGAAAAAAGAAAGAAGTATTGATTTTGAAAGATTGCATAAGATCAATCCAGATATTGTTGCATGGATTGAAGTTCCTGGAACGAATATCGATTATCCAGTTGTACAAGGAAAAAATAATGAAGAATATATGCATCATACCTTTCGGAAAAATTATAATTTCGCTGGATGCATTTTCTTAGATAGTCATTGTCATCAGGATTTTTCTTCAGATAATAGCGTGATCTATGGGCATCATATGCGAAATGGAACAATGTTTGCTCAATTGGTAAAATTCAGAGAAGATTCTTTTGTAAAAAAACATCGTAGAATCATCTTATATCTGCCAGGAGAAACAAGAAAATTAAACGTCGTGTCTGCTTATGCTGGCCCAGCAACAAGTGTTCCTATTGACTTTGGCAATCAAAAGGACCAGCAACGATTTTATCAAAGAATTCTTGCAAAAAGCACGATTCCAATCAGAAAGATCAAAAAGCATTTATATACTTTCGTAACATGCAGCTATGAAAGAAACGGAAATCGTACTTATGTTTACGCAACAGAAGAATGAGACTTGCACAAGCAGGTCTCTTTTTCTCATATGTAATCTTTATCTTTTTTCTCATCTGTCATATTTAATCCGTAACTAGATGACGAATTTGAGAAAGGGTGATTTCGATCATGACACAATTAGAAGAAGATTTATATGATATTTTGAAAACAGATACTACGCCAATCATAGAGAGAGCACAAATGTTGCATATATTCTTTGTTCAAATGCTGAAACATGGGATTAATAAACCATCGATGGATTTCGTATCATATGCAGAGAAAAACGACATTGTTATGAACTCCTTATGTAATATTGCAGCTTATACAATTCGATATGATTCATGTTTAGATTTACAAAAACAAGGCCGAATAACGCACACTGTTGAAAAATCTAAATGGATTCGATTGTCGGATGCGAAATTCTTTTTGAAATATTGTAATGACGAAGTTGATGTCGATAATAGCATTGGAAGTTGTTTTCTTCATGAATATATGAAAGACACATCAATTATGCAAGAAGAAATCTTGTATTTCTTATATAGTTTTTTGCATTATATTTCAAAGAATTTTGAGGGAGATCTACAAATGATGAGCATTTATGGCAAAAAATGGTACCAAAAAGAAAAGTAAATCTTAAATTACAAAAGCAGGGAGTCCGCTTCCTGTTTTTTATTTTTCTCTGAAAATCTCATATTTGTAATGTAAATGATTATGACGAATTAGAGAAAGAAAGGAGAACAATTATGATTTCAAGATCAGTAGTTTACCATGTTGACACGGAAAAAGAAGCAGATATGTCTGCAGAAGCATTAACCTGGCTGTATCGTCAGGTATTAAATCAGGAATCCAATATCCCATGTATTCAGATCTGCTTGGGGACCCATAAAGAAGTAGAGATCTATATTCATGATGATCTTTCATCAGCCACAAAAGCAATGGTTCCTGAAGAAGTATGGGAATTTTTAACAGAAGCAGAAGCTGCTGAGTGTAATGCCGTAAGTTTTGAATTGTAAAGGAGAAAGAAATATGTTTTTAGTAATTTGTTATGCGGTTCATGAGAAAAAATTAGCTGGAGTCTATCAATTTCATTCACAGGATGAGACTTTTGCATGTATGGAAATGGATGTAAAAAACACATATGATGAAGAAATCGCTAATAGTGGGAATTCTATGGATGACATAGACTTTGATATCGATGAAACGAAAGGAATTGTGACAGATCATGCAGCAGATTGCTGCTGGACATGGGAAGTTGTTGAAATTTAAGAAAAGGAGAAAAATTATGGGACAGAGATCACAGATTTTCGTAAGATTTGAAAAGGAACTTGGAGAAAAAGAGATTGTCGCAAGATATTTCAATTGGAATTATGGAGAAAGAATGATCAGCAGAGTTTATCATACGATCGATTGGATCAAAAGACATTTAGAAATAACAAATTCAGATCCTGGACAATATCTGTCCTGGAATCGGAAAAAGCTGATCCGTATTCTGGATACAAATTTCGATATGTGTGATGTTGTTATTACTTCTAATATTTTGAAAGAATATGAGGAATGTGACTGGAATATGTCATTAAATGATTTCATGTTCCATGGGCAAGATAATAATGACGGGAAAGCATTTATTGATGTGAAACGTGACGGGACGATCAAATATGCATTGTTAACAAGAAATAATGCTTTGCGTGATCCTTCAGAATATATGTTATGGGATATCGGGAAAGAATGGATGTTTCCAAATAAACGCATCTCTAAAAGAATGATCGACATTACAAAGGAGAACATTCAAGAATTATCTGAAATTGCTACACTTATGACGGAAGAAGAAGTCAAAGAATTTATGGAATACAAATACAAAAGGAGAGAAGAAGAATGAATCCTGTTAATACGTATGAAAAAATTTTTGAAACTGTATTGCATAATTATACATGCGATGATGTCGAGTTAAATCTGTTACATTTCGAATTTCCTGTTCATGCGAAGAAAGCAGAGCTGCTGGAAATTTATGCGAAACTTGTAAAAACAATCAATGGAGACGATGTTGTTTATCTGACAAATATTCAAAAATTTGTAGATGGACATGGAGCAACATATATTTCTGGAACAGTTGCAGAACCTGATTTATCCGATTTTGAGGATGATTTTCATGGGAATTTCTCAGAATTTCTAACAAGGTGTTTCAAAGATCGAATAGACTGGTACCGGATCAGTCAGAATGAAGAACTTGGCAAATTTCCTCATGGAGGCGTATTTGGAGAAAAATTAGAATTAATTGTATAGTTAAATTTCAAGGGGATCGTAATGGTCTCCTTTTTTTTATTTTTCTTTCCATCTCTCATATCTAATATGTAAATAGAAATGACGACATAGAGAAAAGGAGAACCGATATGTATTATGTAATCGTTCAAAGTAGCCAGTATAACAAACACACCTTTTCATTTGAAAAGAAAAAAGATGCCATTGATTTTGTTGCCGATCAGTTTGAAATCAGATTGAAACTTTTCTCAGAGAAAAAAGACGAAATTTGCAATGTTTTTTCAAAATGGACATATGCTTCTCTACTGGATTATCTTCAAAAACATAATTTTAAGGAGCGTGTGACAACCGATAAAATTGTGATCAATTATAGTTTAAAAAAAGATCAAAAGCTTGTTGCGAATCGGGAGATCAGTTGGTATATGTCCCATGAAAGAGGAAATAGCGATGTTGTAAACCTTATGACTGCCCCAGAATATGAATTTGAATGTAATATTTCAGAAGAAATGCTTTCTGGAGAAGTAACTCTTCCAGGAGCTGCGTATATACGGTTTAATGATATTGGTGTAGAATTTGAATTCTGCATTATTGAAAACGGTGAAAACTACAGTGCAATTTACCGGATGGATATGAATAAAGCAGGTGACGATTTTGAAACAGATTATGATGAATTTTGTCATTATGAAATTGATCCTACCGATCCTGAATGGAAAGCCAATCTTGAGATTGCAATGTGTGAAGCTCTGATTAATCTGCATCGTATAGGTCTTCATTTAAAAGAAAAAGATATTTGGAAAATGTTCAGTAAGATCTTTGGCATGAGATTTTCATCCATTGCAGAAATGAAGGAATGGATTTTCACAGAATTAAATCTGAAAGAATATCGGCTTCCTGATTTTGCTATTAGGAAATCTAGCATTAACGATGAAATCCAAGAAGGAAAAGCAAATGTCTATTACGTTCTTAATATGACATTAGGAAAAGACATTGTTACTCCTGGATACAATGACTATTCTATCACGTATCTATTAGATAACAATAATAAAATGATTGTTACGTCTGTGCTTCGTAATTAACTGGTACAAAAGGGAGAGAAGAGGACTGTAAAGTCCTTTTTTCTTTTATCTTTTTTCTCATCTCTCATATTTAAACTGAAACATTTTAATGACGATTGAGAGAAAAGGAGAAAAATTATGTATTATTTAAACATCTACAAAAGCGAAAAAGACGGTTCCATTATGCTTCCATTCAATAATGATATAGAATCATTGATTGAATACGTTGTTGATCAGTATGAAAGAATGATGAGACATTTGAAATCTGATCATAATAAGTATCAGAAAATTACATCAACATGGGATAAAAACATATATGATGAACCATTGAAAGAGTCTATCAAGAACTTCAGCTTTGGTATTTTCCAGTCTATGAATATTAGTATCGTTTATGAACTAACGCCAGAATACAATGAAAAAATGCACAGCGAAAAAGTGGAAAGAGAAGAAACGATTCATTGGGAAATCGTGAGAAAGTATCCATTGAAAGAAAAAAGAATTCTTGATTTAATGCTCAGACCAGATTATGATTTCGTATGTGTTTTTACAAAAGAAATGGCTTTAAAAGAAGGAATTCATTCTCATACTGCACGTTTATGGGTTGGAGATATTGGAGTGGAATATACCCTTTCAAAAAAAGATGAAAAAAGATATGGCGCAATTTATGAAATGAAAGAAGATGAAAAAGGTGCATTTAAGGTAATTCCTGATAAACATTGCCCTTACGAAATCGATTTTGAAGATTCAGACTGGGAAGAGGATCTCGAAATTGCAATGTGTAAGGCATTTCTTCAATTTCATCCTTTGGACTCTATTTTCACGAAAGAAGATGTGGATAATGTATTTCACGAGATTGTAGGAATAAGATTTAACAGAATTCCTAATATTGAATACTGGATTCTTGAAAAATTACAAACTACAAAAGAAAATCTTCCAGATTTTGTAATTCAGGAATCAGAGATCAATGAGGAAATCAGACAAGGGAAAACGGATGTGGATTATGTATTAGATGGAACACTTGGAGAAGGAGTGTTAAATAAACAATATCCAGACTTTTCTATTACGTACTTAATGACAAATCATAATCAAATGATCATTACGGATGCACGTTGGAACTAATTTAATTCAAGGAAAGAGGTCTTCGGATCTCTTTTTTTATATGTGATTTTTTGAGATTCAAGATTCCATCATATTTATATTGAAGATATTTTTTGGGAAGGAGCAAATTATATGTTAAAAGCGTTTACATTAAGAAATTATAAAAATTTTAAAGATGAAATAACGATAGATTTTGAAAATATCAGAGATTATTCATTCCAAAAAGATTGTATTTCAGATGGAATCATTACGAAAATGCTGATCTGCGGACGGAATGCAACAGGAAAAACAAATCTTGGTAAGGCATTGTTGGATGTTAAAGATGTTTTATATGGGACATTTGAATGTCCATATGATCCATTTCTTTTGAATGCTGATTCGGATGAGAAGACAGCGTTCTTTGAATACCGGTTTCAATTTGGTGATACAGAGCTATGCTATGAATATCTGAAAGAATATCGAGGATTAGCTTATGAGAAATTAGAAATCAATGGAATTAGTATTTTTGAGTGTGATTTTGAAAAGGGGAAATATAATTTTGATCATTTGAATTATGTCAATGCGGAAACAATAAATACAGAATACTATCTTGAAAATGTAAAAAGTTGTACTGACATTCCTGGTTCTAGATTTGCATTTTTAAAATGGACGCTTGATCATATAGCACTAGATGAGAATTCTGTTTTATTAAAGCTGACAGATTATGTAAATGGAATGAGTCGAATAACTGCAGATTACAGAGAATTTTCTTTATTGTCTAATACAGTGGAAGAACAAAATTTTCATCAGCTATTAGAAAAGAATCACAATTTGCAGCATTTTGAGGATTTCTTAAATGTAATGGGAATCGAATGTAAACTAAAATTAAAAAGGATGCTAAACAGGCAAAGGAATTTATATTTTGTGTATGACCGGATGATCCCATTTCTTGAGAACGCATCTAGTGGGATCTTAATGCTGACTGAATTATATTACAGGATCCTTTCAAATGATGAAAATGTTTCTTTTCTTTACTTAGATGGGATTGATTCCTTTTTTCATTATGAAGCAGCAGAGAAAATGCTACTTTTCTTGAAAGAAACATATCCAAAATGTCAGATTATCTTAACGTCTCATAATACACGTTTATTAACGAATAAACTTATGAGACCAGATTGCTTGTTTATCTTATCAGAAAAAGGGTCATTAACATCATTTTGTAATGCAACACAAAGAGAATTAAAAGAAGAACACAATCTTGAAAAAATGTATATCAGTGGAGAATTTGAAGAGTACGAATGATTTTTATATCATTTTCTATCTCTCATATTCAAATTGAAGCATTTCAAAAGACGAACAGAGAAAAGGAGAAGAATAATGAAAGTATATTTGGTACACGGAGACACATGGTTTGAGGGCTACGGATGTCGAGAAAATGTTTTTGGAATTTATGGCACGAAAAAAGAAGCTGAGATTGCTAGAAAATCAGCTGCAAAACAACTGTATGAGAAAGAAATTTCAAAAACGTCATTAATTGAAGTAGAGATGAGTATTGAAATTTTGGAATTGGAATTAAATCAAGCTGCAAATATCGAATTGGGATCATACATTGAATAACCAGAAGAGGAGAGATCTACGGATCTCTTTTTCTTATATATGGATTTTATCTTTTCTCTCATCTCTCATATTTAATATGTAACAAGAAATGACGAAGAGAGAAAAGGAGAAAAAAATGAGTAGTTGTGTAAGATTGGCAAAAAAAGTATTGAAATTATCAGAAAACCAGCCAATGGGCGCCATTCAGGATGCTGATACAGTCTTGGCTGATATCATGGGAAAATCTGATTTTCAAGTAGCAGGAATTTCAGATGAGCTTTTAAAAATGTATTTGGATGTTGAGAATAAAGATGATTTTGAATCTTTGTTTTTCTTGATCGCAGATGAAACATTTGAGGAATATCTGACAAAAAGCAGAGATGTTATGCAGAAAAATATTAATTATAGTACTCCTCGTGTTGTTAAAGTTATTTTGAATGATGGAAAATTTTCTATTTTTAAAACGGACGCACCAGAGGAAGAAATCAAAAAATACTTAGAAAGATTTTGTAAGATAACTGAACGGAGTATGGGAATGTTCTTTCAAAATTTCTTACTAGAGGGACATACTGTACAGGTTTTATATTTGTCAAATAATCAGCATTTTGATCAGCAAGCGAAAGAAAGAGCTATTTCATATCCATGTACAGAAGTTTATCAATTACAAAATTATGACATGGAAAATGCATTCAAGCACAAGGGAATTTTGAAAGAGTTGTTTTGTGAGAATATTCATGGTGATTTATCTAAATCAGAAATCGTTGAATTTAAGGAAGTTTCACATAATTCCACAATCAATATTTTGGAGAAATTAGGAATTTTTAAAGTATCATTAAATGAATTTCATATGGCGAAAAAAGATTCTACAGATGTAAAGAAAGCAATGAAAATTGCATACAGATTTAATTATAGAGTCATTATTTTTGATAATAAACTTGGCTTTTCTCGCAAAAACTAAAAAATAATTTCCAGAAAAAGAGGCTAGGATCAGTCTCTTTTTTTTATATGATTTTCGAAAATTAAAAAAATCTCTCATATTTATTGATCTAAGCAGAATACCCCATCCATAATGAAAGTTTGGCTGGGATGAATGTGGGCTTCCTTTGAAATGTAAGAATCTTATATATGAATATTATCTTTTTTCTTATCTTTCATATTTAAAGTGTAACAAATAAATGACGAAGAGAGAAAAAGTAAAGGAGAAAATTTATGAATCCAAAAGAAAAAAGATTAGTAGATGATCTATGTGGAAAAAACGGTGGATTCTATACCGAAGATTTTTATGAAATCGAGGTTGTAGATGAAACTGCAGTGAAAAAGCTAGTGAACTATATTTCAAATGTACATCAATTCCGTCCATCAGATGAAGCAATCAAGATTTACAAAGAAGATCGCATGAGCAGTGTTTTTATTTTTAAAATGCTTGCTGCAATTCTTAAGAAAAATCGAAGACTTGATGTGAAATATGGAATTGCAAATGCAGTGTGTCATACGTTTTTAGAAAAAGAAAAAGAATTCTTTTTCTGGTATGCATATGAAGATGACGAGTTTTGTGAAATTTTCATGCATTTCTATGACAAAAAGAATCAGCATACACAATATCGTATTTTATGCTATCTGATGGCTGTCATGCATTATATTCATGGAGCTGGATTTGATGAAAAGATTATGATCGATCATTTCGGAATTGACTGGTGGCAGCTACCAGTGGACCACGATCATTAAATCATATATTTTACAAGCAAACTTTTTTTTTTTAGAAAAGGAGAAAAAATTATGCTAAACAAAGTTACTTTAATGGGAAGATTAACAAAAGATCCAATGGTGAAATATTCACAGGGTGGAACAGCGATCGCTCGATATACATTAGCTATTGATCGCAGACCAGGAAAAAATGGAGAACAGGTGACAGATTTTATTGACTGCGTTGCTTTTGGCTCAAGTGGAAAATTTGTAGAAAAATACCTGAGAAAGGGCAGGAAAATTGTTGCATGTGGGAAATTGGAACTAAACAGTTATACAAAAGAAGACGGCACAAAAGTTTATGCATTAGATGTTGTGATGAACGAACATTACTTTGCGGATGATAAGATCCCAGAAGAAGTTCGTAATAATCATAATGCACAGCAGCCTGCAAATTCATTTGATGCCCCGAATTATAGTCCAAATTCTATGCCAAATGTCAATCAGGCAGTAGGAAATACAAATCCTATGACGAATTATATGTCTACACCTGTGGTAGATCCAATTCCGAAAATTCCAACAGTAGAACCGCCTTTTGATGCGGAAGGAATGAATATTCCAGAAGGATTACCAGAAGATTTCCCAATTGGGGAATAAATAGCTACTATTCATCAGAGCAATTGACACTTCTAACGATGTGTTGGTTGCTCTATTAAAAAGGAGAAAAAATATGGACATTACAATTTTAATCGATTTATTGCCAGATTCAGTTAAAACCGATGTGGTCGATTTCAATGATGTGTTGCTAAAAAATAGAAAGAATGCTATTCGCGTATTGATGGATCGAATTTTAACAGAAGAAGAAAAACAAGAAATGAAAAAGAACAAACATTTTATGGGAGTTGATTGCGTTGCACAGTATCGCCATGCTCCAGAAATCAAGAAAAGTTACTTTTATGTTGTATAAGAAAAAGGAGAAAAGATGAGTTGCAAATACAAAAGGACAATCACGATTGATGTCGAAAACAATGAAGATGGAACATATGATGCGTATATTTCAACAGGGACATGTTCCGGAGATCAGTATAGCAAAATTTCTTCAGATGAAATTGGAGAAAATATTACGGATTTAATTGAATGCTTGTACGAAGAATAGGAGAAAAGATATGGCAAAAAAAATAATTGTGAATGGAGGATTTATTGTTCTATCAGACGAAGTGATCAATGAACTACATCGTCAGGAACGGATTGAAGAAGGCCAACGTATCGCAAAGAAGTTTGTTTCAAAGCGTGTTTATAATAAAATGGCAGATGCTGATTTCGAAAAGGTGACTTTACGAGATTTTGTTCTAAAATTAAAAATAAAGGATTTAAATAAAGCCTGTGAATCTTTACAGGCAAAAGACGTAAATTTGAATGATGTTACTTTTACCAAGGAAAGTATGCCGGAATATAGAATCTTTTGTGAAAATTCAAGATATTTTAAACGAAAGATTTTGGTTTGGAAAACAGATAAAGTTCATGGTCATTTTCATGGAATAGCATATATGGTTTGTAATGAACAATATCGAAGAATTACTTATGGTTGTCATTCTTGGAATGATGATGAAGAAAAATCAATGCGCAAATTTATTTGGCCTTTCGTGTCTACCCTAAGTTATCAAGAATTAACTGGAACAGAAGATGAAATAAAATATGTTTGTGAGTTGATCAAGCAATATGTTAAATATAACGAATTAGAAAAACTTCAATTTAATGTATTTTAAATCATTCAAAAACGATTTCTAAGAAAAGGAGAAAATGATGAATCAAAAATTCAAAACAACAATTTCATTAAACATAGAAGAAAACGTAAATGGAACTTATGAAGTTTACATTTCAGAAAAAGGATTATCTGGAAATTTTCTTTCTAAAGTAACATCAAAAGAAATTGGAGAAAATGTTACAAAACGGATTGAAATGCTAAGAGATAGTTATTTTACAAAATTAAATGTAAATGGACAAACCATTATCTTAACACAGGATGTAATCCAAGAATTGCATCATCAGGAGTATATTAAAAAAGGAAAACTTATGGTTAAGTCATTAGATTCGACTGGTATTTTCGATAAAATGACAGATGATGAGTTTGCAATGGTTGCTGATGAATTTGAGTATATGTTAAACACGACAAGCGATAACATTTCTGAAATGATGGAAGCTGCGGTACAGAAAATCACTCAAAGAGTAGAAAATTATTGTAACCATGTGGATGAAAAAGATACGAAAGATATTCAAAAAAATATGGAGTCAAGAAAGTTAATTGTAAATGGGCAATCAATTATCTTATCAAGTGAAGTAATTAATGAATTGCATCGTCAGGAACGTATTGAAGAAGGAAAGTATATGATGGAAATTTTTTCATCAACAGATACTTTCGGTAAGATGACAGATGATGACTTTGAGGAAATCGTTTTATCCTTTGAAGAGATGCTAAATACTGATACCAATGAATTAATGGCAGAAGCAGTACAAAATATTTCTGAGCAGGTAGAAAAACGATATCGCCAACAGCAAGAAAAAATAAATGTGCAGAAAAATTTGTTGAAGCAATGTCGAACAGATAATCCCTAATTTTTTTTGAGAGACCTTCGGGTCTCTTTTTTTATCTTTTTTTCTATCTTTCATATTTAAACTGAAACATTTTAATGACGATTGAGAGAAAAGGAGAAAAATTAAATGATTGGATTTATGGATATTATAGAAATTAGAAAATATGAAGATGACGTTACAGACGAAATGTTACTGATCTTGGAGAAAGTTGCTGATGAATTAAAATTGGCTCGTGATAAGGTGTTTGATGATTGTTGTCAAGAATATGGTACGGCAAATATTCTAAAACAATGTGATCATCTATCTGCGGATATCAATGAATATCTTAATCTAAGAAAGATTATCTTTGCAAAAACGAAGGATGTTTATCTGGATGAAAAGGTTTTTGATGATGTGAACGGGTCACAATATCGTATATTCAAAAATTTAAATAATGAATATCTACTTTGCAAATCATCTGAAAATGGGAAAATCAAGTATACGATTACAGATGACGAATTAAGCGAGATTGATAGTGGATTAATGGCAATCGATGCAACTGGATCATATTATGTTGATTTATTTTCTGATCGGTTGTATAACAAGACTTTACAAATCACTTCAGATAACAAAGATATTTTAATAAAAAACTTATTCGAGTTTTCGGAATTTGCAAGTGATGAATATCTTGAACTTTCAGGGAACGAAGAAGAGATTAAGAAATTTTATAATATATTTGGAGAATATTTAAGATAATTTTCAAGAGAGACCTACGGGTCTCTTTTTTATATATGAATTTTATATTTTTTTTCATCTCTCATATTTATCATGTAACAACTAATTGACGATTTAGAGAAAGAAAAGGAGAAAAATTATGAGTTATCGTTATGTAGAATCTGGAAATGGTGGTTGTGACTTTCTTGCAGTAACTGCAAAAGGAAGAAAAGCAGGATTGCCACGCGGAATGGTAATTTTAATGGGAGAGTTGCATGCTGAAATTACACGAAGGAACTATCGTGCATTCTTTGAAGGGATAAATCTTAAAAATCTTAACACATATAGCATTATCACATGGTTAGCAAAAGCACCAGAGCATGGATTTCATCTTTATACAGCGAAACATTGTGATGATCCAAGGATTATGACACATATTCGAAAGCAAAATCCATTAACAACTTTTGGAGTAAATCGATTTGGCGTTTTCATTTCTGAAGATGAAATTCCAGAAAAATGTTTGGATGAGCAGGGAGATTTTGATATCACTGAAAGCGGATGGTTTGTCCGGATCAATGAGGTAGATGTTGAAACTGCATTAAAAAAATTTTTTGGACCATCAGCAGCATTCTTAGATGAAACACAGGAACCTGCTGCTCCTAAAGCCAAAGATAAATCTCAGGATCCCATCGTTCAGTATTTCGTTTCTGTTTACTACAGCTTTGATCCGGAAAATCCGTTGTATGTTTTTGACACAGAAGCAGAAGCAATTGAATTTGTAAAAAATGAATATAAGCACGAGTTAAAAGTTGAACGGGAAGAATTAGGTATGGGATATGATGATGCAGATGATGAATATGGGCTGTTTCCAAAGATCTCAGAAGACGGAACATTTGCTCGTATTGAACAATACAAAAATGGAGAACAAGCATTCATTGAATGGAATGTCACAACATTAAATAATCCACCAAAGAGAAATCAGCCGAAAGAAAAAAGATTGAAAGTGTCTTTGTCAGATGGAATATTGGTGGCACAAAAATCACCTGATACTGAATACCCAGGAATGGAAATTGAATATTATGCAAACGATGAATCATCCGGATTCCCAACTGCAAGAATACTTGCAGAACAAAAGCCAAACGGAGAAAAGAATTTTTATATTTGGGACGATTATAACGAAGATCCTGTTCTAAAAGTTAAATTCTAATTCAAAAGAAGGAGCCTTCGGGCTCTTTTTTTTATCTTTTTTCTCATCTGTCATATTTGAATATATAAAAAAATGACGATGAAGAGAAAGGAAGAAAAATTATGGAATTACAATGGAATTCATCAAAAGTGATTAAAACTCAGGAAACATATAATCAATTGATCTCTTACAGTAAAGAACAGCAATCAGGTTATCCAGTGATCATTGCAAGCCTTTTTTATGAAAAGAAAAATGGAGACATGTTCCGCGTTGATCTTAATATTGCAGGGGAAGGCTGTACAATCATGAATCAGGAAAATCCATGGATGACTGTTTATCATGTAACATCCAAAGAAGATTTTTCTTTTTTACATCAAATTGCGACAACACAGGATTACGATAATCATAAGTTGTTAAATTTTGAAGTAATTGGGCCGATGATGAGAGAGTATGCTGCATTTTGGAGTTTCTTTACAAAATCAGTCAATACTGATATTTATGCAAAAGTTTTTCGTGACATTGACCCTTATTTTCAGATTTATGTCAATCAGTATCAGGAAATCCTTGTTTGTAAAAAAACAGAGAATATAAAAAGGGAAATTGATTATTCTGTTTATGACCAAAACTTTCATGAAGTTGACAATGGGACTTATGAGATCGATCCAGATTATGAAGATGGTACGGTTGAGAGTCTTTGCTCTTATATTGAATTTCGAACAGACCGATGCAAGAAATTACAGACATCTTATGCTGAAATATTATCTTTTGTGTATGCACTTGAGCAAGTATCATAATTTTCAGGAAGCCGATTACGGCTTCTTTTTTTATCTTTTTTTTTATCTTTCATATTTAAGGTGTAATGAAATGACGATGAGAGAAAAGGAGAAAGGAAATGAAACTATTTTTTGTAGACGGAATTGATAAAGTGACTTGGCGTCCAATTGTATTTGCAGTGTGCACTTCAGAAGAAAAAGCAAATGCTGCAAAAGAAGCTCTTGAAAAAAGAGGGTATGGAGCAAAATTAAGGGTTGTTGTATCAAATCTGTTTTTGGATCAGGTCAGAATTGGAGAAGAAATCATCAATTTATGAAAAGGAGAAAAATTATGGAATTAACAGTCAAAGATGTATTAAAAATGGAAAATATTATGAATAAAGTAAAGGATGTTGTGTCAAATTCAGTAACGATCACAGATCATAAGAGTGCAGGAAGTATTCGTCTTACAGAATGCACAATGCCAGAGTTTGAAGGATTCGATATTTGTTATCTGTCAGATAATAAAGAAGAAACAGGAAATTATATTGGAAGCTTTTTTATCGAAAATGCTGATTCTGATAAACCCAAAATGGTATATTATGAAGATGCTTATGAAGAAAAAGGGAAGAAAGAAATCCCTTTATACGAAGCAAATGAAAATCCTACCATTTCTTATGAAAACTATCAGCTGCAATGGATGATGGATCATGGATATTCTTTACAGGATTTAATGAGATCTATGGACGAATATTATGCTGGAAAAGATATTAGCAATCGAGAAATTGAAGATCTATTCAATGAATGGCAGGATGAGTATGGGTTCCATTATGAATTATGGGCTTGTGATGGAGAAGCAGAATGTATGGACTATCATTCTATTGAAAAAATAACTGGCGAAGCTAGTACTTCAAAATATCTTGTAACACGATCCGATGGGATTAATGTTGCAACAAAAAGATTTCAAACCTATGAAAATGCACGTGCTGCAATGACAAAAGAATACGAAAATTTACGACTAAAACAGTTTGTAAGAAAATCAAGAGAAAATTCTTACTGCGGCGCTTATAGCGCAAGATTAGATACTCGTAATAAAACTTATCAATGGAAAATTTCACGTACTAATGAAATCCCAGAAAATTCTAAGAAAAAAGAATACCTCTTAATTTTTTCTTGTGAATTTGGAATTCTTTGTATAGCCCATTTTGAATCAATTTCAGAAGCAAGAGAGGCTATGCATGAAGATTATGATAATTTTGAAATGGAATATCATTCTAATTTATCTTTAAACGAACAAAAAAGATATGAAGAATTATCTGAAATCGGGGATAATTATGCAAATCTGCATTGTCGTAATGAAGATGGAAAAGAAGATATTTACAGTTGGAAAATCATTGAACGTGAAAAACGTTAAACTAAAAATAATTGAATCTTTCATTTTTTTTCCAAGAGTTCCTTCGGGAGCTCTTTTTTATATATGATTTTTATTTTGCACTTCATCTTTCATATTTATAACGTAATATACAATGACGAATAGAGCAAAAGAAAGAAAAAGAAAGGAGAAAAATTATGAGTGTAAGCGATGTTTTACACCAATTGAAAAAAGAAAAGATCAATGGTATTCATTTTCGTAATGCAAGAGATGGGAGAATTTTAAGATCATATCAAAGTGTAGATGAAGTTGAAACTTCCGAATTTTATCAGAAAGATACACCGGGATATCTACTTGCATATGGTCATGCGATCATTGATATTATGTAGTCAAAGTTTTATTTTAAAAAAGGAGAAAATTTTATGTCAAAAAGAGAATTTACAAAATATCCACATCATGTTGATCCTTACAAAAAACATCGAATTACAGATGAAGAATTAGACTTTTTGCAGGAACTACAGAAGGAAATGAACACACAGAATACATGGGCTCAGGCAGATCCTCGTATTTGGGTGATTCAGGAACCGATCAGAAAATATCTTGATAATGTTGAAACGGATCTCAGAAATGATCCAGATACGGTAGAAATCTTAAATCAGATTACTGATGGTGCGGAACTATATGTTGATGATATCTATATGGCAACTCCGCAGCAGTTATACCATACAATTCAAAGCATTATTAAAAACGATGATCTCGAAGAACAATATCAAGTTGAGTTGATCCGTGATTACAGAGTTTTGATTCATGGAAGAAATGATCTTGGAGAAGTTGTATGGGATGCATCATTAGACAATATCGAAAAAAATGGAATGCTTTCAATTGTAGAATGGGTCATGGAGTACACAATCCATCACGCAGAATTAAGATATTTTGTCAAAGAATTGTATCTACATCCAGGGATCTTTTTCCTGACTTATCGAGATGGAGTCAACTATCTGGAAAAATATGAGTCTAAGTATGATAAAGATGTAAGATTGTATGCAATGTCTCCAAAGGACTTGTTTACAGACTGTAGCCCAGAAATCAAAAAATTGTTTGATATCTTACATACAGTTGATTTCAGCAAAAAAAATCGAAAAATTTATATTTCTGGAAAAATTTCTGGGACAGATGATTATCTGGAACGATTTGCAGCTGCAGAAAAAAAATTCTCAGAACAGGGATATGAAGTTGTAAATCCTGCATATGAGGGAACAAAATTAAAAGATGCTTCCTATGAAGATTATATGGAATTATCTTTTCAATTATTAAAGGACTGCGACATCATTTATATGCTAAAAGATTGGAGGACAAGTCCAGGAGCAAATCAGGAGTATGGATATGCATTAGCAAAAGATATGGAAATTCGATTTGAAAAATAAAGGAGAAAGATTACTATGGGACAGTGTTATAGTGTTGGTTTGAAAATTAAAGTTAAACATAATTCAGAAGAAAAGGCAGCAGAAGCATTAAGATTACATATGCTGCAGGATGACAAAACAGAGTACAATTTTGAAGAGTTTGCTGATTTTGGAGTCGGGACAGAAGAACTGGATGATCTCATCAGAAACTGCCTTGCTGGATGGAAATCAAGCCCTTATTGCATGGAAGAAGTTTCTGGCTGGAAAAAATATCATAATGATTTTGATGCTAGCTATGGATGGGACACAGTTATGAAAAAGATGTTTGAAACACTTACCCCATTTTTGGAAGATCAATCTAAGATTGATATTTATTCAGATGGCTACAGTATCCATGGACTTGTAGAAAATGGGAAATGCAATTGGATTTATAATTAAAAAAGGAGAAAGTTCATGGAAATCATTTATCGTGCGGACGATGGTACAGAATTTAGAAATCAAACAGATTGCTTGTTACATGAGCGTATGTCGAATTTGAGCCACAATAAAGTTATAAATGTAAAACTAGCTTTTTTTGATGTAACAAAAAAATTGGCCAAGAAATATTATAATGAAGATTTAGACGAATCCGATTTTTCAATCTTAGATTTCGCTAAATATATAGAATCGATTGTGTATGATAATTATTCAAAAAATTTTGGAAAATTAAATCGGCTAAAATCAGAAATGGAAGGTATCATTCATAAATCGAAACATTCAGATATGATTATGCGTCAATTTGACTTTGACAAAGCAAGAAGAAAAGCTGAAATACGTCACAATTTTGCAGATGTATTATCAAAATATGAGGGTGATGAGATCGCTAAAAAACTTGAATTTACACTTTGGACAAGTGATTTATGCGAATTAGCAAAATTACATAAAGCAGATTGTTATCGCACTCAAATTGAAGATTTATTGACAACAGATAACTATCATGAGCTATGTGCTAGGTTCGCAAAAGGAGATTACTATATATACGCAGAACAAAACTGAGTTTCAAAAGGAGAAAAGTTATGAAAATATTGGAATGTACGAATCCAAAGGATGCCTGTCAGTTAACATATGAGCAAATCAAAGAAGCTGCAATAAAGAGTATCAATATCAAAGGGTTTGAATGTTTTTTTATTAATCTTGGACAAAATATAGGATATTCTATGTTAGTATTCAAAAACAAAAGATATATTTATCACGCAAATGAATATCAACGATATGGACATTATGATATTACAGATGATGATCAACTTTTTACTCTGTATGTCAAAGAATTAAACGATGGGCTTTTTACAGACGAAGAAATGAAAGAAATGTCATATACTCGCGATGAATATGTGCAAAAAAAATATTTCTTAGAGAATTATTTTATCTTACAATTTCATTATCTTCCAACATGGTATGAATCAACTAGATTTAAAGAAATGTATCAGATGCTAAAAATACAGTTTCCATACCGATGTGATGTTTGTCGTTGCTATGTAGATTCACAAGAGATTATTGATCAGGCGAATAAGTACAAGGAAAATCTTGAAAAATCATTGAAAAATATGGAGAACAATCATAAACTTCTTCGACGCATTATCTCAGAGAAAATTCAGAAGGAAGATATGATCAAATTCATGAGTCCGATTATGCTTTTATCTTCTTTTGGAATAGATTATCATGACCTGACAGAAGATGAGAAAAAGATTGTGCATGAAGAATTAAGGAAAATTGGAGTTAATTGGAAAGATTGTTAAATTCAAAAGAGAGACCGTTTGGTCTCTTTTTCTTATATATGGATTATATCTTTTTCTTTATATCTCATATTTAAAGTGTAATTTAATGACGATGAGAGAAAAAAAGAAAAGGAGAAAAATTCATGAATAAAATGAATTCAAAACAAAGAATAATTATGGAATCAGACGCAATTAATTTAGAACAACTTGAATATAAAATCCATCAGCAAGCACTTTTTGACATTGATCAATCAGAATATGAAGCTCACATTCGTAATCTATTTGGTCGTCCTGTCCTTGATTTTGCAAAAACGCTCGTAATAAATCTTCCAGGATCGTGTTTTGCAAATTGTCCTTACTGTATTGACAAAGATTTAAGAAAAAATACCATAAGTTGTGACGATTTTCTTAAAACATGTGAGACAGTCCTGATAGAAAAACATAATTTTAATGAAGTTTCTATTACAGGTGGTAGTCTTCCGTCTAACAAATTTAACAAATTAATAGACATTATACAAAAGTATTGTCCAAATGTGAAAATTACGTGGAATACAAACGGAGCAAAAGTAGATGATTCATACAATGTATCACATATTAAGTATATTAATCTACATCGGAATTCAGCAAATGATAAAATCAATAAAGAATTATTTTGTACTGATACAGATATTATATCAATTGAAAAATTCAAACTTTTTGCTGGTGACAAGCTTTGTTTGCGAGTAACTGTTGATAAAGATTTTGATATAGATGAGTACGTAAAATATAATACTCCAATGTATCTTAATCGTATGTTGCCAGGTACTTTTGAAACAGAAGAAACATTTAGTAAAGTGAGAAAAGCCCTTAATATTACAGAATGCACAGATGTGCGTCGAAGAAATCATTATATAAATGGACGATATAAAAATATTCCTGTTAGATTATGTGTCGGAGATCATCTTGCCCAACATGTGTCTGGTAGATATCCAGCATGGCTTAATGTTGTCATCATACATCGTAGCGGAGTTGTTGCTGGATCTTGGTATGAGAATGATAAGTTTTTATATAAAGATGAGAAAATTTGCAAAAATAAGTGAATTCTTAGAAAAAAATATTAATTCAAAGAGAGACCATTTGGCCTCTTTTTTTTATATATGAAATTTATCTTTTGCTTTATATCTCATATTTAAAATATAATTTAATGACGATTAAGAGAAAAAGTAAAGGAGAAAAAATATGGATTTATCAAAATTAGTAGAAGAAGTAATGGATTTATCAACAAAACAGCCAGATGGAGTGATTCATGATGCGGATACGATTTTAGCAGATATCATGGGGGCAGTAGACTTTCATATTTCTGGAATTTCTGATGATATATTAAAATTGTATCTTGAAGTAGAAAATAAAGACGATTTTGAGGCATTGTTTTATTTAATGGCAGATGAAAAATTTGAAGATTATTTGATAGAAAGCAAAAAAGTAATGAAAAAAAATGTTTCGAAAGCAGAACCAAGAGTTGTTCAGGTATATCTTTTAGATTCTGACAATGATGAGAAAGGATCTATCATTTTTGAAACAGATGCTCCAAAAACTGTAATTGAAAATTGGATAAAAACACAACATAATTCAATTTCTTCAAACTATCCATTTCATCATATGGTTATGGGGTTATTGGATGAAGGATATATGGTTAAGTTGTTGTATGATCAATACTCATCAAAATGTAATGATGTCAAATTAATTGATCAGTATTCTTGCGAAGAAGTATATCATGTGGGCTACAGTATCGAAAATATATTACATCATGTATCAGCTTTTATTAGTTTGTATCGAAATGCTTCTGGTGTTCCATATATTAAATTAACTGATACCATGGATGAAAGTGATTTAAGAAAGATTGCGCATGAATTAGGAATCCGTTTTATCAAAGGTCATCAATTCTGTTTTCCAAAGAAAAAAGCTCATCTTTGTGATCTTAATACTTCAGATGTAGAAAGGATTGCAAGACAGGAAAGATATATTGTAATAGATGGAATAATGGAAGATACAAAAGAAGAGTGTTATGTCTTAAGAAAAAAGGATTTATTGCAAAATTGAAAAAAAGAGAAAATTGTAGATTAAAGAAAGAGGTGTAATTGCCTCTTTTTTTTTGCAGCCAAAAAAAGACCTGATACAAATGATCAGATCTCTTTATCGAAAGTAATGCCACCATCACTTAGTGCTCTTAAGAGCTTTCATACAGATATAATATCGCTTTGAAAGGATTTTGTCAATTTTCTTATATGTGATTTTTGAAAAAGAAAATTTCTCTCATATTTATATTAGAAGAAAATTTGAAAAGGAGATATGCAGCATGAATAACATATTTGAAAATATTGATACGATTTGTTTTACTGGTCCAAGACCTGCAAAATTATATGGATACACAAAGAAAGAGGAATATCAGAAGATCGTAGATCAACTAAAAGAAGTAATTCGTGGTTTTGCAAAATTTGGGATTAAAAATTATATCACAGGCGGAGCTCAGGGATTTGATCAGTTGGCATTTTGGGCAGTAAACAGTCTGAAAAAAGAATACGACATTCAAAATATTGTATACATTCCTTTTCAGGGACAGGAACGTTTGTGGAAGAAAACCGGAATGTTTGGTCAGAAAGACTATCAGAAAATGCTTGCTTTGGCTGATCAGGTGATCAATGTGTCAGAAACACAAAATCTCGATATGACAAAAGAAAAAGCAGAGATTGATGCCATGTTGGTCAGAAATGAGATGATGGTAGATAACAGCCAAATGGTGATCGGATTTTTTCCGTTTTCAAAAGATTATAAAAAAGAAAAGGGAGGAACCGCAAGCTGCTTAAGATATGCGGATGGAAAAATTCATGTCTGTCAGATTGACCCAAAAACTTTTGAAATTCAGATGGTATATTGTAAAGGAGGCGAAATCTCATGAATCCTAGAAACTGTTCTAACAGAAAAAGCAGCATAAGACCTAAGAAAGAAAATGCAAATGACAAACTGCTGAAATGGATCAAATATTTTGAAAATATGACAAATAATGAGAAAGGAGAAAATAAAGTATATGGCAGATTAAAAGGAGAAGAAAACAAGAAATGAAACATACAATGAGAAGTGCTTTCAAACGATGGTGTATTTTACATAATGAAGAATCTCGTATTCGGATTCCAAATTGGTTCCGATACTATATAAGAGAAAACACTCAATGGAAATACATTGTGATCGATGAAGCTGAGGATTACTATTGTAATAAATGCGAAATGGATTACGAGCAAAGAAGGCAATACAAAGGATATTACATCATTGAAATTTCAGATGAAGAATTATTAGAATTGCAACGAGCTGAATGGATTAAGTAAGGAGAAACGATATGTATAAAGCAGAAGGAATATTCTTGTTCGCACATGGCGAAAATGGAGAATTATACCAAAAACAATTGAATATTGTAGACCTGGCCATAACATTTCGTGGAAAACCAGAGGAAATACAAAAACTTTATTGATCTAAGCAGAATACCCCGTCCATAATGAAAGTTGCGCGGGGATGGATGCGGGCTTCCTTTGAAATGTAAGAATCTTATATATGAAAAATATCTTTCAGAAAATCTATCATATTTAAGATGTAAGACTTAAGAAGGGAGGAATGACAGGAAATGATATATCGAGTGGTAAGAACTGTATTAAAACAGAAGAAAGATCCCGGATTATATGAATATCTGGATCATCATATGCACTTATCAAACAATCTCTATAATGCGACATTGTTCCGGATCCGGCAGAACTTTACTTCTCGGAAGAAAGAACATCCGACAGAGAATGAGCTGGAAGTACAGCGTGAGATCGAAGAAACGTTAGAGCTGTGTCCACACCTGAAACGTCCGAAATCTGTTCTGAGTTATAAGTTTCTGGAACGGATGATGCGCGTGATGGATAATCCTGACTTCTTTGCAGGACTTCCATCCCAGACGGCAGAAGAATGTCAGAAAGCAGCGGTCCATGATTTTCGCAGCTGGTTAGCTTCTTTGAGAAAATATAAGAAGCATCCGGAAAAGTATCTGGGAAAACCGAAAATGCCACATTATAAGAAGAAGCGTTCGATCTCCACGATCACTTTTTCCAATCAGGGCTGCAAGATCAAAGAAGGAGATATCCTGCGGTTCGCTCTTACAAACGAAACGATCCATCTGCCGTATCGACCGGAAGGACGATTAAAGGAAGTAAAAGTGAAGCCGTATTACGGAGATCTGCTATTGGTCTGCACGTTTGAATGCCCAGATCCGGAAGAAAAAGTGAAGGGATCCGGGGTCTGTGCCATTGATCTTGGTGTTGAGAACATCGCAGCCATCGTGAGCAGCAAGGGAGATTGCTGGCTGTACAAAGGCGGTGTGCTCAAAGAAAAGAACCAGTGGTACAACAAACAACTTGCAAAGCTTCGGTCGATCGCAATGAAAGGACATGACCCGAAAAAAGCGACAAGGATGGGATTATTGAACACAAAACAGATGCGAAGTTTACATCAGAAGAGAGATCTGTTCTTCCACGATGCGATGCACAAGATCAGTTCCAGAATCGTTCAGGAATGTATGGATCACGGGATCACTACGATCGTGATCGGAGTCAATGAACGATGGAAACAGGGTGTTGAACTTGGAAAGAATACACAGTCCTTTGTCCAGATGCCATTCTATCAGCTGCGAAAGATGATCGAGTACAAGGCAGAGCGTGTCGGAATCGAAGTGATCAGTCAGGAAGAAAGCTATACGTCAAAAGCAGATCTGACTGCAGGGGATCATATTCCAACGTATGGAGTGGATGATGAAAGGGCAAAGTTTTCCGGGATAAGAGTCAAACGTGGACTCTATCAGAATAAGGAAGGAAATCTATTCAATGCAGATCTGATCGGAGCAGGAAATATCTTAAGAAAGAAGTTTCCAGAGACTTTCTCAAAGATCACGGACTTTTCTTTCCTGCAGAATATTAAAGTTATACAAGTATTCTCGTAAAAGAGATAGGGGCTGCGTGAGCCAGCCTCAGTTGGTACGGACAGCGAGGTGTTTTTTTCGAAACATTTCGTCAGAGATGGGTAACTGTCACGACTATTGGAAACTTCTTCCATAGGAATTATGTACCGCATGGGAGGTGTAGTTCATACTTATGATATCAATGAAGACGATTTAATTGATGGAAAAGAGTTTTTGCATGATATTCGAAAAAAAGGATCACAAATCGTGATGGTGTTTTACGTCACATCTTTGTGGATGGTTTTGAAAGTAATCTTGGAATTTCTAATAATGATTTTTATCAGGGTGAATTTCTAGTCACAGAAGATTGTTTCGAAGAGCTTTGCAAAAAGCATGATATTAAAGTTCATTGGACAAAAAGTAAGAGGATAATCATATGAAATATAAATCAAAAGGCTTACTCCTATTCGCCTATGGAAAAGAAGGAGAATTGTATACAAGGAAATGGGATATGAAAGCACTAACTAAAAATTTAAGCTCTAATTCCGAAAAAGAAGATTTTCAAGAAATGTTTCATACACATGACATAGATGAGAAAGATTTGATCGATGGGAAAAAATTTTTGGAAAATGTACGAAACAGGCTTATCACAAATGATAATGGCACTTTATCACATATTTTTGTAGATGGATATGAAAGCAATCTTGGACTGATAAGTTCCGATTTCAGTCAGGGAAATTTTTTACTTACAGAAAATCTTTTTGCGGAACTTTGTGAAGAGTATAACATTAAAGCTCATTGGAAAAATTCAGTTAATGAAAAATTAGATACTCCTATAGTATATCAGACAAAAAAATTAGTTCTTTTTGCTTGTGGAGAAAATGGAGAATTGTATCATGTAAAACCAGAAGATGTACAAAAATCAAATAACTGCGATATTGAAAAAGAAGATTTATTTGATGGAAAAGAATTTCTGGAAGATGTTCGAAATAAATGTATTATCGATTACGATGGATCATTAGAACATATTTTTGTCAATGGATTCGAAAGTAATCTTGGGCTGGCAAGTAATGATTTTTGCCAGGGAAAATTTCTGGTTATGGAAGATGTATTTGAGGAGCTTTGCGAAGAATACAATATTAAAGTAGATTGGGCAGGGAGATAATATGCCTAACCACTTGCTAGAAACAAAAACATCAGTTATCCTATTTCTAAACAGTCATATTTAAAATATAGATGATCTGACGAAAGGAGAAAACAAAATGAATACATTCGAAGTCAGAAAAGAGATCAAAAATGATCTTAGAAAAGTCCTGATCCTTTGTAAGATTCCTTATAAATTTCAGGATAATATTTTAGAATCGCCGATCACACAGGAAATGTTTGAAGATTACGTTTCCCGTGCTGAATGTGAAAAGAAAAGTCGAGAAACAGGCATGACTTATGTTTCACAAAAAGAGGCTGACAATGATGCGTATATGGCTGTATTTCTTCATACAAGGAAAGAAAAAAGCTATTGCATCATGTAATTTATATTAGGACTGAACTGGCTTTGAATATCTGGCCGGTTCTTTTTTTATCCTTATTTTTATGAGGAAGAGAGGAGTTATTTATGACTGTGAAAGAAGTGATCGACCAGATCCATGACAATGAATTATATTTCGATATCCACGAAGCAAAAGGACATGCAATTAAAGAACATGCGATTTCAAAAGAAGCATTAGTTCCAAAAATCTTGTCTATGCATCGTCCTGCCCCTGGTAATATTAAAATGGCAACAAGATTCTTATCCAAAGAAAATGCATTATATTGGATCAGAAGAACGGTTGCTGAAAATTATCAGGAAATCAAAAACTGGATCAAACAGGATGTAGAAGCATATATTGAGTTAAGCATTTCTTCTGAACTTATCACAGGAGAAGGAATTGCATTTCATACAGATTGGAAAAACATCTTTTCTGTGCATAGCGTTGTTGTAGTGCTGCACAGAGATCGTAATAATCTGTTTTATGTAAAGACTGCTTATCCGATCGCTGGATTTGATGATGTTGATGATATTTTGGATGCGATGGAAGAATATGATTCATAGAAAAGGAGAGCTTCGGCTCTCTTTTTTTTGTCAAATATCTCATATTCATAATAGAAGGAAATTAATGAAAGGAGGAAAAGAAAATGGTAAATCAATATACGAAAGAATTTGCTGCGATGAATCACAAATTGGAAATTGTGGCAGTATTAACAATTGTATTAATCCTGATCAATATCGGATTCATTGTATACACAATCAAATTTCAAAAACGACTAGCAACAGACGAAAAAGGAGAGAAAGAGAATGGTAGCAGAAATAGCATTTCCGTATAATGTCCTACAAGAAATCTTTGTCAACTTGAATTTTTCTGTATTTGCTATACTTGCTACGATAATATCCAGTATCGCATGTATTGAATTCATGAAAAAAGAAGCAAAAAGATCTAAAGAAAAAGAAAATGCAATTCATCAATATGTAACAGTATCAAAATGTTGTATCAGTGCGCTTATAGTTATCTTTTTAATTTTAACTTTTTTGGTTGCAATAAGATTCATAAATATACAAGATATTTTTTATTTTATTATATCATTTTTTTATTTTGATAAGTGAGGTGAAAAAAATGAACAATTATCGTGTTATGCTTGGTGTTGTAGCTGGATACAAACCATCTTTTGAAGAAACGCTAATGAGACATATCATGCCAATTTTTATGATTTTTGTATTATGTGTTATCATTTGGACCATTTATGCAAGTATAAAGAATATCATACAACGAAAGAAAAATAAGCAATATAATGCCATGTTTCTATGTATTTATGGACAATTGGGATTAATTTTGAATCCTTTAATCATTCTGTATTTCTTTTTCCCTGGAATTGGAGCCCCTTGCTTCATTGCTGCCCATATGGTATTCTTTCTGCTTATTGCAATCTCATATGAAGGAAAATATAAAAATATTTGTCTTTGGTATATGATAATCTTTGTCTTATTTATCTTTTTATACATTACATTTGATTATAACAGTTATTCCGACTTGAATGACATTCTTCATTATGGACAACTTACAACAAGATAAACAAAAAATCAGTAAGAAGGAGAGCTTCGGCTCTCTTCAGACTGTAGACAAAGTCCCGGTATTTGCCGGGACTTTTACTATGAGCACTGTT